>Ga0315294_10003535_pt1 | contig 17044 bp, 1 predicted proteins | sample YL17G13_40_MG_FD_203626 | JGI IMG/M metagenome (GOLD analysis project Ga0315294, IMG submission 203626) | Sediment microbial communities from Yellowstone Lake, YNP, Wyoming, USA - YL17G13_40 | ecosystem: Environmental > Aquatic > Freshwater > Lake > Sediment | place: USA: Wyoming | collected... | reverse complement strand
CTGATTTAGAGTGCTTTTCATTTGTATCTTTTACAAAAGCATCTATTACATCTTTTTTTGTTTTTGCATCTGTTTGGATACTCATTACACCTTTAGTAGGATGAACTATTTCTATTGACCAGTCTTTAGATTTATAATTAAATTCAGTAGAACCTTCTATACTGTCTTGTGATATGACTTCTTGAGTAATATAAAGTTCTGCATTTGGAAATTCTGGAATAGTTAGTTTATAACCATTTTTTGTTTGATTCTTATTTGTTCTAGAGTTATAAATTGTATATTCTAATTTTTTACTTTCTGTAGGCCTAGATATTTTTAAAACAGTTGGCCTTTCTGTTACTTCTGTACTTACAGTAGGTACAACTTCAGTAGTAGATGATTGAGTAGTAGGTTGAGACCAATCATATTGATTAATTAGGTAATCTAAAGCTGTAGCATGAGTAGCGTATCCTTTTTCTTGATAATATAATATAGAACCATTTTTTAATTTACCAGATTTAATATCTTTAATAATAGCTTGTCTATACTCTTCAGTAGCATTACTATTACCAAAATTATTACCAGTAATCATCCATTCAATAAACTTTTTAGTTGATAAAACACCTTGATCTTTTCTATTACCTGCTTCGTCTCTAAAATCAAAAGGATTCCCTATTGTATGAGTACCACTATTATAATTTTGTAAGAAGGTTTTTTTAGAGTTTCCTCTAAAAGCTACAATTAATGGCCTAGCTTTATTATACAAATCCATTGCTTCTGGTACAATTTTTCTCCAAAAATCAATAGCTGTAGTATAAGTCATTCCTACATCATCAGCTTCTGGGTCTACATCTTTTGGTAATATCACATTTTTAGATTGAGTATCTTTACCTAATATGTCATATATATTATCTCCTATAGGAGTTTCTTCCTCTTCTTCTTTAGGTTTAACAATAGGTGCAGCAGCTAGGTTACTCATATCTGCAAATATATCAAATTTATTTAAATCTTCATAATCTTTAAACCTATAAGGTTCTTTATTTGGAAAAGATTGTTCCCCAATAAAGAAATTAGGGTTATTTCTTCTAAATAGTTTATAAAAATTCTCTAAAGTCTTTACACTTTCTTCTTTTTGTAAGTACTCTCCAAACTTTAAGATAGGATCTTTCATTAAAGGAGAATAAGCTTCATTAGGTATAATAGTAGTGTAAGAAATATTAGATTTGTTTAGTCCAGATTGCATAAATCCAACATAAGCCAATATTTTAGCGAATTGAACTACTTCTGGGTTAGTGTCATTTAAAAGCTTTTCAAAAGCTTCTGTAAGCTCATTTGATAGACTTACATCTAGTTTACCAGTATTAAGTTTAGGGTTTACTAAGTTAGTACCAACTTCTTTATTATTACTTATAGAATAAGTTAATTTTTCTATTAAAGAGTTAGTTTTTGCTATTTCTGGGAATTTATCTCTAAAGTCTGTTATTAATACTCTAATAGACTTGTCAGATTTATTATCTAATAAAGGTTTAATAGACTTAGATATTAACTGAGTAGAGTTAGGTTTAAATACATAATTTTGGAAAATGTATTGAAATAAGTCATTTTTAAAAGTTTTTAATAACTTTTCTTTATTTTTACCTCTGAGGTCTCCTTTAATATTAAAGTCATTAGTTAGTTTGTCATATAAAAATGTGTTTAAAGTACGTGCATCTCCTACAGTAAATACTTGTTTCCATAAGTTAGTTATTACTCTTTTTACTCCATTTTCAATATTAACAAAAGAAGATATACTAGAGTTTTTTTCAATGCTAATTATCTTATCTATAGGAAATAAGTTTTTAAGTTTAACTGTTCTTAGTTTACGGAATGTCTCTTCTGCAAAATAAATAGACTTAGCTTTGTTTGTATCTGCATTTAAAGAGCCCATAAGTTCAGTTAAGTTAGAAGATAGTTCTTCTAATTCAATAAAATGAGCTAATATTTGTGCTTGTTTTTTATTTTCTGTTATTCCTTCTTGATCATTATTTAATATATTAGTACCTTTAAAACCTTCAAGAACCTTTTTTGTTATTTTTTTTATACTTAACTCACGTACCTCTAAGTTTTTAGTTACATAATCTGTTGATACACCTAATTTTTTAAATAAAGTTCTTCTAATATAATCAGTAGGATTTTTTATTGTATCTTTTGTTGCATTTTTATAGAATAAAGACTTAGAGTTAATTTTTTGTTTAATATAGTCTTTTATAATTGGATTTTTAACAAACGCTACAATTTCACTTAAAGGGACACCAGCATGATTCATAAATAAAGCCACAGAAGATACTTCTTTAACTAATCCTACAAAGAATATCCAATCATCTTTAGCTACATCCACATAACCATTCATCATCTGAGATATAATTTCAGATATTTTTACATTTGAATTTACAGTAGTTAATGCAGATAAGGATATATTACCATTAGCTGTTTTATTATGACTAAAAAACAATCTAACAGGGTATTTATCATTTTTATTACTAGGGTTTGGTAAATAATTATTATTTAAATACATACCAGCTTCTTGCATTAATTGGTAGAATATATTATGTACAGCTGCTATACCTAAAGTTTCTTTTCCTACTAAGTTAGACAAGAATTGTCTTAAGTTTTCTTTATAAGAAAACATTTCAGTATTTGTAAGTGTTCTTTTTTCTTCCTTAAACTCATTAAACAAATATGTTCCATTTGGAGTCATTAACTCTTCAAATCTATCTGATCTTTCTAAAGACTCTCTTATTATGTCAATAAGGTCATTTTCAATAGATTTTAAGTAGTTTTTACTATTACTAAGTTCTTGAAACTTTTCTTTTTCAACTTCTTTTCTTTGTTTAGTGTATTTTGATTGAGCTATTGTTCTTTTTTCTTCTCTTTCTTTTAAATCTTTAAGTCTAACTTTATCTATAGATAAACTTTTAATTTTTTCAGATACTTCTTCTAATTGACCGTAGTAAGACTGAATAGTTTTTTCTTTTTCTTCTATTTCTTCGTTTATTTCAGAAACAGTTTGATCTATAAGTTCATTAACATCTGTCTTAAATATGGCACTTATTAGTTTATCTTCTTGTTCACCTCCAATTTCAAAACCTTTTATTTCATTTCTTAATTCTCTTATCTCATCTTTTAAGGATTTAATAGTGCTTTTTAAATCTCCAGAAGTTTCAAATAACTCCTCTATATTCTTATCAGAAAGAGTTTTACTTTCAGAAAGTTCCTTTAATTTTAAAGATTGTATATTCCAAGAATTTTGAATACTTTTATTTATTTTATCTAACTTTTCTTTATAGAAAGCTTTTATCTCTTCTTCAGTTCTTGTAGGTTTTTCTATGTCTAAAGGTAAAATTACCTTTGTTTTAAGAGCTTGTAATTTATCTTGTAAGTCTTTTATTTTACTTTTATCTTGTAATGCTTCTTCAAGATTTTTCTCTTCTCTAAGTTGGGTAAAGTATTCTTTTCTAAGTTTAACTGATTCTTCATTAGATTCATCAAAATCTAAACCAATGTTAGGTCTAAATATAGATAACTTATCAATGTCAAAGTCACCACCAGATTTAGCTACAATCTCAGTTGGAACAATAATAACAGAACCAGCTGATTCAGGTAAGAATTGATATACTTCCATAAACTCTTGAGAGTTAAGGCCTTGTACTGGAATTCTTACTCCAACTAAAGTTAAAAGTTTTCTATTAACACCTAAGTTTAACCAATTTTCATTTTTTATAACTTCATTTAACCTTTCAACTGTACCTATTGGTTTTCCATCAGTATGATTTAAATTTAAAAGAGGTCTATATGCTTTATTAAAAGCTATTTTAACTTTCATTGCTGAAGTTACTTTAGTGCCATCAGGTAAAGTTCTACCTTCATGTATATAAGATGGAAGGTCATTAGATGTTTTTAAACTAGTAAAACCGGCTTCTTCAAAACCCGAAGAAGCTACTTGTATTAAAGCATCTCCAGTAATTTTTTGTTTTCTTAGTTTATTATCTACAATAGATATTAGTACAGACTCAATAGTATTTCTAGCTATAGAGCTATCAAGAGGGTATCTGAACTTTCCTGTTGTTTCATCTATTTCTAATATTTTATGTACATTTTGAGGTAAATCTCTTCTATCAAATTCTTTTTCTAATAGAGCAACTAATTTAGCTTGATCTATCTCATAAAAACCTTTTTCTTCAGAATACTTAGCTCCAATGCTATTTAATAAATCTTGTAAGTAGTAGTCATAAAGTTTTTGTAATGTTTTTTTAAACTTTAAACTTTGTCTGTAAGTTAAAGAATTTTCTATTTTATCCTCCTCAGTTGCACTTTCCCAATCTTTACCTTTATAATCTATAGGAACCCCTTGATTAAATAAGTTAGAAAAAAGCAATTTTCTTAACTGTGTAGAAAAAGTTACTCTTTCTTTTGGTTTTTCATCAATTTTTGTTTGTTCTCCTAAATAATCGTAAAATATTGTTTGTGTGTGATATGTCTCTACATTAGGAGTTCTTTTATTTGGATCTTTTTTATTTTGAACATAAAAATTATTATGCTCTCCTTTACTATTTAAAGTTGCAGAAGCTTTATTACCAGAAGCAAATAAAGCATAACCTATATTTTGTTTTAATAATTGATTATTTATTTTTTCTAAAGAAGTACCTTCAATCATTCCAGGAATTAAAGGAACTAAAGAAAACTTATGGAATCCAGGTACATTTAAATATTCTGTTTCTGTTTGACCTGCATATTGAGCTTTTATTGGTTGAAAGTAAGCCATTTCTTCATCAGATATTTTTTCTCCATTAAGCATCTTATTATAAACAAGTTCTTGTGCATCAGACCAATCTTTTTGTCTCACTTTAAATATTCTATAAGCATCTAAAGTAATCCAACCTTGGCCATCACCTTCTTCCATACCATCATAAATCTTTTTTATTTCTTTTAAATAAGGGTAGTTTTTACCTAATTTTTTTTCTAAAACCTTCATAATATTAGTCTTAGAAGACAATACATGGTCTTTAAATATTGCAACTTTTAAACGACCATCTTCATCTACAGGAACTACTCCTTCAATACGATTTGCAAAAAGCTTAGGATATAGAAAAGAAATAGTTTTATTAACTAAAGAGTTGTTTACACTTAGTTTTTTAGGTGCAGAATAAGCAGAATTTCTTTTGTATAAGTCTAAAGTACTTTTATACATTCTTATATCACCGGCAATTAAAGCAACATGCTCTACATTTAACATAAAGTTATTTATAGTGAAGGCTCTTATAAGTTGTTCTTTATTGTATTTTTTTAATAGATCAGAAGATACTTTTGTTTCAATTGGAGTTGAAACAGAGTCCATCATGTTTAAGTTTTCTTGATATTTTTTCTCAAAATAACGACCTAAATTTGTATTTATTTCATCAGAGTATTGCTCTAGTGCTGTTAAAATAGCTTCTTTATTGTTATAAGCTTCTTTTGTAAGCATACCAGATTCTTTTACTTTATTTAAAAGAGTGTCAAAACCTTTTATGCCATCAAAAATTTGCCAATTATCTAATTTATCTTTATAATTTAATATGTTTTTACCAATCTCTTCTTGAGCTAAACGCATAGCTAATATTTCATTAGCCATTTTATTTTTCATGTACCTTGTAAATTCTATAGGTAATGACTCATATTTATCATCTTTAAAGAAAGCTTTTCCAAAATACTCAATATTTATTGGTAAAGAAGAGTCAGAATATAAGAATTTATCAAACTTAGTTCCATAACTAGATAATTTATCTCCATATCTAATGTGCTCCATTAGACCATTAAATAATAAAGAGTTAAAATCTTGTAAAAACTTATCAAAACCTGTAAGACTTGTTGTGTTTAAACCCTCTGATTGAGAACCTTTAAATTGTACTTTTAAACCAGCATAGTTTATAGCCTTTATAGTCATATAATTTCCATCTTTATCTTTTCTTCTTTTTCCATACTCAGGGTCAGTTTTTGGAACATTTAAGATAAACATTGAGTTTAAATATAAATTATCCATAACTGGATTAGTATCTAAGTTAAATCTAGATAAATGTGGCTCTTTAATTATATCTTGGTATGTAGGATAAGTAAATGCATCATTTAAGTCCTCATAAGTCTGAGTAATATAGTTCCAATCTTGTATTTGCCAAACAGAAGAACCTTTTGGGCCAGTAGCATTATCTACACTAAACTTAAAAGAGTTGTTTAGTTCAATATCTACTAGTTTATTTATATTTGATTTTTCATCTCCAAGGATTACTATTTTTTTACCTTCAGGACTTTTACCAAAATACTTATTAGTCAATAAGTTAATAGGCTTAGATAAATCTACATTTTTAAATGAATCTTTATTTAAGTTTTTAGTTTTAGGGTCAGTATTATCTTTTAATTTTTGAAAATTCTCTAACATATTGTATATATATGTTAAAGGGTCATTTAACTCATTATCTGATTCTAATAAGTCTTTATAGTCTTGAGATTTTAAAGTTTCTTCAGAGTATTCAAAACCTAATACTTTTAAAAATCTAGCTCTTAAAGCTTCACCAGAACCTATATTTTTAAAGTCTTCAAGAACTTTAGGTATATTTAAATAGTAAATATTGTCTTCTCCCTTCTCTTTATACTTTAAAACATCTACTTCTTTATTATCTTGAAAGTTATTATTTACTTCTTGTTTTACATTAGTAACTGAAGTTGTGCTAGAAGCTATAGTTCTAACAGTCATTCCATTTTCACTTTCTGGGTTAATAACAACTTCATACATTCTAACTAAAGGTTTAGATAAATCTTGTATAAAAGCAATATGACCTTTTAATTGATTAACAGAAAGTGGGTTTGGAGATGAAAAAATTACTCTATTTAATATTTCTAAGTACCCTTTTTGTTTTTCTCCTAGTTCTTTTATAAGTTTTTCTATTTTAACAGGGTTTTTAACTCCTTGTACTTTATTACTTACAGTGTTCCAAGCAGTATTAAAAGGTATTGTCTGAGCATATTCAAAAGAAGGTAAATGTTTTACTTTTACTATTTCTTTATTTAAATACATAGGCAATGTTGCTAATAAAAATATAGTTTCTTTATTAGCTACTTCTTTAGAAGATACCTCATTTCCAGCTCTATTAAAAACAGAGTCTTTTTGATTTGAAAGGGAGCTTTCTTCACTTTCTTGGTCATTAGTGTTAAACTTATCAGTTAATTCCTTAGAGTTTACATCTTCTTCAAATTTAACATTAGCTAAACCTAAAAATTTAGATTCTTTTTCATAATTTTTAATAAGTTGGTCCCAAAAAGTATCATCTGTAATTAAATCTAAGTCATCAAAAATATCACTATAGCTTTCAAATTTAGCTTTATCCTCTTCTATTTGCTCTTTTGTTTTTCCTTCTGTTTCTAATAGTTCTTTAAATTTTTCTAATTGATTTAAAAAAACATTATACATAGCATTATATGCATTATCTAAAGCTTTTTTGTTATTTACAACTGAGGCTAAAGACCCATTTGCTTCTTTAATAACAGCAGGAAGAACTGAATCAAACATGTCAAAAAACTCATTTTGTTGTGCATAAGATAACTTTACATAGTTATTTTTAAACACACCTTCTGCTGTTTTATAAGCTTTTGTAAATAATTGATTCTTAGTATCTCTTTTATACTTTTTAATGTTACCAGTGTATAGTCTTTCATAGTAAGTTTGTAAATCTACTCTTCCAGTAATAAGTTCTTTTAAGAAATTATAAATTGATCTAAAAATAGAATTCCTTTTAGGAGCTCCATTTAATATTAAAGTTTGTCCAGAAAGTACATATTTTCTAAAATCTTCAGCAATAACCTCTTCCAATTCTATGTTAGAAGCATTTTTATAAGCTACAACTGTACCTTTATAAGTTACAAAAGTACCTTCTTTTCTCCTTAATTCATTGTATAGAGCTAATTTTTGATCTATAGTTAAGTATAACTGAGAAAATTCATGCCAAGCCTCATGATACAAATCTGTTTCATTAGACCCTTCAAATAAAGTAATTGCACCAGCTTTCCATTCTGCAAAAGACTCAGAATTAACTATATCCATAAATCTATTTAAAGTAATAAACTTAGATAAAGGACTGTTTTTAAACCATTCTAAAGCTTCTTCTACTTGTCTTTTTGTAGCTCTATTAGGTATTGTTTTTAATTTTTTTAGTGCATTTGGGTCAACTGGTCTTTGTGTTTTTTTTGTACTTCCAGTAGACTTAGTAGGGGTAGTTTTACTTTCTTTAGCTATAACTAACTTATTAAAAGCTTCGTTAGTTTTAAAAGGTTTTTCTCTAGGGTCTATTCCTAATTCATAGATTATAGGTTCACTTGAAAATAAAGATGCTTTACCATCTTTTTTTAATGTTGGATTTGGGCTAAACTCATTTACTTTTTTAATAAAATCTTCATTTTTTTCATCTTCAGTTCCTTCAATCTCAGTATAATTATTTTCATTTTTATTACTAAAACTATATTTATTATATTGAGTTGGAAAAACTATAGCTGAAATACTTTCTATTCTTATGCCAGTTTTTTGAAAAAACATTTCTGAGTACAAAGAAAGTTGCTTTGTCCAATCAATTGCACTTGGATCTTTACCTTTATAAGAATCATGGATTTTATCTAAAACATTTTGTTTTACATCAGTTATCTTGTTTTTAAAGTCATATAAATAAACCTTTCCTTTTGGACTAACTACTACTAAGTCCATTGTACCACCTATACCTGTATATTTATCTTCGTGTAAACCTAAAGTGTCAAATGTTAAAAACATATTACCAGAATAGAATTTTGTTCCAACTCCATGCTTTTCTATTAATTGTTTTTTAATAGCACGTAACTTACTTTTTAAATCATTAAAAGAGTTTTCAGTGTTAAGCTTATTAAACCCTTTATTTTGTTTTGGGTTACTATTGATTTCATTATTGATTTCTTCAAAAGAAACACCTTCATTTTCAAAAAACATTCTAGCAATTAAATCTATATAGTTACCTACAACAACAGCATTTTTTAAATTTGTTACTTCATCTAACTCACCTCTAGACCAATTTATTTGTTTTTCTAAAAAATTAGATACTCTTTTGTATAATTTACCAGCTAAAGTGTAAAAACCTTCTGAAATTAACTTACCTTTTTCTCCATATACATTATCTTCAATATCACTATTCTTACCACTAGTTTCTAATTCTCCTATAATATCATCAATTTTAGCTACTAGTTCTTTTTCTTCTTGGGTAATTTCTGTTTCAGTAGTTAGAGTTTGCTCTGTTTTTGTTTGTTTAAGTGCTTGTTCTACTGCTTTAGTTAATTTAGTTTCTTTATTTGCTGTTTTGTCTTTATGATATAATTCAGCAACAACATCACTTATTTTTTTACCTGTATCTTTACCATCTACTACTCCAAAAGAATCATCTGGAGCAAAATCTGCTAACATTTGAAAAGCATCAGATGTAAAACCAACTTTATTACCAAAATCTTCTAATGCTTTAGCCGTACTCTCTACATCTTTTAATGGATTAAGTGTTTCAAGTTGAGTGGGTTGCTTTTCTAAAGCAACTAGTTCTGTATAAGCTTCACTATTTTTTCTACCAACTTCTTCAAGAGCTTGCATAGCTTGCTCTTTAGTCATTGTACCCTTTTTAACAGCATCTACATATTCTGCATCATATTTAGCATCTGTAGGAATAAGAGATTGTTCTTCAGTAGGTTTAGTAGCTTTTAAGGCAGCTAATTCTTCTGATTTAGAGTATATAACACCTCTTTTATCTACTAAATTACCCATAGTAGAAGTTAAGGCATCGTTTGTATCACTAATAGAATTGTTAGTAGAGTCTAAGTCTTCTTTGTCATTCTTAGTTTTTCTTTTTTTACTACTTAACTTTTCTTGTTTTGCTTTTAAACGTTCTAATTCTTCTTCTAATCCAACTGCTTTTGACTCTAGTTCATTTGCTTCATCTGTTAAATTTGTAATTTCTGTTTGAAGATTTTTAACTTTTTCTTCTTTAGTTTCATTAGTTTTTGGTCTTCCGGGGTTTTTCTTACTTTCTGGTTCAAACTCTACAGGAGCTCCAAAAGTAAGATATTGACTTACTAATGTTTCTTTTTTTGCTTCTTCATTAAACTTTATAGTTACATTATCTTTTACATACTTAGGATAATTTATAAAAGGCCCTAATTCAATTTTTCCATCAACAAGAGTAGGTACTTGAATTTGACCATCTTGGTCATATTTATTTTTTAATATATTAAGTCTTGTCTTAGATAATTTTTCTTTTAATTCTTCTTTATTTAATATCTCTCCATTGTAATAAAAAGAATCACTTTTTTTATCATACGTAATTCTATTTTTATACTTAAGTTTTCCATTTGCATCAAATGTATCTTGTCCAATTACTATAAAATTACCTATTAAACTTTTTATTGCTTGGAATTTATCCATTCCTTCAGGTAAAACATCTTCTGTCATTATTTTCATAAAGACTTCTATTAAATCTTCAGAAATAAGAGGTCTTACAATTTTAGAATTAACACCATTAATTTTTACACTAGCTGTACCATCACTTTTTACAGTTATTTTTAATTCACCTGTCTTTTTTTCTACTTCACTAATTTTTGTATCTACAGCCTTACCTATACTAGGAACTCCTTCACTAATTCCATTTATCTCTAATACTTGTATATCTTTATCAGAGTTTCTTAGATTGTTTAAAGCTTCTACTTGTTTGTTCCAACTTTCAACAGTAATGCCATTTTTGTCCATTTGTTCTTGACTTGGAACTTCTATTGCAGTCTCTTTATTATAGACATACATGCCTCTGTTATTTTTAGTTTTTTCCATTACAGGAATTCTAAAAGTAGCTATTCTGGCATCAGATTTAGTAGAAGGGTTTCCTTCCTTATCAAAATATAAAAATTCACCTTTTCTATTTGTTATTACAGAAACTTTAGTATTCTTTAGTAAATCTTCATATTCTTTTGGTTTTATTTCACTTTCATCCTTAACATTTAGTTTTTTAAGTATAAAAGCTTTAGTATCATCAGGTTGTTGAGAAAATGGAATTAAGTGTCCTTTTACTATAGATACATAATAGCCAAGATCTTTATATGGTTTTTTACCTTCTGATTTTGACTTATTTTTTAACCATATTAATGTGTTTTTCCAAACAATATTAGCCATATAATTGGCTAAATCTTTAGCCATATCTACACCTATAGTTCTTAGTGGAGTATGAGCTATTGGACCATCTTCATAAGTAATAGGAGTTTCATCTTCCTCCTCTTCTTCTTCCTCTTCTTCTTCTTCTTTTTTAGGCAACAAAACTTCAAGTTCTGCTTGAACATTTTTTCTTGACTCTTCTTGTTCAGGAGTTAATTTTGGTAAATTATTAAGTCTTTCTAACTCTTTAGTAAGTTTTTCTATCTTAAGTTTAGTTCTTTTTAAATGTGCCTCGTCTTTAGTAAATTGTAGAAAAGCTTCATTTATAGGCATAGAATCTCGTTTTTCTCCTTCTATGACATTATTATTTGCATCTAAAGTTTTAAAGTAAATAGTTTTTCCATCTTCGGATACATCTTCCACTTCTTTTAAAGAGTTATCAATTTGTATAAAGTTTCCTTTTACTATAGGTTTTCCATTTGCATCTAAAATTACATTTCCATCTATATCCTTTAAAGTCTTTTCAAGTACTTGATTTTCTCCTATAAGATTTTTAGCTTCTTCTATATGAGGTTTTAGTTCTTTAGCTAGTTCTATACCATTCTTTTTTCTAGCTAATTCATCTTCATAACTTCTTAAACTATTAAGTCTTTCAGTTGGGTCTTTAATTTCTAATAAAGTAGAAAGTTTTTCATCAAATTGATTCTTTAACTCTTTTACTTGTACTTCAGTTTCTTTTAATTTGTCATAGTATGTTTGAGCTTTTCCTATTATAGTCTCTTCTCTTGTAGCACCACTTTCATATAACTCTATGTCATCTAGACTAAACTCATTTGGGTGTAGTTTCATAAAAGCTATAGACTCTTCTGCACTTTCTGGTCTTTTTACTTCTGTAACAACTACTTCCTCTTCTTCTATTTGTGAAGGTGGATTTTTAATTAAATCATCTAGTTCATCTGCTTGATTTTTTAACTGAGTGTTATAATATTCTATTTTTTTGTCTATTTTTTCTACACTATCTTTATACTTTTCATTAGTACCAAATATGCCTTTCCACTCTTCTAATTTAAGTTTAATAGCTTCTATAGCATTTGGATCAATAGTATCTGCATCAAGTTCATCAATAAAACTGTCAATATGTTTATGTATAAAATCAGGAAGTTTTTCTTCTTTTTCTTTTTTATATATATTAGCTTTTTGTTTTAAAGCATCTATTTGTAACTGTAAAGATGTAGCTTTTTTTTCTTTTTTATTCAACTCTTCTTCAGTTGCTTGTGGATCAACTGTACCTAAAAGCTTTTTTAACTCTAAAGTAGCTTTAAATAATTGATTTCTTTCTTTAGAGTCTATTAAATGTCTTGAAAAAGGAGCAACTTCTTTAAAAGATTCTCTTAAATTAGTATATTCTTTTTTTGTTCCTTGGATTACCTCTTCTTTAGATTTATATTGAGGAAATAATTTTAATAGCTTTTCTTCAGGTATTTTGTTAATAGCATCAATAGCATATAATTCATATTGGTCTGCATGTACAGCTAATTCATAGTTATAGTCTTGAGCAGCATTTGATTTTACACTAGCAACTCCTTTACCAACTCCAAATAACATTGTTGGTATCATACCTATTGTTGTATTAACTACAGTCTCTATAGAGTTGTCCATAGTTAATTCATCAGTAGCTTTAAATCTTAAGTTTCTTCTTTCTTGTCTTTTTTCAAAAGGGTCATTTAAAAGATTACCTCCTAACTCTTCTCCAGATTCTTCTGTAGGTACAAGAACAAGGTTTTCAGTTAAAGTTTTAATTATAGGCTGAAACTCTGCGCTTACTAAAGATTTACCTAGACTTTGTTTAAAGAACTGTTTTAAAGCAAATTGTTTTATAGGTTGTTTTTCAAGGTTTTTAAATAAATTAGCTTCTGGTGTCCAAATCATTTCTGTAACACCTTCTATAATTTTCTTTCTTAATCCACCTGAATACATTTTATTAATAGAGTCATAATCACCTCTTATATAAGCTTCCATCTCTTGCTGATCTATATCATTCATTTCAAGAATAGATGCTGGAATTATACCTATTTTATCAGAAAAATACCTCAGAGCACCAAATTCAGATTTACTTAAAATAGATGATAACCCAGATGCTTTTGCTATACCTATTCCTGTGTAGTATAAAACTAAAGATTCTGCAGTAGTTTTAATACCTTCTCTAAACATAGCTCTTTTATCAAGAGACTCTGTCCATTTTATAGAACCATCTTTACCTCTGTGAATTTTAAAAGCTTCTGTATTTTTAATGAATTCCGGTACATATGTTATTTTATCGTACTTATTATCATTGTACATCATTAACTCTCTAGAAACCCTTTCTTCTTTAGATATTACATTAAGTCCATCTTGGACAGCAAGTCCCATACTTTTTAATGCTTTATTAGCTTCTGGTATTTTTTGAAACACACCTTTATTAATAGGTTGAAGTATATCTGTAATAGCATCAAAAGTCTTAGAATCTTTATCTCTAGTAGCTGTATAAATATTCCAATCTTTAAAGTCTTTAAAATAGTTATTTTTTAACTTATCAAATTTAGTTAATAGTGTCTTTTCAGCATTAAGTTTAACTTTGTAAGAGTCTATTTGAGCATTAATTTGTTTTAATGATTCTGGGTCTAATTGATATTTTCCTTCTTTTTGTAAATCTGCTATAGTTTTATCTCTGTAAGCTACTGCTTCACTAATTGCTTTTTCATAACTTCCTGCCATTTGTTCTGCAATACTCTTATTTTTTTGTAAAGCAGAGTATGCATTTTTTTGAAAATCAATTAAATTTATGTCATAATTTCCAAAAATTTCTGGTGTGCTAATAAAAAAATTATTATTGACTCTATTAGCATAAGCTGCTCCATTAGTGGGATCACTATAAGGATTTGCTAATACATCAAAAAGGGATTTACCATCTACTTTTTTTGTATATTTATTGTCAATACCAGCTTTTAGTTCAGGTTGAAACATATGTTGAGTACCTTCAATATCCCTAGTTATATCTGTTAAATATTTTATAGGATTTGAATCTATTTCTGCAACAGCTTTTTCTGGGCTATTTATAATCTTATCAACTTCTGGAGTTTTTACATTTTGTACAGAAGCATCAAATCCATTTAATATGTCTTGTTGTTGTTTAAGTTTTTGTTGGTAATTTGCATCAAGAGTCTTTTTATATTCTTTATATTGACTAATTCCAAAATCTTCATAATTAAATGTTTTTTGTAAATAATCTAGTTTTGCTTCATTTTCACTACCTTCCCAATCTGTTTTACTTGTACTTTGTTTTTGATCTAGTAAATTAGAAAATTCTAATTCTTTAGCTAATCTATCTTGATCAAGATTTTTTATTGCTTTTTGATAATCCTCTGTTAATTTATTTTTACTAATGAGAAGGTCTGCATAATCTTTTTTAAAGAAATCTGTAATTTTTTCTGATTGCCCACCAGGTCCATTGTAAGGAGTATTGTCTTTATTTTCTAATAAAGTATTCCAACCTTTTAACCTTTCATTTGCAGATTTATTTAAATTTGAATCTATTTGTGACCATTTTTCTATAGGTAATCCAGTAGTTCTATCTATACCTGTTTCTTCATCTACATTAGCATTTAATTCAAAATGAATATCACTTGCATATTTACTTTTAATTACTTCAAATGTAGATGGAACAGTAAAGCCAGGGGTTAATTCTGCTCCCTCTCCATTTTGTTTTTTTCTATCTAATTTTTTATCACCTGTTCTTTCTGTATTAGCACCAAATAAAGTTCCACCAACTGTCCCTGCTCCATAAATACCTTCTCCAAAAAACTTTTTAAATACATCCATAGGATTTACAACTGATGTAGGAGCAGTAGTTGGAGCTATATCAATTGTAATGGGTTCATTTTTTGAAACAATAGTTGTAGTATCACCACTAACTTTAGTTGTAGTGGTTGGTGCAGTACTTACTTTTGGTGTAGCAGTAGTAGTTGGTTTTACAACAGGTGTAGTTGAGGCAGCAGAAGCACTTTTACTACTATAATAAGTTTTAGTTATGCTTAATAGTTGATCATGGGATGCCCCTTGACTGTTTGCTTTATTTAGTATTTGTTTTAATTTGTCATCCATTATTTACTATTATTTACTGTTATTTTCCTGCCGCTGCTGCTTTTGCTTCTGCATCAAGTGCAGCTAATTGAGCATCAGTTAATCCTGGGGGTGGTGATGTAGTAGTTTCATCAAGATCTACATCATATTTTTTAAGTTCACTTTTAGTAATAATTTCTTCAGGTGTTAAAGCCCTGTCTCCTGTAGTTTGATTTATCCAACGGTATTTCTTTCCATCAAATATTATTTCACTTTTAAGATCTTCAAGAGTTCCTTTTGGTTTTGGGCCATCCCATAACTTACTGTTATTAAATATAACATATGCTGCAATTTCCTTATTTCCATCTTTAAGTGCTTGTATAACATCTTTAGCTTTTACAGTACTTGTTCCAATAAGAAAGGTTTTTTGTGGAGCATATACAGGGTTATTTTGAATATCTTCTATTGAAATAAGTGAACCGTCTGGGTTATAAATATTCATTCCTTTACTAATAGCTCTCCCGTATATTTTTTTAGAAAGTGGATCTAATCCAGAAACAGCTATTGCTGAAGTAGCAGCGTCATATTCTTTCTTTTGTTTATAAACACCAACTTCTTTTGCACCTTGAGCATTAATCTCAGCTAATTTATAACTAAATTCTTTAGCCATTTTAGTAGCATCAGTCATTTCCATTTTACCTGTAGAGATAGCATTTGCTGTAGAGGCTGCATCAGAAAATCCTTGCTTATATTCCATACTAAATAATTCATCTAATAAAACACTTCTTAGACTTGGGTCATTAGATAAACTAGTAATATGTGCAACACTTTTATCTACAGCATTAATAGCATTTTGAGCTTCTTGTCTATCAGCTGCTGTGGCATTTTTATTAATTAGTACAGCTTGAGCTGCTGCTTTAGCTTGAGTAAGATAAGCTATAGTTGGTTTTTGAGCTTCTTTATAATCTTCTGTAGGATCTACATTTTCATATTTTGTATCAAAGTTATGTTTTGCATAAGCTGCATATTGTGGTCCAGCTACTTGTTGCAACACTTCCATAAACTTATCTTCATCATATTTTTTAATAGAATGTTGATTTCCATTTGCATCAATTACAAATGTAGTTGGTGCTTCTCCTAGTATATCTTTAGTTTTTTTAATTAAAGATCCCATGTCAGGTGTAATACCTCCATTATCTGTAATTTTAAAATCTCTTAAATACTTACCTTGACTTTGGTATTTTTGTAAGTCATTTAAACCTTGGTTCCAATATGTTTGATTTTTATCAAAAGCTTCTTGCTGTTCTCTTTGTATCTTTTCTCCTGTATAGCCTCTTTGCATAATACCTTTCATATCAGGGTCATTAACTACAGAATTAATATATCCTTTTAATTGATTAGCTATAGCTGGATTAGTCAAGTCAGAATAACTTAATTGAGAAGCTTGTTGTTTAACCTTCTCCATAATTTCATTCTTTTTTTCAGTATCAATACCTTGTAAAGAAGGAATATTTTCTCCATTAGATATAAGGCTATTTATACTTTCTAAGTTTTGTTCTAGCATCTGCTCTTTATACACAGCACCTTTAGCTAGTAAATCTAGGGATACTGGCTCTACATATTCAGCTGGTTTGACTACTTGGGAATAACTTGAAAATCCTGGCATTTGTTTTTAATTATTAAAGTTTACAATAATAAGCAAAATTAGTTACATATCCAAATATATAACTAATTTCACTTGATTTTATTAATTTATAAGTT
>Ga0315294_10003534_pt1 | contig 17046 bp, 12 predicted proteins | sample YL17G13_40_MG_FD_203626 | JGI IMG/M metagenome (GOLD analysis project Ga0315294, IMG submission 203626) | Sediment microbial communities from Yellowstone Lake, YNP, Wyoming, USA - YL17G13_40 | ecosystem: Environmental > Aquatic > Freshwater > Lake > Sediment | place: USA: Wyoming | collected... | reverse complement strand
CAATCGGGGGACACAATACCGATTGCTGTTATGAAGCCGTTGCATTCCCAGTTTCCGTTCTTCCGATATGCCGCCGACTTGTGCATCAAACTGCGGCGGTTGCCCGCGTCGTCACAGTCATACTCTTTCAGATAATCACAAGTCGCCTCCGGTGTCAAGCGGTTCAGGGCGTCGCCGCAAAGCAAACGGAGATCGCGCGGGTGTACAATGTGCTATTCACCAGATCTGTCAAGATGGCGTTGCATTATATCGGTATTGCGTCCCCTGACTGGCGTTGCATTATATCGGTATTGCGTCCCCTGACTGGGTATTGCGTCCCCTGACTGCGTGGTCTGGCGCAACCTGCCGCTGGCCTTCGTCTATCACTGCGTCAAGTAGCCCGGATCATCTGCCCTTAGGCTCGGAAAAACGCGGACCTCCACCAAGTGCACGCCTTTGTTGAGGCTGTGGTACAGCATGTTCACGCGAACGTAGCGCGCCTCGACGGGCTGGAACCGGAAGTCGTTGCCTTCCGGCGTGGGTGGCGCGGTGTTGGCGCTCAGGTCGGCGATGCGGTTCCATTGTTTGCCGTCCGTGGAAACCTCGACGGTGTACTGGTAGTGCCGCCCCATGCCCCAGTACGGGTACACGTGGATGCGGTTGATGGATGTGACCTTTTCCAGGTCCACCTGCCACCACGCGGGGTATGGGTCGGCCCACCAACTCGACGCCAAGTCGGCGGCGTTGCCGTCCACCGCGCGGGAGGGGGCATGAGCGTCGTCGCTGGTTGCGGACGCCGCGGCGGGTTTGCCCACGGCGATTCCCATGCCGGCGGGGTCCAGGTCGCCGTGGACTTTCTTGAAAAGTGCGGCGCGCTCGTCAGGAGTGAGCATGGGCGGCGCCACAATGGGCCAGGGCTTGCCGCCGCCGGCGGCATACTCCTCATAGCGGCGCTTGAACTCGCGGGTGAGGGCGCGCGTGACCAGGTCAAAGGCGAGCGGCTCGGCGGGCAGCGCTTTTTCTTCCGGGGTCAGCGTACCTTGGGCATGCGGCGGCGCCTCGTCGCGCTTGCCAAGCCAGAAACCCCGCTCGCGCCGGCAGTCCAGCAGGATGTCCTGGATGGTGTTCTCATGCGCGCCGGCCTTGGGCTTCCAGAATATCCTGGCGGATTTCGTCTGGGACGGCAGGTGGATCCAGCCGTTCGATACTTTGACGCCTTCGGCCTCCACCTTTTGCAGCTCGGCCCAGTAGGGCACGCGGAGGACGAGGCGGGCGGGCGGAGCGTGGAAGCTGGACTGGACGGAAAGGTCCGCGCCGTCCTCCCGGAAGCTCAGCTTGGCGCTCACCGTTCCGAACTCGGTCAGCGCGTTTTCCACCGAGGCGGCCTGCCCTGGACGCGCCCACCCCGCCGGGATAGCCGAGAACAGGCGCAGCTCGCGCTTGTCTATGTCCAGGCCGCCGCGGCCCCCGTATTCCATGAGGACCATCGAACGGATCATGAGCGCCATTTTCGACGCGCCCCATACGTGGGGCGGCGGGCAACTGGCCCACGGGGTGCGCGTGGTCCAGGGCTCGATCAGGTTCTCGAAACTCTCGTGGGTGGAACCGCTGTGGGCCAGAATGTGGTAGGCGTCTCTCAGGAATTCGCGGTCGGCTCCGGCGGCCAGGGCCTGCATGGCGTTCTTGACCGTGGCGTACTGGTGCAGGTGCTGGCCGTTGCGGTAGGTGAGAATGCCCTCGCGGTAGCGCAGGTCCCGGATGTTGCGGAAGGTGGCCATGATGCGAGGATCGGCGTCCACGGCCTCGGTGGGCCAGGCCGTGAGCATGTTGTCGTAGTCCTGGTCGGTCTGGTACTCAGCAAACCCGGAGCGGGCGGCCTCGCCAGTGATGAAGTCGTAGAAGCCCGTCGGCAGGCGGCCATCGGGACGCGCGCTGGCGTCCACCGCCTTCTTTACCGCCTTCTCGTAGGAAGCGTGGAATTGTTCCCAGGCGTTCGCGTCCTGGTTCTCGCCGATGAGCCGGGCAGCCCGGATGGCCGACCGCAGCGCCGCCAGGCCCCAGTAGTTGTGGCTCGCGTAGTAACCCTTGATCATCTCGGCGTCATACGGGGTGGAGGGGCGCAACAGGCCGCGCGGGTCCTTCTCGTGATCGCGACGCATGCACTCGACGGCCCGGCGCACCATGGGCCACGCCTTCTCAGCGAAGGCGCGGTCGCGGGTCAGGACGATGTGATGGGTCAGGCTGAAAAGAGCGGGACCGTGCGATGACATGATTCGCTCGCCGTGGGTCAGCGAAGCGTCCAGGAGCAGCCCGTCATCGAGTTGTAGCCTCTGCAAATGCGGAAGATTCACCTCATAAAAGGACTCCAGCCCCATGCTGTCGTACAGCATCTGGTAGTCCCAGAGGCAGATAATAAACAACATGGGATAGGGCAGGCCATCGGTCTGCGTCTTGCCGTTGGCATTCAGGCGCGTGCCCAGCAGGACGTGCGCGGTGTCGGCGCGGTGCGCGTCCTCCAGGCGTTTTTCCGGAAGACTGATCCGGCACTTCCGGCCAAGCAGCTTGGTCCAATACGCGACGCACCAGGCGCGCTCGGTTCCCCAGTCGGCAGCGCGGGCGGCGGCTATGTTGGCGGCCTCGGACGGGTCCAGGGGCACGCGGGGCATCTTGAACACCAAGTCCCAGGTTTCGCCGGGCCTAAGCTCGCGCTCATAGCGGACTAATCCGGCCTCGGTGCGCACCGTCACTTGATGCTCGTGGGCCGCGAAGGGCCGCTGGTAGGGCACGCCGCTCACGGCCTCGCGCCGCCCGCCGGCAGGAAAGAAGTAGACCGCCTTGCCGTCCCGCAGGAGCGCATCGTCGCTCATCTCGAAGCGTGTGGCCGGGGTGAAGGAGACGCCGCCGAGCCGGTAATCTTCTCCTGACCCGCGCGCGGCCGCCGTGAAGACCGCCCGCGCGGGTCGGGACGCGGCGTTGGTCAGGCGCGCGCGCACCATCTGGAGCGTGTTGCGGGTGTCTTCGTCCGGCGGGATCACGGTGAACATTTCCAGGTCGCAGCGGACGCCGTCCCGTTCGTCCCGGGCCTGCACGATGGGGATCCATCCCTCGAGCCATTGCTTCTGGCGGTCGAAAAAGGGGCGCGGCGGGTCACCGAGGAAGAAGCAAAGCTCCGCCTCTCTCGTGAAAATCGCGCCGTCAAAAGTCACCTGGATCGCGTCCGGCATGAACGGCACGCCGATGAGGGTGGTGGTCTTTCCGAAGTAGCTCCAGGGTTTGGCCGGATCGTTGATGGCGGGGTCTATCATATCTTTGGCCTCCGGTGACACCGCCCGCGTCAGAAACGCAAGCGCCAAAATGCATCCACAAATCCGGGAGACCGGTTTGGCCATGGCGGAGATACCCCCTCGTGAACGTGGTTACCCTCGATTGACGAGAGTGACAAGGGCGTCGTAGATCTTCCCCTGCGTTTCCTCGTCCGCGGTCCGCTCCTCGATCAGTTCGCGGAGGCGGGCGTTGCGAGTACGCAGGAAGCGCTCATATTCCCGATAGACGCGGCGGCATTCCTCCTCTTCGCGCGGGAAACGAATATAACCCCGGACGCCGCTGTTCGCCACGAGAACAACCAGTTTGTCCTGGAAGGGGAATCCGGTTTGGACGAATACGCCTTCGTCTTTCTTCCCCTTCCTGAAGCGGACGCCGTGGGGGGTGAGGAAGTCCGCATGGGTCTCGGCTGTGCCCTGAGCGGGCAGTTCAAAGGTGTCGAGTGGTTTGTCACGGTCGAGGAAGTGGCGGTCGTAGGACCAGAGGAGGCGGGGTTCGTTCTTGACGATTTCCTCGTAAATCTGGGCCGCGATTTCGTTCGCCGAGGGGGAACCGCGCCGCCTCGCGATCCGCTTGTTGGCAATGGCCTTTTCCTCTTTCAGGCGCGTCCAGCTGAAGAAATCGCGCAGATAGCGGTAAAGATCGTTGATCATCTCCTGACGGCGCTTCTTGGAGGAAACCCCGATCATCTGCAAGACCGCGTCGTCGAGTACGCAGCGGTCGCGCATGTCCAGCTCGCAAAGGCCCGAGAGGTCCTTCAGTTCCTTTGCGCGCCCCGCCTGAGTCCAAGACATCTCCCGCATACGGCGTTCGGGAAGGAATTGGAGGGCTACCCGGTCTTTCATCTTCTCAAAGGCACTAGCCACGCGCCTTATGAGGTTCAAAGTGAATCGTTCAGGCTTGGGCAAAAGCATGAAATTTGCGTCAACCACCATCGTGCTCCAGTTGCCCTCGTTTCCCACTGGACGACCGAACTGAAACGACGAAAGCAAAGCCCAGGACGAGTTAAGCAGTCCGGCCCAAAAGTTCACATCTTCCGGGCGATGATGGGGATAGATCTCATATAGGCGGCAGTTGGCGACCAAACCGGTGGGATTAGCCGGCGCGATGTGCCGGTACTGCCGCTCCTTTGGCCAAAGGACCGGGGATCTGTCGTGCCCCGTGAGATCGAACCACTCCCTTCCTTCGCTTACTCGCCCGGCGCAAGTGGCGTTGCTGTGCCACTTGTTCTTCTCCCCCCACTTGATATACTCGAGGACGTAGGTCCCCTTCAGTTCCTTCTTCTTCTTGTTGACGAGAAGAATCATACGGGAGCAGTCTTCCGCCGAGACGGTGAAGCCTTTGATCTCCATGAGGCTGTGAACTTCAGGTTCAAGGTACTCGGCCTCGATGGGGCGGATTTCGCCCCGCCCGGCGCCGCAGCGAACGAGTCTCACGCGTCCGGAGGCCACGTCTTTGCGTGGAACGCCAAGAATCTCCTCAAAGTCGAATCGGTCGGCATACTTTTGCAGACATTCCTTGCTGTAGTCCTTCGGGAAGAAGAATTCGTCCTTGCCGCTCTTGACACCGAAGCGAACGTCCGCGATTTCCCCAAGTGGCACGAATCGCTCTTTGAACTCCTCCATCAGCCGGAACCAGAGATCGGGGGCGCGGAGATAAACCCCCCACTTTCCGCCAAAGTAGCCGCCGGGGCCGGCTATGTCAGACCCCGGTTGGTCGTCTTCTTCATCTTCGTCCGGGCCGGCAGTCCCGATCTTCGCCCGGGCCATGGTTCTTCCGAGCCGGACGCCTTCGTCCCAAAGATCGCCTTGCCGGATCAAGCGCGCGCGATAACGCGCGTTGCTTGTGTCCGCCTGGAGAGAGAGAATCTCGTCACGAAAAGAGTCTGCGACGCGGACAGCGCCGGCTCCCGTTCCGTCATGCGCCAGGATTTCGCCGATGGGGCGGCGAATCTGGACAAAGCGGACGGTGTTCTCCATACGAAAGCGCTCATGCTTCTGGCGGCGCAGGATGGTGATCGTCGTCGCGACGCGCGCGCCGACGAACCAGGGGTCGTCCATGCTCTCGAAAATCGCCGCGATCTCGAAGTTGCGGAGGATCCACTCCTGGAGACGAAAACCGTATTCGACATCGAGCCACTGGCTGGACGTGAGGAAACAGAGATATCCGTCCTGCTTGAGGAAGGCGGCGGCGTGCGGCCAGAAATAGCAATGGATGTCGCTACGGCCTGAGAAAGCGATGCCGGCCTCGCCCTGGATGAGCTTCTGGTAGTACTCCTTCGTTCGGGGTTCCGGCGCGCCGTTGGCCATGCGCTTTCCCTTGCGAATCCCCTCTTGCCGGATGTAAGGCGGATTCCCCACCACCGCGTCGAGTTCGGGAATCTCGATCTTGCGCTGATCGTTGGAGCCAAGGCCGCTCGTTGTGATTTTGCGGGGCAGCGTGAGAAAGGGGCTCTGGGGGCGGACGCCGAAGAAGTCCTGGCGGGCGATGCGAGGATAGTTTTCCTTGTTTACGAGATCGCGGACGGCAAGGTTGATGGTGGTCAGCCGCGCCGGGAAATCCGCAACGTCAATTCCGTAAAGATCGCTAAGGATTTCGCCGTGGTGGCGTGCGTGCAGAAGTTCGCGCTTTCGGGAATAGGCGCGGACCAGGAACGTGCCGCCGCCACAGGCCGGGTCCATGATCTTTTCCGCGCCCGTGCGGATGCAGAAGCTGTTGATGAGGTCCACGACTTCCACACGGGTGAAGAATTGGCCGAATTTGCGGCGGCGTTCGGGTTCGATCAGGCGCTCGAAGATGCTCCCGATAACCTCGTAGTCGAGTTGGGAGAAATCGAAACGGTTGATCTGGACGATAACCTCGCGCCAGTGGGGAACGGCATGGTCGGAGTAGAAGGGAATGCGGTTTCCGATGGAGGTGGGGTCCTCGCCGAAAACCGTTTCGTAGTCGCCGGTCACTTCTTTTGCTTTGGCGAAATAGTGTTCGAGATGCTCGCGCAGCTTTTCCCCTGTATCCATGTATGGGGGGACAGCCAGTCGGTCCATTTTGGAGCTGTACCGCTTCAGGAGCGCGTCGTGGAACACAAGTTTGTTCACGAGGGCGTAGCAGGCCGCCTTCGCGGCGTTCTCCAGGTTTACCCGGATTCCCTCAGGGTCGTCGGTGATAGTCCAGCCTTGTTCGTCTCTCATCCACTGGTCGAGCTCGGCCTTGAAGCGGAGTCCCGCGTAACGCTTCTCAAGTTCCTCCTGCGTTTGCCGGACCGGCATCGTCAGGGAAGACTCGAGGGCGTCTATGAATTTCTCGTCCGGAAGTTTGGTTCCTATGGAGAGCGTGCCCCGGTATATGCCGCCGAACTCGCGCAGGAACACGTACAGCCAAGTGATCAGGGCATGCTCCGTGGGTGGAGACTCCAGTTGGCTTTCCTGCAGAATATTCGTGACTTCCCAGGATCGGTAATTCTCCTCCTGCCAAGAGACACTCTTGCCGCGGGTCTCCCAGAGAACGAACTCGTTGACGTTCCAGGTGAAGAAGAAGTCGCAGCCGGCGCGCAGGGCCTTGGACCGGGCGTTTTGGATGAGATCGGCGTTGAACGGGGTTCCGCCCTCCGCCCGGAAGGGGAGTTTGATCTCACCCGTCAGGACAACGCGGTTGCTCTTGTCGAGGAGCGTCAGGTCGCGCCGCTTCGCGGAACCTTTGCCCCGTTGCTCGCATGCGGCCTTAGAGAACGGAAAGTCGGGATTCCGGTCGAGAAACGTGTTGATCTCGCCGGCGATTTGTGCGGTGAATTCCCACTCGTTCACGGTCAACGGCTCTTCCACACGAGTATATTCCGGGCCTGCACCCAAGCACCCGTGGTCTGAGTGTGAACAAGGCGTTACCGAATATCAAGGGGGAAATTCCCCCTTGTTGTCTCCCTTGTCCATCTTGGGCAAGAGACGTGTGCCGGCGCTAGTGACCGCCCATTACCCCTTCACATCCAGGCATTTCATCTGTTTCTGGTCGCGGATGACCAGGAGGCCGTTGGACAGCGCCATCGGCGCCCAGATGCTTTCTCCCTCCAGTATCTTGACCTTGGAGATTTCCTTGAACCCGGCGGGGTCCGGCTTCACCAGATGCAGCGTGCCCGCCGCGCCATCTATGATGTAGATCATCCCGTCGGCCAGGATCAGGTTTCCGCGCTCGAAGTTGGGCGACTTCTGGGTCCGCCATTTCAGGTTGCCCCGCAGGTCCATGCAGATCAGGCCTTCGCGGCGGTTGTTCCCGTTGCTGTTCGCGTAGATATAGTCTCCAATCACGATGGGCTGGTGGACCTGGGATTCGCACACCTTGGTCTTGAATAGTTCCTGCCAGGCAAACTCGTTGCCTTTCTTCTCGATCTTGAGCATGGCCGAGCCCGCGCCGTATTCCCCGGTCAGGAATACCTGGTCCTTGCCGATGAAGGTGGGGCTGGGGATCGGAATCTGGCACTGCCAGCCCTCGTAGGTCCACAGGATCTTGCCGGACTGGGCATCCACGCCGGCGGTCTGCTTGTTGGTGGAAATCACGAGCTGGTCCACTCCGTCAAAGTTATGCAGCTGGGGGGACACATATGCCATCGTTCCGTTGAGCGGTGCGGATTTCCACTGTACTTCGCCCGTCTTCTGGTCCAGAGCCGCCAACCCGGCCTGAGGGCTCAGAGGCGCCACGATTACGTTCTTCTTATAAAGAAGGGGAGACTGGTTGACGCCCCACGTGGGCAGCTTCCCGCCAAACTCCTTGAGCAGATTCTTGTGCCACACCACCTTGTGGGTGGCCGTGTCCAGGCAATGCACGTCCCCGAACGATCCGACCATGTAGATGCGGTCTTTGGCCACGGTCGGCACGCAGCGCGAGCCAGGAGGGTCGAGAGTCCCCGGCGCGTCATAGGGGTAGGTCCATTCCTCCTTGCCGGTCTTCAGACCCAGGCAATGCAGGATATCCTGCTTTCCCGGGATGCGGTCGAGGACGTAGACCTTGCCGTCGAGGATAGCGGCGCCGCCGAACCCTTCGCCCAGGGGAAAGGTCCACAGAACCTTGGGGCCTTCGGCGGGCCAGGTTTTCAGAAGGCCCGTTTCGGGGGAGACGTTGGTGCGGGTGGGTCCAAACAGCTGCGGCCAATCGGCCCCCAACGAGTTGGCGCATACACAAAGCGCACTAATGACAATCCATCCGATTCTCTTCATGATATTCTCTCTTTCTTCCATCTGCATTGTTCCCGTTTGCGGCCGGTCCGATCCGGCGCAACGAGCGTCTTGGAAGTGTAGCGGTTGACGGGCGCGCACGTCAAAGGGAAAACGCGATTGCGGAAGGTTATAAAGACCCGCCTCGGGATACACGGAACACCCCGAAAAGGAGGTCTTCCGTGTGTTCCGTACTACTCTCCCTCATTTCCTTGTTTTTTCAGCAAGGTTTTCATGCGGTCTTCTCCAGACGTCATCTCTATCACGCAGAGACGCGGAGGCGCAGAGAACTCCATTTTCGATTTTCTCTGCGCCTCCGCGTCTCTGCGCGAGGTTTCCTTTCTGGCAGGTTCTGGGAGAATATGACGGGTTCAAGTCCATGATCTTGATTTCAGCGGGTGATCGGCCAAGGCCCATCCGGCGGATTTCTTTCGAAATGTTTTCCTACGGACTACAGCCTACAGTCTACTGCCTCTTCCTGTGTTGGGTTGCGGCTTGGCTGCTCCGTGTGTTCCGTGTATTCGGTTTGCTTTGGCTTCCATCTTTCTCGTCAGCCCTCTCCCCGTCGTCCCTGCTCCAAAAAGCTTGCGGAAAAGGGGGGATGGGCTATGATGCGTTCTGTATTGTCCGGGAGCCCGCAAAGACGCGCGAGACGTTCCCGGCGGAAGGAGACCGGCATGGACTGGCGCCTTTTTCTGAGCACTTTCACCCTGATCTTCTTCGCGGAACTGGGAGACAAAACCCAACTCGCCGCCATGGCCTCCGCCGCCGGGGGCAGATCCATCTGGTCGGTGTTTGCCGGAGCATCGGCGGCGCTCGTATTCTCCACCCTGATCGCGGTCCTGGTGGGCGGCACATTGCAGAAGCTAGTTCCTGTGCCCGTGATCAAGACCATCGCCGGGGGCTTGTTCCTGGCGTTCGGCGGGCTGCTGCTGTGGAGCGCGATGCGGGGCGAGGCGGCAGAGCCCGCGTTCCCGCCGGCGGGTGGAGTGACTGCGGCGGCGGCTGAGGGTGTGGGGGGCGGGGGTGTTCCGACGACGATTGCGGTGAGGCCGGGCTTCCTGAGCCGCGTGATCATGGATGCGGCCGCGCGATTCGAAGCCGCCGCCGTGGAGGATTACGATGCCCTGGCCGCCTTGGTCCGGAATGCTGAACTCAAGTCGCTGTTCGCGGCGCTGGCCCAGGAGGAACGGCGGCACCTCGCGCGGGTGGAGGAGCTGACCCGGGCGCATGCCGCCACGCCCGCTCCCGCCGCGCCGCCCGCTCCCGCCGCGCCGCCCGCGGAAGGGGCAGGAGAGAAGCCGGACGAATTCCCGCGGTTTTTATGGGCGGGCGGAGAACTGCTCGACAAGGAAATGGAAATCCTGGCGGCGGCGATCCGGCAGGAAAAAGCGAAAGCCGGCTTCTACACCGCCCTCGCCAAATCCGCGGCGCTGCCCGGCTTGAAGGCGAGCTTCCTGGCCCTGGCCCAGGAAGAGCTCGATCACATGCGCCGGCTCCAAAACCCCGGGTGTTGATTCCAGAAGAAGTGAACACAGAGACAGAGAGATTCCAGGGAACCATGGAGCAGCCAAGCCGCAACCGAACCTGGCTTCAACCACGGATAGACACCGATGCACACGGATTTGGCGGCGAAGAAAGGCGGATAGATTGCGTCGAACCTCGGCATTGGCGGGCGCTGGTTCGACCCGAACATATCCGTGTCCATCCGTGTGTATCCGTGGTTGAGTAGTTTTGGGGCAGGATAGAGGCTTAGCGTAAGAAAACAAGAGAAATTCAGGGTGTATTGCCAAGCGTATAAGAACTTGAAATTAAATCACTTGTGACAACACCCTCCTGAATTTCTTGCTGAAAAAACAAGAAAATGATGGATAGTAGTCTTTCATGGCGCCTTGCGGCACCCGGAAACGGATGAAAAAAGGGCGAATTCTGTGTCATTCTGACTCACTTCCGGGCTATTTTCGAGGTAGTACGAAAGGAGACTCGCATGCGCTATGTGATGAAGCAGAAAGTGTGGTGTCTGGGGGACGACTATATCATCCGCGACGCGGAGGGCAGCGACGTGTTCCTGGTGGACGGCAAGGTATTCTCGCTTGGCCACAAACTCTCGTTCCAGGATATGGAGGGAAGAGAACTCGCCTTCATCTCCCAGAAGTTGCTGAGTTTCCGGCCCACCTATGAACTCTACCGCAACGACGCGTTGTTCGCGACGGTCCAGAAGGACTTCACATTCTTCCGGGATCATTTCACCGTGGACGTGCCAGGCCCCAACGACTACGAGGTGTCGGGCAACTTCATGGACTACGAATACGTATTCCGAAGACAGGCAAGGGAAGTCGCCGTGGTCTCCAAGCGCTTTTTCGCCTCGTCCGACACTTATGGCGTGGATATCGTGGATGGAGAGGATGACATCACCATTCTGGCCACAGCGGTCGTCATTGACCTCGTCTTGGATGCCCAGCAAAAACGCCGGTAATGTGGGAATATGGGGAAAATCCAGTTTCGTATAGGAGGTGGCTTATGGCGCAACAAAACGTGGGAGCTCAGAAGGTGTATGCCGAACCGCAACGCGGACACGTTTCCCTGGGAGGGGCCTTGCGGAAAATCCTGTTCATCCTGCCCGTTCTTGCGATGGGCATTCTGCTCTTCTGGAAACCCGAGGCGCGAACGGAGGAAGCGCTGGCCGGGGGGATCGTCATCATGGTCGTCTTCGCAATCGTCTGGGGCGTGATCGTGTCCGGCATCCGCGTGGCGGCGCAGTGGGAGAAGGGCGTCGTGCTGCGGCTGGGCAAGTTCCTGCGGGTCAAGGGGCCCGGCATCCTGTACATCGTCCCGTTCATAGACAACGTCCGGTTCGTGGACCTCCGGCTGCTCACGCTCAACATCCCGAGCCAGCAGGTGATCACCAAGGACAACGTGCCCGCGGCGATTGACGGGGTGCTCTTCTTCCTCGTCGCCGACGCGGAGATGGCCGTCATCAAGATCCAGGACTTCGCTTTCGCCATCGCCCAGTACGCCCAGGCCACGCTGCGCGACGTCGTGGGCGGGCTCTCCCTCGATGACCTGCTGTCGGAGCGCGACCAAATCCAGAAGCGGATCGCCGAGCTGGTCGAGCAGCGGATCAAGGATTGGGGCATGCATCTGGATTCCATCCAGCTGCAGGACATCGAGATGCCGGAGGACCTGAAGCGGATCATGTCGCGGCAGGCCTCGGCGGAGCGCGAGAAGCGGGCCACGATCACCAAGGCCGAGGGCGACAAGATCGCCGCCACCAACCTGGCCGCTGCCGCCGTTATCATGGAGCAAACCCCCGGCGCGATGAAGCTGAGGACGCTGCAGACCATTGACGGCTTGGGCGCCGGCCCGGCCAACACCGTTGTAATGTTCCCGGTGGAGCTGACCGACGCCGTCAGTTCGATCTTGAAGAAAGCCAACAGGGCGGACTAGGTGGACGAGGTGGACGGGGTGGACGGGGTGGACTAGGTGGACGGGGTGGCCCAGGCGGACGAGGTGGATGAGGTGGGCAAGGGGCAAAGGAGAACCATGCCGTGGCGCAAGATGAACCGCTGATCCCAAAGCACGGCGGATACCGGAAACTGAAGAGTTTCCAGATTGCACAGATGGTCTATGATGTGACGATGCGGTTCTGTAACCGCTATGTGGACCGGCGGAGCCGCACGCACGACCAGATGGTGCAGGCGGCACGCAGCGGGGTGCAGAATATCGCCGAGGGAAGCCAAGCGAGCGGCACGTCGAGGAGGATGGAACTGAAACTGACCAACGTGGCACGGGCGAGTTTGGAGGAACTGCGGCTGGACTACGAGGATTTCCTGCGGCAGCGGGAGCCGCCGGTTTGGGATCGGAATGACCCGCGCCGGCAGGAACTGATCGCGCGAAGGCCCGCCACGGCCGACGATGTGGCGAGGTGGGCGAAGGAGGTTCATGAGAGGAGTGGGCTAGGTGGACAAAATGGACGGAGTGGACTAGGTGGACAAAGTGGACAAAGTGGACGAGGTGGACAGAGTGGGCTAAGTGGACAGAACGGATTGGGTAAAGAGTCCACTTCGTCCACCCAGTCCACTTCGTCCACCCAGTCCACTTCGTCCACCCCGTCCACTTCGTCCACCCAGTCCACTTCGTCCACTCCGTCCACTCCGTCCACGCAGTCCATGCCGTCCACCTCGTCCATTTTGTCCACCTCGTCCATTTCGTCCCCTCCGCCCCCGCCACCCACCTACCCGGAAATTGCTGCCAACGCGGCATTGGCGCTGATCGCCGTGTCCACGGCGCTGCTGGACCGTCAGCTGGCGGCCCAGGCGCGGGCATTCGAGACGGAAGGCGGTTTCACGGAGCGCCTATACAAAAAGCGCCAAGCCAAACGGCGGAGCGAATAAGCACGAAGCGGCGAACTGGCTAACCGGCGAACTGGCCAACCGGCGCGGGCTTCCCGCCGCCCGTCTTGGCGTCATAGGCGCGCGCCTGGTGGATGAACGCCTCGAGGCGCGCCTGGTCGTTGGCGGTTTGCCTGCCCGCGAAGCTCACGTTGAGCATCGGGACCTCGCCATGATCCTCACGCACGCGTTTGAGCAAAGCAGGCCGCCGACGGCGAGATGGTACTCCTGTCTCGTCCGCCTGGCCAAACTTACTTCCGCTGAAATTCAACAACCTTCTACTTGGTTCCAAAGCAAGCGTTTTTTGTGGATTTCGCGGACGTATGGCACTATCCTTCTGTTAGGGGAGCTGAAGGATTACAAAGAGACCAATCGAAGGCTATAGCTGCCCCGCAAACCCTTGAGGGGAGGTTTCAACATGGTGAACGCTCCAAAAAGATCTTTCTGGGCTGGCATGGTGGTTGTCGTCCTTGTCCTGGCGGCTTGCTCCGGAAGGCGACCCCAGACCGCGCAGGCGCCCATGGACACGGCCAAGCATTACCGTATCTGTTTCGGCCCGGACGAAGTGAAAATGCCTCTCGTGGTCAAAGAGTCCAAGGGGCCCCGGACCGGCTTCGACACGATCGAGGCTGACGTGAATCGAGACGGCCAGACGAGTCCGCAGGAAGTCTTCCGTCCCGCGCGGGTGAATGATAGGTGGACAAGATGGCAGATTCCCTGTAAGGCGTCCTTTGGATCGTTGCCGGAAGCGCCCTACGAGCTGCACATACTCTTATCCCAAGGTCCCGAGGACGTCAAAGACGCAACGATTACCGGGCACGGCTTTACGTGCCGTCTTGACCTTGCGGAGGCTGGAACGAACTGGTCGTACATGTTGGACGGAAACTCCGCGACCCAGAGAAGCGAGAAGATTGAGGGACGGAACCTCTGGACGCCGTCTTTGTCCATATATTCCTTCGGCCTTCCGGTCAAGCTTGAGATGAAAGCAGACACGAGCAATAAAACCCTTACCGTCAGCGCCACCCTGAAAGACAAGTATGGGACCGGTATGGGACGGCTGACTGTCAATGGCAAGGACGTGTATCCACATCTGAAGATAGCCGCCCCATCGGGCGCCGTGATCGCCGACGCCGACCTCCAGCCCGGGTGAGGCGGCTCGCTCCGGCACTCCGTGAGAGTGCAGGAAAAAGGCGACTACAAGATCGAGATCACGTACGACGTTGGACCTTACCAGAGCGATTCGAAACTGCGGGCCGAGAAGACTGCGCGCTTCTGAGTGTCCCGCGCGGATTGCGCATCCCCACGAGCGTTGCGTTTCATCCCGCCGCCACGACTTCGCGCGTAGCCCGGCTTCCCCGCCTCCAGGGCGTCTTGGCGGTTGAACTCCAAGGCTTACTTCCAGGTCGTTTTCAGGCTCTTGAGAAGTTCCATTCGGGTCCGTTCCTGGCAGTTGCCCCCCGGAATTTCCTCAATCCATCCAATCCACCACGCCCGCTCTTTTTTTCGTCACTGCGGCGTAGGTGTTCGCTATGAGTTCAATTCCCTTGGTTTTCTCAGTCGCGGCGGAACGCCACCATCACCTCCCGGTATGAGGCGTAGCGGAGCGCCGGTCAGGAGGATGGACGGGTTCGCTCAGACGCTTGTACTTGGATCGCAGATTCCTGTGGAATTCCACAAACGCGCGAGGATCGTTCCGGAGTTCACGCGAGATAACGCTCCTCACGTCTCGAATCCACTGAATTGCCTCGTCTCTCTTCATCGTGATTCCTCCAGTAGTTGGTATGGTGTGACGAGCTCGGGCACAAAAAGGCCGAGCATGTTGTTGACGATTCGGATGTGGCCAAACTTATTCGGATTGGCAAGATTCTGACAGTTCCACGTCAGCAGAAAGTCACACTTATGATAGGAGGCCAGAGCAAGATGCAACGCGTCGCCGAGTGGATCAATTGGCATAACTCTATGACTGGTATACGCCTCGATGATATCTTCGATCTCGTCCACCACCTCGACTACCGGCACGCCTGACATCAGCGCCAAGGCGTCCTCCTTGCCCGGGTAATCTCCACGCTCCAACTCATAGAAGACGGCGTCGCTGGTCACCAATTCATACTCCTGCCGCGTCTCCCACCACGAGCGCGTCCATTCACGGCGGGCTACCATCTCAGGCGACTGCCTGACTTCATGATAGAAGCTGGGGATCGAGGTTTCTATGTAGACTCGTTTTAACATTTCTCTCCCTCCCCGCTATCGCTAACGCCTAGGAGCAGAATATGGCATCGTCTGTGAACCAGTCAAGCGCGATTTCCCGGTTTCGCAGGTGTTGCGGCGCGAGGCGGGGATTAGGAGCACGAACCATCAGCGGCGCGCGGCTCGCCGCGCTTTCAAATCTCCCCTCGAAGGACTTGTTATCCCTCGATTTTCATCAGGAAATCGGCGGGCGAGAGGATGCGGATGCCCCGCCATTGACCAAGGTCGAGCAAGTGTGAATCTCCCGTGACAATCGTGTCCGCAGCCGCGGCTTGGGCGCATTCCAGAATCCTGTTGTCGCCGGGATCGGCTTGAATGGCTTGAACTTTGGCCGTCGGGGTTACGACTTGGCACAGGTCGTGAAGTTCCTCGACGAGCGTGAGCGCTTGTTCCGATGACAGTCCGAACTTGGGCCTTCGCAGGACGTCGCGCACTTCATCCAGAATCGCCAGAGAAATGAAGCCGCGCGCCGAACCGTCAAGGATGTGATCCAGGATGCGGGCTGGCGGACCGCCGAAGAGAAAGGCGGAGATGATGACATTGGAATCGAGAACGATAAGCGGTGTCTTCATCGCCCCGTCGCTTTGCTTTTACGGTATGCGGCAATTTCCGCCGGCACGTCTCCAGGCTTCAATCCTTTTTTCTTCGCGATTTCCCGTCCCAGAGCGAAGATCCCATTCCACCGCTTCTTGCGCCGGATATATGCCCGAACCGCCTCGCGCACAAGTTCCGACCGGCTCCGGGCTTCGCTTTGGGCGAGTTGGTCCATGTCGCGCAGCAGGCTGTCCTTAAATGATATGTTCACCGTGACGTTGCTCATGGTTTACCTCCCTTTCCCGTCTTAATATACAAGATTTGTATATGGGATGTCAAGCGGGGCAACGATGCGTCTACAGCATTTTATGAAATTACGTATCCCCTTTTTCTCCTGAATAACTTCTTTGTGGAGGGGTTTCCCGCCAGTAGTGTCAAAAGGCTTTGGGATTGCGCATGAAGCCTCGCCTCGTTCGTAGTGAGCCCCGTAAGGGGCGTTTGTGGACCGCGGAATGGAAAAGAACCGCAGAAAACGCCCCTTACGGGGCTCACTACGAACTCTTTCCGAAAGGGCGTCAGGCGGATACGAATCAGCTCAAAGCGCTCTGATGATGTGTCTCGCCGCGCTTTTTCGCGTCATACGCGCGCGCCTGGTAGATGAACGCTTCGAGCCTGGCTTGGTCGTTGGTGGTTTGCTGGCCCGTGAAGCTCAGGTTGAGCATGGGGAACTCGCCATTCTCCTCGCGCACGCGTTTGAGCAGCGCCGCGCAGATCGTGCCCGGCATGCACGTGAAAGGCATCGTGTTGACGATCCCTGCCGCGCCCTGGTGGATCAGCTCCACCGCCTTGCCCACCGTCAGGATCGCCTCGCCCTGGAAGCTGGGGTCAAGGTAGGGCCTGGCCTGCTCGATGACCTTGGCGGGAGAGGGATCCGGCCTGCGCCCGAACGCGCGGTAAATGCGTTTCTCGTCATTCCAGAGCACCCACGTCGCAAGCGAGTCCCCGAGCATCTTCCCATACTGTTTGAGGTCGCGGTTGCGCTGACTCTGGACCAGGCGGGAGTATTGAATCCATTCGCCCATGGTCGGCACCACGGCCTGCGCGCCCAGCGCCTCGATGGATTTCACCAGGTCGCGGTTCGCGAAGGCGTTCGTGCGCACATACACCTCGCCCACCACGCCGATGAGCGGACGCCGTTGGGGATTGCGGATTGCGGATTGCGAATTGGGGATTGGGGATTGAGGATTGAGGATTGCGGATTGAGGATCGCGGATAATCCCCGATGGTTTCGCCGGGGATTGAGGAAACGGGCTGAAGCCCGCACTACAAACGGGCGGCCCATTCTGCGCTGGGATGGTTTCCCAGGCGCGGGCCAG
>Ga0315294_10003533_pt1 | contig 17056 bp, 12 predicted proteins | sample YL17G13_40_MG_FD_203626 | JGI IMG/M metagenome (GOLD analysis project Ga0315294, IMG submission 203626) | Sediment microbial communities from Yellowstone Lake, YNP, Wyoming, USA - YL17G13_40 | ecosystem: Environmental > Aquatic > Freshwater > Lake > Sediment | place: USA: Wyoming | collected... | reverse complement strand
CCCTTCCTGCGCCTGCTGCCGTCTGGTCTCTACGCTTGTCGGTCATGGGATCCGGTCCTCCTTGGGGGACAGATTTACCCCAAATCTGTGTCCAAGGAAACCGGTGCCGCTATAGTGTATACTGTGTTACAAAAAAAACAGATAACCTTGACATTTTGAAGAAGGGAAGCGTCCGATGAGAAAGAATGGATTTTCCGTTTTGGGACTGCTGTTTCTGGCGTCGTTGGTGGTTTCCTGCGCCGGAATCGCCTTTCCGCCGAAATTCGAAGGCGGGGACCTGAAATCGCTGTTCCGGGTAGAGGAGCAACGGGCGATTTTCGGCGCGAAAATCGAGAATTTTTCCTGTCCTGCTCCACCGGATCCGGTTCGGGATCTGCAGATTGCGGATTTCTACGGCAATCCAGGCAAATACGGCATGGATACCCAGCAACTGCGCTTCTACCAAGCGAAGACTACTTCCATGAGCGATGAGTTCGTCCGGAGCAGGCCGGCGAACCCCGAAATCGCCGATTGTGTCCTGGAATGGCTCGATTCTTGGGCCAAAACAGGAGCCCTCCTGGGTTCCAGAACTCAACAGGGAAGGTATGAGCAGCAGTGGGCACTCGTTTCGATTGCTGCTGCGTATCTCAAGGTCCGCGATTCCCAAGGACTGGACGTGAGCAAGAAAGCGAGGGTGGAGGCTTGGATTGTCAAGCTCGTGGAGGCGATGCTCACCCACTACTCTATGAATCCCCAAAGAGAGGATAGTTCCAATAACCACCGCTATTGGGCGGGCCTTGGAACAGTGCTCGCCGGCATAGCGTCTAACAACAAAAAAATGTTCAATTGGGGTCTGGACGCTTTTGCGACGGGGGTAAACCAGATTTGGGGAGATGGCATTCTTCCTCTGGAAGATAGGCGGGGGAACAAGGCGCTACATTACCACAATTTTGCCTTGGAGCCTCTTATCCTGATAGCGGAAGCTGCAGCTGCAAATGGAATGGACCTCTACTCCTTCCGTGAGGGAGCCATCCATAAACTCGTCAAGCGCGTTTTGGACGGGCTGGATGGCAATGGTGACCTCGGGAGAGGGCAAGATGCTGTCTCCAAAAGGGACTTCATCTGGATGGAACCGTACTACAAGAGATTTAAGGACCCGCGTTTGGTCCCGTATCTCGAGCGGTATCGGCCCCTAAGCAATATACGGTTCGCCGACACAACACTTCTCTTCGGGGCGCGAAACTGAACTTTCCGAGAGAACCCGCGGCGTCGTCTGATGCCGCGGGTTTCTGTTTCTATTGCAGGGAGGAGCCTGCCGCCCGCAGCGCAGACCCCGAGCGCCAACCCACGGCATCACCCACGGCATCGGCGACACCACGGCATCAGCGACGGTGAGGAGGAAATAGGGACTGGCAGGAGGCTGAGTCGCCCTGCACAGACACGACGAGCCGTGGCCCTTGGGTCACGGCTCGTCGTGCACTAGCCAATCTTGACTCTGCCACCGAGGGCTCCGCTTGCTGTCGGCGGCGCGATTCGGATCCTTACTTCGCGGTCTTCTTCGGGGCGGTCTTCTTCGGGGGCGCCTTCTTGCTCGCTGTCGGCTTTCCGTATCCGCATCCAGCCATCGTTCTTCCTCCTCTGTGTGTGATTGCCCCGCGTCGCAGGCCGAGTGAGTCCCGGCCCCGACAGCCCTGCTTGCCTCTCGGTACGCAAATACCAGTCCCGCGGAAGATTGTCAAGCGCGTTCACAGCCGTCCGCCGTTGTCTGGGCGGGAGTGGTGGCGCACGCGGAAGGAAGCGCCGCGGCTCTCGCGGCGAATGCGAGTGCGAGCGCTCCGGATCGGATCGCGTCAGGAGTGTGGGCGGGGGGCTCTAGCGGGCCAGCAGAGCCAGGATCGCTCCGCCGGCCATCACGGAGCCGATCTGGCCCGCGGTGTTCGAGCCCATGGCGTGCATGAGGAGGAAATTGTTCGGGTTGGCCTCGAGGCCAACCCGGTTCACGACCCGTGCCGACATGGGGAAGGCGGAGATGCCCGAGGCCCCGATCAGCGGGTTCACCTTGCCGCGGGTGACGAGGCAGAGCAGCTTGCCGAACCCGAGCCCGGCGACGGTGTCGAGGGCGAAGGCGACGAGGCCCATGCCGAGGATAAACAGGGTCTGGGCAGTCAGGAACTTTTCGGCGGACATGGTGGAGCCGATGGTGAGCCCCAGGAAGATGGTGACGATGTTGATCAGCTCGTTCTGGGCGGTGCTGGAGAGCCGCTCCACGACCCCCGCCTCCCGCAAGAGGTTCCCGAACATCAGCATCCCGATGAGGGGGGTGGACATGGGGGCGATCAGGCCGCAGACCAGCGTGGTCACGACGGGGAAGAGGACCCGGGTGGCCTTGGAGACCGGCCTCTCGGTGTACGGCATCACGATCGCCCGCTCGGCGGGCGTGGTAAGCGCCCGCATGATGGGCGGCTGGATGATGGGTACCAGCGACATGTACGAGTACGCCGCGACGGCGATGGGAGCCAGCAGGTCGGGGGCGAGAATGGAGGCCACGTAGATGGAGGTCGGCCCGTCGGCTGACCCGATGATCCCGATGGAGGCCGCCTGATTGATGTTGAAGCCGAGGAGGGTCGCCATGAGCAGGGTGCCGAAGATTCCGAACTGGGCTGCGGCACCCAGGATCACGGTGTAGGGCCGCTCCAGGAGTGGCCCGAAGTCGGTCATCGCGCCGACGCCGATGAAGATCAAGAGGGGAAACAACTCGTTCTTGATTCCCATGTCATAGAGGACGGTGAACAGACCCCCCGCATCGTTCATCCCCGTGACGGGGATGTTCGCCATGATGCAGCCGATCCCGATGGGGAGCAGCAGCACCGGCTCGTACTCCTTGGCGATGGCCAGATAGATCAAGATGCCACCGACGGCGATCATGATCAGGTGGCCCCACCCGAAATTGACGAAGCCCTCAACCAGCTTGGCGGAGACCTTCGGGTCAATCATGTAAGTTCACCCCTAGGCTCGATGTGTGAACACGCGTCGCTCGGCCTCAGTCGAGCAACAGAAGCGGCGCGCCGAAGGCCACGCTCTGGCCCGGGGAGACCAGGATCTCGCGGACGGTCCCAACGCGCTGCGCCCGGATGCTGTTCCCCATCTTCATGGCCTCGATCACGCACAGCTCGTCCCCGCGCTGCACGCGATCGCCCATCTTCACCATCACCGACAGGATCTTGCCGGGCAGCGGGGCGGTGACCGGTTCGCCGGTGGCCGGGGCGGGCGTCGGAACTGCTGCGGCCGGGGCCGCCGCCGCGGGCGCTGTGGGCGCCGGAGCGGCCGGGGCGGCGGCGGTCGCGCGCGCGATCCCCAGCTTCTCCACGCGGCCGTCGATCAGCACGGTGGCCGCGTTCCCCGCGATCTCCTTGACCTCGACGGTGTGGGGCTGCCCGTTCACGAGGATCCTCGTCGGGTCCCCCTTGTCTCGCTCCGCCTGGAAGGTGGATCCGTTGAGGACGACGGTGGCCGTGCTGTCGGCCGCACCCTTGACCTCGACCGCGTGCTGCTTTCCCCCGTATGCCAGGGAGAACGCGGCGGCGGTCGCGCGCGCGATCTCGACCTTCTGGGACACCCCGTCGATCAGCACGGTGGCCGCGTTCCCCGCGATCTCCTTGACCTCGACGGTGTGGGGCTGCCCGTTCACGAGGATCTTCTTGCCGTCCTGCGGGTCACGCTGCGCTCGGTGGCTGGACCCATCGAGGCGGACCGTTGCCACGCCGGACGCCGCCGCCGTGATCTCCACCTTGTGCGGCGTGCCCGCGACGGTCAACGTGAAAACGGACGACTCGACGGCCGCCGGCGGGGGTGCCGCGGCCACCTGTGGGGGTGCGGACGGCCGTGGGACGGCCGCCGCGGCGATCGTCGAGGCCAGGAGGACCAGCGGAGCGCCGAACCCGACGCTGTCGCCCGGGGCGACGCACACCTCCGTGATGAAGCCATCGCGCGGTGCCTTCACGCTGTTCCCCATCTTCATGGCCTCGATCACACACAGTTCGTCCCCGCGCTGCACGCGATCGCCCGCCTTCACCGTCACCGACAGGATCTTGCCGGGCAGTGGGGCGGTGACCGCCTCCGCGGCCTCGGCGACGCCGGTGACCGTGGGGGGCGGCGCCTCGGCGACCGCCGCCGGCGAGGGGGCAGCCGGCGCCGCCCGGGGTCCCTCTGGTACGGCGCCGCCCGGGGTCGCCAGGAGGTCCTTGCCGGTCGCCATGGCGAAGACCTTGGTGAGGAGCATGATGGCGACCATGAGAACGAGCAGAGCCAGGAAGACGAGGCCTAACCCGTAGATCGTGACGTTGAGCGCCAGCATGAAGTTCACGCTCTCATCCCTCCACGAAGCGCAGCTCGATCCTTCCAGGAAGCCGTCCGGCGGCCCAGGCCCGCGCGATCTTCCGCAACCCGGAGCCCGACGGCAGCAACGCGCTCGCTACTTCGCCCCAACCGCCACGGCGATGGCGGCCAACTGATCCGCGGTCAAGTCGGGGGCCTTCTTTCCGCGGTTGGCCAGGAATTCCTTGGCCACCTGCGGGAAGAGCACGTAGGAGAGGACGTCCTCCTCGCTCTTGGCCAGATCACCGATCTCGGCCTTGGCCTTCTCCATCTCGGGCTCCACCAGGTCGGCGGGCCGGCAGTCGATCGCCGGTTCGTCCCCGAGCACCAGCTTCTTCATCTCGGGGGCGATGGGGGCCGGCGTCAGGCCGTACATCCCCTTGACGATGTTCTTCACCTCTTTCGGCACCAGCTTGTACCGCTCGCCCATCAGGACGTTGAGCACGGCCTGGGTCCCCACGATCTGGCTGGACGGGGTCACCAGGGGCGGGTAGCCCAGGTCCGCCCGGACCCGCGGGATCTCGTTGAGCACCTCCGGAAGTCTCCCCTCCTGCCCTTGATCGCGCAACTGGTTGACCAGGTTGGAGATCATCCCGCCCGGGACCTGGAACTGAAGAACGTTGGTATCCACGCCGTAGGTCTTCATCTCCAGGTGGCTGTAGTTCTTCCGCACCTTGGCGAAGTACTTCCCGATCTCCGAGAGCTTGGCCAGGTTCAGGCCCGTGTCCCGGTCGGTGCCGGCCAGGGCGGCCACGAGGGTCTCGGTGGGGGGCTGGGACGAGCCCAAGGACATGCTGGAGATGGCGCAGTCCACCATGTCCACGCCCGCCTCGGCCGCCTTGAAGTAGGCCATGGAGGCCATGCCGCTGGTGTAATGGGAGTGGAGGGAGATGGGCACGTCGGTCACCGCCTTCAGCCGGGCGACCAGATCGAAGGCGTCGGTCGGGGAGATCAGGCCCCCCATATCCTTGATGCACAGCGAGTCGGCCCCGATCTGCAGCAGCTCCTTGAAGGTCTTCACGAAGCCCTGGTTGTTGTGCACGGGGCTCAGGGTGTAGCAGACGGATGCCTGAACGTGCCCGCCGAACTTGCGCACCACGCGCATGGCGGTTTCCATGTTGCGAATGTCGTTCAGGGCGTCGAAGATCCGGAACACCTGTATCCCGTTCTCGACGGCCTTGGCCACGAACCGCTCCACGACGTCGTCGGCATAGTGGCGGTACCCCACGACGACCTGCCCCCGCAGCAGCATCTGGAGGCGCGTTTTGAGTATGCGCTTCCGCATGATCCGCAGCCGCTCCCACGGGTCCTCGTTGAGGTAGCGCATGCAAGAGTCGAAGGTGGCGCCCCCCCAGACCTCGAGCGACCAGTAGCCGACGTCATCCAGCATCTCCATGGCGGGGATCATGTCCTCGGTCCGCATGCGCGTGGCCAGGAGCGACTGGTGACTATCCCGCAGTACGGTGTCGCAGATGCCGAGCGGTTTTCGGGCTTGAGTTTGAGCCACGGTCCCACCTCCATCGTCGGGGCGGCATCTCGGGCCGCCAACACCCAGAATGCTCAGCGGGCGCTATGCGCAGGCGCCCCCGGACAGTGTGCGCGACACCTCACCTTGGATGGATACCGAATGGGGAGAAGCAGGCTGGGGACATCGTGGAGCTGCTTCGCCCAAGGCCTCCGGTTCGGCGCCGGAACGCGCCGATGTGCAGTCCGAGACTTAGGTGCCGCTCAAGCGAAAGCGAGCTCGATGCATGCAGGCCAACCGTGCGCCGCCAGGATGGCCCTGGCCCAGGGTGGATGTCAAGCGGAATTCGCGGGTGGTATCGCGGATGGTACGGAGACGGGGGAGAGCCGCGGCTGGAGATCGGGCTTGACAGGCGGCGCCCCCGCCCGGGATAATACTAACTAACCAGTCAGATACAAGGAGATCGGCATGGCGGACGGCGGACGCGCAAAACGCATCCCCCGCTGGCGGCGGCAGCCGGATTCCAGGCCGGGTCAGATCCTGGAGGCCGCCTTCCGCGTCTTCGGCGCGCGCGGACTGCACCAGGCCACGCTGGACGACGTGGCGCGCGAGGCGGGAATCACCAAGGGCACGATCTACCTCTACTTTCCCAGCAAGGCGGCCCTCTTCAGCGCCATGCTGAAATCGCGGGTCAACGCCATCGTGCCCGAGATGAAGCTGGTGGGGGATGGCGGCGCGTCGGCGCGCGAGCAGCTCGTCGGGTTGGGGGAGAAGCTGTACAGGTTCTTCCGGAGCCCGGCCTACCTCGCCGTGTACCGCAGCATGGTCAGCGAGGCCGCACAGTTCCCCGAGGCGGCGGCGGTCCTGTACCGCGAGGGGATCCTGCCCGTCAATCAGCGCATGGCGGATGTGATCCGGCGGGGGATCGCGACCGGGGAGTTCCGCGACGTGGACCCGCTCATCGCGGCGCGCGGCTTCGCGGCCATGTTCCAGGTGTTCGCGGTGTCCCAGAAGCTCCTGGGCGGGGAACGCATCTATCCCATCGACGAGGGGAGGCTGGTGCGGACCCTCACCACGGTCTTCCTCAACGGGCTGCTGGTACCTGGGGAGCCGCGAGGTGCGAGCCGAGCATTCCGCAAGGAGGACCGCGAGCCGAGGACGCAGAACAGGGCAGCGGAGAAACGGCGGAGTCGCGCCAGGGCGAGGTGAGCACCTCGGGGAAACCGCGGAGAATCAGGGGCGGCCGCAGCGGGATGTCCGGGTACGAGACGCGGCCGGCGGAAAGAAGGGGAGGCAGATGGCGATCCCGAAGCGGAAGCGAATCATGTTGGTGGCGCTCGGGGCGGTGGTGTTCCTCGGCGGGGGCATGCTCTGGCGCGGGTGGCACCAGAAGCCGGGGAACGTCCTGATGGCCTCCGGGACGATTGAGGCCACGGAAGTGGCGGTGAGCTTCAAGATCCCCGGACGGGTCATCGAGCGGCCGGTGGACGAGGGCCAGCGCCTGACCCCCGGAACGCTCGTGGCGCGCCTGGAGAGTCGGGAGCTGGAGGCGGAGGTGGAGCGGCTGCGGGCGGTTCTCGCGGCCTCCGAGACGCGCCTGCCGCAGCTTTCGACCGAGATCGCGCTCTCGGAAGCGCTCGCCCGCGCCCGGATCGCCGAAGCGCAGGCCAGCCTCGCCGCCCGCGAAGTGCGGCTCGCCGAGCTCCGGGCCGGGTCCCGGTCGCAGGACATCCAGAAGGCCCAGGCCGAGGTCCGGGAGGCCAAGGCGGTGATGGAAAACGCCCAGGCCGACCTCCGGCGGCTCGACTATCTGTTCCGTGAAGGGGGAATCGCCGAGCAGGCGCGCGATGCGGCGCGCACCGCCTACGAGGTAGCGGTGGAGCGGCACAGGAACGCCCTGGAGCGCCTGGACCTGGTGAAGGAGGGGCCCCGCCAGGAGGAGATCCGGCGGGCCGAGGCCGAGGTGGAGCAGGCCAGGGCGACGCTCCTCGTCGCCAAGACCGGGGAGCTGGAGACGGCCCGGAAGCGACAGGAGCTGGCCACGCTCCAGGCCGGGGTCGCCCGCGACCGGGCCGCCCTCGACGCGGCCCAGGCCCAGTTCGGCTACACGGTGCTGGTGAGCCCCCAGGCGGGCATCGTCCTCCGGAAGCACGTCGAGCCGGGCGAGATGATCGCCGCGGGGACGCCGGCGATCACGATTGCCGACCTCGCGAACATCTGGCTGAAGATCTACATTCCGGAACGTGAGCTCGGTCGGGTCAAGCTGGGGCAGGCCGCGGAGATCACCACCGACTCCTACCAGGGGAAGACGTATCGCGGCACGGTGACGTTCATCAATTCCGAGGCCGAGTTCACGCCCAAGAACGTCCAGACCCAGGAGGAGCGCGTCAAGCTGGTCTTCGCCGTGAAGATCACGGTCGAGAATCCGAACCAGGAGTTGAAGCCGGGGATGCCGGCCGACGCCCGGGTAGGGCTGCAAGAGCCATGAGCCATCAGTACATGAGCCCCGAGTCACCCGCCATCGACATGCGGGATCTCACGCGGCGCTTCGGCGTCGTCCTGGCCGTGGACCGGCTGACCCTCACGATTCCCCGCGGGGAGCTGTTCGGTCTGGTCGGACCCGACGGCGGCGGGAAGACCACGACGCTCCGGATGCTGGCAGGAATCCTCACCCCCACCGATGGCGAGGCCGAGGTGGCGGGCCACTCCATCCGGACGGAGCCCGAGGCGCTGAAGGGGAAGATCGCCTACATGTCCCAGCGGTTCGGACTCTACGGGGATCTCACCGTGCTGGAGAACCTCCACTTCTACGCCGACCTGTTCGAGATCCCCAGGAAGGCCCGCGCGGCGCGGATCGAGCGCCTGCTGCGCTTCAGCAACCTGACCCCGTTCCAGGATCGGCTGGCGGACAAGCTCTCCGGCGGGATGAAGCAGAAGCTGGGGCTGGCCTGCGCCCTGATCCACACGCCGGAGGTCGTCCTCCTGGACGAGCCCACCAACGGCGTGGACCCGGTCTCGCGCCGCGACTTCTGGAAGATCCTCTACGAGATGCTCAAGGAGGGGGTCACCATCCTGGTCACCACGGCCTACCTGGATGAGGCGGAACGCTGCAACCGCGTGGGCCTGATGCACCAGGGGCGGCTCCTGGCGCTGGACGCGCCGGGCCGGGTCAAGGGGCTTCTCGCCGGCGACCTCGTCGAGGTGGCCGTGGCGGACGCCTGGCGGGCGCGCCACGTCCTGGCGGCGGTGCCGGAGGTCCGGGGAGTCACCGTCTTCGGCAATCGCCTCCACGTGGCGATGGGGGAGATGGCGCGGGACCTGCCGGCGGTCCTCCAGGCGCTCACGGCTGGCGACCTGCAGCCTCGCGAGCCCCGCCGGGTCGTCCCCTCCCTGGAAGACGTGTTCATCTCCATGGTCGAGCGGGGAGAGGGGAGAGCGCATGAACGCGCCGCCTGACCTCGCGGTGAAGGTCGAGGACCTCGAACGCCGGTTCGGCGACTTCGTCGCGGTGGATCGGGTTTCGTTCGAGGTCCCGCGGGGGGAGATCTTCGGCTTCCTGGGGCCGAACGGCGCGGGCAAGTCCACCACCATCCGGATGCTGACCGGGCTGCTCACGCCGACCGGGGGGACGGGCCGCGTCGGGGGATACGACATCCGCAAAGAGGGGGAGGCGATCAAGGGGATCATCGGGTACATGTCCCAGAAGTTCTCGCTCTACGAGGACCTCACCGTCGAGGAGAACCTGGACTTCTACGGCGGGATCTACCGGATCCCGGGGGAGAAGAAGGCGGCCCGCAAGGCCTGGGCCCTCCAGATGGCGGGCCTCATCGGGCGCGAGGGCAGCCTCACGCGGGAGTTGGCCGGAGGCTGGCGGCAGCGCCTGGCCCTGGGCGCGGCCATCCTGCACGAGCCGCGCATCCTCTTCCTGGACGAGCCGACCTCCGGCGTGGACCCCATCTCGCGCCGCAACTTCTGGGACCTGATCCGGACGCTCGCCCACCAGGGGGTCACCATCTTCGTCACGACCCACTACATGGACGAGGCCGAGTACTGCGATCGGCTCGCCCTGATCTACCGCGGACGCCTGATCGCCCTGGGGACGCCGGAGCAGCTGAAGCGCGAGCACATGCCCGAGGACGTCCTGGAGGTGGCGGTGGATCGGCCCGTGGAGGCGCTGGAGGTTCTGGCGAGGGTTCCGGCCGCCCGCGAGGCCGCCCTCTTCGGGGCGCTGCTGCACGTCGTGGTGGCGGATGCCGCCACGGACCTGGCGGCCGTGCGGGATGAATTGGAGCGAGCGGGCCTCGCGGTCGCGCGGATCGAGAAGATCCTCCCCTCGCTGGAGGACGTCTTCGTGTCGCTCATCGAGGCCGAGGACCGGAAGGGCGAGCAGAGGGCATAGGGCAGAGGGCAGAGAGCACAGAGCACAGAGCAGAGGGCGGAGGGCAGAGGGCGGAGGGCGGAGGGGCGAGAAGCGAGAGATGCGTATCGCACGACTGTTGGCAGTTGCCAGGAAGGAAGTGATCCAGATCCGCCGCGACCCGCGGAGCCTGGGGATGGCGTTCGTCATCCCCATGATCCTGCTGTTCCTGTACGGCCACGCGCTCACCCTGGACGTGGACAATCTCAAGACCATCGTCTACGACCAGGACCGGACGGCGGTGAGCCGCGACTTCCTGGCGCGCTCCCTGGAGTCCCGCTACTTCACGGCCGTGGCCACGGCGCAGCATTACCGCGACATCGAGCGGGCGCTCGACTCGGGGCAGGCCCAGCTCGCCCTGGTGATTCCGCGGAACTTCGGCCGAGATCTCGAGCGCGGCCGCGCCGTGTCCGTCCAGGCGCTGGTGGACGGGAGTGACTCCAACACGGCCACCATCGCCCTCAACTACCTGGAGGGAATCACGACGCGCTACTCCACAGAGCGCACCGCGGCCCGGCTGGGGGTGAGCCTGCGGAGCCTCCCCGTCGAGGGCCGCCCGCGCGTCTGGTTCAACGAGACGCTGCAGAGCAAGAACTACATCGTCCCCGGCCTGATCGCCGTGATCATGGCGGTGATCGCCGCGCTGCTCACGTCGCTCTGCGTGGCCCGGGAGTGGGAGCGCGGCACCATGGAGCAGCTCATCGCCACGCCCATCCGCGTCCCCGAGCTGATCCTGGGAAAGCTCCTGCCCTACTTCGGGATCGGGCTCATCGACGTGGTGCTCTCCGTCGGCGCCGGCACGCTCGTCTTCGGCGTCCCCTTCCGCGGCAGCCTGCCCCTCTTCTTGGCCCTGGCCCTCCTGTTCCTGGTGGGCGCCCTCAGCCTGGGCCTGCTGATCTCCATCCGCGCCAAGTCCCAGCTCGTCGCGAGCCAGGTCGCCCTGGTCGCGACCTTCCTGCCGGCCTTCCTCCTGTCCGGCTTCGTCTTCGACATCGGGAACATGCCGGGATGGCTGCAGGCCATCACCCATGTGGTCACGGCCCGCTACTTCGTGACCATCCTGAAGGGCATCTTCCTCAAGGGCATCGGATTGGACGTGCTGTGGATGGAGGCCGCGTTCCTGGCCGCCTTCGCGGTCATCGTGGTGGCCGCCGCCCACCGGGCCTTCCGGAAGAATCTGGAATAGGAGCGATTCCGACATGTGGGAACGAGTCAAGCGAATGCTCATCAAGGAATTCATCCAGATCTTCCGGGATCCGCGGATGAAGGCGATCCTCTTCGGGACTCCCATCCTGCAGCTTTTCGTCATCGGCTACGCGGTCACGACGGACGTCACCGACGTGGCGACGGCCGTCGCGGATTTCGACCGGAGTCAGGAGACGCGGGAGCTGGTGCGGCGCTTCGAGGGGTCGGGCTACTTCCGGGTGGCCCACCGCCCGGCGAAGGCGGCAGAGGTGAAGGGGCTGATCGACCGGGGCTGGGTGAAGGCGGCCCTGCAGTTCGACCCCGGATTCGGCGAGGATCTCCGGCGCGGCCGCACGGCCACCGTCCAGGTGATCGTGGACGGGACCGACTCCAACACGGCAAGCGTGGTCCTGGACTACGCGAACCGGATCATCACGCAGGTGAACCGGGAGCGGCTGCAATTCGCGCTGCGGGCGCAGAGCGTCGCCACGGGCAGCCTGGCGCTGGACGCGCGCCACGGCATGCCGGGGGTGGAACTCCGGTCGCGGGCCTGGTTCAATCCGGACCTCAAGAGCCGGAACTTCTATGTTCCCGGGGTGATCGGGATCCTGATCATGCTCACCCTGCTGCTGATGACCTCGATGGCCATTGTGCGGGAGCGGGAGATCGGCACCATGGAGCAGCTCCTGGTGAGCCCCATCCGGCCCGCCGAGCTCATCCTGGGGAAGACCGTGCCCTTCGCCCTGATCGGCTTCATGGACGTGGCGCTGATCACGGCGGTGGCCGTGTTCTGGTTCGACATCCCGGTCCGGGGGAGCCTGCCGCTCCTCTTCGGGGGCACGGCCCTCTACCTCCTGCCCACGCTGGGGATCGGCCTCTTCATCTCCACGATCTCGAAGACGCAGCAGCAGGCCTTGATGTCCACCTTCTTCTTCTTCCAGCCGGCCATGCTCCTCTCGGGCTTCGCCTTCCCCATCGCCAACATGCCCGAGGCCATTCAGGTCCTGACCTACCTGAATCCCCTCCGCTACTTCCTGGTGATCATCCGGGGGATCTTCCTGAAGGGGAACGGCGCGGACGTCCTCTGGCCACAGATGCTGGCCCTGCTGCTCCTGGGTGCCGCCCTGCTCACGGCGAGCACCCTCCGCTTCCGGAAGCGGCTGGAGTGAGGTGGATGGGGGGGGGACGTGCCCCGTCCAAGCTGGCGATCACTCAAGACCCTTGACCCGGTGGCCGATGGGTGATAGGTGAAAGGGGAACAGGTAGGGTTCTTCTCCTTCCGCCGAGAACAACTCAGGACGAGGATGCGCCCATGCCGAAACCAACGCGCTCATCGCCGAGGAAACCCGCCTCCCAGTCAATGCCCCCCTCCCCGCCGTCCGCCGACACGCACGTCGGCCTCGATGCCGAATCCATCCGCCGCGACGTGCTCGACAAACTCCAGCATGTGCAGGCCCGCTTCCCCGAGGTGGCCACGCGGAACGACTGGTATCTGGCCCTCGCCTACGCGGTGCGCGACCGGCTCCTGCGGCGCTGGACCAGCACCGCCCACACCTACAAGGACCGGGCGGCGCGCACGGTCTGCTACCTGTCGGCCGAGTTCCTGCTCGGGCCCCATCTCCACAACAACATCGTCAACCTGGGCATCGAAAGCGAGGTGCGCGAGGCGCTGGCGGCCCTCAAGCTCGACTTCGATGCGCTGGTCGAGCAGGAGGAGGAACCGGGCCTGGGCAACGGAGGCCTGGGGCGCCTGGCGGCCTGCTACATGGACTCGCTGGCCACGCGGAACATCCCGGCCATCGGCTACGGCATCCGCTACGAGTACGGCATCTTCGACCAGCGCATCGAGAACGGCTGGCAGGTGGAGGAGAGCGACACCTGGCTGCGCCTGGGGAACCCCTGGGAGATCCCGCGGCCCGAGATCGCCTACTCTGTCGGCTTCGGCGGCCGGACCGAGTCCTGGTGCGACGAGCAGGGGCGCTACCGCGCGCGTTGGATTCCGGAGCGCACGGTGCGCGGTATGGCCTACGACACACCCATCCTGGGCTACCGCACCAACACCGCCAGCCTGCTGCGCCTGTGGAAGGCCGAGGCCTACCAGGCCTTCAAACTGGCGGCCTTCAACCACGGCGACTACTACGGGGCCGTGGAGGAGCAGTGCGCCGCCGAGACCATCACCAAGGTGCTCTACCCCAACGACGAGCAGATCGGGGGCAAACGCCTCCGCCTGGAGCAGCAGTATCTCTTCGTCTCGTGTGCGCTGCGGGACATGATCCGCATCCACCTGCAGACCGCCCCCAACCTGGACGCCTTCCACCAGAAGTACGCGGTGCAACTCAACGACACGCACCCGGCCATGGCCGTGGCGGAGCTCATGCGCCTCTTGGTGGACGAGTATCTCTACGAGTGGGACGCGGCCTGGGAGATCACGCGCCGCACCTTTGCCTACACCAACCACACGCTCTTACCCGAGGCCCTGGAGAGGTGGCCCCTGCCGCTCTTCGGTGCGCTCTTGCCGCGGCACCTGGAGATCATCTACGAGATCAACCGCCGCTTCCTGGACGAGGTGCGGGCGCGCTACCCCGGCGACATCGAGCGACTGCGACGACTCTCGCTCATCGACGAGAGCGGCGAGCGCTACGTGCGCATGGCCAACCTGGCCTCGGTGGGGAGCAGTGCCATCAACGGCGTGGCGCAACTCCACACCGAGCTCCTGGGGAAGAGCGTGCTGGCGGACTTCCACGATCTCGTGCCCGAGAAGTTCAGCAACAAGACCAACGGCGTCACGCCGCGCCGCTTCCTGCTGGTCGCCAACCCGGGCCTCGCGGCGCTCATCTCGGAGCGCATCGGCGGGGAGTGGGTGCGCGATCTCGCGCAGCTCCGCCGGCTGGAGCCGCTGGCCGACGACGCGGCCTTCCGCGCCGCCTTCCGCGACGTCAAGCGTGCCAACAAGACGCGACTGGCGGCGCGCCTCCTGGAGCGGACCCGCGTCCAGGCCGACCCCGAGTCGCTCTTCGACATCCAGGTTAAGCGCATCCACGAGTACAAGCGCCAGCACCTGAACGTCCTGCACGCGGTCACGCTCTACCACCGGATCAAGCAGGACCCGACACGGCAGATCACGCCGCGCACGATCATCTTCGGCGGCAAGGCGGCGCCCGGCTACTGGATGGCCCGCCTGATCATCAAGCTCATCCACAGCGTGGCCGAGGTGGTGAACGCCGACCCGGACGTGGCCGGCCGGCTGCGCGTGGCCTTCTTCCCGGACTTCAACGTCAAGAACGCCCAGTGCGTCTACCCGGCGGCCGACCTCTCGGAGCAGATCTCGACCGCGGGCAAGGAGGCCTCGGGCACGGGTAACATGAAATTCAGCATGAACGGCGCTCTCACCATCGGCACACTGGATGGCGCGAACGTGGAGATTCGCGAGGAGGTCGGAGCGGAGAACTTCTTCCTCTTCGGGCTCACCGCGGAGGAAGTGGAGCGGAAGAAGCGCGAGGGCTACCGGCCGTGGGAGATCGCGGACGCCGACCCGGAGCTCGCCGCCGTGCTGGCCCTCATCGCCGACGGCCACTTCTCGCCGGCCGCGCCGCACCTCTTCCGGCCGCTCACGGACGGGCTCCTGGGCCGCGACGAGTACCTGCTGCTCGCCGATTACCGCTCGTACATCGAGTGCCAGGACCGCGTGGCCGAGGCCTACCGCGACCCGGAGGGCTGGAGCCGCATGGCGATCCGGAGCGTGGCGCGGATGGGCAAGTTCTCCTCCGACCGGGCCATCGAGGAGTACGCGCGGGATATCTGGAAGGTCGAGCCGGTGCGGATCGAGCTGGAGGGATAGCCGTCCCCACGGCCAGCGGGCCCGGCCGGCCACCGGCCCGGCGCCCCCGTCCCCACGGCCAGCGGGTCGCGTCTCCAGAAGCAACTGGAACAGCGAGCGGCAACGGGCGCGCTTCAGGGGCGCGGAAGGAGCCGCAGGCGCTGGAGCCGTTCGGCGGCGGCGCGGAGGGTCTCTTCCTTCTTGGCGAAGCAGAAGCGGGCCAGGAGCGGGGCGCGGGCCGGGTCGCTGTAGAAGGCGGACGGGGGGATGGCGGCGACGCCGATCTCGGCCGTGAGGTAGCGGCAGAAGGCGACGTCGTCGGGGAAGCCGAGTCCCGCGATGTCCGCCAGCAGGAAGTACGACCCCTGCACGGGAAGCGTGGGGAGCCCGGCGGATGACAGGGCGCCGGCGAGCAGGTCGCGCCGCGCCGTGTACTGCCGGCGGAGCGTCTCGTAGTAGCCGGTTTGCTGGGCGACCTCCATGGCGGTGGCCATGGCTTCCTGGAACGGGGTGGAGGTGGCGAAGGTCACGAACTGGTGCGTGGCGCGGAGCGCGCGGTTCAGGTGCTCGGGGCCGACGGCGTAGCCGATCTTCCAGCCGGTCAGGCTGAAGGTCTTGCCGGTGCTGTTGAGGGTGAGGGTCCGCTCCCACATCCCGGGCAGGGTGGCGATGGGGACGTGCTCGGCCCCGTCGAAGCGGATCTGCTCGTACACCTCGTCGGTCAGGACGAGGACGTCGTGCCGGCGGCAGAGGTCCCCGATGAAGCGAAGCTCCTCCCGGCTGAACATCTTGCCGGTCGGGTTGTGCGGCGTGTTGATGAGGAGGAGCTTGGTTCGGGGGGTGAACAACTCGGCCAGGGCCTGTCGGTCGAAGCGCCAGTCGGGCGGTGTGAGCGTGACGTAGCGCGGGATGCCGCCGGCCATGACGACGTCCGGTGCGTAGGAGTCGTAGCAGGGCTCGAAGAGGATCACTTCGTCGCCGGGATTCACCAGGCCGAGCATGGCGTCCAGGAGCAGTTCGGTCGCGCCGCTGCCGACGCTCACCTCCATGTCCGGGTCCACCTCGCGTTCGTAGGTGCGCCGCCAGGTCTCCGCGATGGCTCGGCGCAGGCGTACGCTCCCGTGGCTGACGGCATACTGGTTCTGGTCGGCCCGGATGGCGGCTACGGCGGCCTCCTTCACGAAGTCCGGCCCGGCGAAATCGGGGAACCCCTGGCCCAGGTTGACGGCGCCGTGCCGTGCCGCCAGCCGGCTCATCTCCGTGAAGACCGAGGTCCCGAACCCCGCCACGCGTGCCGATAGGTAGTCTCTCATCGCGCTTCCCGATTCATCTGCGGTCTCTGCACTCCAGCCAAACCCCTCTTCCAAACGGCGCAAAGAATACTGGGAAGCGCCGCCCGATGCAAGCCCGGGACGCCGCCCCGCCGCCCGACAGGAGCCGGGAGCCGTGTCCCTCGTCCTTCGTCTTGACTGGCCGGCGGGGATTTGGACAATTGTCCGGTTATCGTTGCATACTGCTGTGTCTCGATTATAATAAAAAAGCTGAGGGATTCGCGGAGCACCATTGATAGCCGATCGCGGCCGAAGTCGGCAGGCGCGATCGGTCGAGCCGTCCGGCCGCACGATTCGCTCGTCCGCAAGAGGAGGGAGAGGAGATGAAGACGGGGCACTGGGTAGCGATGATCGTGCTGTTTGTGGTCGGCCTGATCGTAGGGTTTGGGTTTGGCTCCAATCCAGGCAAGGTCGTCGGCCTCGAGAAGCAGATTCAGCAGCTCACCACGGAGAACGCAGAGTTGAAGTCAAAGCTGGCCGCGTTGCCT
>Ga0315294_10003532_pt1 | contig 17057 bp, 21 predicted proteins | sample YL17G13_40_MG_FD_203626 | JGI IMG/M metagenome (GOLD analysis project Ga0315294, IMG submission 203626) | Sediment microbial communities from Yellowstone Lake, YNP, Wyoming, USA - YL17G13_40 | ecosystem: Environmental > Aquatic > Freshwater > Lake > Sediment | place: USA: Wyoming | collected... | reverse complement strand
GAGAGCAAAAATTCTACTGCATATACGAACACGTCATCAAGTGTAGAAAAGGTGGAAATAATCCATTTTCATGGAACTAATCAATGCAGTTCCTGCATAGCTGTCGGAGCCCTTGCGGAGAAAACTGTCAATACATATTTTTCTGAAGAATTAGAGTCTGGTAAGGTTACCTTTTCCCATATCAACGCCGAGCTTGCGATAAACAAGGACTTGGTAAACAAATACGGTGTAAACAGTGCTTCGCTTTGGATAGGCGTGTATGATGAGAACGGATTCCATAAAGAGATGAATGCAAATGTATGGTACAAGATAAGCAACGAGATTGAGTACATGAGCTATCTCAAGGGAATCATAGAAAAGAGATTAGCAGGCGATTTCAGTTGATAGACATAATGCCCTTCATGGAGGCCATGGGAACAAGCAACATACCTTTAATAGCCGCATTTTTTATCGGTCTAATGGTTTCAATAAGTCCATGCCCGCTTGCTACAAACATAACTGCCATTGCCTATATTTCTAAAAAAATCAATAACGGCAAAAGTACTTTGATTACCAGTTTTGTTTACACTCTTGGGAGAATGTTTGCATATGTCTCGCTGGCAAGTTTAATTGTCTATATCGGTGTAAGCATTCAATCAATTTCCCTTTTCTTGCAAAATTATGGAGAAAAAATACTGGGTCCTTTACTGGTTTTTGTCGGATTGGTGATGTTAAATGTTGTCAGACTGCCTTCCTTCAAAGGAAGCTCCAAGCTTGATAAAATAAAAGAGAAATTGTCAGAAAAAGGATATTTAGGCAGCTTTTTGCTGGGGGTTATTTTTGCATTAACATTTTGTCCTATCAGCGGTGTTTTATTTTTTGGAATGCTCATCCCTCTTTCATTAAAATTTTCAGACGGCTTGCTGATTCCGTCCGTATTCGCATTTGCAACCGGCTTGCCTGTAATCATAATCTCCTTTATCCTTGCTTATAGCGTCTCTAAGATAGGAAAAGTTATGCATAAGGTACAGACATTTGAAAAATATACACGATATGTTGTCGCAGTTATATTCATTTTAATAGGGTTATACTATATTTGGAGTGTTTGGCTTTATGTTTGAACTATCTAAAATTCAATACTCGTCAATGAATCGATAAAATGATAACTTTATATATTATATAAGTATATATAATACTATGAAACAAGAACAAATTTTACATTATCCAAGACTGGATACTATACTAATGGTAGAGGAAACAATAAAAGACGCAAAAGAATACCCATCAAAAAGGCAGCTAAGAATGGCCTTACCAAAGGAGATAATGTACCAAACTTTCAACATTATTTTGAAATATCTAGAAGACTCGGGAAAGATAGTAATAAAGGATGGAAGAATAATCTGGATATGGAATCCGGAGCTAGTAAAGAAATACGCAAATTCAAAATTAGTGATTAAATGACAGAAGGAGAAAGGTTTGTAGCTTTTGCAGATGAAAAGGTCAAAGAGGCATACGAATTATTGAAGAAGGAAAATCCTGAGCTTTTTAAATTTATAGAAAGGGCAATAGATGATTTGAAAAAAGATCCTTATTGCGGAATAGCAATACAAAAAAGGCTGATACCTAAAATTTACATCAAGAAATACAACATTGATAACCTCTGGAAGTATGATCTGCCAGGTGCATGGAGGCTTTTGTATTCTGTGATTAGCGATAGAATTAAAATAATTTCTATAATTTTAGAATGGATGGATCATAAGCAATACGAAAGAAGATTTGGTTATTGAAGTTTATCAATACTCAACAATACTTGTCAACAGTCCCTCAATGCAAACAAATAAACTTTACCTATGCGTAAATTATTATCAAGCGGTAAAAATAGTCAGGATTCAGTGGAAAAAGTCAAGTTGTACATGGCGTGAGTACGAATAGGTAGTAATAAATAGATAGATTTATAAAGTTTGTTTTTTATATTCTTTTTGATAAGATGACTTCCATAAACGCCTTGATTTGCAACAAGAAGAAAGGACCACAAATATGGTCTGGTGACGAGTTGGAAACTTCTGGAGGAACAAGACAGGGCAGCATTTCTGAAAAAATGTACCAACTGGGTGACAAAACATACCTTATGGGAGGAGCTGGTTCTGTGTCTCTTTTAGCAAATACCCTTGAAGAAGTTCAAAGAACTGTAAAGGAGCAAGATGTGAGTTATGTGAGAAAAGTAGAAGATTTAATCAAAGATGCTTATTCAAGAAACTATGAAAAAAGGCGTGACGAGATTATTCTGACACCACTAAGCATAACATGGGATGATGTCAAGAAAGGAACTCTTAACCTTGAAATACGTGACAGAGTATGGGGAGGCGTTAGACAATTTGAGGAAATGAACCGCTGCGACTTCTTGACTGGTGGAAAACTTTCTAATGATGAAGAGTTCAAGTTGTCAGTAGTGAATAACACTGTCAGCACAGGGAGACAATATTATGCGATAGGATCTGGAATGGATATATCTGATTACATAATAAGAAGCTACCTTGAGAGAATGAAGCTCGAAGAAAGAAAAGACATACCGCCTCACTTAGGCATCAGAATGATTGTTGAAGCATCACAAGGCTCAAGAGAAAATGTCGGAGTAGGCGGAACTGGACAGATAGGATATGTCGATGAAAATGGAGTTCGCATGTTCACATCAGATGAGGTGAGATTGCTTCATAATGTTGTTTTTGATGAGAAGACTGGTTTGCTAGATAAGGAAACTGTGGATAAGATTATAATCGATACTGTCGGAAAAACAAAGGAAGTAAGCGATGTTCTAAAAGATTTAGAAGGAAAAGTAGATCATAAAAAATTCTTTAGAGAGCACTATACTGGAAGATTGCAGAAATATTGAAGCCTGATTTTCTATATTAGTTAGTTTAGTTCAATCTATATATTTTTTGTTTTCATAAGCAGGAACAATCATTGGAATATATTCTATAGTTCCATCAGGATGAATCTTTGTTATATAACCCCTAATCTCGTATTTTGCTTTATTGCTTATATCATACATTAAATCACAAGAAAATTTTTCTTTTGAATTGCTATTATAGTTTTACTACAACTTTTGGTGGTAAAAATGAAATGAAAACTTACCGTGCACAGATAAAACTTATATTTATATATTAGTGCCCCCTAAATGATTCTATGACCTATATAGAGAAAAAGAAGATTGGAAAAGAAATATATTTGTACTTGGTAAAGAACGTAAGAATAAATGACAACTTTAAAAAATTCAGAATATACATAGGAAAAGATATCATTAAAAAAGAAGAATTACAAAAATTGAGGTCAAAATATACTAAAATTTTAGATGAGAGAATCAAAGCATACCTAATCTCTCAAGATCCGTTATTGAAACTTTTGTCAAATAGACAAATTAAAGATTTAGAGGACGTTAAAAAACTTTACAAAAAATCTTATGCAAGGTTGCCTAAAGAAGTCAAAGCAAAGCACTATGAAGATTTTTTAATAAGATTCACGTATGACACAAACGCTATAGAGGGATCTACTGTTACATTAAATGAAACAAAGCTTATTCTATTAGACAAGATAACTCCACCTAATAGAACTTTAAGAGAAGTAAGAGAAATAGAAAATCATGAGAAAGCCTTTAGTTATGTGTTTACTTATAAGGGAGATATAACTAAGAACTTTTTATTAAAAATACATAGAATTTTAACTAATGGTGTTCTTCCTGAAGATAGGTCAGGAAAATTCAGAAAAGTCCAAGTTATAATAACGGGTGTTGAAATAATTCCTCCAAAGCCTGAACTTGTGGAAAAGGAAATCAGGCAATTAATTAAATGGTATAACAAATACAAGAGAAAATATCATCCTATAGTTTTAACATCATATTTCCACACAGCATTTGAAGGCGTACATCCTTTTGTAGATTTTAACGGAAGAACAGGAAGACTATTACTGAATTTTATTTTAATGAAAAACGGATATCCTATCATCGATGTGAAATATAAGGACAGATTAAGATATTACAATGCTTTACAGGATGCACAGAAAAGCAATCTCAAATCTTTTGTAAATCTTGTGACTAAATATATAAGGAAAGAATTGATAAGAGTAAAATGATCAAATCAATGTCCATCAATACCTCTCAATGTCTTTCAACAGTCTATCGATGCAAACAAATAAATCTAAGCGATGTGTATAATTTTATTAAAGCGGTAAAAATAGTCAGGATTCAGTGGAAAAAGTCAAGTTGTACATGGCGTGAGTACGAGTAATCGCTATACAGTGTAATCGTTTGAATTCAGCGTTTTCTGACTGTATAAAAATTCTATTTTTCTAAACAGAGGGTAAAACAGTGGATGAAACCACGGTTTTTAATATTCTGATTTCTAAATTCTAAGAAGTGAGAATAATATGATAATTAAAGACTTAAATTCTAAAGGATTTAGATTAGGAAACGGTTTGATAATAAAATATAAAGGTAAATTTCTTTTTGCTATCGGAAAGAATAAATTTTGGAAAAAAGAGAATGGTAAGTTAGTAATAACCTATACTGGAGTAGGCGGTAAGCTTGAAAAGGAAGAAAACTTTATAGACTCTTCTATAAGAGAGGCAAAAGAAGAAATCGATTCTGCTATATCAATAAAATCTGATAAAAAGACCTTGTTTTATGATTTTAATAAGAATAGTAAGAAGATAATTCATTTAAAAGAGAAAATAAAGCCTGCTATAATATATAGAAAGTCAAATGAATATGGTAGATGGTTTGTGTGCATTTATAACTGTTCTTTAAAATCTGAACCAAAACCATCGAGCGAAATACCTGCATTAATATTGCTTAAGAAAAAGCAGATATATGAAGAGAAAAGTTTGAAAGAACTCTTAAATGAAGGTGCGGAGATAATAGAAAAAGAAAAAATTCCTAGAAATGCTATTTTAAGGCCTTATGGTTCAGCTGAAATTTTAAAGGATAGGATAAACGAAGTTTTTATTCATAAAATAATAAAAAATCAATTCAGGTGACTACATTCCTTAGTTTTGTGGTCACCTCTTTATAAGCTTCTTTAGTTCTCTATATTCCTTAAGAATAAGTTCTATCGTTGGCCTAATATTTCTGTTTTTTTGATGGGTGTTCTTCTGCATTCTTTATGGCTTTCTCTACCATTGAGATTGTATCCAGCCTTAGATACGGTAAAGTTTGTTTCATAATAAACACTTTAATGAAAATTTACACAGGCACCACTATTTTATGTTCTACTTCTTTAGATTTGAGTTTCTCCAGATAGCTGAATGACAATTCTAAGGCTGTTTTCATCAAGACTTTGACTCTCGGGTTCTCCCTGTTCAACTGATACATTTCCGCATTTCCCAAAGTCCTTGTTTTCACGATTATCTCTTTTTTTACCAACTCCTTCCATATCTTTTCTATGGTTATTCTGGATATTCCTATTTCATCCGCCACCTGAGTTTTCGAATAGTCAAAACTAGGGTAAGTTAGAAAGAAGTCTAGCACCTTTATGAACGGACTCTCTCCGAATGTTTCCATGAACAATGATTTTTGGTTTGCCATGTAAATCTATAGACTTTTAGGCTATTTAAATGTTATACATATAGTGTATATTAAATATACATATCATTTAAATATTGCTCATGCTAATATTTATTATGCCTCTAGACCTTAAGAAAAAGAAGCTTTCCGAAGAAGAGTTGGAAGCCATGCTGTTGCATAAATTCATAATAAGAGGTGCATGGCAGGAATATCATATCTATGAAAGTGACGTTTCAAAAGGATTTCCGCCGCATGTAAGAAATGATATAATGAAGATTGCAAAGGAATTAAAAAGAAAAGGATTGCTAATAGCTTTTCCCCATGGCAAGGAGCATGTATGGATATTGAATAAGAACAAGTCAAATGAAATAATTGATAAGGTTAAGAAATTCTATCCAGAAGAATATAGCTAAATCAATACACTTCGATATCCCGCCAATACTCGTCAATGCATCTAATAAAACGATAACTTTTTATAATGGTAAGAATATCTTACTATTATGAAGACAGTAAAAACCAAGACCGAGATAACAAGAATAAGCTCTAAAGGACAGATTGTAATACCTCAGAGTATAAGAAACCAGATGAGTATAGGGGAAGGTAGCGTGTTTGCTGTTCTATCACCCAAAAAAGACACTTTGGTATTAAAGAAAATTGAAAGCCAGATAAGCAAAGAGGACTTGGAAACTTTAAGGGGCCTTGAAAGGGCTTGGAAGCAGATAGAAGAAGGAAAATATAGAAAATATACCAGAGAAGAGTTCTTGAAGAAGCTTAAAGAATGGTAGAATGAAGATTAATTTTGTCGTTACTACGGAAGATTATGAGAAAAGTACAAAGCATATAAAAGACAAGGAAACCAAGGAAAGAATCAAAAAACAAATAAAGAAGATAATAGAAAATCCAGAAGTGGGAAAGCCATTAACGCATGACCTGAAAGGAGAGAGGTGCGTTCGCATCAAGCCTTTTAGATTGATTTATACTTGCGATAATGACAAACTTATTCTTTTAAGATTTGAACACAGGAAAGAAGTTTACAAATAATCAATACTCGTCAATGCGTCGTTCCTTATATTATATAAAAACTTATTAATCATAATAATTTTATGAATTTTCAAGCTTCACTCTTGCTGAAAAAATAACTTCCTAAAATCATCATTACAGTTGATATAATAACTAAAACACCGAGACTGATGTAAAACGGAAAATGAGAATAATTGATTAAAGTTGCTCTCATGCCGTCTATTCCATAAGTTATTGGATCCGCGTAGGATATTGCTCTTAGCCAAGGAGGCGATGCATCTAAAGTTGAGAATGGTGATGCTAAGAACAAGAGAGGAAATATGAGCAATGAGACGATGAATTGGAAGCCTTCTATGCTTTGCATTTTAGACGCAATTATTAAACCGATTCCTATGGCTACAAAGGATGTCAAAAGCATGAAAACAGGAGCTAGAACTAAGAATAAAGAAAAATTAAAGTTAACTCCTAAAAGCAATGAAATAAACAATACAATAAAACCTTGTATCAGAGCAATAGTGGCTCCTCCAAGAGTCGTGCCAATGACTATCGATAGCCTACTGACTGGTGCAACTAGAACTTCTTGCAAGAAGCCGAACTGCCTGTCCCATAGTATTGACAAACCTATGAAAACAGAAGGAAATAAAATTGACATAGCAATTATTCCAGGTGCTAGAATATCTATAAATCTTACACCAGATGGCAATCCTGGAAGCGTTGCCGCGCCTAAGCCAAAACCTAACACAGCAAGAAACATGAACGGTTGAATGAAGTTTGATACAAGCCTTCCTTTGTCTCTAGAAAATCTCTTCAGCTGTCTAAGCCATATTACATATATTGCTTGATAATTCAGGCCCATCATGAAAATCTCCTTCTAAATTGTTCTGGAATAGAGTTGCCAGCATCTTGCTCTCTTATTTTTTTGCCAGTATAATATAGAAATACATCTTCTAATGTAGGCTTTCTTATGTCAATAGAATTAATCTCAACATTATTTTCTTCAGCCATTTTTATTATTAACGGCAACTTCTTCTCAATTTCCCTAGTTCCGATAGTCACGCTAGAGTCATGTACCTTGATGCTCTCAACCCATTCTTCTTTTTTCAGAGAGTCAGCACACACTACTTCATTAGAGCAGCCTATGGTTATAACATCCTTACCAATCTGGCTTTTTAAATTCAAAGGAGTGTCAATAACTAAAACTTTCCCGTGGTCTATTATTGCAATCCTGTTGCAAAGATAGTCCGCCTCTTCCATGTAGTGGGTCGTTAGAAATATTGTTATCTTCTCCTTTTCATTCAAATTCTTAATATAATCCCAGATGGATCTTCGAGTTTGTGGGTCTAGTCCTATCGTAGGCTCGTCTAAAAATAAAACTTTAGGATAGTGCATCAGTCCTCTTGCAATTTCCAGTCTCCTTTTCATTCCGCCTGAATAATTCTTAACTAAAGTGTTTGCCTTTTCCTCTAGGTCGACTAGTTTTAAGACTTCTTTCACTCTTTCTTCTCTTTTCTCTTTTTTCATACCATACATTCTAGCATGGAAATCAAGGTTTTCCTTCCCAGTGAGCCTATCGTCCAAAGCAGGGTCTTGGAAGACAATGCCTATATTTCTCCTTACTTTGTCAGGGTCCTTGTTAATATCATCATCTACTACTTTTGCTGTGCCTTCAGTCGATTTTAGCAATGTCACAAGCATCTTTATGGTCGTAGTCTTTCCAGCGCCATTAGGTCCCAAGAAACCGAAGATTTCACCTTCATTAACATCAAAGCTAATATCATCAACTGCCTTGACATCCTTATAGTATTTTTTCAAGTTCTGAACAGAGATTATCGACATAATATCGTTATTTAATTAAAAATTATACTTTAATAAACTTTTAGAAATTATTACAATTTGCTTGCATGTTGAAATGTAGCTTCTCTCATCTCGTCTACATTCTTGTATCTTCCTTCTGTCAAAGGATCTCCAAGTATTCCCCTACCAACTATTCCATAAAACAAGTCAAAGTTTTTAGTTACTTCAGCAATATCTCCAAGTTGTGTTATTAATCCTGGAGAATAAGCTGCAACTTTAATTCCTGGAACTGCTTTTCTTACAGCTTCAACATAGCTTTTGCTATTTTCTACTTTGTTTCCCGGAACAACCAGATTATTTACACCAGCTTTAGCGCTACGAACATACATTTTAGTTAATACTTCATCAGATATGTAGCCGCCTTCGCTTACTTTAAAACCTGGATGAGTCATTTCTCCTCCAGCCAAAACTTCCAAATTATTTTCAAAAGCAGCGCGTATCCATTCTGTTTGAGTTAAACCTCCCGACAGCGGGAATATTATAGCTGCGTCAAATCCAGCTTCTTTTACATTTCTCATGAATTCATCGCCGGTGTCTGGGATATCAGTACCAGCTTTTTGATGATCATATATAAGTATCTTATCAGGAGCATATTTTCTTGCAAGAGTTGTCCAAGATTCCCAGCCTTTTCTTCCTGAGATTGCAGGAATTTTATAAGCTACAACCTGTGGTATATCATGCGTAGCTTTGAGCACATCTTCGAACACTTCAATAGGAGCATCGCAGGCCGGTATTATTCCTTTGTCTCTGTCTATTAATCTTATGTCTCTGCAAGGTTTCTTTACATCTTCAATTCCATATGTTCTTTCGTATCCAATCATTCTTCTTTTAGTTGCTTCATCAATTTTTCCTTGCATACTCAAGTATGGAACTGCTTCAGAAAGTACATTTACTAAAGAATGAACAGGCATTTTATTTAATTTGCTGAATTCGTCTACAGCAACATTTCCATCTTCATCTAATTCTTGTCTGTTAGCTCCTAATAACGTACCTAAATAATTAACTTTTGCGATAGAATCTACTTTTTCTTTTACTTCGTTCTTCGCTTTGCCTGTTGTAAGAACATCATCAAGAAGCAAGAAATTATCATTGTCTTTTGGAATATAACCTACGAATATTCTCTTGCCTGCAGCTGCTTTGCTAGCGTCTGTACCTTCTCCATGTGCCTTTTCTTCTTTCCTGTCATTAATCCAATGAACATTTCTTTTATTTTCTAAAGCAAGAGCTATAGTAGTTCCATGTGATAATCCGTTCCCTTTATATGATGGAGCAATTATTGCCTTGATAGGTGCAGTTTCTTCAGGAAAGTGTTCCTGTATGCCTTGTGCAAAAAAATGCCCTATTTGATATGTTCCTAATCCGTCATTAATCTTTCCATAATCTAGAAATACTGGAGACATTCTTCCGCTTTTCAGTTTAGAACGGCCTCCTATTATAAAGACGCCGCTTTTTTCTAAGAAATCAACATATTCTTTTTTCCAATTAGACAATTCAACTGGAGCAAAGAATTTATCTTTTACAGAGTCTATCCAATTCATCGAAAGGAATTTAAAGTTTAGTTTTCAAACACTTATAGGTATGTCTGTTTGTTCAATGAACAGTTAAACTGATTTTTATGGATTTGTCTAACCCTGAACTAGAAGTTTTAAAATGCTTAGAAAGTTTAAGGAGACCATCGACTGCTGATGATATATCTGATGTGATTGGAAAGTCCAGGTCAAGAGTTGCTTCTTTATTAAAATTATTGGAGAGAAAGAGGTTAACAGATGCTGGAAGAAGTGGCATTAAAGTCTTTTATAGATTAAATAAAGAAAACTATCTTAAAATAAGAGGCAATAAAGATATGTTATTGAAATTAGAAGCGTTAGGAATGGTTCCAAAACTTACAGATGCTAAAGTAAGAAAAATGCTTTTTAATTTCAAAAATGATATGGAGAGCTCTTATAAATTAAGACAAACAAGCATAGCTTTAGGAAATATGATAAGAGCTTATACTTTTGAAGAAAAAGAAAATGCAGTTAAAAATTACTTAATAAGCTTAACAACAGTGGTTAAGGGGTTTTGGAAACTAACTGATAATTTTTATACAAACTTTGACTTTGACTTAATCCCAATGAGATTTGATCCGGAATTTTTAGACTCTATTTCAGATATAATAATAGAAAAATATTCAGATAAGTTGAATTGCCTTAACGGTTTGGTATGCTTTATAGGTTCAAATAACCTTGACACTAGGTCTTTTGCATCAGAAGTTTATTTTAAAAATTCTTTGCCTATTGCATTGGCAATTGCATTAAAAAAGAACATACCTGTCATAATAGTTGAAATTAACAAAAATAGTAAAAAAATATTGGGGGAAATAAAGCAACATGGTTATTATGGCGTAATAGACGATGCTCCAGCAAAAGGTGAATCAATTCTTTGGATAAATGAGAAAATCAATGAGATTGGTGGCATTGTTCTTTTAAATTTTATGATAATCAAGAGAAATGATTATGTTTCAAATTTCTTAAAAAAAGAAAAAATTGAATTTGGCTATCTTTTTGATGGTTATGAGCTTGCAAAAGAGGTTGTTTTAAGATGGGATTAGAGCCTATGAGTATAATTGAAATTTGTAATAAAATAGATGTAGATTGCGAGGCATTTTATGGCTTTGACATTATGGGTAAGATTATTTCTTCATCACTATCTATATTAAAAAAAATACCAAGTATATCAGATGAACTTCTTGAAAGGGTCGAAAGTATAAAGAAACCAATTCATGTTGTTGTTTTAAGCGGAAATTTCGATGGTTTAATAGGAAAAATAAGGCAATTAAGAAAAAAGGGTGCAGTTATTAATTTGTTAATATTCATAGGAAAGCTAGACAGTGAAAAAAGAGAAAAATTAAAAATGTATGGTATAAATTCTATTGCTGTATGACATCACTAATCTTAAATAAAGAAACTAATTTTATACCATGTTTTTTTATTTCATCGCTTCCTAATTCTCTGTCTATAACAACAAGAACTTTTTTGCAGTTTAAACCAAACTTTTTAAGAATGTTTAAAGCTCTGATTTTAGTTCCGGCGGTCGTTATAACACCATCTACCAGGACAATATTCTCATCAATCTTAAATTCACCCTCTATTTCCTTTTCTATCTCTTGTTGTTTTTCAGGTCTTACTATTATCATAGGTATTCCAGTTTTGGCACTTAACATTGTGGCAAGAGGTATACCGTCAACAAGAATTCCACCAATTCTATCATAGCCTTTAACTTCATTCTTTAACAAGTCAGAAGCTATATCTAAAATTTTTGGATTACAGCTTGCCCATTTCATATCAACATAATAATTGCTCTTTCTACCGGATTTTATAACAAATTCTCCAAATTTTATCGCTCCAGATTCAATTAACATCTTTCTTAACTCATCTTTCTTATCCATAATTATTAGATTAATAGGAAAACTTAAATAACCTTCGAAAATGTCAGTAATTCAATGGAGAATATAAATCTTTTTATTACTTATTTCCAAATTTATGGAAGGCTATGTTAAGAGAAAGATTAAAAGAATTGATTCATGAATTGGATTGCATAAAATATGGAAGATTTAAACTTGCTTCCGGTAAGGTTTCTAGCTATAAAATAGTTTGTGATCCACTTTTTAAAAATGATGAAGCAAGAGAAATCCTTGGTACATTGGGTAGTCAGCTATTTCAGAAAATTGAAGATAATGATAATTATGATATAGTTGGAGTCATAACAGGCGGTTACGAATTTGCTGAACTGATAGGTAAAAAAACTGGAAGAGAAATTATAGGTGTTAATCCACATAACAATACAGTAGTAGGGAAACTTAAACATAGTAATAGATTCTATTCAGAAGATGTTACAACAACCGGTGAGTCTATTATAAAATGTCATAACACCTTGGGAAGCACTCAAGGAAGTTGCTATGCAATAGTCATAGTTGATAGAGAGGAAGGTTCAGAAGACAACTTAAGAAACAAAGGAATAAAACTAAAATGTCTTTTAACAAAAAAAGATTTAGGAATTTAATCAAAGTATTCATCGATCATTGATATTTTTCAGCTCAGATTTTAGGAGAACACTTGAATCATGAAGATATCTGCGTATCAATAGAGAGATACATGAAATGTGCTGTTGGTTTGTGTGGGTCATGTGCCTTTGGGCATTATAGAGACTGTGCTGATGGTCCAATATTTACGTATGCTCAAGCAGAAGCTGTACCTGACTTTGGCAAGTTTAGAAGAGATAGAACCGGTGCAAGAGATCCTACATTCTCTTAGAAATATTCCAGATAGCATAGAAATAACTCCTAAAGTCTTCACTAAGATTTTTATCTTCAATTAATATAGTTAGGTGAGACTGTTTTTCTGAATCATCTGTAAGAAAAGCCACTTTATCACCATAAATGTTTATGACAATAGGTGTTTTGCTTAACATTTTTGGCAATATTCTTACTTTAACGTATTTTAATTTTGAAAAATATTTTGCAGCTTCTAATTCATCAGGCGGATATAGCATCTTAAGAGGAATCTTTTTAACAATTCTTCTTTCATGATAGATTTTTATATACCTAGAAATTCTTTTTGATGGTTGATGCGCACCCAAAACTAGCTGTTCGTTCTTATCTTTCAATTTATCTTCAAAAACTATCTTCCTTCCTTCAACTCCAGTATAAACTCTGACATTTTGTACTTCTTTTTGTCGTTTTACTAACTGAGGAATTATGGTTTTGACTTTCTCCTTCTTTTCCTCAAAGATGTCTAATATCCTCTTCGGATCAACTGCCTCAAAGTATTTTCTATTGTTTTTAATTGTCCAAGAAGCAAATCCTTTTTCCTTTAGTTTCTCAATTGAATCATAGACATTTCTTCTGTGAATTTTTGTTTTTAGGCTTATTTCACCTACTAAAGAAGGTCCATGTTCTAGCAGCATCTGATATATTTTTGCTTCGTTCTTAGAAAGACCTATTTCCCGTAAGAAATCTTGAATCATATTAATGATTAACTAGATAAAAATTTAAATGGTGGTGTTTATCACCAAATAAATTTAATTCGTAATGTGTTACGTATAGAAATCATGAACTTTGCAGACAGGCTTCTAAGAGCTATAGATAAAAAAGAAAATTATGTGATTGTAGGTCTTGATCCAGATGTAGAATTCATACCACAGCATATTCAAAATGAATCTTTGGATAGATTTCCTCCAGTCAGTGAGAATGACTTTAGAGCAGTCGGTTATGGATTTTTAAAATTTAACAAGCAAATCATAGACGCTGTTGAAGATTTAGTTCCAGCTGTTAAACTTAACGTGGCGTTCTATGAAATTTATCAAGCGCCTGGCATAATTGCTTTAGATAAAACAACAAAATATGCCAAAGAAAAAGGACTTGTCGTAATAGAAGATGCTAAAAGAAACGAAGTTGGTAACACTGCTAGAAAATATGCCGAAGGACATCTAGGGAGAGTTAAATTATTTGGCAGAGAAGGTGAAACTAGAAAAGAAGTTCCTTCATTTGATTTTGATGCAATGACAGTGAATGGTTATCTTGGCTCTGACTGCACTCTAGAGTTTACAAAGAAATGCAAGCAATTTGACAAAGGAATATTCGTTCTAGACAAAACTTCAAATCCTTCTGCGGGAGAAATACAAGATTTAGTTTTAGAATCAGGAATTAAACTTTCTGAAGAAGTGGCACATATGATAGAAGAAAAATGGAGCGAAGGAACAGCCGGAAAAGAAGGGTACAAATCAGTAGGAGCGGTCGTCGGGGCGACATATGCTCCTGATGCAGAGGTCTTGAGAAGAATAATGCCATCAAGCATATTCTTAGTTCCTGGTCTGGATCCCAAGGTTCAGGGTGGCAAACCAGAAGATGCACCTTACTTTCTTAATAAAGATGGAAGAGCTGCTGTATTCAACTTGTCAAGAGGCGCTATTGCTGCCTTCAGAGAGCCTGAATACTTCGAGAAATATGGAGAGAAGAATCATTACAAGGCTGCTCGTGAGAAGGTCATAAAAATGAGAGAAGCTACAACTTTAGCAACAAGAAAAGCTGAGAAATCAAGATGGTGATTTATCTATATCTCTTGCGTTTGAACTTTCTATGAGAGGATCCTCTATTGAATCCACTGCCTCTTCCAAAGCCTCTCCTGCCGCTGAAGCCACCGCCAAATCTTTCTTTTCTGCTCCATTTTGGAATTATCGCACTTCTGGCTGAGATTTCATCCGGGCCTAAAGGCAGAACTCCACCATTAATGAACTTTTGCTTTTCTATTTTAACTTTCACAAAATTTTCAATTCTTAACAAGTCAGGTATCTCTTCTGGAGTTACAAAGGTTATTGATTTTCCTGAGGCTCCTGCTCTGGCTGTTCTGCCTATCCTATGAATGTAAGTCTCGACGTCATTAGGCATGTCATAGTTTATGACATGAGAAATATCCTTTACGTCTATTCCTCTTGCAGCCACGTCAGTGGCAATCAAATATGTTACTCTTCTACTTTTGAAATCTGCCATTACCCTTTCTCTTTGATTTTGGCTCAAGTCACCGTGTATGACTTCTATGTTGTAGTATCTGCTTAATTCTCTATGAAGCCTGTCGGACTTTATTTTCATCGAACAGAATATCAATGCTAGTTGAGGTTTTTCATGATTCAATATATAGTCTAAGCATTGTAGTTTTTCACTTTCCTTAACTATGTAAGCAGTCTGTTTTACTGTTTTTACAGATGGCTTTTCCTTGTTTAGTTCTATAAGAATAGGATTTTTCATGTAATTGATGATTATTCTCCTTATTTCGTCTGAGAATGTTGCAGAAAATAAAAGGGTCTGCCTTTCTTTTGGTATGTATCTTAAAATAAATTTTATGTCGTCTATGAAACCCATGTCAAGCATTCTGTCAGCTTCGTCCAAAACCAAAATGTTTACATGACGTAAATCGATGTTGTTTCTCCTAATATGGTCCATGAGTCTGCCAGGCGTAGCTACTACTACGTTCACTTGACCGAACGCTCTAGCTTGCATTTCTATTGACTTGCCACCATAGACTGCAATAGCTCTCGTTTTCATATATTTTGATATTTTTTGTATTTCCTTGCATACCTGTTCAGCCAATTCTCTGGTCGGTGTGAGAACCAACGCTTGTATGTTCTTTGGATAAGTTACTTTTTCTACTATTGGGATTGCAAAGGCTAAAGTCTTGCCAGAGCCTGATTCTGCTTTTCCTATTACATCCTTTCCTTCCATTATTGGTGGGATTGTTGACTCTTGAATTGGAAAAGCCTCTTGCAGTTTCATTTCTTCTAAGGCTTTAGATATACCATTGTTTATTTTCATTTCACTAAATTTCATTAAATCACCAGAACAAGATTAAAATCCAGTTCTAAGTACTTATTAAAATAGAATCGTGGTATTTAAATATCTCATTATGAGAGTTCTAATTGAATATAAATTTTAAAAATTAGCTATTTTCTTCTTTAGAGGCTTGCTCTCTAACCTTCTCTATAGCGTCTAGGTTGACTGATAACGAATCTATGCCTGCTTTAATAAGAAAATCAACAGCATCCTCTCTATTGCTTGGTAACTCTCCGCAAATGGAGGATTCGACTTTGTATTTCTTGCAAACTTCGATAACATGCTTAAACAAAAATTGCATTGAGGGATGCATTTCATCAAAAATGCTTATCAGTCTTTCGTTGTTCCTGTCAATTCCCAAGGTCGTCTGCGTCAAGTCGTTCGAACCAAATGAAGCAAAGGCAATCCCTTCCTTGCAGAACTCCTCTATGTTAATGGCGCATGCAGGAACCTCGACCATTATGCCAAAGTTGCTAGGAGCGTCCATCTCTTTGGCAATTTCTTTTGCTTTTCTTAATTCATCAATATTGATTATGAAAGGCAACTCCCATATTACATTGTCCAATCCTTCTTCATGCAATTTCTTCAATGCTCTTAACTCAGCTTTCAAAATTTCAGGCTCGTCCAAGCTTCTTCTTATGCCATGCCATCCTAGCATAGGATTATCTTCTCTTGGTTCGTTCTCTCCGCCTTTCATGTTCCTAAACTCGTCTGTCCTAGCATCCAAGGACCTTACCCAAACATGCTTTGGGTAAAATGCCTTTGCAACTTTTCTAACGCCCTCATAAATAATCTGCGCTAGCTCTTCTCCTCTGCCTTGTCTTATGTATTCAATAGGATGCATTCCAGTCCTAGTCAGCATGTGTTCGAGCCTTAAAAGGCCGACGCCGTCTGCATGAGGTGCTGCCTTTTCTGCAGACTCTGGGAAAGCTAGATTAACTTTAATCTGAACTTTTGTCTTCATATTTGCTTCTTCTTTCTTTTCTTCCTTTATTTTAATTTCTCCAGCATAAACTTTACCATGAGAAGCATCAACTGTGATTTTCATATTATCCTTTAGAACCTGGGTTGCTGTTTTTGTTGCAATTATGCATGGAACCCCCAACTCACGGCTAACAATAGCTGCATGGCAAGTAATGCCTCCTTCGTCTGTAACAATTGCAGCAGATTTTTCCATTGCAGGAACATAATCAGGAGAGGTCATCCTCGTCACAAGGATGTCTCCTTTCTGGACCTTTCCTATCTCGCTTAGGTCCTTAATAATTTTTACAGTTCCGCTTGCAACTC
>Ga0315294_10003530_pt1 | contig 17065 bp, 17 predicted proteins | sample YL17G13_40_MG_FD_203626 | JGI IMG/M metagenome (GOLD analysis project Ga0315294, IMG submission 203626) | Sediment microbial communities from Yellowstone Lake, YNP, Wyoming, USA - YL17G13_40 | ecosystem: Environmental > Aquatic > Freshwater > Lake > Sediment | place: USA: Wyoming | collected... | reverse complement strand
ATCGGGGCTTCGCCGTTTGACAGCTTGCGAAGCCTGCTTTCATCGATCTCAACGCCGATAACCGCATGACCGAGATCGGCGAGCACCACGCTCGTCGCAAGCCCGACGTAGCCGCAGCCGATTACCGCAACCTGCATGGTGGGATTGTAGCATCACGCAGCGTCAAGGAAAACACACCGGGCTCAGGATGCGAAGGGGAAAACGAGGGCGCATGGGGACGAAAGCCGCAGTGAACTCAGGCCGCTAAGAGCTTCCCAACAGCTCATTATTGGGCTAGAATGCTTCTTAGAACATGTTTGACAGACTGGATGAACTTGCCCGGAGCCTCCGTTTCGCTCTCAATCAGGAAATCCCTCAGGTCGGGGAAGTCCGGAAAAGGCTTAAGCATCTCCCCGTCCACGAAATTCCCCGTGCTGAAGACATATCCGGGGTAACTGCGATGGTCGCTACCGATGGGGGAGAGAATAGACTGGTCCTGGATCCGATACGGGTCCAGATAATTCGGGTTGTTGACAGCGAAGGCAGGCGGTACTTCGAGGGTTTCATCCCTCTAAGTTTCGACACTGACCAACTCGTCCAGCATTTCTTCAAGAACAATGAGGAGCTTCAATGGCTCAAATCGGTCCTGGGGCTTGACTGGGATGCCTTCTCGCCATCAACCGACTACCTGAAGTCTAACCTGATGGGGATGTTGCGGGAGCTTTTGGAATGGACTGCGATACTACGGCTAATGAGCGAGGAGTCCAAACCGCGCATTGTATTGCGAGATGGGTTACTCCGTTCAGTGGGAATTCCGTTCGACGTTTTTGATGCCCTCAAGCGGGCGCTGAAGGATATTTCAGTGCAGCACAACCACAGACTTGTGGGAGTAGCGAAACGTTCGAGGGTGCTCAACTACCTTTCATTGGTGATCTCGGTCGATGAATCTCTTCCGGCCGGTCTGGCGGGATACGTTGAGATATCGGAAGACCTTGAGCGGGAGGCCGCGCCTCCGAGTTACCGGTGGGCGTCGCCCAGGTCTATGGGCAGATTGCTGCTTGCCCGTCTAACGCCGGATTCAAAACCGATTTTCCCCGTTGAGATCCCCGACTGGGAGACAGAGCAGACGGGGGAGATCCTGGCGAGTCTCTCGGAAGATGCCGCAGGCAGCTATCCGATCCCGGGATACCCCTTCAGCCTCGTTAAGGCTCACCGGCTTGCAAGGATAGGAGGGTTCGAGATCGAGATTCTTGAGAGAATGCTCATCAAGGAGATTCGCGAAAGAGATCCCGTGCTTGCCGAACATGTATTGACCCAGATGCTGCTTGGACGGAAGCTGTCCATGCCGATTCCCGACGAGGAGGATCAGTGAACATGTACGCTGAAGAGAAACCTATCGGCCTGTTCAAAGGCTTCTCCCCTGTTCCGAGAGAGCTTGAGGTGGAGATAATCGTCCCTCATGGAAGTGCTGACCTTCCTCGGTTTGGAGAGTTCATTTTGGTGGAAATGGAGCCGGACAAGGCTGCGGTCGGGCGGATTATTCATTATCACCCTACGGGTCCTCTGGCAATGGGACAGGGGGAGAGCTATATCGCGGAGATGGGTCGTTCCGAGAAGAAGTTCCCTGAAGCAGTCAGGGAATTGGTTCTCAGGTATTCCATGAAGGTCGCGCTTCTGGGGATATTGAAGAAAAAGGAAACCGGATTTGAGTTTGTTGCGGGGGTCAGATCATTGGCGAAGCTGGGGATGCCGGTCCGGAGACCTAGCTTGCGCGCTCTTCAGTATCTGGCCAACGTGAACCTGGATCTTCGGAATCAGTCCACCGTTGTGTTCGGTCACTATGCGCTCGCGACCGAGGAACACAAGGAGATAAAGGTCCATTTTAGCATTGACAGGCTGAAATCCAAACGATCCTTCGTTTTTGCCCGTGCTGGGTATGGCAAAAGCAATCTAATAAAGTACCTCCTTTCAAAACTGTATGAGTCCCCGCCGAATGTTGGGTTACTTATATTTGACCCCGAAGGCGAGTATGCATTACCTCACAAAACGGAAGGTGATAGGCTGATCCCCGGTTTGGCGAGCCTGCCTGAGCTCAGAAAGCGCATGAGGTACTACACGCTGAGGGAGCTTGGGGAGGATTACCGAGATATCCATGCAGGCGGCGTTAAAGTGAACTTCTGCGACTTTTCACCGAGAGCAATCTTGGCTGCATTCGTGCCGCCCGAGAAACACGATCAAGTTTGGGCGAACTGGCTCAAAGGACTTAAGAAAGAGAACTGGAAGAAGTTAGTGAAACTGCTCGTCGAGAAAGAATACAGGGCAACAGAGGATGAGATAGCCCAGACTTTGGGTCGCCGAATTGACGAGAGGGAAAAGAAGAAAGAAAAAGATGTGAGTATCATCGCAATCAAGAACAATGTGATTCCGCCGATCGAGCGTCTCCACGATCCAGATTCCACTCTGGCCAGGGACCTTCTCAACGACTTGAGAGACAGCAAAATCGTGATAGTTGATATATCTCTCCTGACAGGAGAGGATGGCCTGGCAATCGCTGAACTGCTTATGGAGAAAGTCTTCTATAACAATGTAGAGGCATTGACTGCTCAAGAAGAGGCCAAGAAGGCCCGGACCCTTGTGGTTCTTGAGGAAGCGCAAGCGATCCTTGGCGCTAAGAATCTCTCCGATCGTTCAATATTCGTCAGATGGGTGAAAGAAGGTAGGAAGTACGACCTTGGCGCCATCCTGGTCACCCAGCAACCCGGCGCGATCGCCCACGAGATTCTCAGTCAGGGTGATAATTTCTTCGTGATGCACTTGCTGAATCAGAATGACCTGGACGTGCTGAGAAGGGTTAACGCTCACTATGCTCCTGACATCCTGGATCAGATTCGAAACGAACCCATCAAGGGCAACTGCTTCTTCTGGTCTGCGCCCGACCAGTCGTTCGTCATTTCGGCGAAAGTGAGGAATTTCGACGATGTGGCGAAAGAAGGTCAGGAAGAGAAGACATGCAAGGAAGAGATGGCTCCGCCGACTAAGTCCTCACTCAGCCCGGGAGCGCAGGCCTGCGAGAATGCAGTGAACTGCGATCCCCAGCTCTGGGTGTTCAAGGTCAAGGGCAGAAAGGCCTATCTGGTGTCGCTGGACTATCTGGTCTTCCGCGCCAGAAGAGCGACTGGCACCTCGGAGAAACTGGGAATCGATGAGATCTTAGGAGAACTCAAATGGAAGAGGGGGTACTGGGCGACCCTGGCTCCTTCTCGCGGCAGCGAAGAAGTAGTTGTTTTCCCTGAGAAGTGTTGGGATCCAATAAAGGGCAAGAAGGTCGAAGGCGAAGTGGAGATCACCGAACATCGCACGCCGGACAAACCGTCGTCGTAACCTTCCGCTCATCGGGTATAATGAGATTCCTATCCAGTCCCGAGGTCTGATGGAGCATCTCGACCCATATCGCCGTCAGGCGACCCTCCATGCGCTGGCCGCGAGGTTGCACGACCTTCCCCTTCCGGACCGTCGCATCAACCTTATGGAGGTCTGCGGCACCCACACCATGAACGTTCACCGTCATGGCGTGAAGGATGTGTTCCCGAAAAACGTCCGCCTGATAAGCGGACCCGGCTGCCCCGTCTGCGTCACCCCCCGGAAGGGTCTCGACACCGCGATCTCATACGCCCGGGACCCGAACGTAATCATCGCCACATTCGGCGACATGATACGTGTCCCCGGGAGCACGTCCTCGCTCGCGGACGAGCGCTCAAAGGGAGCGGACATCCGGATTGTCTACTCCCAGCTCGACGGCCTTAAGATCGCCAGGGAGAATCCCCGGAAAACAGTTGTCTTCATCGGAATCGGGTTCGAGACCACCCTTCCGGGGACCGCGTCCGCTATCCTCAAGGCCGAGAACGAGAGTTTGGCGAATTTCAAAGTGCTTTCGCTGGGCAAGTTGATTCCACCCGCGATGGAGCTTCTGGCCTCCGACCCCGAATTGAACATTCACGGGTTTCTTGCTGCGGCGCACGTAAGCACGATCATAGGGCTGAAGCCATATGAACCTGTCGCGGCGAAAGGGATTCCTGTTGTAGTGGCGGGATTCGAGCCTGCCGACATTCTCGCGGGCATTTACGCGCTCCTCAGGCAGATCGTCGAGGGCAGAAGCGACGTTGAGAATGTGTACACCCGGGTCGCGCGTCCGGACGGCAACGCCAGGGCCATGGAGATTATCAACAAAGTCTTTGAGCCGGTCGATTCCGAGTGGCTGGGATTCGGGTCAATCCCCCAGAGCGGAATGAAAATCCGGCATGAATATGGGGACTTCGACGTCGAGAAAGCTCACCCGGTGGAAGTGGAGCCGACCAGGATTTTCAGCGGATGCCGGTGTGGGGAAGTGCTCAAGGGTCTGATCGAGCCTCCCCAGTGCGGGCTTTTTGGGGGGGAATGTACCCCGACCCATCCGCAGGGCGCGTGCATGGTGTCGAGCGAAGGCACCTGCGCCGCCTACTATAAGTACCAGCGCCCGATCGAAGCGGAGCTGGTTTGAGATCATTGATGGCAGTCATGTCGATTGACGAAGAAAGAATCACTTTGGCGCACGGACACGGCGGTCTGGCAAGTCACCGGCTGATCCGGGAGGCTTTCCTTTCGGCATTCTCCACGCCGGAACTCGAGCGCCTCGACGATGCCGCCGTGCTTCGTCTGCCATACGACAGGATCTCATTCTCCACTGACAGCTTTGTCGTTCAGCCAATTTTTTTTCCGGGCGGCGACATCGGCAAGCTCGCGATCGCGGGCACGGTCAATGATGTCGCGGTCATGGGCGCAAGGCCGCTTGTTATCTCCGTCGCTTTCATAATCGAGGAAGGCTTCCTGATTTCCGATCTCGCGAAAATCATCCGCAGCATGGCGGATGAATGTCGAAGGGCGAAGGTGCGGATCGTAACCGGGGACACGAAGGTTGTCCCCAGGGGTGCTGCGGACGGGATTTTCATCAACACGACCGGTATCGGTGCGCGACGGAAGGACGTGGAGCTTTCCGGCTCGTTTGCCAAGCCCGGGCAATCCGTCATTCTGACAGGCCCCGCGGGCGATCATGGCGCGGCGATTGTCTGCGCTCGAAACGATCTCGGGATCCAGGGCGACGTTCTCAGCGACTGCCGCTCGATGGCGGACCTGATCGAGCAACTTCTCGACGCTCTCGGGAATCGTGTTTCGGTCATGCGCGACCCTACAAGGGGGGGTGTCGCGACCGCGCTGAACGAGATCGCACGGGCCAGCCGAGTTGGAATCGAAATCGACGAGACCAGCGTTCCCATTCGACCCTCCACCCTCGCTGTGAGCGAGATTCTCGGGTTTGATCCCTTGTACCTCGCCAATGAAGGCGCGATCCTGATCTTCCTTGATAACTCCGGTGTCGACAAGGCGCTCGAAATCTGCCATTCTCATCCGGGCGGGCAAATGGCTGCGAAGATCGGGGAGGTGAAGGAAGATTTGGGCGGAAAGGTGATCCTGAAAACCGCCGCCGGCGGCAGAAGAATCATGGACATGCTCTCCGGAGAAATGCTCCCAAGGATTTGCTGATCACTTCCCTCCCTGCATAGGAGGCTTCCGAACCCATACTGCGATCTCTGCGAGTTTCTCGCTCACCCTCTTCAGTTGGTTTCCAGATCGGTTCCGTTTGTCGAAAATGTCCCCGTGAGCCGGTTCAACTTCCCGAGGACTCCTGCAGACGCCGCACTCCTCTTCCCTCACTTGCCCTGCGTTGACGGCCACCGATCCAATCCACTTGTCGTTGAGGTCCCCGCTTGGGCGCCCGGTTGCCTTCAGCTCTTCCTCCAGCCAGACTGAGATGCAGGGGCCACCATCCTCATGCTGCCTGCTAATCCAGCCGAACGCTGCAGTTGATGGCCGGTCTCTTCTCAGTATCTCATCGTGAACTACCAGCTTCGGGAGGTTACGCGATATGCCCCGGATTAAACGGTGGCAATCCAGTATCGACTTGTCGTCTTTTCTTTGGTGCGCCATTTCCCCAACCAAGAAAGTCACGTCAGCCTGCCGACGCAGTCGATGATCGTACCCAAATCCGAGTGCGAGTCCGGACTCATCTCCCAATCAGACTCTTTCCCGTCTGCATCATCGAAAAGCACCAGAAGCTTCGAATCGCCCGTGATTTCGACCTCGAGATTGGCCTTCTTGGTGTGCCATTCGAACTGAACCCCTCCGTTGGAGGTCGGGAAGACATACGGCTCAGGTGTGTCATCCTGCGTTATCGCCGCAAGGATCCGGATAGCGAGGAGGATAGGAACCTGTCCTATGAGCGGAGCTCCGTAACCGTCCCAATCCAGCTCGAGTTGACCTAGCGAAACAACCTTCTGGGCTGTTTCCAGGAACCATGCGACATCAGGCGGGCTTAGGAGTACTTCTTTACCCTCGATTGTTATCAGGAGGCCAGGTACGAGGCCCTGAAGGACGCCCAGCTCATCACGACTTAAGAGCACTTCTTTACCGTCGATTGTTATCAGGGAATACTGCGGCGGTCTGGGATTCCACGAAGTCCTGTAATCGGCATCGGTCATGGTTTCCCGCTTGCCTCTCACGCAACTTGATGGGACTGGGAAACTAGACAGAATATTGGTTGTCGCGGAGCTAAGTGTCATCTTTCTTTCCCCAGTGCTTGTGCATTCGTTTGGTGGTAATCGAGCCAAAGCCCCTCACGATCCACTCGTGGCCTCTGTCAATAAAATCCATGACCCCTTTGATTCCCGAACCCTCTGGAAACCCTCGGGCTGTGAGTATGAGAAGGAAAACCAGATGACCGTCGCTACTGAATCTCGGCTCGAGTGAGACGCGCAGACGTCCGATCGGCGTGTTCTCTTCGTTCCTTATCACAAAGGCAAGCCCAAGGTTGACATTTTCAGGTTCCGGGAGGAACGAGTCACTGTACTTGGGGCTGACTACAGTCAGAACCTTGTGCAGCTTGCCGAACGAGTCCCATTCGGATTCGAGAGGAATCGGATTCACGTACGTGACTTCACAAAGATTTGGGTTCAAGCCCCCAAGCGAGTTCTCCGTAAGGAACTTCTCAAAAACGTCCAGATCGTCCAGAAACGTTTTCTTGATTTTCTCGTACCTCGGGTACGGAGTTCGCGTGTCTTTTCGACGCCAGTTGTGCGCGAAACGGTCCTGCTGGACCTGTACAAGCTCGGTCTCATCATCATTGAGAAACCAGCATCTCGGAAGTGGAGGCAGGCCGCTGATCTCGATACGAGGCACCGGTCTCTCAGGCCCAAAAAGCTCGAACGCGGGCGGGAGCGCCGGATGCTCCTCAACCTTTCTCAGTCCGCGGTCTCGGTCAAATTTGTTCCAAAGCAGGCCCAGATGCGGGGTCCTTAACCCTGCCAGGCGATCAAACTGCACGCAGAGAACCACTTCGGAAACCGGAGGGTCTTCATACTCAGCAAACGAGGCAGGATGATTCTTCATCTGCAGGTCGCGTTAAGAAGAACAGGGTTAGGATAGGAATCGAAATGCCGCCGAACAATCCGCCCGACCACCGTCACTTTCCTACCCTGATTATAGTGTCGCATACTTGCGATGTAAAGAACGATATTGCAGACTTGTGGCGGAGCGAAAAGGTTCACCGGTGCGAGCCGGGGGACTGCAAACAGAGTCTCAATGTCATCTGAGCACAATGCCCACCCAGCGCGAAATAATCACCAAGATCAAAAGGGTACGAATCAAGACCCAGAGGCTTGTCAATACTCTCCTGACCGGCGAGTATGCATCCGCGTTCCAGGGGCACGGAATCGAGTTCAGCGAGGTGAGGCCGTACTCGGAGGGCGATGACGTCCGCCTGATCGACTGGAACGTCACCGCCCGCATGAACGCGCCCTACATAAAGGAATACATCGAGGAGCGCGAGCTCAAGATCCACCTCCTCGTCGATATCAGCCCGTCGCACGATTTCGGCACGCTTGGAAGTCTCAAGAAGGAGCTTCTTACCGAATTCACCGCCACGCTCGCCTGGCTCGGGATCAGCCGTAACGACAAGGTCGGGCTCACGCTGGTCACGGACCGGGTCGAGAAATCGATTCCCCCGCGCAAGGGAAAGCGTCAACTGGCCAGGATTATCGAGGCCCTGCTCTACCTTGAGCCCATCGGGACCAAAACCTACCTTCAGTCCGGCATCGCCTACCTCGGGCGGGTTGCCAAACGTCGCGGAATCGTGTTCATCATCTCCGACTTCCTCACCGACGAGGACCTGTCCCGTCCTCTGAAGGTACTGTCCATTAAGCACGATCTCGTGCTGGTCAGGCTCACCGATCGCTGGGAGCGCGAGCTTCCCGATGTCGGGCTCATCGAGGTCGAGGACCCGGAAACCGGACAACTGCTTCTCGTCAACACCTCCGATCCCCTCGTGCGCAAGGCTTTTCGCGGGCTGACTGAGGAAAGGGACGCAAAGCTTCTGCGTGCGCGCAACTATGCGGGGGTCGATCTCATCGAATTGAGTACGGGCGAGCAGTTCCTGCACCCGCTCCTTCAGTTCCTTAAACGAAAGCGGACGAAGAAAAGGGTCCGAACCGGCTGAGAAATGATCCGGCGACTCGCCCGGGACCTCTGACTCTTGCGCTCTCTCATGCTAATATAAGGCAGGAATGGTGATATCATGAAAGTGGTCTTCAGAAACGAGCTTCCCGGGAAATCCCCGAGGGAAACGAGGCTCGAAGGATGGCTGGCGGTAGTCATTGCGGTTGTAGTCGGGTTGGCGATAGTCGCCCTTCTGGTCTTCGTTGTCATCCCGCTCGCGCTGGTTGGGATATTGTCATTCATCGCCGTCGTTCTCCTTGCAGCTATCGTGGGCTGGATTTGGCTGGGATTCAAGATCGGGTTCGGCAACCTGTGGGACCTCACAAGGCTGGTGTTGGGTATAGGTTTCGGTCCGAGCAGAGGCGAATCGCGTGGCGAACGTATCAAGCGCGCTTGGGAGGAGCGGGTGAAAGGCAGAAGCGGTGAGTGGACGAAATAGGATTGCGGCCGGGCCGGCCGATATATGATTCGGGGGGAAGACGCGGAAGTCAAGGAGACCGAAAATGTCGATAATAACCGGTACAGGAGATGACGGGCGCAGCGCGCTTTTCGGGGGGTTGAGAGTGCCGAAAAGCCATCCCAGGCTGGAGGCGTACGGGGCTGTCGACGAAGCCCAATGCGCGATCGGCGTGATTCGGGCTGCAGGGAACCTCCCTCCCGAGATCGACGAGCTTCTCCTGCGCATGCAGAAAGAGCTGTTCACCGTCGGATCGGACCTCGCGTCCCCGAATCCCGAGGCCATGGTTCCGCGCGTTACCTCCGCCATGGTGCAGTCAATCGAGCTCGAGTGCAGGAAACTGGAGGGTGAGCTCAGGGAGGTGAAGAGCTTCATGGTTCCGGGGGGCACACCTGCCGCCGCGATGTCGTTCTGGGCGAGGACCGTTGTCCGTCGCGCCGAACGTCGCGTGGCAGTTCTCCTCGAGGACGGCCAGCGTGTGGCTACGGTGCTGGTCTACCTGAACAGGATGGGCGATCTTCTCTATCTGGTGGCACGTACCTTGAACAAAGCAGCAGGTATGCAGGAAGAGACGTGGAGCTGGAGGTAGGGGGAGGTCTAGGCTCCGATGAAGACCCGTAAGCGGCCGGGAGACCATGCCTCCGATGCGCTGCGCCTAGTACCTGTGGAAGCGACTTGAAATCCAATCACGGAGGCACGGAAAGGTCCAGCCTTTCCTGATCATGCACGAGTGGCTCCTCATAGGCCTAGCCTTAAAGTCTACTGCATCCATAGCCAAGATCAAAACACTGTGCTAAATGGTGGGCCATACCATCCATGCGTCTAAAAGCCCGCCATATCGCTGCTCAGACGAATCAGACGCGAATCAGCAGATCGGCGTCTGTGCTCTTGGAAGCTTTAGAGTAGGCTTCTGAGGATAAGGTATATGGGCTCAGGCCATAACGCCTAAAAAAACGTACATAAAACGCGACCAAGACTTGTGAAGGGGTGGACCATATGGTATGATTAGGCAGAATTTGGAGGTGCCTTATGAACGAAATGAAAGAGACACGAAAATCTGTTGATCGAAGTCCCGCATACCCAATAATTGACCTGGAGGCCGCCATCACACGGGCAAGAGTCATCTACGAACGCGAGGGAAAGAATCCAGTGCACGTCACTACCGTCCTCTCGGATTGGGGATTCCCTGAGGGCCAAAGGGGAGGGAAAGGGTACCGCACGGTGTCCGCTCTGCTGAAGTTTGGCCTGCTTCAGAGCGAAAGGCTTGGGAGCAAAGGTCATCGGAAGGTTGCACTGACACGACGGGCCCTCAGCGTGATTCTGGAACCGCGCGAGGATTCCTCGGATCGCATGCAAGCCGTTCGCGAAGCTGCCCTAACGCCTAAGATTCACCAGGCTATGTGGGAGAAGTATGGCTCCTCGCTTCCATCGGACATCGAGCTAAGGAAATGGCTGATAACGGAAAAGGACTTCAGTGAAAGTGGAGCGAAAAGCTTTATTAAGGAATATCGGAACACGGCGAGGTATGCGAAGCTGGGCGAAGGAACTGAGGAAGCAGAGAAACCTGAGGAATCCAGTCCGCCGATTCCCCCCCAGCCTCAGCCACGTGCTAACGGCTCGAGGGATTCAGCTCTCCGACAGACTGATTCGGCAATTCCACAGGCGGATCTAAAGCCTGGAAACCATAGGGACCTTCAGATTCCCCTCGTCGGCAAAACAGCTGAAGTGAGACTGCCTTATCCGATGACCCAGGCAGAGTGGGACTTAATGGTGAGCATCCTGAATGCGATGAAGCCAGGGCTGGTCACAGGTCTGGAAAGTGAGGAGGACTGATCTTGTACCTGATGTACGTAGATGAGAGCGGCGACCGGGGATTGATGATGAACGGCTCCCCGACGAGGTTCTTTGCGCTGTGCGGTCTGGTTGTGCATGAGAGCAAGTGGCGCGACTATCTGGACCAGCTTGTTGAGTTTCGTCGCGTCATGCGGACCATGTATGGGCTCAAGATGAAAGAGGAGATTCATGGGAGCGAGTTCATCACGCATCCCGGACAGAAAATCCTGAGAATTACCCGGCCGAACAGACTGGCAATCCTGAGGGCATTCTTGAATGAAATGGTCAAGTTGCGCGATGTGCGCGTCATCCCTGTTCTTGTCGATAAGCAAGGAAAGCCTGCGACATGCGATGTGTTCGAGCTTGCATGGACTGCGCTCATACAGCGTTTCGAGAATACGCTCTCACACAGGAACTTCCCCTCACGGCAATCAGCAGATCGAGGCGTCATATTCGCAGACCGGACTGAAAAGAAGAAACTCACGAGCCTTATGAGAAGGATGAGGCGGTACAACCCAATCCCCTCAAAAGCCGAGCTTGGGGGAGGGTGGCGCGACCTTCCGGTTGAGATGGTGATTGAGGATCCGAACTTCCGCGACTCGATCGATTCCTATTATGTCCAAGCAGCCGACGTCGCGGCATACTTCCTTTACCAGCTTGCTAATCCCTGCAAATACATAAGGCAAAAAGGGGCATGCGCGTACTTCAGAAGGCTTGAGCCTATCTTGCTCAAAGCCGCCGCCCCAAGCGATCCGGCAGGTCTGGGGATTGTTCGCCTCTGAGAATATAACAAATGGGGCATTGCTGCCCCGGCAGAATCCGTACACGGACGTGCCGCTTCCAGATTCTGATGATAGCGTACCATATGGTAGCCGTTTCAGCAAGTGCTTAGGCACTTTTTGGGGCAAACGCTCGGCTGGAAGGGCTGCCAAGAACCATGCGCCAGAGTCGCATGTTACATCAGTGCCGTCGGCGTTTCCAGGCTTTACAGCCCGGTTTTCTTACGGTATATTTTCTTCTGCACATGGGCGCGTAGCTCAGATGGTTAGAGCGCCACTCTCACACAGTGGAGGTCGATGGTTCGATCCCATTCGCGCCCACCATCGATGGTCGTGTCCCCGCCTGACGGCGGGGTTTCTTATTATTATGAACCAAAAATCAAGGCCCCCCGGGGAGGGGGGCCTATCACAAGGGGAGGAGGGTCTTCATCGGTGCGGTCTAGCTCAGGAGGAGGAACCGCGTGGAGAATTGGAGGAGTACTGCTGACTTGCGACCACACCGACGGTTTTGTCCGACGTTTGCGTCCGTACGCCGGACTCTTATTTCTTCAATTGGTCAATTCGCCGGGTTTCGAGCCGGTATCATCTCCGCGGCGAGAAAACAGTCGCCCGCTGCCTGCTTGACTCGCTGGAACGGCGACAACTCGCGCGTGGTCTTTGGGACGATCCTGTCCTGGGTATCAGGGATTTCCTCTCTACGCTCCGTTCGGGTTTCTGGTTTGGAATCCCTGGAGCGGAGCAGGCCGTTAAGTCTTTTAACTCTGGCCATTACTCTCACCTCCTGGGAGAGTGCGGTTCTATGTAGGTTGAGGTGACATCCCGACGTTATGCAATTGACGTTCCATCCGACTATTGGGACCGAATCTGTTTAACCTGAGTTCAACAAAATGCCGATTTTATGCGGGTCTTAACCCCGTTTTTTTTGCGGGTTTTCCAGGCTTGGGAACGTAAGTAAGTAAGTACTTGTTGCATTGTGCGACAAAACTCGCGGCGCACCGCTCACCCTGCAACATTCAATGCGGATGATCTTCTGGATTCGGCAGGTGTGACTTCCCCCCGGGCAAACAAAAAACGGCACCCTCCCATTCGATAAGCGGGTGATGGGAAGGGTGCCGGTCGATTTCTCCTGGATTTCGGTCCGCTAATCCTCGAGCCGGTATCACATACCCTCGAGACTCCTGGCTATGTACGGCAGCAAGGGTACCAGATTCTCCGCCAGGTCTATCGAGAACAGGGCGCGCGATTCAACATAGCCGTCCCCCTTGATGATCTCCACATAGAGCCTTTCGTCGGGGTCGCTCAACTGGGCGAGCAGCTCGAAAACGCCGCCCACGAACGCAACCTGGGGCTCCGGAATCTCGTAAAGAACGTCCGCGATCCCTCTCAGGAGCTCCTGGCGATGGAAATGGACGCGCATGTTCGCAGGGTCCATCCCGTCCGGAGCAAACAGGGTACCGTTCTCAAGCGCATCGCGGGCTGTCAAAACATCCTCCCTCCAGATGCCCTTTATCATCCATTCGTCGTTCCAGGCGATCGTCGGCGTGAACGGCAGCTCGGGATTGTCCGTAACCCAGCTTACCGCATTCTCGTCACCGTAGTCCGCCTGATAGAACGGCCAGTCCGGAACCATGAAGCCGATTGAGTCCATCAGGCCGACCGCAGCGTACGGCAGGTCGGGATTCGGATTCTTCAGGAGGGCAATGAGCCCGGGAAGGTACTCCCCGTCGCCTCGATCCTCGGATGACGTGACGAGAACATACATCTGGTCGCCGAAATCCATCGACTGGATGTCGCCCAGTCCCACCATGCCGAGAATCTCGCTGGGATCGCCACCCTCAGTGCCCATCTGCCCCATGAACATCGGCAGCACGAACTCGAAGACGTAGTCCATGTAGGCGTGCGCGTACTCATTGGGGTTGGCCCAGGCGAACTCGCCGATGAGATCGAACGGGCCGCCCTCTGCGGTCATCAGTTCCTTGGGCTGAGCGTTCACGAGGCTCCCGATAAGGCCGCTCGATGCTTCTCCCGATAGCTCGACTCTTCTAACCGACTCGATATCCCCGGACCTCAGCCGGCACGCCGTGTGCTGCATGGAAATCGCGTTCATTCCCATACCGTCGATCAGTGACCTCATGACCTGAGCCATTTCCGGCGGTGCACCCTCCATGTTCATCGTGTCGAATTCGGCGAGATAGCTCGTCATATTGGCCTGGTCGCGATAGAACGCGCCCGATGTGTCGAAATCGGCGGGCGGGGTGAATTGAAAGCCGCTGCGGGCCGTGTATCTCTCAACCGCATCCATCAGGCGGTCGACGTCAGACGCGAACAGAAGGAATTTGTCCCCGTACGCGAACGCGTAGCATGCGTCATCCCTTGCGACGAACGTAAACCCGGCCTTCTCCTCGACATTGAATCCCATGTTCGACGGCCGGTAATCGTGTCCGAACTTGGTCAATCGGTCGGCGAGGTCGGTGTACGGCTCGAAGGTCTTGCTCCATCCGCCCTCAATGGAGAGGACTCCGCCGATGCGGTAGGATTCCATCTTGAAGGATCGGTAAACCTCGTTTTCCCCGGAACCCTCTGCCTCTGAGCTGCATCGTCCGCAGCATCCGCCGCAACACGGTTTGTACGTGATATCGCCCAGCGATCCCTCGGTTCCCTCTTCAATGACGCGGATCGGCTCGCCGGTGTAGGGGTTGATGGGCATGCTTTCGAGATAGCCTTCCTCAACCAGAATATCCAGCGAGTCGGGGTAGGTGTTAGGATAGGTGCTTTCGCCCGTCTCGGGATCTTCCTTGGTACGACCGCGGTACATCAGCAGCGCCTGGACTATCTTGTCCAGCTCCTTCTGGTACCGATTCTCGACCACATACGCCAGCGTGTAATTGGACAACACCCTGAGGTCTCGCTCCGAGCCCGCGGAGAAAACCATGAGAGGGAACTCATCCACTGACATGTTGGGTGTGAAAGCCTGCACTCCATCCAGGTGGCTGAAAAAAGTGAAAACGTCGGGCTTGGCGGCCTGGCTGGACAGCATATACGAGATCGAACCGAGCATGTCCTTGAAATGCGCCTGGTCCGCCTCGCGCCAGTCACCGCCGACATCGCCGACGTAAGACATGATCTCGTCCATGTCGATCGCCAGAACTGCGGGCGCATCCGACGGCAGGAACTGAAGCGCATCCGAGTCTTCGTCGAGCGCTTTCGCGGGGGCCGACATCAGAAGAAAGACGGCCAGCCCGCAGGCAATCAGAGAAAATGACAATCGCAGCATTTTCATCCTCCAAGGGTTGTCGACTTATTCGAGCTCCAGTGCTCGATCCGTGCAGATAAACGCAGTATCCGATCAATGGAGCAGCGGTAAATATTAGGATTATGACGATTCCCTGTCAAATCGGTTGCACGATGACGTCTCGGAATCTGTGGGACAGGCTATCCTTCCCGGGTCCCTGCGGTGGGAATGTCGAGGAGTGGAAGGAGGTCTTTCGGGAACTCGAAACTGTCGATTTTCCATCCCCCCGATTCCATCTTCAGTTCGAACTGGAAAGGAAGCTCAAGTCCGCGCTGCAGGACATCGACCAGCGGTTGAGGCAGGTTCGGGATTTTCAATGCCGCCTCGCGGTCGCCGGGATGCCGCTCGATCATTATCACCCTTGCGACCACTCGCGCGCTCGACGAGCTCCGCTCGATGACGTCATACTTGGTTTTCCACGAGACCTTTTTCAGAAGCTCCCGGATCGCGGGGTCCTCCCTAAGCTCGGCGGCCAGATCGATCGCCCGAGACCGCTTCTCGGATGCGATTGTCAGAAGGTGAGGGTGCTCGGCGCTCCGATATCTCTCGGTGGTTACCGCTTCAAGGCCGGCGGGTGTGATAGGTCGTTCGCCGGAGAGAAGCTGCATGTAGCTCTGAACGGTGTGGACCGGGTTGGGTCTCGCGCAACCCATCGCCGCAGCGAAAATGATAACAGTCAAGCCAATGATTGGAATGAACCAGGATTTTCGTGTAGTTGCGCGCAATCTTCCTCCGTGCGAGTTGAGTCGATTGTTTGTTTGATACCCCCCCTGTAGTCCCCCCCAAAGGGTGGGACGGTGAAGAGAGCCCCCTGTGGTCCCACCCAAGGGGGGACGGTATTACGTCCTGACTGCTGCTTTCGTTCGAGCAAGCGCCTGCTCGAGGTCAGCGATCAGGTCTTCCACGTTTTCGCATCCGACCGATATCCGTATCATGCTGTCGGTCAGACCCTGCTGCTCCCTGAGAGCTTTCGGGACCGAATGATGGGTCATGCTCGCCGGGTGCTGGATGAGCGTGTCGACCGTACCGAGGCTCACCGCAAGAATGCACACTTCGGTCCGCTTGAGAAGCTCCTTGCACGCCTCGTACCCGCCCTTGAGCTCGAAGGCTATCATCCCGCTGAACCCCGACATCTGCTTTTTCGCGATCTCGTGACCGGGAAAACTCGGGAGCCCAGGGTACATGACATTGGTGACATCCGGGCGTTTTTCAAGGAACCGGGCGATCGCCATTCCGTTCTTGTTGTGAAGCTCCATCCGCATCGAGAGGGTCTTGAGTCCGCGCAGGAAGAGGTAGCTGTCGAACGGGCTCATGACCGGACCGGTGTCGGTCCTGAATTTCTTGACGACAGCCATGTCATCGGCGTTACCTATCACACAGCCGCCGATGATGTCGCCGTGACCGTTAAGGTATTTCGTCGCCGAGTGCAGCACAATGTCGCAGCCGTGCTCTAGAGGCCTCTGGTTGTACGGAGTGGCGAAAGTGCTGTCGATGACCACCTTGACCCCTTTCTGGTGGCAGGCTTCGCTGACGGCGGCGATATCGGTCACGCGATTGGTCGGATTCGCCGGAGTCTCGAAAAAGCAGAACCTGGTCTTCGGCGTGATCGCCTTCCGAACCGAGTCTATGTCGCTTGTGTCGACGAACGTCGATTTGATGCCCCACTTCGCGAAAATGTCGCCTATCAGATGGAGGCACGGCCCGTACAGAGTGTCGCCGGACACAATGTGGTCGCCGGACTCAATGAACGGGATCATCGAGCCTATGACCGACGCCATGCCGCTCGCGAAGACGATGGCGACCTCTCCTCCCTCGAGATTGGCAAGCGTCCTTTCGAGCGCCTCGGTAGTGGGGTTCCCGAGTCGAGTGTATATGTACCCCTCAGCTTCCTTCGCGAACAGAGCCGCTCCGTGCTCCGGCGACTCGAACAGGAACGTGCTCGACTGGAAAATGGGGCGCGCATGGGCAAGCTCCGGTTTCTCGTGCCCCTCCGCGTGAATCTGTCGAGTGGTGAAGCCGAGTTTCTTCAAGTCCATGAGTCGAGTCCTCCCGATTCCGGTAAGGCACCGCTCCAGCCGGGGACGGCAATAGACGCGGATTCTGATTTTACCACCTGAGGCGCAAAAAATCCGTACTCACCCCCCT
>Ga0315294_10003529_pt1 | contig 17075 bp, 12 predicted proteins | sample YL17G13_40_MG_FD_203626 | JGI IMG/M metagenome (GOLD analysis project Ga0315294, IMG submission 203626) | Sediment microbial communities from Yellowstone Lake, YNP, Wyoming, USA - YL17G13_40 | ecosystem: Environmental > Aquatic > Freshwater > Lake > Sediment | place: USA: Wyoming | collected... | reverse complement strand
ATCTGAAGAGAAGGTGATAAGGCTGACCAAAAAGGTGAAAAAAACTATGCCGGAAACAGTTGAAAAGCCATTTGAGCCTGGCGATGCCGTCCGAATGATTGATACAATGGCATCAGGTGAGATCATAAAGATTGAAAACCGGATGGCTCAGATCGAAACCGGAAGCATGAGGTTTTTTGTTCCAATTGATAAGATTGAACGGATAAGCAAGTCAGAACTACGTAAAAATTTAAGAGCTAAAAATATTTTACCTGAAAGTGATCCGGTAATCATACAGAGAAAACTGAATTTCAAACCTGAAATAGACATCCGTGGAGTGAGGGGAGAAGCAGCAATAAATCAGGTACGGGACTTTCTTGATAACGCCCTGATTGTTCAGCATCGAAACCTGAGGATCCTTCATGGAAAAGGGAACGGCATTCTGCGCCAGCTCGTCAGGGAGTATCTGTCGACCATGAATATTGTCAAATCCTACAGGGATGAAAATATTGATCTGGGCGGATCAGGGATTACGGTTGTCGAGATGGATTTTTAAAAATAAAAAAGGGACGTATTTAAATTGTCCCTCTTTTTCTGTCCATAATTTATTATCCATTCTTTTCAATAAAGCTTTACAGATCCATAAGAAGAAGTTACCGTGACTTTTGATGTGGGAGAACTATTCTTTCCGACAATACCTTTGGTTTCGCTTGAATTATTCTCTACAATCCGCTGCTGATGCTGGAAATTGCTTTCATCAAATTTCAGATCACCATAAGACAGCTTTGCATCGAGCTGATAACTTGCGTTACTATCAATTCCAAGACTAACGCCGATATATTTTGAATCAGTTTCAATCGTTTCAAAACCGGCAGGAATTTTATCAACAGTAAGAGATCCGTATCCGCCTTCAAATTTCAGCTTTTTGGTAAGTTCTCCGATATTTATATCAGTGTAACCGGCCTCGAGAACGAGGTTGTTGATCTTTTCAATATTAAGGTTGTCATATTTTGTTTCACCGACAATTGAACTTATCTCTTCGATCTGGATTTTCGAATACTTGCTGTCAAGTAACAGAGCCTGGGCTTTATTGATTGCAAAGCTTCCGGAATATCTGATTGAGACATCAAGCCATCCGAGGGATTCAATTTCAGCCTTCCCATATGCCAGAGAAAGATAGTTTAAAGGTTTTTCATTACCCCGGGCCAGATTATCTGCCATAAGGTTCCCGTATTTAATATCAAGCTTAACAAGACCTGTTATTTTATCAAGATCTGAATCTCCGTATCGGTTTGCCAACGTAAAATTAATTCTTGCAGGCATTTTTATTTTATAATCAATGCTGAACCGTTTGGAACCGCCGCCCCAGCCTGAAAAGTTGAATTTTTCGTCGATGACAGTTTTTGCCTTTAATAGATCGCCATCTTCTGAGAATTGCACATCAATGTAGTCCAAAAGCTTTTGAGCCCGCTCCCTGCTGGGGAGTTCAACTGTTACCTTTACATCAATTGTAACCTGATTCTGATCTGTGGTTTCAACCACAACATCGCCATACCTGTTGCTTATATCGAGAGTTGTACTGGAACCTGCTGTGTACTCCTTGTGGAATTCCTTGGTAACTTCCTGAGCAAATAAAGCTGCTGAAGCAAGGAATATTGAAGATATAAGGAGTAATCCTGATTTATAGATTTGTCTTTTCATTTTCTGGTTTATTTTGATTTTCATTCCTGATTGCTTTTAACTGGCTGACTATATATGACATGACTTCCACTTTAGTCTGGTAATGCTCTATCATGGCATTTATTATCCTTTCGTCATTTGGATTGGCTTTAAGCTCTTTCTGAAGCTGTACATAGACAGAATCCATACTCTTCATTTCAGTAAGGAGCATCTTCTTCTGATCAGGATCGTTTTTCAGATCAATATTCACTAATTCACTTTCCATAAGATTGACCTGGTGGACGTAGTAATTTTCAACTTCTTTGTATTGAGGAGAAACATCACCAAGAGTCGTCCTGTTTCTGTCTGATCTGATGAAGTGATCCCATGTCCAGAGAGATGACAGTGTAACCAGTAATGTTACGACAGCTGCCCTCAGAAGATAAGGAACAATGCTTCTTGTAATTGTGCGGGAGGAAAATCTCATTTCGAGTTTCCTGTTAAATCTCTCTAAGTGTCCTTTCGATGGTTCTGCTCCCTCAAAGAACTCCTTGTTATTCCTGATTATGTCTTCTATGTTTTTCATTGCTGATAGATTTTCATTTTTTCCTAAGTTCTGCAATAAGCTTCTGTTTGGCCCTTGATAGCTGCGACCTGGAAGTGCTGCTTGAGATTGACAGGATTTCTGCTATCTCATCATGGTCATAACCTTCCAGGAGATAGAGTGACAGTATTATTCTGTACCCGTCAGGCAGCTTGTCAATTGCTTCCTTAATTTCTTCAACTCTGATATCAACTTCTTCTTTCCTAAGCAGGTCTTCATTACTATCATCCCTGATACCTATGTGAGAGTCAATATCTTCAAAGATCGCTTTTCTTCTGCTCAGGGCGTCAAGTGAACGGTTTATCACTATTTTTTTTAGCCATGCTCCGAAACTCACTGTTCCTGAGTAAGTATCAATTTTTTCAAAGGCCGACAGGAACGATTCCTGCATTATATCTTCGGCTTCCATCGTGTCGTTTACAATTCTCAGACTTGTGTTGTACATTGCTTTGTAGTACAATTTATAAATCTGAAACTGCGCTTTCTGGTCACCTGTTTTACACCCGTCCAATAAGTCCTGGTGTAAGTTTCTGAATGCTGCTTCTACATTTGCCATCTTTAAGTAAAGGCTGGTTTTTATCTGAGATGCTGCACCCACTGTCTTCTAAGTTTCTCAATCAAAAGACGGGGTCATAAATTTATTGCTGCACTCAATTTAAGAATTTCTTAAAATTTTTGAGAAAAATATCATGATTAACCCCTGAGTTACCTGTCCTGATGAATAATCAAGTTCGGAACCAAAGATACTGTGAGGTATAGAGAACACTACAAGCAACACTGCTGCTGCAAGTATCGTATAAAAAAGTCTCTCTTTTTTCCGGTTCATTATCACTGCAAGTATCCAGAAAAGCGATGCAATCAGGGTTTTATTATCGGTAAGGTCCCATCCGAATGGAACACCTGTCCATAATTCACCAAATGCATACTTCTGAACCAGAGGACCGAGAATCATTCCTCCGGCAATAAGAAGAATGAGCGTCCACAATGAATACTTCCTTACAAGATGATGTTTTGCGAGGGCCATAAGCCCGGCAAGGGTGGAAAAGAGCATTGCCAGGAACATAAATAAGATATGTGGGGTAAGAATGTAAGAAGGTACAGCTCCCTTAAAACGGATCACAACAGGAGTCTCTTTCATCAGGGTGGTTGTTCCTTTTGAATCAGTCAGCTCAATATAATACTGGAGCTTCCCGGCTGGCTGCTGTTGTGGTACTTCAGCAAAGAATCCACTTTCTTCAGTTATCTTGAATACCTTATTCATCAGGAATGAGTTGACAGGATAGACTTTGTATCTGAATTCACTGACGTTATAGTCGTCGCTGGTTTTGAACCTCTTATATAAGAGTTTTGCGTTTATAGCCGTATCAGCGATCTTTAGCCTGACTTCAGGCCGTTCATCAAGTCCAAGGCTCCGGACAAGCTTAATTTCATAAGCTGAGTCATTTACATTTACATTTACCGTCTTCGGGTATGTGGGTCCGGTTTTTCTCTGGTAATATGCTGCACCAAGTGTAATTATTATGGCGAGGAACCAAAGAATAGATTTTTTCATGGAAAGTTGTTTTATGTATTATACGTTTAACTATTATAATTGTATCAGCAGTACTTCCTTTTTCGCGTTCCTTAAGACCTCTACGCTTATTGTTTCCCCATGCTTTAGTTGTCCCAGGCGGAACATATAATCCTGGATGTTATTGACTGTCTTGCCGTTAATTGCCGTAATTATATCACCTTTTTTCATGCCTCCCAAAGCCGCGGGCTTTCCCGGAGTAACAAAATCTGCCCGCAGACCATTCTTTACGATTCCTGCATAATCGGGCGTTATACCAAGGGTAACACCCTGCCTTCTCATTGCCCGGTTGATTTCAACCTTTGGACCGGCCTCTTTGAATTTCAGCCTGGCATTATCATTGGCAAGCTTTTCTACGATGTCAAAAACCAGGTCAGATACCTTAACCATTCCGGGATAATTAATTTTTTCCCATGTGTCGGAAGGTGTATGGTAATCGAGGTGTGCCCCTGTGGAAAAAAACAATACAGGTATATTCTTGCCGTAAAATGATGAATGATCTGACGGTCCTGAGCCCTCATCAGAGATAGCAAGCTTTGTAAGGCTGGTATCGATGAGTGACTTTTCAAGATCTTTCAGCCCTTCTGCGGTACCGGCACCTCCAATCTGTAAAGCACTGGAATCCCTTAGCCTTCCAACCATGTCGAGGTTTATCATTGCATTTACTTTTGAGAGATCGATTAAAGGATTATCAGTGAAATACTTTGAACCAAGCAAACCCAATTCTTCACCCGAGAAAGCAGCAAAAATGATGCTTCTTTTATGACTGCCTTTTGTAAGTGCAAATTTCTCAGCTAGTTCAATCACTCCGGCTATTCCTGAGGCATTGTCATCAGCACCATGGTGGACCGCAACCGTATCACCTGCCCTGCTCGACGGACCACCCATTCCTAGATGATCGAAGTGTCCGCCAATAATTAAGTATTCATTCTTCATAAGTTCATCCTCTCCAGGAAGCAGCATTATGACATTCCTTGTAACTGAGTTTTTTACAATGATCTCGGAACCTGCATTTACAATAGAACCAGTTGTAAAAACCAAAGGTTTTTTTGTTGTGTTTATCCTGTTTTCAAGATCAGATACGATAGTTCTGGTTTTTGCGAGGATCCTGTCGGCAACGGATCTTTTGATTCTTAAAACAGGAATTTCAACAGAAAAAGCTTCGGAGGACAAAGGCTCAAAAGTGTCTTCCTGATCATTGATTGGTCCGGAAACCATCAGCACACCGTAAGCTCCCATGTCTTTTGCAAGCAGGGCTTTATCCCTGTCGCCATTGTAAGGAATGAATCCGCTGACAGATTTGTTTGGTTCAGGATCGCCGCGGAGTAAAAGAACCCATTTGCCCTTAACATCCGTCTTTTCATAATCATTCCATTGCAGACTGTCGTTCTTTATGCTGAATCCATATCCGGCAAAAATTACTTCAGCTTCCAGCTCAGAATTGCCACTGAAAGAAAATGGCATCAGACTGGCGGAAGAATCAAATTTCTGACCATCAACTGAAAGAAAATTCTTATCACCAGCGATCACTTTATCAGCTACCTGGTATCTCTGAAAACCATCACCCGACAGCGGCTTAAGACCTGTCCGCGACAGCTGATCCTTAATATAATATGCAGCCAGGCTGTCCCCGGCTGTCCCGGTCTGCCTTCCTTTAAGTGAATCGGATGACAGGAATTTAATATGATCCTGAAGCTCGGTTGGCGTTATTTTCCTTGTAACAGAATTATTACAGGAATAAGCTGCCATCGCATAAAACAATATAAAGGGAAGTATCCTTTTACTTAATTTCATAACAACTGAAATTTACATAATACATAATACATAATACATAATACATAATACATTTCTTCCGGGATCCGCTTAAGTCAGGACACAGACTGTTAAATAAATAACAATCTGTTATTCAAAAAGTTTAAAAGCTTTTTTAATGAGCCCTATTGCTTCTCTCAGCTGTGCCTCGGTGATAACAAGCGGCGGTGCAAAACGTATTATATGCTCATGAGTAGGTTTGGCTATTAATCCATGGTCTTTCATAGCAAGGCAGACATCCCATGCAGTCTTGCCGTTCTTCGGCCTGATAACCACGGCGTTGAGAAGCCCTTTCCCTCTGACAAGCTCTATCATGTCCGATTTTACGCTTCTCATTTCATCCCTGAAGATCTTCCCAAGGTATGCGGCATTTTCGGCTAGTTTTTCATCCCTGATTACATCGAGTGACGCGATAGCGACCTTGGCAGCAACCGGATTTCCTCCGAATGTTGATCCATGTTCACCCGGTTTGATTGTAAGCATAATATCGTCATCGGCCAGGACTGCAGAAATAGGCATAATCCCGCCTGAAAGGGCCTTGCCAAGTATCAGAATATCCGGACGTACACTCTCATGGTCGCATGCCAGGAGCTTTCCAGTACGTGCGAGACCTGTCTGAACTTCATCTGCAATAAAAAGGACATTATATTTCTTGCATAGGTCATATGATTTTTTTAGATAACCTTCGTCAGGAACAAAAACACCTGCTTCACCCTGGATGGGCTCTACCAGGAAACCGGCAACATCCGGATCTAATAATGCGTTCTCAAGAGCATTAAGATCGTTGTAAGGTATTATTATAAAGCCGGGTGTAAACGGCCCGTAATGGTTTCGTGCATCAGGATCGGTCGACATCGAGATGATTGTAATTGTTCTCCCGTGAAAGTTGCCCTCGCAGCAGATTATTTTTGCATTGTTTTCCTTAATTCCTTTCTTCTTGCAGGCCCATTTACGACAGAGCTTAATGGCGGTTTCATCAGCTTCAGCACCAGAATTCATTGGAAGAACCTTGTCATAACTGAAATATTTCGTGACGTACTCCTCATATTCTCCCAGTACAGAATTATAAAATGCCCTTGAAGTAAGGGTAAGTTTCTGAGCCTGATCAGTTAATGCCTTTACAATTTTCGGATGGCAATGACCCTGATTCACGGCGGAGTAAGCTGAAAGAAAATCAAAATATCTCTTTCCTTCCACATCCCAGACAAACGGACCTTCGCCTCTTTCAAGCACAACGGGCAGAGGATGGTAATTATGCGCCCCATATTTGTCTTCACGATTTATGTAATCCTGTACATTCATGTTATTGATATATAAGTAGTTATGATTTTCCGAATTTAAGTTACAATTTTACGAAAGCTTTTCGTCATTTCAAAATGTCAATCTTTACAGGACCGATCAATCCCGATTCAGTCAGAGGATCTCCTTTCCTGTAATACCTGTGGGTTGTAAATGTGTAACGTTTTGTAGGCCTTTGTGTTCCATTGAGAAGCCATTCAGGCCATTTCCTCTTTTCAATCCCGTCCCATGGTTCCGATTCATCTCCGATAAGCCTGTTGATCCACAGATTTATGACTGTGATTTCAAGATGATTGTCGGTTTGTCTTACTGCATCTGAAATATTTACCTCCCAGGGAGATGTCCATACAATACCGAGATCTCTGTTGTTGAGTTTAACACTGGCAATGTTTTTTACTTTACCAAGATTAAGCCAGAATTCTGATTTCTTTATTGACCCTTCAAATTCAGGAAGGCTGAATGTTTTTGAATAAACAGCCTTTCCGGAATAATACTTTATGCCATCCTCAGGCCGGACTGACCAGTCGGCGAGTTTCTCAAACTGAATTTTTTCTGGTCCGCCCCACGATGTATCGAAAGCAACACTCCATTGACCATCCAGCGTCATCAATACTTTCTTTCCCGGGAAATTTTCTTCTTCTACCATTCTGATTTGACTGTTTATTTCTGATTTATAAAAAACAATGAAGAAGCTCTGGTAAGGAGCAAGCTTAACTGGTATTCCGGTCATGCCATCCCGGAAAAAAATATCTGGTAAAGATTTTATTTTTCCTGTCACAGCATCCCATAATTCAGCAGTATCCTGTCCGTCTCGGAAATAGCAGGTGTCAGTCACTTCGCTTCCGGTCCTGTTGGATATGAAATAGATTTCGCGGTCGGAGGTAGTAGTCCGGTGAGTGTACCTTATTTTCCCTGAAGCTTTAAAATCAGGCTTCATGCCTTTATCTGCAAGCAGTCTTTCTGTCAGGGAATATTCAGGATAGAGTGAAAGTGAATCAGGATCACCACGAATGCCCCTGTGTGGATTTATAAATTTTTTACCCCACCAGATATTTCCCTTGCCATAAGTACGTTCGGTCATTTCACCGGGCATATTTCCGCCTCCCCATATTTCGTGGGCCATGGATGCTGTTTTTTCATCACATTCCGGAAAGCCTGCAAGTGAAGGTGATTTAACAGGCGGGTTACCAGTTACAGTTGCACCTGCCTCAATAAGTGATTTTATCTTTTCAAGAAGTTCAGGCGTCATTGTCCTGACGTCCGGCAGAACCAGCATCCTGTATGAACCTCCTCCGGGAAAAACTATCGATCCACCTTTAACAGATGCGTTCTCTATAAGAAACAAAGGAGAACAACCATCAAATGAATAGCCAAGTTTATCGGGCATTACGGGACTGCCATCAAGGGCCGAAGATGGAGGAAGGAATACATGAGGTGCTCCTTCCGCTGCCAGATATAGTATATCTGAAACTGGTTTTCCCTGCGACAGAATATACTGGCATCTCGAAATATACCTGTGATATTCATTGACCATGGGCCACCAAGTCTGACCGCGGTCCCAGTGGACGCCATATGGCCCCATAGTCACTCCCGGACGGTACTCATCACCATAGGGTTTATGGGCAAAGGTGTGATAGATAAGTCTGTTGATCCCCATGCAAAAAGCCCAGTCTCCCTGGTTTTTCATATCACCCGGGTATTTTTTCCATGCTTCATTCCCACCAGCGGTAAATGCTTCAGCTGCGACAACAGGTACACCCTTTACATGAGCAACCGAAGTAGCCTCAATACAGCTGAATGCTGAATTAAAGCCATAACCATCGCTCCAGAATTCACACATCGGAACATCAGCCACATAACCCAGGTCAAGATCTGAGGCTGGATTCATATCATAAGGCTCTATCGAAAGACGGAATCCATTCCTTCTGCCGAGCTCCCGGAAACGGCCTGCATGATTTTCGACAATCAATTCATTTGAGGTCTGCCGGATGTCCCATAAGAATCTTTCACTGATCTCTAAGCTATTAACAATCAGACCTGTATACACAGGAAGAAATAATTCAGGATCGTAACCTCGTCTTTTTATGAATTCTTCCCTGAATCCATGACTCCAGTTTTGAGATCCCATTTCCCAGCTGTCAATATGGATCATTGTCCAGCCACCTCCATTCTTAACCTTTTTTGGCAGTGTCTTCTTAACCAGTTTATTTACATATGCATCATAGTGAGCATCAAAAGCGGTTGTATCAAATTTATCACATTCAAATCCAAGTCCAGGTAAAGGTGCCGGGCGGGTAACGGCTCCGTTATTGCGTTTGCCGAATCTCATCAAGGTCCATTTACCTGCAGGAATCTCCCAATTGAGGCTTCCATCTTTCCCGAGTTTATCTGTAATGTTAATGATGCTTTTTTGGTCTATGACTGAACCGGGAGATTCTTTAGAAATTGCAGGCTCCGGTAAATATGGAAGGACTCCGGATTGGGATGTAAAAGGCGCACGGTAATAAAGAGCTTTTTCATCAATCCTGCTTATGATCTCCGGAGCATCCGGAGAAGGAAATGCAAGTATAAGAACATCTTCATACCAGCTGTCCCGTTTCGATTTAAGTTCCTTAGTCAGGCTGTTCTCTCCGAAGAAAGGCCGTTTTGGCTCCGGTACCGGAAGCCTGGCATTGAACAAGCCCGGACCTTTTACAATAGTATCGCTTGCAACAAGATGCATCATTGACTGAGATGGTGTAACCCATGGCCCACCGCTCCCTGCCCAGCCTGGCCCCGATCCCAGAATTATCCTGATCCCCAGACGTTCAGCCTCTCTTACTGCATGTTTGAAAAGCTCCTGCCATTCATCGCTCAGGAAATCCACTTTTCCGCGCGGAACACCGACATTTACCTCCAGAAAAACTACGTAACCTATGCCTGCTTCTTTCATCGATTCGAGATCGGCAGTGATGGCTTCACGCTCAATATTTCCATCCATAAAATACCAGTAAACTCCGGGCCTGGTTGAGTCTGGTGGATTTATAAATCCTTGTTTAAGGTAATCGGAATGTTTTGGATTGCTACAAGAGGCAATGAAAGTAACAAGTAAAAAAAAAGGCAGCCAACCAGTAGAAAAACTGAATTTATTCATTATCTGAAAGATCTGGTCTTAATTCTTCAGTTCTCCTGATGGACTGCTCATGCTTCCATTTCTCTATTTCAGCTGCGTGACCGGAAAGCAGTACATCAGGAACTTTCCATCCCAGGAATTCAGCGGGCCGTGTATAAACGGGAGGAGCAAGCAGATCATCCTGGAAGGAGTCGGAGAGGGCTGACTGCTCATCCGACATGGCACCAGGAATAAGTCTCACTATAGCATCAGTGATCACCGCAGCCGGGATCTCTCCCCCTGAAAGTACATAGTCTCCAACCGATATTTCCATTGTGATAAGATGATCCCTTATCCTCTGATCAATGCCTTTATAATGTCCTGCAAGTATTAAAATGTTGTTTTTTAGGGAGAGCGTATTGGCTGTTTTCTGAGTGAGTTTTTCTCCGTCGGGTGAGGTATAAATTATTACGTCGTATTCTCTCTCGCTTTTAAGCTTTTCAATTGCTTTGTAAACAGGTTCGATCATCATTACCATTCCTGCACCGCCTCCAAAAGCGTAATCGTCAACACTTTTGTATTTATCGTTTGCAAAATCATGAAGATTGAAAATATTTATCTCAACCAGACCTTTATCCCTTGCTCTTTTTACAATTGAATAGTTAAAGGGACTATGAAGCAATTCCGGCAAAACAGTTAAAATATCAATCCTCATTCTTATATTTTTTCAAAAATACAATAAAAAATCCTTATCACCCTTTCTTCTTCAGGGTAACAGGGAAAATGATCAATTTCTCCTCCTTCTATCCTGCCAACCACTTTCAACCTGTAAATTTTTTCATAGTTTTTATGAAACCTGCCGTAACTGAGTTCATTGATAATGCAGCAGAAGAGATTTAGAATCGTCCTTATTGTGACTTTTAAAGCCAGGTCATGATAACAATTATATTCCGTCTTGCCTTACGTAATATATTGAAGAATAAGGCTTTTGCACTAATAAACTCATCTGGACTTGCGGTTGGGCTCACAGCATCATGGATTAATCCGGCGAAATCGCTTAAATTTGAATAACCAGAAAAACTACATTAATATGTTAAATAATCTCATCAGGTACAGTATAAGATCATTCAAACGTCAAAGATCTTACATAATAATTAACATACTCGGACTCGCAATCGGCATAGCCTGCAGTCTGCTGATTGCCCTTTTTGTAATAAACGAGGCCAGCTATGACAAATTTAATGTCAAAAAAGACAGGATCTTCAGACTAATCCTTAACGGTAAAATCGGAGGTCAGATAATCGTTGGCGCCTTCTCCCCTGCAGTGATGGGCCCTACCATTGTAAAAGAGTTCCCTGAAATTGAAAATTTTCTCAGAATGAACGGGAGGGGTCCGACAACAGTCAGAAATAATACTCAGATCTTCACAGAAGAACATCTGGTAGAGGCAGATTCATCTTTCTTTGATTTCTTTTCTATACCTGTCTTAAAAGGTGATCCCAGGAATCTGCTAAATGCTCCCAGAAAAGTGGTTCTGTCAGCATCAACTGCAAAAAAAATATTTGGTGATGAAAATCCGATAGATAAACCACTTAGAATAGGGTCAGACACAATAGATTATATTGTCTCAGGTGTAATGGCTGATATCCCGGGAAATTCTCATTTTGAGGCTAACATGATCTCCTCATTTATGACAAACCCCGGTGCAAATAGCCCGATATGGCTAAACAACAGTTATGCCACATACATTTTGCTGAAGCCTAATTCAAATTTTGTTACGGTCGACGCCAAGTTCCCTGATCTACTGATTAAATATGTCGGCCCGGAGGTTCAGCAAATAATGGGTATATCCCTGAGTGATTTTGAAGCTCAGGGAAACATCTACAGGTTTTATCTTCAGAATCTTGCTGATATCCACCTCGATCCTTCAATTCAACAACAATTTAAAGAACCGAGCGATCCAAAGTACCTTATTATTTTCGGAAGTATTGCAATACTGATTGTATTAATAGCCGCTATCAATTTCATGAACCTTTCAACTGCCCAGGCTTCAAGAAGAGCAAAAGAGGTTGGAATTAAGAAGATAGGAGGATCAACCAGAGGAATGCTTATAACACAATTCCTTTCGGAATCATTCATACTCACTTTTATTGCACTGATTCTATCGATAATTTTTATAAAGATAACACTCCCTTATTTTAATAATTTGCTGGGAGCGAGTCTGGTTTTGGGTCTTTTTACCAAATGGTATGCAATTCCTGCACTGATCCTTTTCTCCTTATTTGTAAGTTTGCTTGCCGGCAGCTATCCGGCATTCTTTCTTTCTTCTTTCAACCCATATGAAGTATTGAAAGGAAATCTGAAAAGCAGTATGCAAAATGGAAGGCTCAGAAGAGTCCTTGTCGTCTTTCAGTTCACAATTTCCATTTTACTCATTGTAGGTACAATGATAATGTACAAGCAGATAAATTTTATGTTAAATAAAGATCTGGGATTCGATAAAGAACAGGTGATAGTAATAAACAGGGCAGGGGCCCTTGGAACAAAAATAGAATCATTTAAAGATGCAATAAAGGAGATTCCCGGAGTTATTAGTATTTCAAATTCCGCCAGCGTTCCAGGTCGAATGTTCAGTAATAGCGGTTATGGGATTGAAGGAAGAAAAGATGAAGCCTTCCTGATGCAGACAAACCTGATCGATTATGACTATCTTAATACCTATGGAATTAAACTGGTTTCCGGAAGATCTTTTGACAAAACTTTTACAACTGATCTACAGGCATGTCTGATAAATGAAAGTGCAGTTAAAAATTTTGCGATTACCGACATTGAAAAAACAAGGTTTCTGCTTCCTCAGCCTACCGGACAGATGACTACTCTACAGGTAATAGGAGTGGTGAAGAATTTCAATTCCGAATCGCTGAGGAATCCTGTAAATCCATATGTCTTTCTGCTCAAACCCGATAGTTTTTCCGGAGAATATCTGAGTGTAAAGCTAACGGAAAAAAATTATTCCGGGACAATCTCTGAAATTGAGAACAAATGGAAAGAATTTACTGCAAATGATCCCTTGCAGTATTACTTTGTAGATGAGGATTTTGAACAAATGTATAGACAGGAAAAACAGAATGCCCAACTTGCAGTTATCTTTTCAATACTTGCAATTTTTATTGCATCACTTGGACTTTTCGGGCTTACCTCATTTACCGTGGAACAAAGAACCAAGGAGATTGGTGTCAGAAAAGCTATGGGCTCTTCTATAACAGGTATTTATATTGTTATATCAAAAGAGGTAATAATACTTGTTTCAATATCAGCCCTTCTTGCCTGGCCAATAATTTTTTATGTAGCAGGTAAATGGCTTGAGAATTTCTATTACAAAATAAATCAGGGTGCTTTTAGCTTTGTTGCAGGCCTGACGATTGCTCTTGGTATTGCACTTTTAACCATAAGCTACAGGATACTCAGAGCAGCCAGAGTGAATCCCGCCCAGTCCCTTAAATACGAATAATGTTACTTGGAAAATGTTTAAAAACTACATTCTCGTAACTTTCAGGAACTTACTGAAAAACAAGATTTTTACGATTATCAATATCCTGGGGCTGGGCATCGCTTTATCGGTCTGTATAGTTGCCTTTTTCAACCATATGTTCAATTATGAATTTGACCGCACACATGAGAATTTCAATGAAATATACAGGATCACCAGTTTCAGGGATATGCAGGGCAGGGAGCAGGAATATGGCATCGTTCCGGCAACTCTGGGACTGGAGATTAAGAATGATATCCCGGGCATAGAGAGGGCTGCAAGGTTAATGAGAACCGGATCACCGGTCAAGATAGGAGACAACATTTTTCCGGCACAGGTATCTTTTATCGATCCGGAATTCCTCGATATTTTTACATTCCCGATAATTTACGGAGATAAAAAATCTATTTCCGGGCAGGGGAATGTACAGATCAGTAAAACCATGTCAGAAACACTGTTCGGTAAGGAGTTCGCTGTTGGTAAGACAATTTCAATTGTCAATGATCAGAATAAAGAGTTTACTTTTACGGTTGGAGGAGTTTTTACTGACCTTCCTGAGAACTCCAGTTTCCGCATCGATATCCTCTCACACTTTGATAACTTCTTATTAATGTGGAATGTAAATGATGCTGACTGGAAATTTCTGACTACTGTGCTTTTTGTCCAGATCACTGACAAGTCGCTACTTACATCAATTTCTGAAAGATTAAAAAACTATCTGCCTGTTCAGAACAGAGCGAGAGAAGACTTCAGGATAAACCGGTTTTCCCTTGTTCCACTGAAGGAGGTAGGATCAAACACAAGAAATATCTGGTCTTCAGGACTTTTCCCATCATTACATCCTGCAGCCCTGATCGCCCCGCCTGTAATGGCAATCTTCATTCTGCTGATAGCTTGCTTCAACTTTGCCAATACTTCCATCGCTACATTCAGCAGAAGACTTAAAGAAATAGGACTCAGAAAAACGTTTGGTGGCCTGCGAAGGCAACTGGTTGTACAATTCATGTTTGAGACATTCATAATATGCTTTTTGGCACTACTTGTCGGTATAGCTTTCTCCTCAGTGCTTGTTCCAGCCTACAGCAATCTCTGGGCCTACATGTCAATCGAGCTGACATTCAGTAAATATGGCTTCTTCTGGGTGTTCCTTGTGCTTCTTCTGTTAATTACAGGTTTTGTTGCTGGTGTATATCCGGCAATTCATGTAAGCTCCTTCAGCCCAGTGAATATATTAAAAGGGAGCAACCTTTTCAGGGGATCAGGTAGACTCTCTTCATTCCTTCTTGCTTTGCAATTCATTATTTCGGTCATGTCGCTGGTTATGGGGATTGCCTTTGCCAGAAATGCTGATTATCAGCGGACTCTGGATCTTGGGTACGACCGTGATAAATTGATAGTTGTACCGATCAACGGAGAACTTTATACATCATTTCGAAATGAAATTATCTCAAATCCCAGGATTATCTCAGCTGAAGGGACAATGAACCATATGGGGTGGGGAAGCTACAGGAGACCAGTAAAGGATGTCGATAAACAGCTCGAAGTAGATGTTATGGATATTGGTCCGGAGTATACACAAACTATTGGCTTACGACTGATTGAAGGCAGGTTTTTTTACAAAACCAGGGTATCAGCCGATCGTGAAAATAATTCGATAATAGTAAATCAAAAGCTTGTAAAGGATTTTGGATGGAACGAAGGTGTCGGTAAATCAATTACGCTTTATGACACTACTACGCTAAGAATAATAGGAGTTGTCGAAGATTTCTACAACAGCGGACTTTGGGAAGAGATCGAACCTGCAATGCTCAGGTTGTCGGGCTCTGACAAGTACAATGTCCTGGTTGCGAGGGCAAATCCTGAAGACCTGCCGGGTGTGCTTGAATTTATCAGCCAGAAATGGAAATCACTTGGAACAAACCAGATTTTTGGTGGCAGGCTTCAGGAAGATCTGATGCAGGAAGAAAAAGATATAAACGGAAGCATACTCAAAGTGAACCTTTTCCTGGCCATTGTGGCAACACTTTTGTCTCTTATCGGAATGTTTAACATGGTTTCACTTGACATCATCAGGCGTACTAAAGAGGTTGGAATAAGAAAAATACAGGGTGCATCAGTTCCCGTCATTATGTACCTTATCAGCAGAAAATTCCTGATAGTCCTCCTTATTGCTTCAGTTCTTGGATGTGCCGGAGGTTATTATTTGTCGGTAGCGCTTATGGACAGTATCTGGGATTATTTTGTAAGTGTAGGGGCAGGCATCCTGCTTTCAGCCGCATTGATCATGATTTGTGCAACAATATTTACTTTAAGTGTCAGGATAACCAGAGCATCCATGAAAAATCCTGTGGAGTCACTGCGTTATGAATAGTCTCAGTATAATTTTAAGAAATCAATAAAAAAGCAGAGACGCCCAGATCGGGCGTCTCTGCTTTAAAATATTAAATAGTCAATATATAATATGGTGATAAGTGCTTTAATACATCTTATTTATAAGTTGGCCAATTTCGTCCCGTTTCTTCAGAGGAAAAGTAAAGCTCCTGCCGTCGCGGGTAATAATATTTAATCCTTTCACAAGAAACAATCCCTTGTTATAGAAAATTACTTCAAGAATGTTTTCAAAAAGGATTTCCAGGTTAAAAAAGTTGGTGCTTTCTTCAATGGGCTTAAAATAAATTCTCTGATTTGTTACAATCAGTTTACCCTCGATAGTTTTGTTCTCAATAACCTGGTTGGTGTCACCTGCCTTAAGAACAACTTCGTTTGCATTAAGTTTTACTGTCATGGCTCTGGTTATTTAAATGCCTCATATGAATAATTCTATCTTCTGTTTGAAATTCTATTATAAAGACGAGTATCAAGTTAAAATGATGCATGAAAGCAAAACTTATTCTTCTTCTTTATATATTTACTTTGCTTTGACTTGTTTATGGATCACGTTGATTATGAATTAAATAAGCAGAATACTAAACCCAGTATATAGAATTGTCAATATCATGGAAAAACAAAACTTTAACCGGTTGTTGCAATGAATTCTCAGATAAAATGACGAAATGCGGATCAAGAGAATAAATTCATGCTAAGATTTGGAATTATTAATAAATTGTCTATTTTTTTGACACACTTTGGATGTAATGACGTCTTTTACTAAAATCCTTTAATATGATTAACGGTACTCTACTGGTTGTTGACGAAAATAAGAGCATACTTAATGCTCTTGACAGGATAATGAAAAACGAGTTTGAGAAGGTAATTACTATTGCAAATCCAAACAGGATAAATGAGATTTTAAGAAAGAATGATGTTGATGTTGTGATGCTTGATATGAACTTTACGTCAGGAGTTCACAACGGCAACGAAGGACTATTCTGGATGCGGGAGATTTTTAATCACGACAGTAATATTAGTGTCATTATAGTTACTGCTTCTGGTGATATTGAACTGGCAGTGAGGGCAATAAAAGATGGTGCTGTTGATTTTATTCTCAAGCCATGGGACAATTCAAGGCTTCTGGCAACAATTAATGTGGCCT
>Ga0315294_10003528_pt1 | contig 17079 bp, 10 predicted proteins | sample YL17G13_40_MG_FD_203626 | JGI IMG/M metagenome (GOLD analysis project Ga0315294, IMG submission 203626) | Sediment microbial communities from Yellowstone Lake, YNP, Wyoming, USA - YL17G13_40 | ecosystem: Environmental > Aquatic > Freshwater > Lake > Sediment | place: USA: Wyoming | collected... | reverse complement strand
GCGTAGGCGAGGGCGCCGACGGCAAATTGCATCTGATCGGTCTCGTCTTTGACGGCGGCGGCCTTGAGCATCTGGGGCAGGACCGGCTTGGCGGCTTCCCCGATGGTCCGCAGCGCTTCGGCCGCCTGGACGCGAAGCCAGCGGTCGTCGTCGTCGAGCAGACCGACAATGGTATCCAGCGCGGGGAGTGCCTGGGTTCTGAGCTGCCCCAATGCGATGACCGCGCCGAGCCGGGCACGGGGGTTGTTGCTCTTGACCATCGCCAGCAGTTGCGGCAGGACATTGTCCTTGCGCCGCCCCAGTTCTTCGGCCGACCAGGATCGCTCCGCCGGCGACCAACTGCTCAGGCCGGCGAGGAGTTGTCCGGTCGTCCTCTTGTCATACGCGTTGTCGCCGAGCCAGCGCTCGGCCGCGATGGCCTCGGCGACGTCGGCGTCGCTCAGCCAGTTGGCTTGGTTGGCATTTCGGCCGGTGATGTAGAGTTTTCTCATCGCCAGGGCATAGGCGAGCATGTACGATCCGGTGGAGTTGAACACGCCGCGATAGCTCTTGGCGACCCCACCCCCGACGTCGGTGTAAACAAACGCACCGTCCCAACGCCGCGCCAGGTCGTAATACCAGCGCAGTTCCTTCATGAAGGCCGCCACGGCTTTCGGGCCGCCGCAGTTGGCCGCCGGCGGACCCCAGACATAACTGAAGCCGTTGCCCGTATGCCCCCATTCGCGAGACTCGTAAGAGGCAGTCACCATCTTCGCGAAGAACTGCATCTCGGCCCGCTTGCCCTGCAGCGCAAAGGCCACCGTGGCGAGGCTGGTCTTGCCGTTGTCGTCGTGGCCGATGCCGGGCCGGTGCTCGCCGTACGGGATCGTGCCCTTGCCGACATAGTAGCCGAAGAACCGGTTGGACCGAGCGATGGCCGGCTTGAGTTCCGGTTCTTCGATGCCGCACTTTTCTGCAAGGACCATGGAGACGAAACAGGGCAGGCCGGCCTGGTTCACCGGTCCGTATGGCGGGACGGGGCCGTGCAGTTGGCCGCCAGCGGTCGTGGTGCGCAACCCATGCCCCCACGTCCCGAACTTGCCCTGCCCGCGCGCGATGCAGACGGTGCATGCGCGAATGGCCGGCAGGACGGTCTTGTCGCCGGTGGCCAGGTAATACTCGGTCAGGAACAAGTTTTTGTAACCGAGTCCCCACGTGTGCAGGCCGCCGCCTGTGGAAACCGCCTCCCACAGTTTTTCGGTATCGGGCGTGCTAGCGGCCACGGCCTGGGCGCTGTTGCGCACCATCTCCAAGTACTTCGGATTGCCCGAGGCCATCAGGGCCAACTCATTGATCCAGAATCGATTCTCCCGCTTGATGTCCTTGGCGATGAGCGCGCAGCCCTGATCGAGTATCTTCTTCGCCTTCGGACAGCCGTAGGGCGAGGTGTCGCTGTAGGTGCCCATCACCTGGATCTTGAGATCGATGTTTTGCGTCGTTCCTTTCCGCCAGACGATCAGCGGCAGGATACCCTTGGACTTTTCGGTCTCGGCCTGGCCGATCGCCCACCCGAAACTCTTGCGGGCATCTTCGGTGAAGGGCCTGCCGAACACGCCCAGGATCACATCGCCCGCTGCGAGAACACCGTTAGCCGGCGACCCCTTTTCGACCGCGGTGATGAGGATCTGGCGGCTCTCGCGGGTCATCCCCCCCTCGACATACATCCAGCCCAGCGCTCCGGTCGGCCCGAGGTTGTAGCTCTTGTCGGTCTTGGCCGGCGTGGTCTTGGTCAGATCGGGGGGGGCCGCAGCGGCAACCACAGGTGCGCCGCTGACCAGAAAGGCTACTACGAACGCGACAACGAAGTGATTCGGCAGTCTTTTCATCGGGGAATCCTTGTTCTTCAAGCCGTTCGAGCACCGGTTTGACGGAGTTCCTGCCGCGCAGTCGTTTCGGGTTTCCATTTGATGATCACTCGTATCCGTTCGTCAGTTCAATCACGGCCACGCTGTACCTTGGCACCTTCACCACCGGACGGCTGTCTTCCGTCACGGTGGGCTTCTTCTCCCGCTCATCGAAGTCGGCCTGCTGTTGCGTGACGTCCCTGGCGATCAGGAACCTGGCCGAGGCTTTCACCGGCCTGGCCATGTTCTTCGCCAACAGTTCCAGCGTGTGGTCTTTCGTGATACTGCGATTGACGATTGTGGCGCAGACACGATGGCCATCGGCTTGCACCGATGCGCATACGTCGAGGTCCGCGTCCGCGGGCATTTCAGGCAGCTTCAGCGAACGATTCCCCTGATGGACCTTGAATGCCGCGAAGACTTTCCCGACCGTGTCAAGCTCTGCGGTCAACGGTGTGACCTTGATGGCGCCCTCGCTGACCGGTTGGGAAAAGTAGGCTCGCTCGACACCCAGGGCTTCCGCTTCGCGGCACAGCAGGTTGAGCACGCCCGCCGCATAAAGCCCCATGCCCACGGTACCCGGTCGTCCCCACATGGTGTTCCACTCGCCGAACACTGTGCGCAGGCGCAGTTCCTGGTGAAATTTCTGCAGTTTGGGCCGCAGATACTGCGTGGAGGCTTTGGCCAAAACCTGCATGTCTTCAGGCTTGTACGAATCCAGCATATAGTCGTGGTACGAAAAATAATTCAACAGTGTTCCGGCTTGCCGTTGCAGTATTCAACCCAGGCCGCCGCTGCGGCTCTCTATGCCTTCTTGATGCGCAGTTGGTGCTTCCGGCAGAGACCGTCGAGCATCATGGTGATGATCGTGCATGTCATGCCGAGATATTCTACCCCCAACTTTTTTCCTGATACGGAATCGTAGCGTTCGCTGATTCCGTTCTGGATAGCGTTGTCAACCGTTTTGTCTGCAATGGCTGCGGCGAGATCGTGGTATCCGTAGGCCTTCAGGCCGCTGGCGATCTGGTAGTTGGTTGCGGGCCAGACGTCGCCGCGCCAGAACCCGTCGGATCTCCAGCGATTGTCCTTTCGATCAACGGTTGGCACGGGAAGTGGCGCGTTCCAGTTCGGTGTCTGCAGGGTTTCTGCCATCCGTTTTGCCATGGCTTCGGTTGGAACACCCGCCGTCAGCGGAATCCAGCTCCCGACCGTTCCTACCGGAACCCGTTCGAGCGTATCGCGTTGGACCGTCAGGAATGTCCCCGCCTCGTCGTCCCACATATGCTTGCGCATGGCCTCGACAGCCTTGTCGATTCTGGCCTTGCGACGTGCGGCCATTTCCATGTTGCCCATAATCTCCGCCAGCCGCATCAAGCTTCTCTCCGCCAGAATAAGGTAGGATGTGTTTCCGGTCACGCAGATATCTCCGTACCAGGCTCCTTCCTTCTCGCCCTTGCGCGTCGGATGAGGCGTCATCTTCAGCCCGTCCATATTGCATTCATCGTCAAAGGTTTCCCACTTGGCGTACCTCACCCTGCCATTGTAGGACCCCACGGCAACCAAGCCGATGTCTGTCACATCCCGCTCACGCCAGTACCACTCGTGGAAGCGTTCTGTCGGCTGGAGGCACTGCCTAAGGAGTTCCATGTCGCTGTTACGCGTATAGACACGTTCAAGCCCCCAGGCGAGGATCGGGATCTGGGAATAGGGCCAATTCTTGACATTATCCTGGCCCGGCTTAATATTGCAGGTCACCATATCATGGGCATATTCAGGCATTTGCTCATTCCAAAGCGTTTGGAAATCCCAGTAGTTCTGGAAGACATCTCGGATCACCTTTTCTTGGCCGGGCAAAATGCTCAGCAGATCGACCACGAACATCGTGTCCCAGATCCACTGGCCCCGGTAGCCTCCGCCTGGGCCTATCCAGTTATGCTTCAAGGGTTCTTCCGCCGGGAATATCTTTCCCAGAATACATTTTTGGAAGATTTCCTCCGCAAGCTGACTCACAGCGGGATCGGGCGAATCGAACAGGTCGCCCAGGAGTTTGTCGGGTTCAGCAGCGAGCAACCCGGCAAAAGAGGGGCGCAGGAGGCTCGCAAGCCCTGCTGTGGCAGTCCCGAGAAACGTCCGTCGGCTCAGGTTCATTTGTTATACCGCCAACTTGTTGAGGTTGAATCCCGGAGCCAAGTGCTCGAAGTTCTCGTTCCCATTTTCGCCCTTTTCGTGGCGACCCTATCGCCCGGCAGCGGGGCTGACGGAGATCGCCACCGGTTCCGACTGGAGACCCTGCGCCGTTGCGCTCAGGCGGATCTCGCCTGGTGTGCGGGCCGCTTGGATCACCGCCAGGCACAGGCCGTGAAACGCCTTGTGCTTCGCGGCTTTGAACGGCTCGTGATTGGTCGGGTCGCCGTTTTCCACGCCGGCAATCGTGCCAGGACCCTCAAGGCCGAAGGTGATCTGGTTGTCGGCGTTCGGGCAGAGGTTGCCATCCTTGTCGACGATGCGGACCTCGACAAACGAGAGATCCTCGCCGTCGGCCGCGATCCGCTTGCGGTCAGGACGGACGATAAGCCTTGCGGGCTCGCCCGCCGTGCGCACTTCGTCGACGATCGTCTGCCCGCCCTTTTTGCCGACGGCCTTCAGCACCCCCGGCTCGTATTGCACCTTCCATTCCAGGTGCAGGCTCTTGGTGTCTCTGAAATCCTTGCTGCCCAGCGATTTGCCGTTGATAAACAGTTCTACCGATTCCGCGTTCGTGAAGCACCACACGGGGATCTCTTTGCCTTCGAACCCCTTCCAGTTCCAGTGCGGCAGCAGGTGGATCACCGGCTTGCCGGTCCACTGGCTCTGGTAGAGGTAGTAGCGGTCCTTGGGGAAGCCTGCCAGATCGATGATCCCGAAGTAGGAACTGCGCGAAGGCCAGCCATAGGGCGTCGGCTCGCCGATGTAGTCGAAGCCGGTCCACACGAATTCACCCGCGACCCAGGGCGCGTTCTTGAGCGCCAGGAGGCTGTCCTCGGCGGTGCAGCCCCAGCCGGGCCGGTCCATGTCGTAGGAGACGCACTGGTTGTTGGCTCGCATATTGATTGCCACCTGACCGTCAGGCTTGAGCGTCAAGCCGTATTCGCCGCGCGTGCTGAGCGCCGAGGAGGTTTCGGCGGCGACCAGCAACTGGCCCCGTTGCGAGTTGTAATTGTCGACGAAGTAGTTGATGCCAAGGACGTCCAACGCCTTGATGAACCCGTTCTGCAGCGCGGGCCCGACCTTATTGCAGCCGGACGTCACCGGCCGCGTCGGATCTTCGCGGTGGCAGATGTCCGCCAGCCGCTTCGCCATGGTGCCGCCGTTCGGCGCGGCCTGTTCTTTGATTTCATTGCCGATGCTCCACAGGATGACGCTCGGGTGGTTGCGATCGCGATGAATCATACTGACCAGGTCCCGCTCGCTCCATTCATCAAAAAACCGCCCGTAGCCATACCTCATCCCGCTTTTGGGAATGATCCATTCGTCGAAAGCCTCGTCCATGACGACCAGGCCCATCCGGTCGCAAAGCTCCAACAGTTCGGGCGCCGGCGGGTTGTGGCTGGTGCGGATCGCGTTGCAGCCCATCGCCTTAAGGATCTCCAGTTGTCGCTCGATCGCGCGGCGATGCACGGCCGCTCCCAGGCAGCCCAGGTCGTGATGGTTGCACACGCCCTTCAGTTGGACACGCTTGCCGTTGAGCAGAAAGCCCTTTTCGGCCGTGAACTCGATGATGCGGATGCCGAAGGACGTTTCATAGCGATCGACCAGACGGTCGCCGACGCGGACCTCGGAGAGCGCCCGATACAGGTACGGATTTTCGATCGACCAGCGACGGAGGGTCGCGACCTTGAGCGTTTGGTCAAACTCATGGCTGCCACCGGCGGCGATCTGCTCCGCCGCCTGGTGCTCGGCAATCTTCTTCCCGCCGGCATCGACGATCTCCGTGGTCAAAGTTGCCTTGACCCCGGCCTCGCCCTCGTTCTGCACCCGCGTGCGAACGCGGACTTGGGCCGCGGCGTCCAAGACTTCCGGCGTCGTTACGCAGGTTCCCCACTGCGCCACATGCACCGGATCGGTGATCGTCAGCCGGACGTGGCGGTAGATGCCGGCCCCCGAATACCAACGGGAACATGGTTGCTGCACATTGACCCGGACCGCCAACACGTTGCCGCCCGGCTTCATCTGCGGCGTCAGATCGTACTGGAAACCGGTGTAGCCGTAGGGTTGCTTGCCCAGGTGCGCGCCATTGAGCCAGACGTCGCTGTCCATGTAGACGCCGTCGAACCGCACGCAAACCCGCTTTCCCTTGGCGTCTTCGGGAAGCGTAAAGGTCTTGCGATACCAGGCGATGCCGCCGTTGAGAGAGCCCGCGCCGGAGCCGCCCGGGCTCCGCCGATCGAATGGCCCTTCCATGGTCGCGGGATCCGCGCCGGGCGGGCCTTCGATGCTGAAATCGTGAGGCACGTCCAGTGTACGCCAATCGGCGTCGGACATCTGGGGCTTCTCGCCCTCTGTCACGTCGCCCAGATGGAATCGCCAGCCTTGGTCCAGCGAGAGCGTCCGGCGGCCCTCGGCCGCCGGAGCCTCCGAAGCCCGACAGAACGGAACGCCGCCGAGCAGTAGCGTGGTGATTATTGCAATCACGACATGACTACGAATACGGCATTTCACCATAAGGCACCTCAACTCCTCGCGACCTTGGGAATTCATTCGGCGATGGGACACCCCGTGCCTTCCGGTCCCCAGCACGACCGTCCCGCCTGCTTCGGTCTCTCCGATCCTCGTCGAGGAAGGCGCCTATTTGCCGGCCGGCTTCAGTTCGAAACGATGCGGCTTGGTCTGGCAGGCGGCGGTGATCTGCGCTTCGAGATCAGCAATCTGCTTTTCGAGTCCCGGCCTTTGCGCGGCCTGGCGAGGACGCAGTTGCACACTCCACAGCTTTCCGCCGACTTCGTTCTTCTTGAAGATGAGCGCCAGGACTTCCTGGGCTTGCTTGGTAATGGGTCCGGCAACGGTCGCCAGGTTCCAGCCTTTGGCCAATTCTTCTCTTGTGACGGACGCCGCGAGTTGGCCATCGATCATGACGTCATAACGGTCCGCCTTCAGGCCTGCAACCTTCAACTCATACCGGTTCAAATCGTTCAGCACCGGGCCCAATTTCAAGGCTTCCATCGCCCGTTCATCCACGGGCATGGGCAAGGCTTCGTCGGCGCGATCGAAACTTAGCGTGGTGTTATCGTAGTTGACGTTCGAGAGACGGCATTGCGTTTCGCGCACAACCTTGCTGCCCTGGCCGCCGGATACGTCGAGTTCAGCGCTGGAGACCAACGCGGGGGCCTTCAGTTCTTTCAGGATGATCCAGGCCATGAGGGTGTGGCCCACGGGACTGGGATGGACCGCGTCGCCGCCGCCGGTGCAGGCGTCGGCTCTTGCCGCGTGCTCGCGCATCATGATCGCCATGTAGGGATCGAACTGGTCGACAAACAGCGCACCCTGCTTGGCGGCCACATCCTTGAGGCCGTTGGAGAACTTCCGGAGTGATTCGTTGCGCGGGTCCTTGTCGGGATCTGGACGGCGCTCTTCAATCGGCTGAGGCGTCAACAACACCACGCGCACGCCGTTCTTGGCGAGCACCTTGACGATCTCGGTCTGGCTGCGGACATAGGCCCGGAAGATGTCTTCCCGAAAAGGTTCATAATTGTGGTCATTCATGCCGAAATTGACCGTCACTACGGTCGGCTTGAACGACAGCACGTCACGGCTTAGGCAGGCATCTACGGCTTTCTCGACTATTTTCTGCTGCTCATCCGCCTGGGCGGCAAACAACGCTTTTTCATCGGTGTGAGACCGCATGCGTAACCAGGAAGTATCACCGCCCCAACCGGAGTTCCAGAAGGCGAACGTCTGCTTCGGGAAACGGGTTACCGTATATGCCTCGATGTACGTGGTGTAGAGTTTCTGCTCGGTAATGCTGTCCCCGAGGAAGACAACACGGTCGCCTCCATGAAGGAAGAACCCCGCGTCTGCCGCCAGGGTGCTCGATGCCAGAGCAACCCAGATAAAACACACCACAAGAATTTTCTTCATCATTGCGAACCTCTTTCCTTTCGTTCTAGGATTACCAGCCGATCTCGACATCGCCGGGCGGCCTTCTCACGGACAAGGTCGTCGATGCAGGCTGATAATCCCATGCGGAAGCCTCCACCTCTTGACCGGAAACGACGATCTTCAGCGGCTTGGACGGGATAAGCAAAAAATCTTGTCCGGGAGCGACCCCGGTGTACGTGAGCTTCTTGTCGCCATAAACCACACTCCGGACGGCACTGCCGGCTTTGACCAGGTGTGGTCGATCGTCGGCGAGAAGCTCGGGAAAGCGACTTAACGTGTCGTACATGTACAGCGCGGGTCCAAAGTGGCAACTGAACCAGATTTCGTTGCCCCAGGTTGGGCCGACGAGGTTCGCCCCGTCGTCACGCATCCAATAGGTAACCAATGAGCACGCCTGGATGGCTCGCTGCTTGAACGACGCCTCGCCGGTGGCCTCATGGAGATCCGCCAGCAACGCGGCCCAATGCATCGTGTGGATGCCCATGGTCTGGAAACAGCACTTCTGCTCGCGCAGCCCTTCGGCCGGCGCCCATGCGTTGTTCTTCTCCACAAACTCCTTGGCGATCCAGTCGTGCAAGCGCCGCGCCATGGGAAAGTACTCGGGATTGTCGGCGCGGTGCGCAATGAGCCAGCGGGCCGCGTCGATGCAGTCCCAATTGGTCCGATTGTTCTTACCCATGTCCTTGGTCACGTCCTCGTAGAAGCCGTTCCATTGCAGGGTCTTCACCGGACCTTCGAGAATCCATTTCAGGGTTTTGGCCTTGGCCTCCGCCCAGCGGTTATCGTTGCCCTGGCCCAGCGCCTCGAACAGCATTAGCGCGTAGATCGCCGAGGAGGTGTACGCCTCGCGAACCTCGCCGGTCCTGGGGTTGACACGAAAGGGCCAGTTGCCTTCCGGCAACTGCGTTTTGGCCAGAGTCGTGGCCACGGCCTCGGCTGCCTCGCGATAGCGTGCGTCGCCCGTCGCCCCGGCAAGTTCCAGCATGGCCAGCGCCATGATGGCCGGCTTGTCGGTCATGACCGCATCGCCGTCCACCGAGCCCCCCACCTTGCCCTTGTGCGCGGTGCTATAGAAGAGCGATCCGAACTTGCAGTCGGGCGGCGTTCGCCGCGCGAGGTTCCAATCCGCGAGTTGCCGCGCCCGGGCCAGACATTCGGGGTCGCCCGTGTAGCGCCAATGGGCCAGGAACGCGCGGATGAACAAGGCGTGATGAAAAGCCGGATAGACGACATCGGCGTTCCTCGGATCGCCGACGCCCAGTTTACGCTCGGAATTGACCAGAGCGTAGTTGACGTAGGCCGGAACTGCTTTCCCATCCTGATCTTTGTAGGCATTGCCGGTGGCCCAGCCGTTATCGAGATCCTGCAACACAAAACGATAGGTTCGTTCGAGAAATCGCGGATAGCTCATGCGAGGCACAAGCAGCCCTTCTTTGTCCTTCTGGTACGACTCCGCCGGTAAACTGCCGGCAATCAGTGGTTCTGAGTTCAGTATGACGTTGGCGAGAGCCACGATGGCGAAGCCGAAGGCAAGAATCGCCGCCGCAACCCTGCGACGGCAGATGCCCATGGTTCTAATCGTCACTGCGAAATAAGAATGAGCGTGAATCATTGCTTCATCTTTCGTTGCGTCGTCTTGCACACTCTTGGTGGTTTATTCGGCGATGGGACTTCCCGTGCCTTCCGGGCCGAGAACAACCGTCACGCCCGCTTCGCCCTGGCTGCAGTGCGCGGATGGACGGCCGGCAGCCTGAATGCGCGCCTGCGGTTGGCGGCCCGGCTTGACCGGGCTCGGCAGGAGGTGTAGACGAGCCAAAGGACGCAGAGCATTGGGGTCGGCATTCGGGGGGCGTCATTGATTCGGCATTCGGATTTCAGCCCTCGTCATTCCCGCGCAGCGGTAGCCGGCACCTGCCGGTCGTGATTAGAACGCCGACGGCTGAAACGGGTAACGGTCCGCCAGGGCGAGCGTGCTCTCCAGGTCGCGCATCGCCCCGGTGCACGAGGCGTCCGACAGGCACACCGCCGCCGCCGTCACCGCCAGCCGCATCGTCCGCTCCAGGTCCCACCGCTCGTGCAGGCCGTAGAGCATTCCCGCGCAGAAGGCGTCGCCCGCGCCCGCGCCGCCGCGGATGTATCCCGGCGGCAACAGGAGGGAAGGGTGCCAGAGTTCCTCGCCGCCGGCCGTCCGCACGTAACCGCCCTCCGGCATGTGGATGCACACGAGCCGACGGACGCCCAGGCGGAGGAGCGCCTCGCTGGAGGCGCGGATCGCCTTCGGGTCCGGCCGGCCTGCCCCGTCGGGGCCGGCGGGCTTGAGGTCGTGGCCCGTTGTGCGTCCCGCCTCGATCTCGTTCAGGATGCAGTAATCCGTGTGCCGCAGCACGGGCTTGACGATCTTCGGAAACCGGTCGCTGTCCTCGCTGACGACGTCGATGCTCGTCTCGATGCCGGCGTCCTGGACCTCCTTCAGGAGCCGCGCCGCCGCCGTGCCGAACTCGGCGTCCGGCTCGTCGAAGCGGTCCAGGAGCAGGAGGTAGCCGAAGTGCAGGAGGCGCGCGCGGATGGCTTGGACGTTCACGTGCTCGGGTCCGAAGAGGGCGTTCGCCCCGCGGTTGTGGAAGAACGTCCGGCGTCCGGTGGCCTGGACGACCATGACGTTCGTGTACGAGGTGGGGGCCCGGTCGGTGGAGGCCAGGGCCGAGGCGTCGATGCCGTGTTCGGCCATCTGGGCGCGAATGAATTCGCCGTCGGCGTCGTCGCCTGTCAGTCCGGCAGCCTCCAGGGGAATAGCCTCTTTCCCCGGCGGCGGGCCGAACTTCGCCACGTCCAGGAGGCAGTTGTACGGCGCCCCGCCCGTGCCGCGCGCCTCTTCGAGAATGTTTGAGAGGGTTTCTTCCTGCGGCCAGCGGTCGCAGATATAGAGGTGGTCGATGATCCAGTTGCCTGCCCCGGCGATGCCGCGTCGCTCGTCGGCCATGGTTCTCCTGTTCTGAAGGGGCCCTGCAAGGAGAGCGGCCCGCAAGCGGGCCGGCGAACCAAGCGCCTATCGCGCCACCCGCCTCCGTCCCGGAGCCTGCCCGCCGAAGCCTCGGCGAAGGCGGGTCCCCTCGTCCCTCGCTACCGTTACGCGATGGTGCTTTGTTGGAGGCTCTCAGGCCTCGGCGACGGACTGCCAGGTTCCTTTGCCGGCCGAAGCCAGGACGGCGTCGCACACGTATTGGGTCGCGAGGGCGTCGCGGAAGGTCGGATGGACCGGCTTGCCGGCCGCCAGACCCTCCAGGAAATCCGCCACCTGGTGGACGAACGAGTGCTCGTAACCGATCTGGAGGCCGGGCACCCACCACTTGTCCATGTAGGGCATGTCGCTGTCGGTCACGTGAATGGACCGCCAGCCGCGAACGATCGATTCGTCGCGATGGTCGAAGTAACTCAGGCGGTGCAGGTCGTGCAGGTCCCACGCGATGGACGCGTGCTCGCCGTTGATCTCGAACGTGTAGAGGGCCTTGTGCCCGCGCGCATAGCGCGTCGACTCGAAGACGCCCAGCGAGCCGTTCCCGAACCGCGCGAGGAAAGCGCAGGCGTCGTCGATGCCGACCGGCTCTACCTTGCCTGTGAGGGTGTGCTTGCGCTTCTTGATGAACGTCTCGGTCATCGCCGTCACGCGCTCGATGGGACCGTTCATCCACATGGCGGTGTCGATGCAATGGGCCAGGAGGTCGCCCGTGACGCCGCTGCCGGCGACGGCGAGGTCCAGGCGCCAGAGGGCGTCCCCGCCCTGGGGCAGGTCGGCGGAAATCGTCCAGTCCTGAAGGAACACGGCCCGGTAGTGGAAGATGCGGCCGAGCCGGCCATCGTCCACCAGTTGCTTGGCCAGCGTGACGGCCGGCACGCGCCGGTAGTTGTACGAGACCATGTTGAACACGCCGGCCTTCTCGATCGCCTCGACCATTTCTTTGCCTTCGGCGCCGTTCCGGGCGAGCGGTTTTTCGCACAGGATCGTCTTGCCGGCCTCGGCGGCGGCGATGGCCATTTCCTTGTGCATGTTGTTCGGCGCGCAGATGTCCACGATGTCGATGTCTTTCCGTTCGACCAACCGGCGCCAGTCCGTTTCGACCGACTCGTAACCCCAGCGGTCGGCAAACTGCTTCGTCTTCGCCTTCTCCAGGCCGAAGGCCGCCTTCAGCACCGGCCGGTAGGCCAGGTCGAAGAAGTTGCTGACCCGGCGATAAGCATTGGAGTGGGCGCGGCCCATGAAGCCGTACCCGATCATGCCGACGTTCAGTGGCTTGGCCATGGCAGTCGTCTCCTCGCTCTTATCCGAACCTGGCGTTCAACTCGTCCGCGAACTCCTTGCACCGCTCGGTCACGGCCCAGGCGTCGGGCCAGAAGCACAGGTCAATCGTCCACCAATCGTGCGGAACGCCGGCGTCGTTGAGGGCCGGCACCATTTCGTCCCAATCGATCAGGCCCTCGCCGAACGGCGCGTGCGTGCTCGTCTCGTCGCCGTGCAGCGTGCCGTCCGAATCAATGATATGGATGTGGTTGATCTTGCCCGCCAGCCGGCGCACCAATTCCACCGCCCCGCCGGGCAGCGTTTCGACCGGGCCGGGCTGGCGCGACCCGACGGCCGCCACCATGTGCGCGTGGCACGTGTCGAGCAGGACACCGAACCGCTCGTGGTCGACCTCCTCGACGATCCGCAGGATGTCGGACGGCTTGTTGAAGGCAAAGCCCGGCTCGAACTCCCACGTGACGTAGAGGCCCTGGTCGGCGGCCTCCCGCGTGCAGACCTTCCAGGTCTCGACGACGCGCTTCCGGGCCGTCTCCGCGTCCACTTCCTTGAAGATCGTCGGCGGCTGCACCGTGTCCACCCGGATGCCCGGGATGCCAAGGTCCACCGCGAACGCGACGTTCTGGCGGAACCGCGCGATGTACGGCTCGGGGTCGTCGGTGTTGATGAGTTTCTGGTCCCACAGGTTGGCTGCCAACCCCGACCACGCGAGGCCCATCTTCGCCAGTTCCGCCCGCACGGCCGCACGCTGGTCCTTGGTCTTCAGGTCGTCCGGGTTCGGGTGCGGCGGAAACCCGCCGAGTTCGACCCCGTCGAAGCCCATGCGCTTCAGGTTTGCGATGACCTCCTTCCAGGGCACGGGGTTTTTCTGGTAGGGTCCGATGGTATACGCCCAACTGCCGATCGAAATCCGTTTCATCGCTCGCTCCCTCGCACTCTAGGCGCTGCGCGCCGTTTCCTTGAGGAACTCCAGGCCCTTCGTCGCCAACTCATCCGCCGACCCGTAGATCGGACGCCAGATGCACGCTGCCGCGCACAGGTCCAAGATGCCCGTCGCGAAACTCTCGATCGTCACCCAGCGGTCATAGCCGATCGCCTTCAGGGCGGCGAAGACTTCCTTCCAGCGCACCTGGCCGGTGCCCGGGATGCCGCGGTCGTTCTCGGAGGCGTGGAAGTGGCCGAGGTACGGCTTGCCGGTGGCGAGGATGGCTTTGGCCGTGTCCTTCTCCTCGATGTTCGCGTGGAACGTGTCGATCTGGACTTTGAGATAGTCGCTGCCGACTTCCTTGCAGATGCGGACCGCGTCGGCGTCGGTGTTGATGACGTAGGTCTCGAAGCGATTCAGCGGCTCGATGGCGAGCAGGATTTTCGCCTTCTCGGCGTGCTCGGCGGCGGCCCGGAGGCCTTCGGCACACCATTTCAACTCGTCCGCGGTCACCGCCTTCCTCGTCAGATACCCGCACGGGGAGTAGAGCGGGCCGGCAACCACCGCGCCGCCCATCTCGCCCGTGATGTCGATCATCTGCCGGAGGCGGTCGACTCCCCTTTTGCGTTCAGCGGCATCCGGGCTGCACGGGTTGGTGCCCGGCATCATGACGCAACAGGCGGTCATGCCCACGCCGGCCTTCTCGAGTGCCTGGCGGGTAGCCGGCGCGTCGAGCAGCCCCAGATCGTTAAACGGAATCTCGACCCCGTCGTAGCCGAAGGCCGCTACTTTCGAGATGAGCCCGACTTCGTTCTTCGTGAACGCGGCGGTGTAGACGAGAAGGTTGAGGCCGTATCGCACATTCAAAGGCTTCGGAGCCCCCTCGGGCGCTTGAGATGCGCACCCGGCGAGGACCGCCGCCCCGGAGGCGGTCGCGGCCTGGCGGAGAAAAGCCCGTCTCGAAACGTCTTTTTTCGGCATCGCTAATTCTCCACGGAGCGGTTCAAGATTGCGGAACGGACTTCTCCAACCCCTGTGTCGCGCGAGGCCCGGACCGCTCGGCCAAGCCCGCGACTCGTAGGCTGGTTGCGAGGCGGTTAGGCTAGCCCACCCGCGCTTGCGTGTCAACGAATTTTTGAAAGTGGTTTTCCGCCGGGACCGGGTCAAGTTGCCGCAGGCCCGTTTCTAACCGCAAAGATCGCAAAGTACGCAAAGGACGGCGGTAGTTAGGGGAAAGGCAAAACGGCAGAGAGTCTGTTGGTTGATGTTTGTCGTTCCCCTATTTCGGCCGTCCGAAGTTTACCCGTCGTGGCGGGCGCTCTTGGCGTTCTTTGCGGTTAGATACAGGCGCGACTTACGGGCAACCGGCGATTGTGGATAACTTTTTGGAGGAGGTTTTGGGGGGTATTTTTGGGCGGTTTTTTGGAGGCCACCGGCCCTGGCGCTAGCGCCAAGGCGGTTTTTCACTGCACGCGTCGGCCGGGGGCGGAAAACCTGTCGCGAAAATGCAACTTTTTGCAGTTTTTTGCGGGGTTTTTGGCCGGTTTTGGGGGCTTTTTGCGGCGATTGGGGGCTTTTCGTATCCATGTCATGTGCATACCTTTATGTGCATAACTTCCGCCGGACGCACGTAAGTCGCATTTGGCGGGGAAAATCTCGCATTTGACAAAGAAACAGCAGAGGCAACGCGGCCCCTCGACCCTACTCCCCGTCGAGAGCCTCTGGGTCGAACGAGGGCCGCCCTGAGCCGTTCGACCATGCTCACGGCCCTGAGCCCGTCGAAGGGCAAGGTCGAAGGGCGTAACGCCTTGTCCAGCCGTGATTTAACCGCAAAGCATGCCCCTTCGGCAGGCTCAGGGCGGCCCGAGTCCCGACGCGGTCGGGATCGAGGGCCGCGTTCAAGGGTGGCTCCGGAATTCGGTTCGCAAGGAGGCGAAAAAGTAGCATGTCCCCTTTTTCCCTGACAAGCTGAATTTGGCGGTGCTGCTTCCTTTGAAACATCCTGCTTCAACCAAAACACCTTTGCTTTCTGGATGCAAAGAAAGTACAGACCGGATGAAGATAAGTATCTCGTCTTGCGAGTGTGGACTCACAATGTTGGAACTAATGACATATAATTGCTTTACAATGCGATATTTGCCTCTAAAGGACAAATCCAAACTATCATCTCGCAAGAAGGAGATGAATGAAGACAAGTCTCTCCACTGTCGAAAAAAACGTAGAAAGTTATAGATGGGAGTAGGTAACATCTCTTTTAGAAGCGTTCTTAATTTAGTCAACATATGGTCTCCTTTGTTTGGTTCAGAAGCCTAACAATGATTAGACGGACCCGCATAAGATGCGGAACTTTGGCTTCGTGCCAGTATAACACGCCGTTGGTCTATTTGCCAGGGCTGCGAAAGCCGGCCGTTGCACCGCTCCGGCGGAGATTCGCTCGCCCTGCGCCCGGCTGCTCCCGGCGTGTCCTGTGCCTGCTGCAATGGATGTGCCCCCCGACGGCGACGAGCGCCCCGCAAGCGGGGCGGCGAACCAGGCAAAGGTCTCCCTCACCTCCGCCTTCGCCAAAGCTTCCGCCGTCGCCCTACGGGCTATGGCGGACAAGACGGTGGACAGGCCTTCCCTCTCTCGTTCGACCCACCCGTCGAGAGCCTCTGGGTCGAACGAGAGGCTCTCGACGGGCCATCCAGGGAGAGGGGGTAGCATCTAAGCCTTATGGGGCGGAAGGAAGGATAGACGAGGAAAACGGGGTTTGTCAATACATTTTGACACGGCCTTCACCGCAGCGGGCCACGGCAGCGGGCCACGGCCGGAGCCGTAGCCCGGCCAGGGGGGCCGTAGCCCTGCCAGGGAGGACGCAGAGAGCGCCCGTCTCGCCGAGGCGGACGCAGAGAACGGCGGGAATGGGGGAACGGCGAAACGGCGAAACGGCGAAACGGCACAGCCTTCAACGCAGAGCACGCAGAGGGAGAATTGGGGAACGACAAACGGCGCAAGGCCAAACAACCGAAAGGACGCAGAGGGGGGGGTTCCGATTGCGGATTTCGGATTGCGGATTGGGGATTGAACCCGTCTTCGTTCGCTGGCGCGAACTTCGCCGGGGCAGGCGGCGGACGGCAACCCGGCTTCGCCCTTCGGGCTATGCCGGGGCAAGCGGGTCGCGGCGAGACCCCTCCGCTCCGCTTCGCTCCGGTCGGGATGACAACCTTACAACGCTCGGCGAGACCCCGCCACGGGCGGGCAAGCCCTCCACGGGCGGGTAAACCTCGACTCGCTGCGCTCCCTCGGGGTGACAGCGCGCGGCCCTGTAGCATTGCGCTACAGGGCTTCGCGGGCGGGCGAAAGACGTCCCGGGGATTCGCTGCGCTCATCCCCGGGCTTTAACGGTGTGCGCGGGGGGCGGGGGGGTCCATTGCGGATTTCGGATTGCGGATTGAACAGACGACGGCAACGGCCACGGCCAAGGCGACGGATAAACCACGGGAGCCCCCCGGCGATTTTTCGCAAAATTTTTGCCAAAAAACTCTTGCCATCATCCTGGGGTTGTGGGGATACTACTCCGCAATCTCGGCTCCCGGGGACAAGTACATTGCCAAAGGGGAACACATGAACAAGTTCAATCTCGGCACCCTGATCTTGTCGGCACTGATGGCTGTTTTCTGCGCAGGCGCGACGCCGGCGGTGCTGGCTCAGAAAAAGGCAGAGGTTTTCGAGCCGGTCCTGGCCGAAGACCTTTCCCTGAGCCTGAAGGGCGTAAGTCCGTACGCGGCCGCTCCCGAGGCGGCAGCGCCTGCGTCGGAGGCGCCCGCTGCCGCTCCTGCCGGCAAAGCGCCTCCGATCCCTCC
>Ga0315294_10003527_pt1 | contig 17080 bp, 16 predicted proteins | sample YL17G13_40_MG_FD_203626 | JGI IMG/M metagenome (GOLD analysis project Ga0315294, IMG submission 203626) | Sediment microbial communities from Yellowstone Lake, YNP, Wyoming, USA - YL17G13_40 | ecosystem: Environmental > Aquatic > Freshwater > Lake > Sediment | place: USA: Wyoming | collected... | reverse complement strand
GATGCGGCTGCTTGCGCTGGGAATATGAAGAGTTGGAAACAGGTTGACACCATGATGAAAACTGCGAAGAGGGAAAATATGCGGACAATCCTACGAGGAGATGTTCTTCTCACATTCGTCGAAAGAGGCTGACTAGAGCTTCCGTTATCTGTTTCAGATTTCAACCTATCACCCCAATCCGCATTAGTTCACACCCACACTGATCAGCAACTGGAGAGATCGAGCGGGGATTGAACAGACCTCGAAAATCTCCCCCCCCCACGACCCTCCAGCCATGTCCCTCGGTAAAGCATGAAATTGTTATAAAATAACGGAGAGCATGCTACATGTTGAAAGTCGAACTGCCGAAAATCGTAACACCCGGCAAGTGCCTATGTCACGCTCCCGAACATTCTGCCAATTCGGTTCAATCCGGTTTGACCCCACCTCCTCTGCTCCCCTTTATCGGATGAGAACCATTCCCTCCAGAATATTTTCCTCCGATATTCGCATGTTCATTGGAACCTTCATTGTCATCAGCTTTGTCTTGATTGGCTTGCCGGATCTTAATCAGCGAGTGGCTCAAAGAATAGCCAAGGCCGAACAGCGCGAGCATCATCGATATCAGGATAATGACGATCGGAATGAGAGGTTGTTCGAACGGCGGCTGCGAAGGCGGAGGATTCGTATTTCCTCCTTTGCCCACGACAACGGATGATGAGTAATTCGTGACTGCCCCATATGTATCGATTATCTGAAATCGAACGAGATAATTGGCAGTGGTGAGGTATTTGTGGAAAGCAGTCTTGTTCGCGGACCAATTGGTGTCCCATATCCCATCGCCGTTGAAATCCCACCTTACCTGCAGGAAGGAAATCGAATCTTCAAGATCCATCGAGCTGGATGCATCAAATATGAAGATTGTGCTCAGATTACCTATTGAAGGGGAGATGTGGACGATCGCGATTGGAGCCATGTTTGTGTATCGGAACGCGAGGGGGTATGCGTCTGTCCCGTTCGGGCCTACATAGGGGGCGTCGAGGAATCCGTCCGAGCCTGTCACATTTTGATCAACACCGGACCTTAGATCCGACCCATTGTAATTTGACCAGTAATTTCCGCCGAATGGATATGCGAGGTAGTACGTGACATTTGACTCTGTGGCCCAGATGTGCTGAACATTGTTTATGAAATTGTTGTGGTGGATGAGTGTTTGATTGACATACATGAGCCGGATACCGATTTCGTTGCTGATGATGTTGCTTCTTTGAATTGTCACATTCTTCGCGTAGGCTATCAGGATCGCATCACAAGTCGATTCGATGTCGACTTTGGATATGTTGACTGAGGCTGTGTCAACAATGATTATCTGGCCGATTGAGGCATTTGAAATTGAAACCTCGGTCTCACCTTTGTAATAATATATCGGCTTTCCCCCGAGAAGGTTATCCGATTTGATTGCATTTGAAGTATAATCCTCTCGTGAGGAACCCCAAATCGCAATCCCTCTGTATGAGAAATTGTTACCCTCGATTGTTATTCCCCGAGCCTCGTGAAGAGTTAATCCTGACCAATCGAAGAATCTGTTTCCAACGATATTTGAACCGGTGCATAGAGAATACATCTCCATACCTGGGCCCGAGAAAGTATTGTTTATGATTTGAGTGTTGATAGAAGAACGAGCCCTTATCGATGAGTTCGTGAAGTAATTGGATGAAATGGTGATATTGTAATCATCGGATTCCAGGTTTATCCCGCTTTCCTGCCCTGAAAAAGTATTGCCCGAGATTGAGTAATCGTGGGAGGATTCAAGGTACAGCCCATACAATGGGGAAGGAATATTATTTCCGTTAATCTGGATTTCGGCAGTTCTTTTCGCATATACGCCCCAGCCGATTATTTCATTATTTGAAATGGAAATCCTTCTAGAATCCTCTATATCAATCCCGATACTCAATGGGTTAACGAACCTCTCAATAGGGGCAATTGTGCACGAGTCTATGAGGCTGTCGAGAGAATAAGATATCTGAACACAATAAAGTGCTCTCAGATACGCTCCTCTCAAAGTAACATTATCGCCGTGATCGATTTTAACGGATACGCTTGCTGCAATCAAAGAGCCGTTAATGATGCTGACATTGTCTGAATATGAAAGGGAAATCCCCCTTCCCATCGACCCGCTCGTATTGACCACATTGTTTTCGAAACGAATTCTTTGCGACTGGTCCAACTGAATGCCGAAATCTTTACTTTGGATCTGGTTTGTCGATATGATAGAATCTTTCGTCCTTTGCAACACCATAGCTGTGCTGTCAGTAGTCATGACGTTGTCCAGGACAGTCGTGTCAGAGGAGTTAATCGATAGAATCCCGGTGGTCGATCTTCCTATGGAATTGCCGGAGAATCGACAATATTGTGAGTCAATCTGCTTAATTGCATAGGTACGTTGAATAATATCATTGTTTAATCCATCGATGTTGCTGGAGTTGATAAGGAAAATACCTGTTCCATAAGGGATGTCATAGTTTAGGTCAACGTCGGAGAAATGGTTTCCTTCAACGGTCGTATTGATGCTGTCATATATCCAGAACCCATCACCGTAATATGATACGATTGAATTGTTCCTGAAAAGACTGCCGTTATCGTTCTCCACTAGTACATCGACGAGGCTACTGGGACCGAAATTGTTGTTTTGAGCAATGACGGTTGAAGACCTGACAATCATATTTCGACTGTTGCTTCCAAAATAATTGTCCATGATTGAGATGTTCTGGGAATTTGATATCACCAACATGGTCCACGATTTAACCAGCGAATTATTATTGATCGAGCAATTCCATGAGTCGGTCACGTAGACCGAGTAGCCGCCATATGCCAGAGTTGCTCTAGTTATGGTTATGTTGGACGCATGGTCGAGCAGGATGCTCTGGGAAGACGGATGGGTCTCGATCTGCGTGATCACCCCGTTCGTTGCGTTGAAGATTCGAATGCACGAATCTGCCCCTAGGGAGACATTTCTGATTAGGAAAGAAGCGTTTGTATTCGAGATACTTATTGCCGCATCTACGCCCCATACATCCCAACCGTCGATGATGAAAGGATCAGCTGGGCTACCGGTACCACTGATGACACCGTTCGTCGCATTGAACTCGGAATTATCGGTGATGACGATCGGACCGTGGGGGGGATAGGGATATCCAAGCGCCGAGGTAGTGGAAAGGATCGACGTAGGAAGAAGAATACCAATCATCAATAGGATAGATACCCAAGCGTCGGATCGACGTTTAGTTTCTCTCACGGATATAATCATGTGGAGCTGCATATTTCAATGCCCCTGGAGCATGCTACACTAATGACTTGTTTCATATTCGAATGAATTAAGAGGGCGGTTTGGCATTTCTGTCATGTTTATGCAGCAACGACCATTGTTAACCGGATCGCAAAGGATATTGGTTCATCTTTCCAGGTTCGCAGATCATGAGAGGGGGATAGTGGTCCCCTGGGCGATCACTCAGGAAGGCATAGCCATCTGCATCGAAGCGGAGAGGAAAAGCATTGTGATGGCGCTGAAGCGTCTCGAGAACAGTGGCCATATCATCGTGCAAAAACGACATGTCGATAGCGCGAAGACGGTACGCAAGGCATACTTCCTCACCGAAATGGGAAGAGATACGGTCCGGAAAATGATAGAATCGGCCAAAGGGATACAGATCAATCTAATTGATATGGAGGGAGCCAAGAGAAAGCTCTCCCTCGAGGAGGTTGTATCCTCGTATTCCCCCGAATTGAAATACGCCGATGTATTGCTTGCGATTCACAATGATGAGCTCGATTTGAGGAGAATGCATGGGATTGACAGGACATCTCGGAAAGCCCTCATCAAGATCTGTGATTCAATGCCAATTATGAGCCTCTTCTTTGGTCGCCAGCAAGAGATTGCCAAATTGGAGGAGTTCATCCATAGGAGAGAGATAAAGTCAATCGTCGTGACCGGGATACCGGGGATTGGGAAGACCACTCTCATCACGGAACTCGTCAAACGGCTGAATGATCAATACGACATCGCTTGGTTCAATCTCACGGATTGGACCGGATTGAAGGGCGTGCTAAGATTTCTTGGCGAATTCTTGTCTGTCCAGAATAAGCCGAACCTCCTGAAATCCATCAGCGTGGAGGAAGCTCCTGAACTGGCGCAGGTGGAGATGATCCTCAGGACTGATTTAGGCGAAGCGACAGGGATTCTGGTCCTGGACGATATCCATAAGATGGATGACGAGACGATGACCGCGTTCTCGGTCATCCTAAGGCTGCTGAGAGACACCGATTCCAAGCTCAAGCTGATCCTCATCGGAAGATACGTCCCTCGATTCTACGATGTGCGGGAAACAAAGATCGGTGAAAGAATCGCAATCCTCGAATTGAAGGAATTGGATGAGGAGAGCTGCCGATCGATACTCAAAGCAAGAGAGGTTCCGGAGCAGTACTGGGAATACGCGATCAACCAGTCCAGAGGGCATCCGTTGTGCCTTGAGTTGTTCGAGGCTTCATCGTCGACGGCTCAACCGCTGGGATTCATCGACTTCGTGAGGAAGGAGATGCTCTCTTCCTTATCTCCAATGGAGACTGATGTGCTGAGAGTGATCTCCCTGTCGAGAGGAGCTGTCGGAAGTGCGTCAATCATCAAGGCTTTGAGCGAGATACACAGTGATCCCCACATATCTCCTGTGGAAACCGAAAGGAATGCACAAACCTCCATCCAATCGCTGGCAAAGAGGAATCTTTTACACGAAGTCTCTCACGGGGTCTTCGACACCCATGAACTTCTGAGAGATCTGTTCATGAGCGATACGACCGCTCAGATATCTACCAAGATTCACGACGTTCTTGCCGAATCGTACGTCCGGGGGTCCGATCCTGAATCGATCAACGAGGCGATACATCATCTTTCGACAGCTGGAAAGTACGAAAAAGCGATAGAGATAGCCCTGGCAAACTATTCGCGCATCCTGCCCAATGTCGGCTGTCAGACCATCAAGAATCTGATAGAGACCGCCTCTGCCAAAGGCATTGGAGTCGCTGATCAGGGGAGATTCCTTCTAATGAAGGTGGAAGTGGAGGAATTGTCAGGAGATTGGAAAGGGGCTCTCACAACAATCGCCAAGGTTTGGGAATGGAAGGAATGCGATGATCCAAAGACCCTCGCGTTGCTAATACGCCTGAAAGGGATAATCAAGATGAAGAGGGGGGAAATGTCGGAGGCCATGAGCCTGCTGAAAAAGGCCAAAGAAATGGCAACCGACCAGGAACTGATTGAGCAGGTCGCAATGAATTCATTCGATTTGGGCAACCTGTATCACCGAGAAGGATTGCTCGGAGAGGCGAAAAAGGAGTACGAGGAGGCATACGAGGCTTCACGCAAGGTCTCGAACGAGCTGCTCGCAGGGAGGGCACTCTACGGCCTTTCCAAGCTGTATTCCGCAGAGGAGAAGATCGACAAGGCGATTGAGACCGGGTTGAAAGCGGCTGCCGTATTCAAGAGAACGGGGGCGATGGCGGATTATGCGAAGACCCTGTCCGGAATCGGCGTGGATTTCGATTCCACTGGAGAATATGATAAGGCCATCGCTTACCATGAGAAAGCGGTCGAAACGGCAGAAAAGGCAGGCGATGTTGTCACAAAGGCGTATTCCCTCTCAAATTGTGCAAGTTCCCTGATAATGCTGCACCGCATAGATGACGCGAAAAGGAAGATAGTGATCGCGGAAGAGATTGCGGATAGAATGGGGGACAAGCTGCTGCTCTCGTTGATAGACATGGTGAAAGGCTCAATAGACCTCAACGAAGGGAGAAACGAGGAGGCGGAAGGGAAATTCAGAGCATGCTTGGATTTGGCTTCAGAATCGAGCAACTTCTTCTATTATCCCAACTGGTGTATCAGGATTTCCGACCTATATCAGATGAACGGCATGGAAACCAGATCCAAAGAGTACATTGAGAAGGCACTGAATTCCTGCAGGAATTCCGGGCTCAAGGATCTTGAATCCTATATCGAGAAGAGGATGCTCTCTCCGAATGCCACCTGAAGACCCTGATTCCGTCTGAATGCAATCGGATAGGGGGTGAGAGGGGCAGTCTCCTTTCGAAAAACTTGTGGGTGGTTCGAATTCTGGAGGAAATGGCGAGACTTCCCCCCTCAAACGGTGATTTCCTAAGTCGGATAAGGCTTTTTCCGAAGTGTTCAATTTATTATCCCTTGCGTTTCTTTATTCTGATTGGAGCGTCCATCGCGATGCGCTAGTGACAATCATCAGACTCCTCATGGCAAAGGAATAACCCGAGCTGTACGCAGAGGATGACGACATAGGATAAATTAATTGAGAAATAGAAAAGGGGATAAAGGGTTTGAATTGCTAGTAGGCGACCCCTGCTTACGACACGGGATATTGAAGAGGTACGATCGTCACCCCAGCCCATTGAGCCTGCAATGCATAATCGGTTGACCATTGATCAGGCCTCCCGAACGCAATATAGACATCTACATTTGGGTTCAAGCCTGCAATGGTGTAAGACCTATAATACCAAGTCTTCGTGTTGTTTGTGGAGTCAAGCAACGCGACACTTGTTATGATGGATCTCGTGCTGCCATCCAGGACATAAACCTTGAGCATGCTTCGCCCAGGTCGTTCTATGGTGGGGAGAGTGTCATCAAAATAGAAATATCCCCTGACGGTAATCTTGCCGCTCTGGGGAACGGTGAACTTCCCGAGATTACCCCTTCCGAGTAGTTTTGGATCAATCTTTAAGACTCTCTGAAAAACGAATCAGTCGTCATATTGACTATCTGGATAACGCAATCTATTGACGCAATAGCATTCATCCAAAAGTTGAGGGTCATTTATAAGATCGCTCAAGACTTCAATGAGCTGGTTCTGCAATCTGTCCCAAAATGGTGATGGTGATGTTCTGCCTTTTAAGTCAACCATATCACAAGGTTTCTTACGTGGACCCACTAGCCATTACTCCAAATGATGAAATGAAAATATCCAAAACCATCCATCGATAAAGAGCAATCCTTACCGATTATAAAGATAGCGAGAGCATGCTACACATGTCCTGGATAAGTATTATCTCCTAAGAGGAGAGTCAAGAATCGAGGAAATGGCTAGGAAAAATATTGTTATCATTATATGGATGTCCGTCGTAATCTTCTTTGGACTAGCGATTTCGCCGGTAATTGTTCAAGAAGCATCAGCTGTTACGCAGACAGTGACCTTCGACCCTCAATTAAGTTCAATTGGGTTTACGGGCGGCTTCTCAGTAGCAATTGAATGGCCACTGACGATGGACTGCTCGAAAGGTGATGTCGGGACTATCACCTATAGCGTTCATTCAGCTCCTGGGTCATTCTCCATTAAGATTCCACTCAGCTCCATCACGCTCGGTCTCATATCTGATCAAACGATTAACGTGCCTCTGTCAGAGACGCCGATTGGAACTTACAGTATTCCGGTCCTCCAATACTTAACCGGTGTTCCTGGTACCATTGCCGGCGTCAACGTGGACTTGGTAGGCAGCGTTTCGATATTATCAATCACAAGTGACTCGGGGCAGAATGACATTCTGACCTCACTGTCTGATTTGAAATGGACTTCCTGGGGGTCGAAGGACCTGCATATTCAGACCCACAATGATACTAAATTTGTTCAAATTACGACGAGATTCGGATATGCGATTTCCATAGGAGTATCCGCTTCTATCCTATATCAGAAAATCACGTTAATTGCGCCGGTCCAGATTGCTGCCGTACTCGAAAGTGGCAATCACGGGACTGGAATAACAGGGGTCGATCCATTCCCGACCGTGTTAGTCATTGGAGTCATTGCAGTCGTGGGATGCGTAGGAGGAGGCTGCTACTGGTTCATCCTGAGGCCGAGAGGATTCCGACTTCGACGATGATAAAAGAAGCCGCACTTACAATTACTATCGATTGGGACAGAAAAATAGGAGGAAGGAAAAATGGAATTTTCGAAAGCAGATCAGGAAATGCATGACAAGATGCTCAGAAGTTGGATAACTCCATTGCAGGCGGAACCATATGGGTACACAAATGTTCTTGTGGATTTACCAGGGACAAATGAAAGGCCCGCCCAAGTCGGAACCTCAATTCCCGATTTGACTGCGATGACCAGGAATAGGGAGAGGGTAATCGGGGAAGTCAAGACCTCCAACGACATTGATAACGATCATACGAGAGGTCAACTTTCAGACTATGCGAGAACTGGAGCAAAGATCATGCTTCTTGTTCCAAAAGACAGCAAACCGATTGCAGATCAAGTTTGTCAAAAATGGGGATTCGGTCAGGTTCAAGTCTGGACATATGGTTGAATTGCGATATCTTTGAGGTGTGGAAAATGGCCAGACGAAAGAAAAAGAATTGGAGCGTCACAGTAGGTGTATCGGGACGAACGGGTCTTCCCTACGGAAAAGTTCGGGTTAGTTCGAGTTCGGGTTCAAGACGACTAAGACGCAGAAGATAATAGAAATCTGTATCCTCTTTGGTCAAGGATTGGGAGATTAAGGGTTCCTCCGAATCCTATGAAAAATGGGAGCACTGACCGACTTCACTTGGGAGTAATTCCGTCAGAGAGATGGGAGCACGAAAATGTACCCGAAGGAATTCAATACACCCTTTTCACGGTTATTTTCGGTTGCGAAAGGAACTTATTCTTCCAACAGAGTTATCATGATTCAAATTTGGAAGGTTCAGATCTGGTCAGAAAATGATTAAAGAAGCTTCGATATCAAACGGTCCGAGAATGAAATCAAGGGATGAAAAAGATCCCGGTCCATTGATCTGGCGAGGGCTTTTATTGGCCGCATCTGCCTGGATTGTCAGTGGTTTCCTGATAAGACTCATTTTTCACGATATCTCAGGAGAATCACTCAATCAATTAAATCAAGCAACTTCATTATTCGCAGTTCTGACAGGTCTTTTCACAGGAGCTCTGATTTCGCGAGCAATCTATGATTACATTAATTTACAGTCGCAACGTCGAAATTGGCGACATGAAATTGCATTGTCGAGATTGCAGGAAATATACGTACCCCTTTGGGAAGAAACCATGGGTCGTCAGGAGGCAATCTCGAGCTTCCGGAAATCGGATACATGGACCCCGTATACAATTACCGTAGGAGATGGTCAAAGAAGAGCGACAATTTTCGGTTCAATAACAAGGAGCCATCTCGGTCTGTTCCTTGATGAAAAGGCATACGATTTGCTCAAGGAATACGATGAGGCCGCGAGTGCATATGATGAGGCTCAGAAGGAGGCGTGGAAAGAGCTATATGACATATCTGCAAAGAAGGGGGCAGAATTGGCTGAAAAACTTGGTGCTAGTGATAGCCACCGATTTTCTGAGTCATTTGCACAATCTCAGCGAATTGTCTATGATGAAAGCATAAGCCGAGACTCTGTGGGCACCAAGAAAGGAGATTATGAATATGCTCATTCATTGTTTCTCAATAACCACAAGATCATTTCACACTCAGAAATGGCTGCTGAGCAGGATTTCGATGAAATGCTTCAACTCCTCCGAAATCTCGAAGGTGTAAAGAAAGTTCGAGAAGAACGCCTCAAATGTTTGCCGAAGGGGGGAAAGGTAATCGAACGGTTAAAACAAATCTTTACGGATCCAACTGAGATTAGAATCGAAATAAAGGATTCATAGAGAATGATTTCAAAGCTAGGACCGAACTAGTAGAAAATGGTCTTAATTAGAGATCAACAGCTCAAAGAGAGGAATTATTATCTTGGATATGCTATCCGAGAATGGAGGAAAGGAAGATAAATGGTCGTAGCCGTCAGTAAAAAGGTCATAAAGATTGACGCCCCCCTGTATTTAGATTGCAATAATAATTGCTTTTCAGCTTGTCTCGCAATGGCAATTCATTTCAATCGAATAAATAGAAAGCACCTACAATGGGGCGGACAGATATCTCAGGATCATAAGGATCCAATCTGGAATGAGATTTTGACTTCGCTTTCTGATAAATCCGCACTTGGGACTGAGAGCAGCTTTAAGAAAATCAATGGAAGGTATGAAAAAATGCGGAAGAATAAAGGGATTCCTCTGCGTATTAGAGAACCGAAATATAAGCTAAAGGACGCGTCGCAATTGTCAATCATGTTGCAGAACAATCATCCTCCGATTGTACTTTACGATTTGGATCTGTATCTTCATAACAGACGAGGAACCTATTTCCATTCTGCTTTGGTAACTGGGATTGACTCAAGTCACATTTATGCGCACGACCCAAGACTTCAAGCTGACTTTCCATTTCATCTGGATAAATTCAAACAGGCCTGGGCAGCCAAATCTTATAAGTACTATCTGTTATTGCCCTTAGGGACAAAAATAGAGGAGATTGTTTCCCAACAGCTACTGGATGAATACGTCAATGCAACCGAGGGGGGACATTAATGTCTGTTCAAGTTTTCGCATCGCAGAAAGTGCCAATTGATATCGCGCGAGATTGGGTACTTTGGGAATACGGTCCGAGTTTTGACGTTAGAAGCATAGCTCCTAAGAAAAGTTCTATCGGTGAAATCTTTAGCGTCGACGCTGAGCTTACGGAAACTATCCGAGACAATAAAGCAAATGAGAATTTTGCATTCAGAACTAAGATATTGGATGCAGCTACGATTGAATTTAACAAGGAGCAACATAAGATTCTTGGACCAAGATACAGCGATTTAAGCAAGAATATTCGGGTTAAGATTCAAACAATCCAGCGCTCGCTAGAAAAAGATGTTCTAAAAGCTGAAAATAAGAATTTCGGCAATCTTATTCTCGCAAAACAGATGTTTACTCCAATTAGACGGCTGCTCGTCCAGATAAAGAGAAATAAATCGGCGGAATATGATCAATTCCGTGATTATGAGAAATATTTGAATTTACTCACTCTTTCAGGGTATATTGGAAGGGAACACGACTCGATAGTTCCTACTTCAAAATTCGTCCAATTATTCAAGAAAACCAAGAATTCATCTGACTTTGAAGCATACCTTCTAGGGTATCTGCTCGCCGAATACTTCGATTATATCATCGATGAGATTAACGTCCGCCAAATTGTGCCTTATGCACGTCTTACTGCATCCTATTATCGCCCAATTAAAGCCGCGGGGAAATTGCTCTGGTTATCAAGTTCTGATCTTTCGAACAGTTATTCAACAACGTACGGCAAAATTCGAAGCGAATACTTCGATTCATACCTTGATGAACTCACCGATAATCGTATACTAAATCGGGAAGATGATAGGATATTCGGAAACGAAGGAACCTATAAATTTATAAGTGATAGAGATTACTTCCAGGCGAGTTCATATGTCTGAGTCATCACAACCAATCCAAGGCACCATTACTCTCAGACAATTGCAGGCATACGGAATATCCGCCCAACTTTTTCCTGACCTAGATTTTAGTGTTGATTTTCCAAGTTTTTATCATTTTGTCAAGGATGTTACAAAATATGTAAAAACTACTGATCCAGAGAGTCTTGCATTACTAATTAAATCCGCTTCAGTACTGTCACACGAATTACATTCTGATGCCGTGCTCAAAAAGGAATTCAAAGAATTGAAGAAAATAATCTCACAGGAAGAGTTGATTGCCGGTGATCCGGCTATCATCGGAACCATTGGGATTGTTCTTTTAGGATTACTTTCAATTTCATGGTCATCAGCAAAGAAAGTGATGGATGCTGCAATTGATGAATGGGCTGCAAAGAATCTTCAGAAGAAATTTAGACTTACAGGTAAACAGGCATTGATAATGAGAGCGATTTTAAAAAGGGTAGCGAAAAAAGATGAGATCAAAGAGTTATTAAAAGAATTTATGGAATAAAGGAAAGAGACGACGAGAAAACATTTCTTGTCAATCATATTTGTCAAATTTAACCGTACTCATTTCAATGAGCCAAATCGAATTCAGACAATTTAGGAAATTCCAATAACATCATTTAGGGATTACGTAATACCCCAACTGGAAATGGCTGACAGCGAGATATTGATTCAATTATGTGCGACAACGATGGCTCTTTTTATAGGTTTACTGCCAATCACATATATGTCCTGGCGAGACCGTTTTATTGAAAGCGCAGCTAGAGAAGCAAGATTAATGGAGGGTTTGGGCCAGTGGATGATTAGGACTGAGAATAAGTATGTTCAGTTCTTCGGACCTTTTAGATTATTCAATGTTGAAAACGAAATTGATATTACCCAACTTCCTCTCTCAATCATAAAACTGGACGAACGACTCAAGAAAATTTCAAAAGATACTCATTTGCAGCAAACTGGCTCTTTCAATCCTGACTCAACAATTCTTGATGGGCTTAATCGGACAATTGCATCGACCCTCAAACGCGGATATATTTATTTCATCTCTTTACTGGTACTTTATTGTGCCATTCTGAGCAGTGCAGTATTGCTTTCAGCGACGGACTTGAATTTAATCCTGCTTTATCAAATCAGTTTCGGCCAGACATTAATGATCGGTCTAGTCCTCGGTTCGATTCTCTATATTGTATATGCTGCCGTTATGTTCACGGATCGACAGGCCAGTTGGGTTGTGTCTCCCATATTAAAATCTGATAGAACTGCGACTCTTGGAATGACAAGTTCGCTGTGGCGACATCAATAATTAAACCATCCAGAAAAGTGCCTCGAAAGAAAAATGGCCCGTCCTCACCCAGGTCTGTGCTCCCATGCTTGTAAGGGTCCCCATACCCAATGGGGGAGTATTCTAATTCATTTCATGAGTAAATAGATGACGACATAGGTAGGATAGGAGCAATCAAGGAAGCAAGAAGAGGGGGGCGTTTCCTCCGAAGATGCGTCAAATAGATTTTATGGCATTCCCGAAAAATAAGATCGTTAGGGGGCATGACTAAAAGATCCCCCCCCCCTTATGGCCATTTTCCCCCGTTTCCGATTATCTCCTGAAAAAATGAATACGAGCCGGTTGTATTACTTACTGCGATACGAGCTATGTCGACTCAGGGCAAATCGGAAGCCGTCTCCTGCCGTGGAAGAGACGCCGAGGCTCCTTAAGACGCTCCTCTGAAGAACAATCGGTCCATAGCCTTGAGGGACTATTCGGCAGCTTACGCGGTGGGCATGAAAACGGCAGGAGATCCGCAGCCTATCGGGGCCAAAGTCGAAGGGGGAGACGGTGTCGAGGAAATAGAGAAAACGGGCCGAAAGGAAGACCACGTATATGGGAAACCTGACATGAAGGAGGGGAAAGTAGATGAGGAGGATGTATCTGGCTCCGGGAGAACCTACTCCGCACAACCCTGAAATCTACGACCGAGCGATCATGAACCTCGGGGGCGGCGAGGAGGGTTTTATAATTCCGAGGAGATGGAAATCTCGCGTCAACCAAGCGGCGAGGAAAAACGTTAGATTAATGGAGATACGAGACTGCGGTAGTTTCGTGGTTTTACTTCCGAGAGTCAGGAACCCGCGGGAGATGAAGAAAGCTCCTCGGAAAGGAGATGAGCCGAGCATCAAGAAACCGGAAATCTACTTCCAGACGATAAGGAAGATGACCGATAGGGAGGGCGACGGCTTTGTCATTCCGACCCGCTGGAAGAAGCGTATGAGGGGGAAGCTGAGCGGACAGGCAAACTCTGTCGAGCTGCTGGACTGCGGTCTCTACTTGGTTCTCAAGGCAAAGATGCCGAACAAGAAGATCGGTATCATGGACTGGTACGACGATTGACGCCGAAAGCGGTTGAGGGGTTGTTTTTCCAAACCCCTCCGATGTGGGCACCTAACTGACCATATAGTCGTAGGTCGGCGCATCGTATTTGGGAGTTCGATTTCACCCACCATGAATGGAGGAGGGATGGATCTCTGAGATGGGAGTCTGGACCTTTCAAGGCGAAATGTCTCTTAATCGCAATGTAGCGGGTCATGCATCGAGATTTCCAAGAGTAGAGAGCCCATCTTATTCCGCCTTGCGTGAGAAAATGGATGCCGCTATATGTCGTCGTCTACATGATCAACTGTCAATTTCCTTTCCAGTCATATCGCCGGACAGGAATCTATTTTCAGAAAAAAGGAATCGACGAATCTGACATCCAGAGAAATATCCCTAGAGAAGTATATCTTAGAAAGTATAGCTAGGGAAATATATTTTAATTATCCAGAAATTTTTATTAAATACCTGCAATACGATATTCTCATTGCCTTAGGAGAGAGCGCAATGAATGATGGATGCGGCGTGGCGAGGACCAGGCGGATCGCGCTTTCCAATGCACAGGGTGCAAAACGAGGTAGAAAAAGCAAGATGAAGCCAGTAGAATCCGAGGAGGCCGCCCAGGCACGGGTTTGCAAAACGGTCGATTTAATACCCGCAGAGGGCAATACCCTTACTGGGAGCGAGGATGGGGACAACTCGCTTTCACAGGGGATAAGAAATGAACCCGAACAAAACACCCAGCTCGGGACGGGAGAGAATCAGGACTCGTTGTTCGATGACGAAGATGATCCGCCGTTGAACATCGAAGCTGTTGAGGAGCGCTTCATAGATCGCACCAAGAATCGGTTGAAGCAAACAGTTCAAAGGGAGTACCTTTGGAAATTCAGACAACTCGCGACATACATTGGCATGTCGAAACTCACAAGGCGACAGATATCCAGCAACAAGGGGAAGGAACTCCTGTTGAAATTCCTGGAGAATGAAAAGCCTCGGACAAGGAGATTTTCCAATGCTATGCTCAAATCCGTATGGTCCTACGGGCTGAACCTCCCCTATCCGATTGACTCTAGGAGAGATTTGGGCAAATTGCCGAAAGTCGGAAGGAGATGCAGCCCCCCGGACGCATTGATTGAGCAGTGGGCACGAGCGGTAGAAAAGGAGGAGGATCTGTACCTGAAGCTTCTTGTCATGTCAGTGATGCTTCATGGTTGGCGACCTTCACATGTCTGCAAATTGAAGCAGAGGAACGTGAGGCTTGATGCGGGAGGAATGCCCGTGGCCATCATTGCCAACGGATATGATGAAGGATTCAAGACAAACGCACCGATCATAGCGCACTTGTGCGAGAACTACTCCAATAGCCTCATGGAGTTCCGAAAATGTCTGAATTCGACCCTGCCGGAGCGGCCGCTACTGCCGTTCCGCTCAACGACAGGGGTCGTATCGCTCGATCGAGAAATGACCGTCGATGGATTCTCACGACAGTGGGGGCGATTCCGGAAGAAACATTGCCTCCCTAAGCTCAGGCCTGTCGATCTGCGTCATTGGACCGCATCTGTATACCGACGCGCAGGGCTATCGAAAGTCGCCTCCGCGGCATTCCTAGGGCACTATCCTTCCTATGGAGGCAGTATGCGCGATTGGTACGATTCGCCTCAGGACGAGGACATCCTTAGGGAACAGCAGGAAAGGCTTCCTGACGGCACCCTCGGCTTCCTTTTCCCAAAGATAGAAATCACTCAGGGAATCCCTGAGGAGATGCTTGGAGTCCTTGGAGACTATATAGCGGGGAAGATAGGCACGATGGATATGGCTAGCCAGATGGAAACTTTCCGGCTAAGACTGCTTGAAAAGCCGATCTCGAATGCCCAACTATGATTTTAATGCCCGATTTCGTTCAGGCAAATACTTTTTGACCGCACTTCGGGCCTCCTGGAGCATCCTTTCGTACTCGTTTCTGCGGAACGAAATATCGCGGGGCAATTGGTCGAAAAGGGACACGTCGGAAACGTCGTCCGCGAGCTTCGGTGCCCGGGACATCGGCACCTCGCTCAGCTCCGCCTTCTCTGAGAGCCTCTTGTCCCGCACGTCCTCCGGCCAAGGCCAACTCCCCATCTTCTCCGCGCAGCCGAAGAACACGACGCCCCCTGACAGCCTGGTCTTTGCGACCGGGACGAACCTCATCCCGGTTTCCTCGGAGAATTCGCGCTTGACCGCGTCCGCCTCGTGCTCTCCTTTCTCGACCTTGCCCCCGGGCATCTCCCAGGTCTCCCTGAGCTTGTTCTTGACCATGACGAACATGTCGTCGACGAATGCGACCGCGTAGACGAAGGTCATCTATCTCTTCCCCCTCTGGATGAGCAGGGCGAAGTGATCTTTCTCGAAGGTTCCGATGTCGAGCGGGTCGTCGCAGTGCAGCCCGATGCCTCTGACATGCGCGACCGTCTCCTTCGCGATCTGCTTAGGGTCGGCGGCGACGTCGATCGAGCGGCATTTCAGCATCAGCATCCCCGAGCGGCATTTGTACTGTGTGAAGTTGTTCAGGAATATCTGGACCTGGTCCTTCTGCGCGACATCCGAATAGAGGTAGTCCGCCTTCGTTATGATCCCAGCCATCAGGTCCTTGTCCCTGGCATCCCCGATCATCGGGAGGAGGTTCTTCCTCGGAGCGACGTTCCTGATCAGCTCCCTGAAGGTCCTTTTCGAGATCTCGACCGCAAAGACCTGCCCCTTGTCGACGATGTCCGAGACGTGGCTCACCGTCGTGCCGGTCGATGCGCCGAGGTATAGGGCGACGTCGTCCTGCCGGAGGTCGCCGGCCTTCCCCGACAGCAGCATGTAGGCCGAGAGCTTGCTCCTCCTAGGGTCCCAGTGGCGGAACTCCACGCCGTCGGAAACGACCAGGCGTTCGCCGTAGACGGTGTTCCCCGGGACGAGGTTCCGCGTGAACAGCGAGTCGCCGTCGCTCATGACGTTCGGGCAGCTTGTCGGCTTCAGTTCGACCATGCAGGGATAATCACGTTGCATGTCGGATATATGCCTTGCTGGGATATTCTCGACAAACATTTAATCATGAAGCGTTCCTTCTTATGGCCGTATGAGACAGATTCTAGAGGCCATCGCGGCCGTTGTCGCAAAGGGCGTGGCTTCCCTCCCTGCGGGATTCATGGGGGAGGAGGAGGTCGGCATCGGGGCGAGCGGGAGCGCGACTTCGAAGATAGACAAGTTCGCCGAGGACATCATCATCGATTACGTCAAGAAGAACAATATCGGGATGAACATCCTGAGCGAGGAGGCTGGGATGATCAGCCTCGGCGGAGAGAAGACCCTTGTGATCG
>Ga0315294_10003525_pt1 | contig 17081 bp, 9 predicted proteins | sample YL17G13_40_MG_FD_203626 | JGI IMG/M metagenome (GOLD analysis project Ga0315294, IMG submission 203626) | Sediment microbial communities from Yellowstone Lake, YNP, Wyoming, USA - YL17G13_40 | ecosystem: Environmental > Aquatic > Freshwater > Lake > Sediment | place: USA: Wyoming | collected... | reverse complement strand
TTCAAGAAAAATGTCTCTCTCATCTTCTGACATATTTTTAAGCATCTCAGCTCCACGAGAAATCTTTTCTGCTTCAGTTTCTTCTTTTACAGGTTCTGCTTCAACTTTTACTTTTTTCTTTACAGGTGCTGCTTTAACCGTTGATTTAGTAGTCACCTTCGCCTTAGTAGTTTCAACTTTAGCAGGAGCTTTTGCTTTAGCGGTAGGTTCTGTTATCCTACCTCTAATAGTTAAATAAAATTCTAAATATTTATTCCGTGATTCAGGGTTTAAAAATTTTCCATTTTTATCTTTTTTTGAAAACTTTTTATTTTTTTCATCTGCATATTTATAAGGATTTGAATTAAGTAACTGAAGGTCTTTATCAAAACCAACAGCCCCATCTTCTATCATACTTTCTAAAAACAGCCTTTCTTCAGTTATAGCTTCTTCTATTTCTTTAGACACCTCTGTTTTAGCCATAGGCTCTGCTTTAGCTTTTTCTTCAGGAGTTACCTTTGCCTTTGTAGGTTCAACTTTAGCAGGAGTTATAACATCATCAATATATACTTTTGTTTTGTTTTTAGTTTCAACAAACCTTCCTCTTTTCTCATCAGTTTGTATTGTTAGATTAGCTTCAGTAGTTGCGCTTTTTGGAGTGAAAGTTTTTGTCTTTTTAAGTTTAACTTTTGCCGTTCCTTTCTTTTCATCTATGACTATACTAAACTCTGTTTCATTTGCACCTCTTACTCTTGTACCTTTTTCTATAGGTTCAGATTTCTCAACTCTCTGCGCTTCCTTTTTTATTTTGTTCGCTCTTCTATTTAAGATTCTATCCGCAGTATCGATTTTTGCTTGAATAGTTCTTATCTCTTCTTTCTGTGCTATAGTTGCTCTTTTTCCAAGGTCAAGTAATGGTTTTAATTTCCCATATTGAATTTCTTTCATTGCCCTAATAACAGCATCGTCATACTCTTCAACATCATCCCAACGCATTTTAGGTAGTTCACCCTGTGTTTTTGGAGCTTCTTTTTTAGTTACAGGAGCTTTAACCACAGGTGTTTTAGTTTTGACAGCAGGAGTTTCTAATGTAGGTGTTTCAACCACAGATGCTGCTGCTTTATTAGCAATCTGAGCTTCAATTTTTTGTCTTGGCGTTAGTGTTACTTCTTTAGTTTTAACTTCAGCAGTTGGTTCAGCAGTTAGTTCATTATATGCATTCTTTACTTTATCATAGATTTTTGGATATCCTCCATCTTTCCAATAGTCTAACTCCTTTTTTATATATTCAACAAGATTTGAATTAAATAATTTAAGCTCTTCAACTCGCCCATTTTCTTCTAAGAATTTTTTGTGGTCTTGCAGGTATTGTTCAGTTTCTTTGGAAAGAACTTGAGGTCCTCTTTGTACTACTTCTTCGGCTTTACCTTCTTCGGTAAGGACTTGAGGTTCTGTTGTGGGTTCTCTTTGGACCACTTCTTCGCCAACTGTGGCTGTTGGCTGTACAGGTACTTTACCTGCTGTTTGCTCTTGAATGGCATAATCTTTTGCTTCTTTACCTGTTAATGTATATGTGTAACCTTGTCCTATAAGTTCAGAACTTTTCTTTCCTATAGGTAATCCAAATATTTTTTTTCTTGTTTCTACTTTTACTAATGCTTTTTTATCAGCTCTATCTCTAAATTGCTCAGGAATTTCTTCTAATGTTTTTACTTGAAATACCTTTAATTCATCATCTTTAAGTGAAGAAATTTCTTCAGGGATAACTGTTTCAGTAATAGCCTCTTCCCGCCTTTTATTGGCATTTTCTAGTTTTTGGTTTATTCCGTTAAGTTCTGCTTCTGCAACTTCTCTTAGTACATTTTTACCATCTATTCTTATTGTGCCTTTTTTATTTTCTTTTTGTTTAAGTGCAGCTTGTAATTCAGTTGCTCTATCAACATTATTTATAATTAAAACTTGTAATGGTAATGTTCCTAACTTATCATTAATGTCTTTTATTCTATCATTTTTTTCTTTACTTAATGCAGGGTCTTTACCTACAACTTCTTTTTCTAATCTATTCCTTTCATTTATTAAGTTAAAAGCTATCACCTTTGCTTCATCAGATATATTCTCATCTATTGAGTTAAAAACTCCTTCGACTAAGTCAATGTCATTTAATGAACTTTGAGCTTCACTTTTTGTCATCGTTCCATTTAACATTTGTGTTTTTAATTTTGAAACAATAAGTTTTTTAAACTCTTTATCTGATGAATAGTCTTTAAAAAATTTTAAATCTTCTTTATCATATAATGATATATTACCATTTATTAATCCTTGAGTGCCAACCATTACTGTAGACATAGTCATACCACCAATTGCTTCTGCCCATGCCCCTTCACCAACTGCTATAGCAGTTTCCTTAAAAGTATCGGGAGTATTAAATGCTTCTTTATCTGTTAGCTCTCCCTTGCTTAAATCATATCCAAACCATTTATTTTCTACAGCAGTATTATAAATATCCTTTAGGGCAACGTCACCAATTAATGTTTGCCAAGCTCCTGTTTCAGCTTCTGCCAATGTACCACCTACAATTTTTACAACTCCTTTTGCAATTACATTTTTAATTTCTTTATTAATTATATTATTAATTACTTCTCTACCTGCGGCTTTAGGGATTACTTTACTTACATTAGATAAAATAAAAGTGGCTAATAGTCCGGCTTTTCCTTTAGTTAATCTATTAAGACCAAAATTTTCAAGACCACCCATAACAAGTGCATATGGCACAGCAATAAGACTCCTTTCTGCTTGTGTTGTTGTTTCAAAGTCAGGGTCTTTAAGCATTTCTTCTTCAATAGAATCATATGACATCTTTGCCATACCCGAAAATGCTGCTACTTGACCAATGCCCGGAATAGCTCTTAAAAGCATTGATGGCAATGACTCTGCAACACCAACTAATGCTTGTTCAGTAAAACTTAAATTTTGTCTTGATTCTTCAGTTGCCGATTCAATTCCAATTCCTTGTGTCACAAATTTTTTGGTAGCTTCACGCGCTGCTAAATTTTCTTGATTTATTCTTACATTTTGTATTTCTTCAGGAGTATACCCCTTATTTTCATAATACTTTTTTTGCTCAGGTGTTATTATTTGAGATTTTATTTGAGTTTTAATAAAATCAGTTGGGTCTGCTGTTCCTCCAAAATACATTATGTCTTTTGTAAGTTCAGTTGAACTGATAACAAAACTATTCCACATATTACCACCAAAACCACCTGACTTTGCTTTCTCGGCTACATATATCCCCGCAAGAGCATCCATTTTTTCTTGATTTGCAGAAATTTCTTTTATAGATTTTTCTAATTCATTAGATTTTAATATGATGTTTTTTAAAGATTGATTATAAGCTTCATCTGTTATTTCTCTATTTTTTTTTCTTAAGTCTAATGTATTTTTTTCTTCTTTAATTTTTTTTGCAGAATTCATTGCATCATATTGAGTATTTGTCATATGATTAATATTATCTCCAATAACATTTTTGCTAAAACCTGCTTCAATTTTTGATTTTGCGTCTACTATACCTTGATAATTTTTTTGATATATTGCAATATCTAACTCATCTTGTAAATCACTATATCTTTTTTGTTGATTTTTATTAATTTTTTCTTCTTCTTTTAAAAATATTTGATATTCTTCACTATCATATAATTTTTTTTGAGCATCTTTTAATATTTTTTGTTCTTCTTCTGATTCTACATATTTATCTAAAATATTTAATTTTACACCAACATTCCCAATAAAACCTGATGTTAATAAAGGTGTAGTTTCAAATTGCCTTCTTTTTATTTCTTCCTTTTTCTGTAAAAAAGTTAATGCTTTAAAGGCATTTTTATAATCATCAGAATTATAATATTCTTGATTATTAGATATATATTTAGATGTTGAAGAGCTTTCATCATAAGTACCTTCAGATATTTTTACTTCAGGATAAAGTCCAACGTTGGCATGCATTACATTAGTACGAACATTTTTTCTAATTAAACTTTCAGAATCAATATTATTTTCATTTTCAAAAGATGAATTGTTTCTTAAATAAGATTGTAGTCTAATTGCTTCATTTGAGCGTTCTTCTTCTGTATCTCCATCAAACATAAAAACCATTGGTTCAGCACCATTTTTAGCGGTTACTCTTATTCTATCAGTGCCTAAGCCTTCTTGTGAAAATTCAAACCCATATTTTTTAAAATTATTCATTAAGAATGGTTGAGCATCTTCTTCTGTTTTAGAAAGCAAAAATGAATTAACGGATAAATAAGGGTCAATGAGTTTAGCGTTAGGAACATCTACTTCACCATAATCATCAAAAAATTTATTTGAGGTAGAAAGATAATCTTTATCATCTGCAGAAGACGAAAAATTTGATTTTAATTTTGAGTCTGTTAACCCAAATCCTTTATTGTCATCAGCTACTTTAGATACACTTTTATTATAAGTTTTATTTAATTCTTCTATTACATTATTAGTTTCTTTTGAAGTTTGTTTATTTATAGATTCCCAACTCTTACCCCATGGCGATAACATTTCCCATTTATCATCTCTTATTCTATATAAAGTTTTCTTATCTTGCCAACTATTATCCTGAGTCATTGAAAAACTTGCTGCAGGTTTTCTTGTTAAGTCTGACCTCCAACCATCAGTAATAGGAGTAGTTACTTCTTCTAGATTCTCTTGTGTATTTTCATTTGTTTTTTCGTTTTCTATCTTTATTGGGTCTTCTTTTTCTAAAGATGTTTCATAAACACCGGAATATTTTGCAGCTTCATCAACTGCTTCCGCTTCTGCTGACCCTTCAGGTAAATTACTGCCTGCTAAACCACTCAAAGTTTTTTTAGTATTCCGTAAAAAAGTTGGTAAATTATTTCTATTGGAAAAGGTGGGGTCTTTAGTGGTAATCCAATTATACATTTCTGAGGCATACTCTTCGCTTTTCATTCCATCAGAAAAATCTTTAAACCCATACATATTTGAATATGAAGGGTCTACCTTTGATATCCAATTATATAAATCTTCTAAATATTTATCATTCATAATTTTATATTATTATAATTATAATTATAATTATGGTATCGGCGGTCCGGGAGCGGGAGCACCGCCGTTTTGATTAGGGGTAACATTTACATTAGCAGCTGTTGGTGTTCCAACAAACTGAAATCCTGTCATATTTTGGTTCTTAGTGTAAAATTTGTTTTTGCCTCCCAATGCTATAGTTCTATCCAAAACATATTTCTGAATATTATTAGGAACACCATTATCATTCATAGTTGACCTAACAATTTCATAAACACTTTTATTTTTTATGTTGATTTCATTGGCTTTATTACCTATTTGGTATTGAAGTTTACCATCTACCGTGTTGTATTTTGTATTATTAGTATTTAAAGCTCCAAGATAAGAGAATGCTGTTGCTGCTACAGCAGGGTCTGAACTGCTGAAGGCTGCAATGAAGTTTTCAGCAATTATATTTGCTTGTTCTTCTAAATCTTTTTGAGCCATTCCAATAGCAGTTAACTCAGCACTCTTATCTTGGATAGCTCCTACAACATTTAATTTTCTTTCATAATCTATTTTTGATTTTATCATATCTCCGTAAAATAAGTTCGCCTTGTCTTGTTGCGTCTTTCCGTTTACAGTAGTAAAATCAGGCTGAGGAGGCCCTGTACTTCCCTCTTTTTTTACCATTAATATTTTCTTTGGGTCATTTGCAGCCTCTTCTTTTGAAAAAGTAAGAGTATATCCTCCAATGCTATTTGTAAGCACTGACATTGTGTTATTTGGATTAGATAACTGAATCATAACTTGTGTTGCTAATCCTTTGTCAAATTTTGCTTTATTTGCCGCATCTTCTTTATCAGATACAGCTATAGTTAAACCTTGCCTACCACGACCTGCTTTATCAGCCACCCACTCTGTCAAGAATGCTCCCATTACTCCTTCCGCACCTGTTGATGCTTTATCTATATCAAAATAATTATACTTAGCTTTTATTCTTGTTGCCATATCGGTTGCTGAAACAACATCAAATGTACCGTTTTCATTTTTTTTACTTAACAATACCATTCCTGTTTTATCATTAATAATTGGTTTTGTTTGTTTAAAATTTGAAAATGATTCAAATTGTTCTTTCATCCAAGTTTCTGCTAATTGCGACCTATTAGCAGGGTCAATAGCATTCATCCTTTCCATTGCATCTTTATACTCTGCTTGATAATCTGCACTTAAATCAAACATTGTCTTTGTTCCATTCTGAACATTTTGAGTAAAAATAACATTATCTCTTTCAGATACCCTACCATTTTTAAATGCTCTTTGATTGGCAAGCATTTTCTGTTGCATTTGAGATGCGTAACTTGCAGTCCAATCAGTCACATTATCTTCATCACCTATGGGGCGTTCGTCTAAATATTGATTGATTGCTCTTACTTGGTCGTCATACGCTTCTTTCTTTGCCTTTCTTACAGCAAGTTGGTCCGTAATTAAATTTGATATTCCAAGACCAATGTCAGCATAATTTACTTGACTGTCAAGGTCTCGTTCTTGGTATTTATAAAATGTTGCCATTTATATTATTTATTTATTTTCTTTATTATCATATATGCTAAAAGCATTATACTCCCTAAGTATATTTCTTTGGTCGCGGGTAAGGTCATTTCTAAATTGATTAAATTGACTAGGATTCATATTTTGTATTGCCTCAAAATCTATTTTTTTACCTCCAACTTGACCAAATTGATTATATTGTTCAGGATTAAATTGCATGCCCTTTAAAGAATCTTGAGTTATACCTGTTCTTAAATATAAAGGAATCATATTAGCCGCTTGTGTTGCTGCACTTGTAAGTCCTTCAAACCCTTGTGTTGTTGCTTGAGCCGCCATTTCTTGAGCATTTCTTGCTGCCATCTGTGCACCTTCAACTTCACCTAAATCTAACTGTGTTTGTAAGTCTCTTAGTCTAGAATCTTCAGCAACTTTTAATCTTTCAATCTCAGTAAGTTCTTTACCCATCTCTGTTCTTATACCTCCTTGAGCTTCATTTTGAGCCATTTGAACTCTACCTGCTGCTGATGCCGCTCCTCTCTCAGATTCTTGTGCAGCATCTGTAGCCTGTGTGCCTTGAGAAAGCATAGCTTCTCTTTGTAGTTCATAAGGTTCTTTTTGAACTGACAATGCATCCATATAGTTTACATCAAGTCTTGCACGAGCTGATGCCATTGCTTTATCTGCTTCTTGTACTGCTTGTCTTTCAAGTTTTTTTTGTTTGTTTGCCTGAGTAAAAGACATTGCAGAACCGCCTAATGATGATGCTACACCTGCTCCTGCCGCTATTAAAGTTGCTGTTGCTGCTGTTATTGCTGCCATATTATAATTTTTTTATCATTTCTACTTGGTAATTATCACCTTTAACATATCCAAGCTCCTCATATTTCTCAATGAGTGGTCTATGTTTTATAAGTGCATATGAATATTTAAACCCCAAATTAGTAGCCATTGTTGTTAAATTACTTAACAATAATCTTATCGCCTCTGTCCTGTGTGGTTTTTTTCTATATTGTTTATTTGAAATAATCCAATCAACCCAACAAAGATTTGAGTTTGACGCATATAAAAATCCTGCACAAATAGGAACATCGCCATCTAAAATGATTATACCACCTTCTCCATTTTGAGGCAAGAAATCTTTTGGAGGAGCTACCCATCCCCAATCCTCCCACCATTCAAGAAGAATGTTGTCGTAATCATTGCTATTAAGTGGTCTAATGTTAAAGTCCATTTAACTACAAAGATATAAAAAATTAAGGGAAACTTTTCATTAACTCGCTTTCAGTAGCAAATAATTCTATTTTTATCTTATAATTATTTGACAATTCAAATAAACAATAATGACCCAATACTCCGTGAGATTCTGCGACAGAGTTTTTATTGAACAAAAAGTATTCTGTTTGTGTAGGTATAGGAGTTGTCCAAATAGGTGTAGTATCTATAATAATATAGTTAAGTCCTGCAACATAGTCTTGAACAACATTTGTTACAATACCTGCGCCTACTGCAGATGATGAAAAATAAACAATATCTCCAATACTTATTATAGTTCCTATAGCAATAAGAGGATTTATTGAAAAGTTAATTTGTGCTGTACCTACACCAAAAATAACACTTATACTATTTCCTATTCCATTAACACTTCTTAATGGATATTCAGGTGCAGACATTGGAGTAGTTCCACTATTTCTTACAAATGCAAACCAAGTCGCTTCTTTTTCTTCAAACCAATTTTGTTCTATAAATCCTGTATATTGCAAATCAGTTGTCATTAATGCAGACCAAGGAGCATCGCCCACTAAATCCATTGTCTTAAATAATTTATTCTCAAGAGGTAAATCATTTATAACACTTGTAAGTGTTGTTGGAGAAAAAGGGTCTAATGCAGGTACGTTTTGTGCGCACCATTGTTCGTAAAATGTATTTCTGTCATTGTTTGAGCTATGTCTATATAAATTCCCACCCTTAAAAGAATAGAAATAGTTATTCATTCCTATCATCCAATCAGGATTGTAAGAGTAGAATGAAGGCCATCCTTGAGCAGGAGGACTGTATGTAAGTGTTTTAAAGCTCATGTCTAGGTATCACAAAAAGTTAACGGTTCTAATATCCAAAAAGTATCTACCTCATGCCAATATCTACAAACAATACCATCAGAATAATACCCGGTCATTGAAGGAGCTGTCATAGCAGCATCTATATATATATATGTTGCTGTTGCAAGGTCTGTAGAATCTAAGTAGAAAGTTAAAGGCATAATTTATTTTTTTTAAAGTGGACAATCGCATTCATTAAATTCTATATCTATGTCTATTGCGCTTTCTCCAAAGTTAATTGCTTGTATTTCTGTAGCTCCTGAAACACACCAAGTTTGTGATTCTAATGGCATTATGGTATTAGAAGCGCCAAAACAAGCCTCAGGATGTGCTGAAAATGACACAGAAAAAGCACCATTATTTGTTGCAGTTACAGTATAACATTTAGTTTCACAACAAATACACTCATTTAATTGGGTAACAATACATGTTCCATAATCAGTTATTTCGGAAGCACAAATAAAGTATCCTGAATTTCGTTTTATCTCGGAATTAATTAAAATTCCATCACAATCTATGTAAGTAATAAATTGATTCTCTACCGGTGGATTAAAAATATAATAAGTAGAACAACAAATTGGTTCGCACCCACAATTTAAAAGGTCAAAATCTAAATTATTTATGCTATTAATTCCATCTGTAATTACAAAATACCCTAAATCATTATAATTATTCAAACAAATATTTATTGTGTCAAAAGCAGTAAATAGAATAGATGTATCTGCTTCTGATGCACAATCTAGTTTTCCTTCAAATACAATATTTCTATTTCCATTGTTTGTAACATTAAAATTAATACATTCGTCATAACAACAGAAACATCCTAAATATATATAGTAAAAACCTTCAACTCTATATTCTTCAGGGAAATCTTTAGCACATATAAATATTGCTCCATCAACAGGAAAAGTATAACCATAACTTCCTTCAGCTCCAATTACAGATAAATCTCCGTCACAATTCTCATATGGAACATTAGAAAATTCTTCTCTTGAAGCATTTACAACAAGCCAAGACCCACAATCACAAGGAGGAGGAATATAACATTCTGCACAAGCAACAGCGCAATCTTCTCTATCAAAACATAATTCTACAGCAGTACTTTGTCTTAAATCCCAAATTAAATATAAAAAATTATCTAAAGTGGGAGTAGTAAAAGTTCCTTTCCATTGATTTAAAGTATTAACAAGTGGCGTTATATCTGTAGAAAGCGATAACAGTGTTGTAATATCTATTTGATTGTTTGGATAATATATATTGCTTGTATGCCATCTAAATTTATTAGGAGGGTCTGTAACATCAAAATCATCAAATCCGAATTTATTTGTGTAAACATTTATCTCTGCATTTGGATATGGGAAACTCCCTTGACCCCAAAAGCCTGCATCAATATTATAATATGATACAAGAGGATTATAATTTGGTAAAGCAAAAGTAACTTGATTGCTTTGCAATGGTGATGAATATGGTATTAAAGGGTCAAAATAATTATATTGATTATGTATAAACATTCCTGAATTAACACCATCAGTAATTACTACTTGAATTAAATTTATTGGCGTGCATTCTTGACATTGATTATCAATTTCAAAAGTAACATTTGCTCCTGCTGCAATAGTGACAACAATTTGTACTTCAAAAACAAGCGGATTGTCTACGCTATAAGGAACACTTATTGTTCCAATTCCATTAATATTATTTGATGTTGTAGTTCCATCATAAGTAACATCTATAGAAATTAAACCTGAAGATGGAGCAAATGTTGTTAATACAATATTTCCTGTTCCAATGCATTGTTCTACTTTTATGCAATAACTTATTATTGTTTCAGGTTTATCTGTATTATCTATAGTAATTGAATTTATTTGACCGCATCCAATACATTCTATAACACTTGGTACTTGTATGTCATTACTTGTTAATACATACTCATTCATATATGGGTCATAACCACCAAGTTTCTGTGTAGTTTGCGCATTAATAAATTCATCCCTAAACCAAGTTCTCATTCCAAATTCAGAAACTACTTGGAGTTGGTCGCTTTGCATTGAATCTCCTTGAATATGAATTACAGCACCTCTCTTTACATCAGTAAAATATCTATCAGCACCCCATTGAACATAACTTTCAGGATTATGGCTTATTCCATATTTTTCAGTTCTTGCAATTTGAGTTCCTAATACTTCAGGAACTGCAGTTAATGCTCTACCTGCCGCAGCATCTGACAATAAATTCTTTCCTGCTAATACATATGATATCTTATCTTCTTGAAGACATAGAACATCTGTTTCTCTACCATCTAAAATATATATATATCCAAAAGAAGACTCTAAATATTTATAATTTAAAAGTCCTAAATTAAACTCATTTAATTTGTTTAAGTTAGACTCAGGATTAAATATACCACTATATGTTATATCTGAAAATCTATGTGCTTCTTTATAATCTTGAGCAGAAACAGATGTCACTCTTTCTCCAAGATTAAATTCTCTTCCTACTATTGAATCTCTAACCTTATAACTTTCAGCTCCATTGCCAAAAGAAAAGCAATTAAAGAAACCTGTGTCTATAATTGCAGGTTGACCTAAAGCAAAGTTTTGGTTAGCTACATTTCCATCGTGTTCTCCTGTAGTAGGATTTATAGCAAATGATAAATTGTTTTCAAAAAACACATCAGGTAAAGCATCTATTGGAAGTGTTTCAAATATAAAATCAGGGTCTAAATCATTTCTATTTAACTTAAATTTTATTTCTGTCTTAACTTTTTTGTTAAATGCAGCACAAGGTTTTGCTCCCGAAACCCAAAAAGTTAACCTATTATTAGAAGGATAACGATTAATATATAATCTATATGTAGAAGGACTTTGAAGACCACCAACATGATTGTACATGGTTATTTCATCAGCATAACTTGAAACTCCCATATACTCCACATTCATATCTACATCTTGAAGGGTATTAAAAGCTGTTAAAATACTAACATCATTAGCTTCAAACCAATCTTCTATACTAGCATAGTTTGATGTTGCCGTAAAAGTTTTCCATTTTTTAGCGGCATTTAATTCTCTTTTAGAACAACCTACATCTTTTGGCCTAAAAGTATAAAGCATAAATGATATTGTTGAACCTGCAGGAACATCAAGGTCTGTATATAAAAGCGCAGGAGGCACAGGGTAATCAGGATCACTCCAATCTATCCATATTGCTGTATTTTGGTCGCTAAACGAAGCCGCATCATCAGATACTTCCGGAATTGTATTCTGTGCATCTACATTAAAATTAGTTGCCTCTAAACGCATATATACTCCTTGAACAATAAATGAAGTAGTTATTTGTTTTGCTATTTTTTCTAAAACAGTTGTATATATACAAGAAGCAGTTGGTCCTGCTGAATCTTTTTTTACAATAATCCTGTCTCCAACTTCAATTTTTTGCATATTTTCACCTTCAAGTAAAAACCAAAAGAGACCATTGTCTTCAACTACAAGAGTTGAGTATATTGTTTGATATCCCTCTTGGTCAGGTTTTATTACAAACTTATATCTTGTTGCCCAATATGGAGCTACTTGTGATACAGGTATCTCAACCCGTATTGAGTTTTTACTTGGTGATGATGAGCAAGGAGTGTAAACCGAGTTTAAAGGGCTTACAAGAGCTGTTGATGAACGTAAAAAATCATCCATATAAACTATACCTATCTCATATCCTCTATTGCTATGTAAACTTCTTGCATTTCCAAGTTTTAAAAATGTAACGATTGAAGTTACTACTTTATAATATTCATATACATAATCTCCAAGATTATTTGTATCCTCATATTGCATTGCAACTAATTGCAAGTCGATATAAGGGCTTGAACCACTTGCTATTATTTTTATAGGCTCATTTATAGCGTCAATTCCTGAAGCTCTTTTTTCAAATCCTACAGATAAAAATTGAGGGACTGCACAATTAAAATTATCTGTAACTGTACTTCCACTACAAGAAGTAGGATTTAAAGGATTTGGGTCATAAACAGGAAGTATATTTACAAGCGTTCCTACCCATGCCTGAAATTCATCACTTTGAGATAAAGCATATGGACTTGCATAAGAAGTCTCTTGAATAATAAATGTAGCTGAAATGTCAGTATTTGGAGTTGTCTGTGTGGGTGGAACAATTAATGGGTTAATGGTATAAGATTGAGATACTGATGTAAATATATTTGCAGAAAGCCCTAACTGCGTAGCAAGTACAGATGTTACTGTAGCTGTTCCACCAATTGAATTGTTAGTTACAACATCTCCAATTGAAACTCCTGCTAATACAAAATTAGCTAATGAATCTATTAATTGAAATGCAACACCAAATGTGTTTAGACCACTTGTAATAGGAACTGCACCTGCTCCTGTAAAAAAATCATGTACAAATTGCAATTCAATTTGTATACTTGCTCCTTGTATTAAATTTAAATTATAAGTCGGACCTAAACTAGAAAAATCTATTCTTAAAATACCATCAGGTATATAAGTACCTTGAAAAATCGGGTCTATATTGAAAAGTGCAGGTTCACCAAAAGAATCTAAAGTTTGAGATGATGCATTTTCTTGAATTAAATTTGCTATATATGTAAGTTGTAATGGTTGACCATCAATAGATATTAAGTCATATCCCTCAATGTAATTGCCATACATTAACCTATTACCCATAAGCGTTTGAGCTTGAGCAAATCTTGGAACATTATCATATAATCTTAACAATTCTGCTTCAGGCAAAACAGTAAAGATTTTACTATTGTCAAATGTTAAAGTTTTATATGTATTATTTGGAATACCTAAATCTGCCTTATTTTGTTTCTCAATTATTTTTATTATATTGCTTTCCGATTGCTTAAATAATAAGTCTATTCCTAAAACAAGAGAGTTTCCTGTATAATAAGTTACTTCACAAGCATTAAATGCATTTATCATCCCTTCATTCAAATATGCCTCAATAGTTAATTGAAATCCATTTGGCGTAAAAGCAATGTCAGACCATTGAGATGTAGCTGAGTATTGACCATCAGCATATAAATATCTATAAGCAAATGATATAAATCTCTCCTCCATAAAATTCTGTTCTCCAATAGTATTTAATAATAATACAGTTGGAGATTCTACAGGAGGTTTTTTAATTACAAGTAATGACTCTTCAAGAAGTAACGCTGCAGTTGGACTTCCCGCATCAATAAATCCTACAGGTATAGCATAATTTCTATTTATATTTATTGACCTTGGAGCATTATAGTTATCTGTAAAAAATAATAAATCTTCTATTTTATTTACTCCTGTAATTAAATATTGAGGGTTAAAATTTAATGTTGTATCTACACCATTACCATTATCTATGGTGATAACATGATACGCTAATATTAATGTGTTTGTATTAAATGAAACAATTAAATCAAGTTTGCCTGTAGCACCTAATGGAAAACTAGGGTCATGTACAAACCAATAAATAGTTTCTATTGAACCATCCTCATATGCACCAATGCATCTAGCATCTACACTTAGTAATGTATTTTCAAATCTTAAAGTTGTAAGTGAAATATTACCTTTTGTATTTTCAATAACTCCAAATTCAGAATTTTCTGTCGAACCCATTCTGATATTCATCGCATCAATATACTCGCCATTAGGAACAACTCTCTCATCGAAAGTTTTGTTCATCTTACCTGCAACAAAATTCCTAGTAAACTTTGGCATATTATTTTAATATTTTATCTAATCCCCTTAAATTCATTAAAAGTCTACCGGGATGAATATTGCTTATTCTTATTTTTGCATTTCTTAATAACGCTTGCTTATCCTTTTTAGCTCTTTGAATAATATACTCTTGAACACCAAATTTAGAATTTAAAATTTCATATTTTACAGAAGCATAAACATACGCCTCAAATAGTTTGTTTATCGTAATCAAAGAATTATCTCCACCTTCCATTCCATCAGAAACATATTCAAGAATACATAACCTCTCAGACATTCCTGAGTCAAAATTAATAACTCCTGATTTTTTATCTATTGTAAATGTAGGATTAGCATTTGCCGTTTCTGTGTTCAAACCGAATCTTGCACCTATAGCATAATCAAAATACCAATACCCATCTACATTATACCCTGCTTGTCCATTAAATTGGCTCGCTTGGTTTAAGTATATTGACTTCTTTGTTCCTGTAATTCTATCAAAATCTATGCTAGAATATTGAGGGGAAAGAGCGTTGCCATCTTGGTCAAATAATATATTTGAAAGATTATCTTGAAGATATGCTTTTGATGAAAGCGTTTGAATGTTCTCACTTAATGGTCTTAATACACCATTTTCGTATACAGATATTCTTACCCAATTAACATAGTCAGAAGGTAAGATATATCTTAATGTATTTGGAACATTTAATTCTAATATTTTTATTTCTTTAAATGCATCATAGTTTAGTTCTTGAACTGCACGTTTTGCGTGGAACAATATCTTATATCTTTCTTCGTTGTTTACTAAAGAATGATTTCCTGAATACATTAAAAGAAAGTTTGCTACAATGTCAGCTAAACTAACATATTGATACGAACCCCAATTTAAGTCCTCGGGATTGTTTCCATTATTCTCATAATATTCATACTGTGATATATATGCCATGTTTTATATATTATGGTATTTGTGCATTATTTTCCGTTTCTTCTTGCTTTCCAAATTGAACAGGCAGTGGCTCTCTAATTGATATACCACAATATTGAAGTATCTTAACAACTAATGAAGTTTCATTTTGCATTCCTATTTCAAAATCTTGATAATCAAGTTGTGATTGGTCGAATACAGGCTCACCATTTGCTAAAGAAGTAAATGTCCATTTAGGTACTTTAGGATATCTAAAGTAAGTTGCTTCAACTTGCAATGGTAAGTTTATAATACTTGATGGATAAAAAGTTATTAAATCACTTGTTTGAGTATATGCAGGGTAGTTAACAGATGGCGATGTAATAGGCGACATATTTAATAATGTTATCTTTCCTGCTGTAACTTTTTCCGCTTCATTTTGAACTGAAGCATCAACAATCCTATAAGACTCAGGTACTAATGTAAATATGTTTGCAGAAAGCCCTAATATTGTGGCACTTACAGATGTTACTGTAGCTGTTGTCATTGGAGCAACTGAAGTGTTAGTTACAATATCTCCAACTGAAACTCCTGCTAAAGAAAAATTAGCTAATGAATCTATTAATTGTGATGGTACAACAGATGTATTTACACCACTTGAAAGTATCTTAGAATAGCACAATACTTTATTTATCATATACTCTTCATCTCCTGTGGTCACTAAAGATGGAAGGTAATATATATTTGATAAAGTAGTGGTTATTGATGTATTTGTTAATGGATTTGTTACTATAAACTCTTCCGCTTGTTCAGCAAAAGATTTTCCAAAATCGGCATAATCTGTTCCTGATACCCTAGAATTTTCCTTATTTATAATAGTATTATAATCAGAAAAATATTTCATAAATAATTCTAATTGTGCTTGCTGTGCATACAAATTAAAATCAGATGGAGAAATATATCCGTAGTTATTTTTATTTAAAATAGCAATTACCGTATTCCTTACAGAGTTTATCATACTACAAAGATAATAAAAAAAAAGGCACTCTATTAAAGTGCCTCTTTGTTTTAAAATTAATTAGTCTTAATTAAATGTTATACTAGTAATTAATTGTTGTGTTGCTCCAACCATTGGTAATACAGGAACAATAATCGCAGCAGGGGCTGATGCTGCACTATTAGCAAGAGCTAATGCATCAATAACTGCATAGTGTGATGCATAAGTAGTATCAGCAGTAGTAAACGTAATTGTAATTAAATCAGATGCTGCATGTGCTGCATAAGCGTGAAGTGTCAATGTGCTAGTAGTAGGCATTGAAATAAAATAATCAGCGTTAGCCGAGAATAATTTTCTTTCAAGAGCATTCGCCGCTCCAATAGTAAATTGTAAAAATTTTCTGTTCATTTTAAAATGTTTTAGTTGTTAATAACAATGCAAATATAGTAATTATTTTAGACTTATTTCTAAGAACTTTAAAACCTCAATACCTTCATCTGACTTCAAGAATAAAGCAACTGTTTCAAATGGGTCTTCACCAAATGGTATACTCATCATTTTTTTCTTATTGCTCTTTGTATTGAACCATACTTCTCTTTGTCCATTTCTAAATTGCAATAAATTATGAGCAAAAAATAATTGCACATTTGATTGTAATTTAAGTAAAGGGTCATTAAGTATTTCTAAAAATGATCTAGGTTCTTTTTTAGCATATATTAATACATCTCTACGCAACTCTGCAGTTGATACGTTTGTAACATCTTTTTGAAACATTACTCTACTTACTACTTCAAGTTGCTCAATGCTTAATTGTCTTGCTT
>Ga0315294_10003523_pt1 | contig 17084 bp, 13 predicted proteins | sample YL17G13_40_MG_FD_203626 | JGI IMG/M metagenome (GOLD analysis project Ga0315294, IMG submission 203626) | Sediment microbial communities from Yellowstone Lake, YNP, Wyoming, USA - YL17G13_40 | ecosystem: Environmental > Aquatic > Freshwater > Lake > Sediment | place: USA: Wyoming | collected... | reverse complement strand
AAGAGGTATCCAAACAGGACATTCTGGAGTGGCTGGAAATACAGTGGTAGTGTTGGTCCGGTGACTGAAGAAACAGTGAAGAACTACATCCGTAGGCAGGATATTTCCCAGCAGCGTCTTACGGATTTCTCATGAATCGCGAGCCCTCGGATACGGCGGGTTTTGCCCGCCGAGGGAGGGCGAGCGCGCAGGGGGTTATAGGGGGACGTCGCCCCCTATTTCATTTCTTTTAATTTCTTCTCCATCTTTTTCATTTTTCCGTCATACGATACGTTTATATATTTTTTCTGCCTTCATTCACTGGGTGGTGTAAATGGCAAGCGGTTCAATTCAAGTTCAACCTGCTGAAAGAATCCGGGGTCCGAATCTGCGCGTTCTCGCGCCATACAGAGATAGACTTCCTTTCAAAGAAGCATGGCTTCGCGCAGAAGGAGAAGGCTTGGTAATTGCGTCAAACGCAAGGCTCGATCAAGCATTAATAACAGAAGAATGGAAGCAATTCCCAGAGCTCTGGCCGGCAAATTCAGGAACAATGATTGGCCATGCAAAACCCGGAGAAAAACTTGGAACTGAAATCGTATACCCCGATCCTCTAAAAAATGAAAAATGGATTTTTCAAGTCCCGGAAGAATACAGAGGCGAAAAAGACGCACTTCTCGTTGCAGAACATCCAAATTATTCTCTGAGATTTGAAGGCGAAGATATTATTGTCGAACCCTCTTCTCCTTCTTCAATTGGAATTATTCGGCTGTTTCCATCTCAAAAAGGCTGGCATGCAATTGATGAAGTGCACAAACTGCCATTTGGAATTCAAACAAATTCGGCAAATCCGGACGCCAGATATGTTTGGCGTGCAAAAGAAAGCAAGGTGGGCCCTGTTGTCCGCGACCGGGGCGCCCTCGACTTCGACAAAAGGCGGTCCCCCTGCTTCGACTACGGGCCGTCCATCGGTTTTGGGGTGGCAGTTGAAGCGCCCGCAGAAGAGACGGAACCTACGCCAACAACTGTTCGAAAATATACCCCCGAGGAATTGGAAAATCTTTCTGAAAGAGCAGCTGAACAGCTTCAAGCGCTGAAAGCTTCGGGAGTGAGCGAAGGGCAACTAAGCCACATTAATGCGATTGTAGAAATGATGCGAAGCGGTTTGATTGGAAACGATTCGGCATAGCTTTTTTTCTTTCTTTTTCATTAAAATCCGCACCGTCGTCTTCGCACTTTTCTTACCTTTATAAAGGTAAGAAACTCATTGTTTTCTTGCCCCTATAAAGGTAAGATATTTAAACCCCCTGTCCCTAATATATTCCATGGAAGACACTGAAATACTGCAAATCCTGTATTCCCAGAATCCCTGGTGGGAAGGAAAGGCCAGCGCTGTTCCAATGCAGAAGCGTGAAGATTTCAATACTCTGAAAGAGAAAATGGCAGAGAAGCAGATAATTGCGATCATCGGGCCAAGAAGAGTGGGCAAGTCAGTTCTCATGGAGCAGCTGATTTTCGATCTTCTCGGGCAGAAGGTTTCACCCAAAGAAATTTTGTTTGCCCAGCTTGATGAACCAAAATTCGAAAATGAAAAAGGGCTGCTTGTCTCAAGGATTCTGGACGTATATTTTAAGTACGTTCTCGGCAAAACCCCAAGGGATACTGACAACCGAATCTTCGTTTTTCTTGACGAAATCCAAAAAGTGGAGAAATGGAGCGAAATACTGAAAAGCCACTACGACAGAAACCACAAAATAAAATTCATCGTCAGCGGTTCATCATCGGCAGGAATAACAAGAGGAAGCTCTGAATCACTGGTCGGGAGGGTAAGTTTGAACTACATACTGACCCTGAAATTTTCTGAATTCCTGAAATTCAAAGGAATAAATAGGGATTTAGAAAATATCAGTTTGAAGCTCAGAACCAGCCTGAAAGACTCGCTTGAAGAAGGCAATCCCGATTTGTTCTGGCCTATTCTTGATAAATTTTCGAAAAATCTTGCGCCAATTCAGCAGAAAACAGAAGCCCTTCTTGGGGAATACATGATAAAGGGAGGCTACATTGAACTGATATGGCAAAACGACTATAACAAATGCGCCCAGTACCTGAAAGACCTTCTCCAGCTTGTGATATACAAGGATATTGTGAAGGTTTTTGGCGTGAGGAATCCGAAAAATATTGAAGATCTCCTTCTTTTCCTCGGAAACCATTCTGCTGAACTTTTCTCGGAGTCCGGAACTGCATCTAAACTCAAAATCAAAAACCAGACAGTAAGCGAATACATGAACTATCTGGAAGAGACTTTTTTAATCAGCACTTCAATGATTTATGCTGTTAATCGTGCAAAACAGATCCGGAATCCAAAGAAAGTGTTCATTTCGGATGCGGGAATAAGGAACATGCTCAACGGAACTTATTCATCAAAAGCGCTTTCGGATGCCAAAGACGTTGGACTTATCGCGGAAACGCTGGCCCACAGCCATCTTCTCAGGCTTGCGGGCTTTCTTGAGCAATACAATGCAAGATGCTTTTACTGGAAGAATGGAAACGAAGTCGACAATATTTTCGTCTATTCAGGAAAGCCAATCCCGGTTGAAATCAAATTCAAAAACGAAATCAAAGCAGAGGATGCAAAAGGATGCATTGATTTCATGAAAGAAAACAAAGCGCGCTTTGGCTTCATCATAACGAAAAACAAGCTCGATTTCAAAGACGGGCTTTTTTATATTCCTCTCTGGTATTTTCTTTTGGTGTGCTGAAAAATGCGTTTCAAAGAAAAGAGCCAGCATTTTTCATTTTCCGTCATTCGATACCTTTATATTTTTTTTCTGCCTTTAATAGGTGAGTGATCACATGGTGATTGCACGACCGCAAGTTCAACCTATTGAAAGAATACACAGCCCTAACCTCCGCGTTCTCGCTTCACACAATCCCGGGCTTCCTTTCAGGGAAGCATGGCTTCGCGCTAAAGAAGAGGGTTTGACAATTGCATCAAATGCAAGGCTCGATGAGGCACTATTTACAGATGAATACGTAGAATTACAGAGACAAGGGCTCTGGCCTGCTTGGGCTGGGGAAATTACAGTCCATAGAAAAATGAGATTCAGGTTGGGAAATGAAATAGTATATACGGATCCCGATACCAATGAAAGATGGATTTTTCAAGTTCCCGCGCAATACACTGACGAATGGGACGTACTTTTTGTCTTATCCCCCCAAAATTACACTCTGAGTTTTGATGGTAGAGATATCACGGTCCAATATTCCTCGCCAGATGTGGTTGATGCGCTTCCGTTTCCAATGCAATTCGGGCATTTTCTGTCTGATTCAAAATACAGACTTCCAACAGGAAATGAAACAGTTGAAACCCATCCTGATTCCAGGGGTCTCTGGCGTGCAGACCAAGACTGGGTGGGTCCTATCGTCCGTGGTTTTCTCGTCGACTGCGTCGGCAGGCCCCTCGTCGTGATCGGAAGGGCGCCATCCGAAAGTTATGGGATAGCAGTTGAAGAGCCGGTAGTCGTGCAGGAGAGATTGAGCGTTCTCCAGATTGTTCTTGCAATAATTCGGCGTCTCCCCTCGATTCCTTAGTTTTTTCTTTTCTTCCTCCTCTTTTTCATTTTTCCGTCATACTATACGTTTATATATTTTTTCTACCTTCATTCACTGGGTGGTGTAGATGGCAAGTGATACAATCCACGTTCAACCTGCTGGAAGAATCCGTGGTCCGAATCTGCGCGTACTTGCTACATTTCGAAACGGACTTCCTTTCAAGGAAGCCTGGCTGCGCACGGAAGCAGAGGGCTTGGTAATCGCATCAAATGCAAGGCTTGATCTGGCGTTGAATTCTCCAGCTGAATACGTTGTTAAACAAGTAATGAGAGCGCTTGCTTCAGGTATAAAGCCCGATCAAATTTCGGTTATACAAGAATGGGAACAATTCCCAGAACTTTGGCCAGCGGATTCTGGAACAATGATTGGTCATTTAAAATGGCCTGAAAAACTTGGAACTGAAATCGTATATACTGATTCTGATACAAATGAAAGATGGATTTTTCCAGTTCCAGAAGGTTTTAGGGGCGAAAGAAACTTGCTTCTCGTTGCAGAGCATCCTGATTATTCTTTAAGATTTGAAGGTACAGATATTATTATCGATTCTTCTTCTGTTGAAGTTGTAGAAAATTTTCCAGATGATGGATTCAATTGGTATCTTGTTGATAAACAGCACAAAATACCCTTCGGACCCCCATTTCCACTCCGCATGTCACATGACAACAACCAAAGATGGCTTGAGCGTTTGGAAGGAAGCAAAGTAGGCCCTGTTACTCGCTTTTCCGGTCCGAGATCGAATGTCAGTCTACACATGAAATCGTTCGATAATGCTGGGATAGCAGTTGAAGCGCCCGCAGAAGAGACGGAACCTACGCCAACAACTGTTCGAAAATATACCCCCGAGGAATTGGAAAATCTTTCTGAAAAAGCAGCAGCACAGCTTCAAGCGCTGAGAGCTTCGGGAGTGAGCAACGACCAGCTAACTGCTATCCTTGCAATCGTCGAAATGGTGCGAAACGGTTTGATTGGAAGCAATTCAGAATAGCTTTTTTTCCTTATTTCTTTTCTTTTCATTAAAATTCGCACCGTCGTCTCCGCACTTTTCTTGCCTTTATAAAGGTAAGAAACTCATTGTTTTCTTGCCCCTATAAAGGTAAGATATTTAAACCCCTTTCCCCCAATATATTCCATGGAAGACACTGAAATACTGCAAATTCTGTATTCCCAGAATCCATGGTGGGAAGGAAAGGCAAATGTTGTTCCAGAGCAGAAGCGCGAATACTTCAATTCCCTAAAAGAGAAATTGGCAGAGAAGCAGATAATTGCAATCATCGGGCCAAGAAGAGTAGGCAAATCCGTTCTCATGGAGCAGCTGATTTCCGATCTTCTCGGGCAGAAGGTTTCTCCAAAAGAAATCCTGTTTGCCCAGCTTGACGAACCAAATTTCGAAAATGAAAAAGGGCTGCTTGTCTCAAGGATTCTGGACGTATATTTTAAGCACGTTCTCGGGAAAATGCCAAGGGATATTGACAATCGAATCTTCGTTTTTCTTGACGAAATCCAAAAAGCGGGGAAATGGAGCGAAATACTGAAAAGCCACTACGACAGAAACTTCAAAATAAAATTCCTCGTCAGCGGTTCATCATCGGCAGGATTAACGAAAGGAAGCTCTGAATCATTGGTCGGCAGGGTAAGTTTGAACTACATATTGCCCCTGAAATTTTCTGAATTTCTGAAATTCAAAGGAATGAATGCGGACTTGGAAAATATCAGTTTGAAGCTCAGAGCCGCGCTAAAAGACTCGCTTGAAGAAGGCAATCCAGATCTATTCTGGCCAATTCTTGATAAATTTTCGAAAAATCTTGCACCAATTCAGCAGAAAACAGAAGCTCTTCTTGGAGAATATATGATTAAGGGTGGCTACATTGAACTGATATGGCAAAACGACTATGCCAAATGCGCCCAGTATTTGAAAGATCTTCTCCAGCTTGTGATATACAAGGATATTGTGAAGGTTTTTGGCGTAAGGAATCCGAAAAATATTGAAGATCTCCTTCTTTTCCTCGCAAACCACTCAGCTGAGCTTTTTTCTGAGTCCGGAACCGCATCTAAACTTGGAATCAAGAACCAGACAGTAAGCGAATACATGAACTATCTGGAAGAGACTTTTTTAATCAGCACTTCAATGCTTTATGCTGTCAATCGTGCAAAACAGATCCGGAATCCAAAGAAAGTGTTCATTTCGGATGCGGGAATAAGGAACATGCTCAACGGAACTTATTCATCAAAAGCGCTTGCGGATGCCAAAGACGTGGGACTTATCGCGGAAACGCTGGTCCACAGCCATCTTCTCAGGTTTGCGGGCTTTCTTGAGCAATACAATGCAAGATGCTTTTACTGGAAGAATGGGAATGAAATCGACAATGTTTTAACTTATTCGGGGAAATCCGTTCCATTCGAAGTCAAATTCAAAAACGAAATCAAGGCAGAGGATGCAAAAGGATGCATTGATTTCATAAAAGAAAACAAAGCACCCTTTGGCTTCATAATTACGAAAAAAATGCTCGATTTCAAAGACGGGCTTTTCTATGTTCCCCTCTGGTATTTTCTTTTAGTGTGCTGATAAAAGCATTTCAAAGGAAAAAACCAGCTATTTTTCATTTTTCCGTCATACTATACGTTTATATATTTTTTCTGCCTTTAATAGGTGGGTGGTGTAAATGGCAACTGGTTCAATTCAAGTTCAACCTGCTGGAAGAATCCGTGGTCCGAATCTGCGCGTACTTGCTACATTTCGAAACGGGCTTCCTTTCAGGGAAGCATGGCTGCGTGCGGAAGAGGAGGGCCTGGTAATCGCATCAAATGCAAGGCTTGATCTGGCGTTGAATTCTCCAGCTGAATATATTGTTAAGCAAGTAATGAGAGCGCTTGCATCAAATGTAAAGCCCGATCAAATTTCGGTTATACAGGAATGGGAGCAATTCCCAGAACTTTGGCCAGCGGATTCTGGAACAATGATTGGTCATTTAAAATGGCCTGAAAAACTTGGAACTGAAATCGTATATACTGATCCTGATACAAATGAAAGATGGATTTTTCCAGTTCCAGAAGGTTTTAGGGGCGAAAGAAATTTGCTTCTCGTTGCAGAACATCCTGATTATTCTTTAAGATTTGAAGGTATAGATATTATTATCGATTCTTCTTCTGTTGGTGCTGTTGATAATTTTCCAGATGATGGATTCAATTGGTACCTTGTTGATAAACAGCACAAAATACCCTTCGGACCCCCATTTCCACTCCGCATGTCACATGACAAAAACCAAAGATGGCTTGAGCGTTTGGAAGGGTGCAAAGTAGGTCCAATTACTCGCTTTTCCGGTACGAGATCGAATGTCAGTCTACACATGAAATCGTTCGGTAAAGCTGGGATTGCAGTTGAAGCCCCTGCAGAAGAGACGGAACGTGCGCCAACGCCTACTCAGTAGGTTATTATAGATTAGCGAAGCCTTGCTGAATTGGAAAAGTTTCGGCCTTGCTTCCCATTATTTTCTTTCCTTTTTTTTAAAAATTCCCTTATTTTTCCAATAATCCATGCATTATTATTGTACGCAATTATCCCATCAGAAAATCTCTTCCTGTCGTAAACAAACTTGCTTCCCTTCAAATCAACTATTTTTCCACCAGCTTGCTCAAGAATGACCTGCGGCGCGCACAAATCCCATATTGAGAGCCCGTCGAAATTGAAGTAGACGTCCCCAAGCCCTTCTGCAACGGAACATATTTTCAAGCCCGCGCTTCCCATCTTCACGAAATTCCTGATTTTGGAGTATTTTATGAATTCCCCATCTATTTTCGAGAAATGGTTCAAACTTACGATGAATTTCAATTCATTTGAATCCATGCTTTTTGATACTCTGATTCGCTTGCTTTCCCCATTCTCTTCAAGAGTCGCACCCCCTCCCTTTTGCGCAAAATACATTTTCCCCAACGCGGGCGCAAAAACGACTCCGAGCACTGGAATCCCATTCTCAAGGAGCCCTATCATCGTGCAGAAATCCTTTCCCCTTTTGATGAAATCCCTCGTCCCATCCAAGGGATCGATTATCCACGTCTTGTCAGGAGTCACGGTTTTGAATTGCGTTTCTTCTGTTATGAATGGATAATTGAAATTCTTGAGATTCTCCATTATTGATTCATTCGCAAGAAAATCCGCCTTCGTTACTTCGGTCTTGTCCTCTTTCAGGGAAAATTCATAGGCATGGATTTTGTACTGCCCCATTATTATTTTTCCCGCTCCTTCTGCGGCTTTTTTAGCAAAAACAAGTTCTTCTGAGAATTCAATCATTTGAACTTAACCTCCCTTTCTGAATTTATTTCTTTGCGCCTGCGCGCTGCGATATTGCGCACGAGCATTGCTGCAGTCATCCGTGAGAAGCATGTTCATTGCATTGCGCGAATCGGCAAATGGGCATCAGGGTTTGAAAAACCACTCTCTGTTCAAAAAAGCATTCACAAGTTTTTTGTTGAACTCATCGTTTTTGGATTTTCTCTCAGGATGCCACAATACTCCTGCAAAAGGGAATTCAACGTGGAATATGCCCTCAATCACGTCATCAGCGCATTTTGCAAAACCCTTCAGGTTGTTCCCCAATTCCTTTTCAGTGAAGCCGGAATTATGGAATGAATTCGTTTCAATTTTCTTTTCCCTGAAGAATTCCGAATCCAGATCCACTTCATGGTTCTGAGCGACATGCCCCATCACATTCACGATTCTTCCTCCAAAAAACACATTCAGGAACTGGGTCCCCCTGCATTCCGCAAATATGGGCATTCTCGTTTTCATCGCGTATTCAACCAGTTTTCTCTCTGTCTTATCCCTCTCATCAGCATACTTCCCATTTGAATCAGGCATCCTCCCATACATTTTTGGGTTTATATCATTTCCACCGCTCAGGATTATCCCATCAAGGGAAAGGACTTCAATGTGCGCTTCCAGATTATTGATTACGTTTGGAATGGGGATGAGTGCGATTGGGAATTTTTCATAATACTGCACATAATCCTGCTCCAACCCATCCCTTTTCGCGCCCACCTGCGCTTCAATCACTCTCTGCGTAATTCCAATTTTCTTCATGTTCTCCCCAATGAATTCAACCTTCAAGGTTAATAAATCGCTTTATGCTTCCCTCTTCAGCCCACTTTACTGCCTTCTCATAATCCTCCACAGAATCAAACTCCATCCAGCCGCGTTTTGCGTGCACTGCTTTCACTTTATCCTCCTCATCAACCAAAGCCTGCAGCATGTCAGTCATGTAAGCTTTCTTGAAGGATTTTGAGTTGAGCCAGCGCTCCTCTTTTTCCCAATATTTTTTCCTGTTCTTCTCAAATAATTCAATGTATTTTTTGCATCCTTTCCTAGAGAATTTCAGCATTCCCACGTATCTAGCCATTGCCTTATCCATTTCGCAGTGCGGAGCGCCAATTTCAACAATATTATTTTTTTCATCATAAACCAGACTCTCTACATCCTCTTTCCAATTCCCAAGCCTTTCTTTCCAATACACCAACCATTCATCATCAACCAGAACCCCAAACTCACCCTTGAAATTCTTCATCAGTTCCACTAGCCTCTTTTCATAAACAATATCCCCATAACATACAATAATGCCGTCTTTTTCTTCAAGCATTTCCTTTTTTGCGCACATGAGCGAATAAGCCATGTTGGTGGATTCATATTGCTCATTCATTATTTTCTTTATTATCGCGCTTTTTCCATTTGCAGTTATTTTTTCCGGCATGTAACCGCAAACAACGATTATCTCTTTTATTCCCGCGCTCTTAAGCGCTTCCACCTCTCTCTGCAAAAGGGTTTTTCCTTTGAATGATAGCATTGCTTTTGGAATATTTTTTGTGTATTTGCCAAGCCTTGTTCCCATCCCTGCAGCAAGAATTATCGCTTTCATGAAACCACTTTCAAAAGATATCCAGTTTCTGGATAATCCAATTCTTGGATAACCTTGTTTCGTCTCATTCATATTATGACTTTAATGTTTTCACAACCACAGTTCAATTCAATCCTTCTGCATCTTAACTCACATATTATTATCGTTTACTTTCAAGCCCACTCTACCAGCAGCCTTTTATTTTTCCGTTGCGAGAATATTATGCGCCGATGAGGACATGAACAACCGCTGAGCCGCAAGGCGATGATTGCGCTAACAGCGTCTGAGGCGCATTTCTTTTACTCTTTTTCCTATATTTTCAATACTCAGCAGGCAGCAAAAACAGAAACTTACCTATTCTTACCTTCCAGCCAAGGTAAGTTTGGGTAAGTTTTGAAAAATACACGGCAACCGATCTCGGTTGCATGAAAACAATGCCTTCAGAATCCAATTCTTCCCCTTGTCGTTCTCTCCGAAGACCGTTCCAGCAATACTGCCTTTATATGATCCATGTTCACGTTTGCCTCGGAATCCCTGTCCGCAGTATGTGCCACCAATATGCATGCCTTATTCAATATGTCCTCAATATCCGCACCAACCATTCCCTCTGTAGCTTTTGCGAAACTCCGCACATCTTCTGGAGCAAGGGTGAAAAGAGGCATTTCCCTTCCATTTTCCCTTGCCTTATCCTCTTTCTTTCTTAAATGGATGGATATAATCTCTTCCCTTTCTTCTTCACTCGGCTTCCCCATGAATATTATCCTGTTGATTCTGCCCGCCCTTATCATAGCGGGATCCAGATCATTTTGTTCGGCATTAGTGGTCATGAAAACGATGATCCTTCCTTTTCTTACAGTCAATGTGCCAAGTTGGCGTTTGAATTCAGTGAGAACTGACTTTCTAATACGATCCAAGTCCGATGCAGCGAACTGATCCACTTCATCGAGGAACAGCACCACCGGGCCATTCCTTTCAACAGATAATTTCTCGGCGAAATCAAAAAGCTCTATGACTTTTTGCTCGGATTGTCCAAACCAAACATTAAAAATATCTCCGCCGCCAATCAGCATGAAAGGGCAATCCAATTCTCCTGCCAAGGCAAGACCTGCAAGCGTTTTGCCCGTACCGGGAGGGCCATTCAAAAGAACGCCTGTTACTGGATCACAGCCATGTTTTGCATACCATTCGGAATTTCCTATCTCATCCTGAATCATCCTGAGCTGCTCCTTGACTTTAACATATCCCCCGATGTCATCAATCCTTGCAGTGCTTTGTTCAACCCTGAATCCTTCTTCTTCCCTTTCTCCAATCTGGGAGGGCTGCCGATATTCAGCTCCCGCCTCAATTATTTCTTTAGCCCTCGCCGAAGCTTCAGCCAATATTTCATCGCGATTCTCCATCAAATGCCTGAAGTTTTTTACGGTCTGTTCTCCCGCTTCTTCATACGTCGTTGAATCATATAATGAGAAGTGTACGGAGCATCTGCTCCTTTGGATTCCAGTTTCTTCTGCGCTTTTTGAATATTTGCTTTCAATTGCAACCTGAACATTATAAACATCAAAAAAAGCATTCGCCATGTCCATAAGGTTTTTTGCATTTTCGACTTTTCCTTCAATCGAAATCCTGATGTCGCGAATTGGGAAGAGATCAAAACTTATTTCAATTCTCTGGGCCCCTCTCGAAACTGCCAATACGCTTCTTATTCCCTCTTTTTCCAATTCAGTAGAAAAGCCCAGTTCTTCAAGCATCTCAACCAAATCTGAAAAAGCTTTTTTCTTCACACTTCTTCTATCAATCAGGTTTGAAACGATATTAGAACTGAATGAAAAACTCCAATCCGACACATGCCCTTTGACCGAACCATGCAGCTCTCCGTCTTCTGCTGAAATCCTGACTTTCGCCGAGAAAACATTTCTCTTTTTCATTTCCCGGTATATCCGCCTCAATGAAGTTTCGTCGGGAACATAGCACGGAGGCATGGATGGAAATGATTCCGGTATATGATCAAGAGGTCCTCCCATTAGCTTTTCAATACTGAATAATACGCTGGCTCTATCTCCTTTTGGGGCTGTTTGACTTGGATTTGGAGGCTTAGGCGATTTTTGCATTCCCATGAAAAATATTCAAGCACATGAAAGCATTTAAATGCATCCCTTCTTCTTTTTGATCAATTCGCCTTAAATCTCCCTGAATAATTCCTTTCTCCTGCTTTTTTTCCCGGAAACCTGCGCGCCATAACCCACTGGAAGCACGGAAACGGGCTTCAAAGAGGTTTTCAAAACCTTCCTGACTTCCTCCTCATTGAATGCGCCGACCCAGCATGAGGCAAGATTAAGCGAAGTGGCAGCAAGCATCCCATGGGTGCATGCAATCGCAGCATCCTGCACGGAATACAATTCCTTCCCCCTTTTCCCGTATCCCGCGGCCTTCTCCTCATCCAGTAGGAATACAAAAACTACTGGCGCTTCGGAAATGAAATCCTGCCCAAGGCATGCACTTGCAAGCGCCTTCCTCGCGTTTAACTCCTTCACAATGATCACGGAATAAGATTGAAGATTTCCCGCGCTTGGCGCGTTTATGATAGTTTCTTTCATTTTCTGGATAGCCTGCATTTCAACGGGCTTGTTCTGGAACTTCCTGCACGAGAATCTTTTTTCAACAGCATCGAAAAAATCCATTCCCCTACCTCCTATTCTATAACACATGATGAAAAAGTTGAAAACAACTTTTTCAGCTTTTGAATTTCAATTCACAAAATACTATTGAAATTCTAAAACAATTATAATATATTCAATTATTCCTTATGCCAATAATTTTAAATAGGTATTTGCAATTAACTATGGGATAGCCTTATGTCCATTTCAACTTTTGCAATTCAACTTCCGATATTGGCGTGCCCTGCAGGCGTTCCAAAAGAGGAGCCTCTTGCAGCTTTTGCAACATTCCTGTTCCAGTTTTTTTCAAAACTCTTCAATTCAGCCGACAACGGGATAGTGTTCACTGCGATCGTCCTCACTCTCCTCACCCTGACAATTGCCTTCTGGCTCTGGGTTTTTGTAAAAGTGCTTTTGGGGAAGAACTTCAGGAAATCCATTTACAACACTTTGGGGCTGCACGTTCAAAAGGACATAAGCATGATGGACTTCCTTCTTCCCTTCGTTCTCATTGGCTTTGCTTTTCTTTTGAAATCAAATCCGGCGGTGCGTTCAATTGAGTTCTGCTCTGCAGGAGAATTCATCGGAATCCTTGGGGAAATGGTGGACAACAACAGATGGTACCTCATATACCTTTCTGCGCTCTACTTGGGAATAATAGCCACCTATTCAATAATCGACAAGCTTTTCAAGAAAATGGCAATGAGGTCCGCTTTTTTCCAGGAGAGGGAGGCATTCAAGGATTTGGAATCCTTCTTCCAAGCAGACTTAACGACTGAGAAGGAATCCCTGAAAGACAAGCTCCTTGAAATAGCCGGGGACATTGAAAAAATCTCAACTTTGGGTTTTGACACTTCAGAAGAAAAAAGGAAAGTGAATGAATTGGCTTCAAGGGTTCACGAATCGGAAAAATTCATGAATGCAAAAAAATTCGAAACCGCAAAAGAAGTGATGGGTGAACTCAAAAACGAATGCTCCCAGCTCGTCCAGGATTTGGAAGACAAGAAATACATGTTCGGAACGCATGAGAAGGTGCTCAGGAGGCTTAAAGAACTGACAACAATGCTGGAAGGGGATCTTCAGAAAGCCAAAGAGATAGGAATGAAGGACGCTGAAGAGGAAATAAAAAATTACCTTATTTTTGCAAATGAACTCATCGTGAAGATGGGCGAATCTCCAAACGCCGGGAAATTCGAGGAAACGATGAGGATTCTTGAGAAAGCCGCTAAAGACGGCGAGGAGGCTGCCGAGAGAATAGAGAAGAGGCTGAAGGAAACGGAAAAAACAACCGGAATCAGCTTCCCCTGCCCCTCCTGCGGAGAGCCGCTCGCCCTCACGGAAGAGGGCTGCAGGAACTGCGGCACGAACATAAGGGAATACCTCATCAAGACCGATTTCCAGCTTCTCGCGGAGATTGACGAAATCAAGCTTCTCCTGCAGGAAGAGGACATGAAAACAGAGCTCGAGATACTTGAGAACATGGAAGTGATGGCGAGAAACATCACGAAGGAGAAGGACACAAGGATGCTTGCCGTGAAACTGAAGGATCTGGGAATGAAATTCCTGGAATTCAAGAAGAAAGTAGAGGGTTTGAGGGAGGCAAAACGGCACATGAAGAAAGAGAAGAAGGAGTTGATGATCCTCTATGATCAGGTAATGGATTTGAAAATAAAGACCTCCTCCAAAATCCCGATAGACAAGATAGACCACGTTCTTTCAGAGATAGACGAATTGGAGGGGAAAAATTACGAAAAGGCCCTTATGAAGGCAAGGGAGCAGAAAGACAAATGGGAGGAAGTGAAAAAGGAGCTCGGAACCCAGGTTGAGGAAGAAACGCAGTTGAAGGAAAAGCTCGAGGACATGAGGAAGGAAATCACGATCGCAAAAGACATTGTGCTTCAGGCGCGCTCCTACGATATTGACACTGAGCTCTACGATGAAGTGATAAGGGGGCTTGAGAGAAGGAGCTATGAGAACATAACGCTGAAGGAAGTCTACGAATCCATTTTCACGATAAGGAAGCTTACTGAAGAGCTTTCGATAAAAATCAATTCCGAGATAAGGGTGAAGGAAAAAGTCCATGAGTTCTATGCAAAAATCGAGGAATTGAGGGACAAGATAAAGGAATGCAAAGTGCAGGAGATCGCAGCAGAGCAGGAGGAAAAAATGCTGGAAGAAATCTCTTCGCAAGACAGGGGTACGCTGGAGAAAATTGAAAGGCTGAATCAAATCGTGTCCCAAATCCTCTCGAATCTTGATGAGAAGCTCAGGATCGCGGAAAAGTGGAAGGAATGGGAGAGGACTATTGAGAATGTGCTGAAAATGAAGAATGCCGCAGGGGAAAACGATCTCACGATAATCCCGTCAGACTGGAGAATATGGGCAATGCACAGGTTCGCGCTTGCCCACGGAGGGGAAGGCATAATACTGGAAGGAACTGGTTTAATGAAGATACAGCCCAAGGCTTTCAACCTTGAAGAAATCCACTCTTCAGTGGGGCTTCTTCTCACAATAAAGGGAATATACGGGATAGTTATTTCCAGAAGGGACGGAATACCGATTTATTCAAACGTGGACAATGCGGAACTGGTTTCAGCAATGGTTTCAAAGCTCGTTGCAACGGCAAGCATGGTCTCAGGAGAATTGGAGAAGGGGAAGGTGAAAACAGTCCTTCTCAACAGCCCTGAAAAAACCCTCATCTCAATAGTGGAGAAGAACATAATCCTCACGTGCATCGCAAGCAGGAAAATCGACATGGGAATAATAATGGAGAATTTAAAAGTAATTGGCGAAAAATTGAAGAGCTGAAAAAAAGTTCACATTGCGCAAATTTTCTCAAACTTTTAATCATAAGCCCTATTGAGCGGCAACGCGTCACTGTTTCAAGAATGCGTTGGCAGCATGCCCTCTCGGAAACATCTCTTCAAGGTTTTTGAATTGTTCGCCCGCATCCCTCCAGCGTTTCGGATCCCGATAATTTGCGAAATTCCCCCTGCCTCCTACAAGAACGTCTACAATCACTTCACGCACGGTTGCAATTCCAGAATCTCTTGATATCATATAATCACGTTCTTTATTTTACAAGGCGTACATTTAATAAATCATATGCATTTGGGATATCTCCCTCAGGAACAGAGCAAACCTATATATTTTTTAATTCTATAAAAAGCATGACCCAAATATACTGGGAGGTGTTTTTATGATGCCGATGGATCCAAGGCAGATGAAGAGGGTTATGAAGCAGATGGGCATGAGCGTTCAGGATGTTCCCGCGAAAAGAGTGATAATTGAGCAGGAAGGCAAAAGGCTCGTGATTGAAGAACCGAACATAACGCTCACCACAATGCAGGGGCAGAAGATATTCCAAGTGATAGGCGATGCAAAGGAGGAATCCTCATCTTCGGAAGATCCAAAGAAAAAAGAGGAGGACGTTCAGCTGGTGATGGACACTGCGAAAGTTTCAAGGGAGGAAGCGCTGAAAGCCCTTGAGAAAAGCAATTGGGACATTGCGCAGGCAATAGTTGAATTGGAAAAGAAATGAATATTCTATGGGGGGATTTTGATGAAAATAAAATCAATAAAGGCGCGCGAAATCCTTGACTCAAGGGGGAATCCCACGGTTGAGGTTGATTTAATCACTGATAACGGAACCTTCAGGGGAATGGTTCCTTCAGGAGCTTCTGCCGGACAGCACGAAGCAATTGAACTCAGGGACGGCGACAGGAAGAGATTCGGCGGAAAAGGGGTTCTGAAGGCAGTTTCCAACGTGAATACAATTATTGCCCCGAAATTAACCGGAATGGACTGCGCGAAGCAGGAAGAGATCGATAAGATAATGATTGAGCTTGATGGCACAGAGAATAAGGGGAAACTGGGCGCAAATGGGATTCTTGCAGTTTCCATGGCTGCTGCGCGCGCGGGCGCTTCTTCAAAAGGAATGAAGTTATTCGAATACGTTGCTTCGCTTTATGGAGTGAAGGCAAATACGCTTCCAATTCCCATGTGCAACGTGATAAATGGAGGGAAGCATGCAGGGCAGGAGAATTCAATACAGGAGCACATGCTCATGCCCACTGGAGCGAAAAGCTTTTCGGAAGGAATAAGGATGGTTGCAGAGTCCTACCATGCGCTAGCGAAAATCCTGAAAGGGAAATTCGGCGCAGGCGGGGTTTTGATTGGAGATGAGGGTGGATTTGCACCTGCGCAAGTTGAAGAAGTGAAAGAGAGGCTCGGAATGATGGTTGAAGCAGTGAAGAATGCGGGTTATGATGAAAAAACAATGAAAATAGCAATGGACCCTGCTTCAAGTGAATTCTTCCATGATGGAACTTATAAAATCGGTTCAAAATCCTTTTCCGGAGGGGAATTGGTCGATTTCTACGCAGATCTCTGTTCAACTTACCCGATAATAAGCATTGAAGACGGATTGGCTGAGGATGATTGGGATTCATGGGTTGAGATGGTGAAAAAGCTTGGAAGTAAAATACAGATTGTTGGAGACGATTTATTCGTCACGAATACTGAGAGAATAAAGAAAGGGATTGCATTGAAGGCAGCCAACTCAGTTCTCATAAAGCTCAACCAGATAGGTTCTGTCACGGAAACGCTTAATGCAATAAAAATGGCGCATAAAGAGAAATGGACTGCTGTTGTTTCCCACAGGAGCGGGGAAACCGAAGACGACTTCATTGCAGACCTCGTTGTCGGTACCAATTCCGGCCAGATAAAGACGGGCGCGCCCGCGAGAAGCGACAGGAATGCAAAATACAACCAGCTTCTCAGGATCGAGGAAGCCTTGGGTAAAAAAGCAGTGTTTGGAACTGAAAAAATGAGAAGCTGATTGAACTTTTTATTTTTTATTGTATTAGAATTTCAATAGCGGTTTTCCATTGAAATTCAAATGCGGACATAGTTGCCAAGGTTGTTGCGCCAGCAACTTTGTCCATGTATGAGAATT
>Ga0315294_10003522_pt1 | contig 17084 bp, 26 predicted proteins | sample YL17G13_40_MG_FD_203626 | JGI IMG/M metagenome (GOLD analysis project Ga0315294, IMG submission 203626) | Sediment microbial communities from Yellowstone Lake, YNP, Wyoming, USA - YL17G13_40 | ecosystem: Environmental > Aquatic > Freshwater > Lake > Sediment | place: USA: Wyoming | collected... | reverse complement strand
ACTTGCAGCCACGTCCGGCCTTCCCCCTGCTGCAACGACTGTAGCAGAGCCCACGTAAACGCCCCGTTGGGTCGGCCGTCCATCCCGAAGGTGCTGTCGGCCGCCGTCTGGTTCTCCTGACAGGCCGCCAGCACCCGGTGCTGCTCCTTGTAGTCCGGCTGGAGCCACGAAGCCAGCTTCCGTACCGACAGCTCTCGGTCCCTGTGGCGCACCTCGATGTCAAGAGGCGGGGCCAGGTAGCGCACCTTGGTGTAACGACCTTCTTCCCGAACCATCTTGATCAGCTCGGCTGGGTCAGTAGAAATCGGTACTGACAAGTCCCGCATTCCGCCCGCGTGACACACATCGAAGATGAGCGTCAAGTCTACACCGGGTGGCAATCGGCCAAAAATCTTATCGAGATCGTTATCAGATATGAATTTCTCTTCGTCACTCCAGTCGTAGTCGATAGGAACAAGACATGCTTCTACCCTGGAACCAAGCGCATTTCCGCACCATCGGCGCATCAGCGTCCCGTGGCCAGAAACATGAAAAACCAGATGATCACCGGCTACGGCACCTGCCCGTAGCCACGCCGCACGACTCTTGATTGCTTCCGTGGTCGCCCGCTCATCCAAGAGCAAGCGCACATTGTCTTTTGGAATAGTGTTGGTCAAAAAAGAATACATATCCATGGCGTCGTTGATGCAGCCATGGAGCGGATTATCCCGATACTTGTTAATACCGACACATACAGCCTTGCTCGTTTGCCCGACAACTGCTTTGGTCATTTGCCCTCCTCGTCCTCGAACTTGAAGAACTCGCAGATAGCGTTCAAAACTTCATTTTCGATGTCGTTTTTAACAGCTTCCTCCGTCGGCTTGTCGGTGTGCTTGTGTGCTCTCATCCAGCCGATTGCGATACCTTCCTCGAGAGCACGACAGAGAACAACATAGGCGCTGACCTTCATACTGCCGGTAACTTCTGGTTTCTTCACGTCCACTGCTCCTTCAGCCCCTGAGCCACTGCATCCCACTCCGCTGACGTGCGGCGCTCCAGGTCGCCCTGTACGTGTACGATGTCAACGCAGTGACCCCAGGGCCATTGACCGTCCTTCGCTGCCCTGAGCAGCTGCTTGTAGTGGCCCTGAAGCCGACGCAGATACTCCAAGGTGATGCCAGACTCGTAGGGCCGGTCTTCTTTCTCTGCTCTCTCACGGATGCGCCGGAGACACGTCTCGGGCTGCGCGTCGATGTAGATCAAAGTCGTCGGAGGGAAGAGCATCAACTTCATGTTCTTCAACGCTGCTCGATACGTCTGATGATCCAGCTCGGTGATGTTACCGTCCTCGTAGTGCATTGCTTCGAACGTGGCGTCTCCAAACACGGAACGGTCGACCATGGCACCGTCGTACGTGTCCGAATAGAGAGCCTCGCAAGCCGCCAGCATCTGCAGCCCGATGCGTCGGTGCAGAAGGTGCAACTGGAGCTGATAGGCGTACCCTTTTGGGTTGGAGTAGAACCGATCCAGGTGTGCCTTGTCGACCGGCTCTTTGATGACGCGATAGTTCAGTCGCGGCCCGACCTCGCGCACGTACGTGGTCTTACCGCTACCGATGCCGCCTTCGACGTAGACAAGTCTGCCGTCGATTGGTTCATTCATTTCGCAACTCCGTTCTTAAGAAGCTCAGCTGTCATGAACCCGTAGTTGCCGAGATCACCCATGGTCACATACGCCTTTTCGTCCACCACTTGTTCCTTCTTCCCTCGGAGCACCAGGTTGCTGGCGCGCATCAACTTGTCCAGCATCCTGGTGAGAAGCCCGAAGTAGATCATCTTGAGAGGGGAGTCGATCACTACTCCCTCGGGGAACCAGAGTGCCAGCGTCTGTCCGGTCAGCAGGTACGACGAGCCGTAGTCCGCGTTCTTGTCGAGGAACGTCGCACTCCACTCATTCACGAGCGCGACCACTGCTTCATTTCGGGTCATAGATCACCACCATGGAAGGGAAGGGCGCTGGAGCCACGATTCCGTTCTCGCCTTCGAACCACAGCCGGCCCTCGACAAACTCGATACCAGAAGCGTGGGGCCATACCAGACGATGAAACCACGCGGTATCGGTCCTGGCAGGCAGCAGAAACACCACCAGGATCTTCTCGTCTACTGCCTTCTGCAGCCACGGTCGCGGCCCGTTGTCTCCACGCCCATAGGGTGGATTGCACCAGCACCTCTCACCGACCCACGAATGCGCCAGTCCATCACCGGCCTCGGTGTAGTAGCGAGGGCACTTGGCGTTCTTCTTCGAAGCACACACGTCGAGCGTGAACGAGAACCGCTTGTCATACCGATTAAAGAAGTCACTCGGAGTGCCCCACTCCGCACTATCGCTAGACCAGTGGACCTTTGCTGTCATTACACGCTGGCAAGCCTTGGTGTGTTACGCCTCACACCAAGCATGAGCACGTCTTCCCTCCGCACAGCCCACACAATACCGGTCCCGTTAGCGGCCTCTGTCTCGAACAGGAACTCGCCTGTACTCTTCCCGTCCTCATTTTCACCACGATACACCCCGGAAATGATGTTGAGCACCATATCCATGGTCCGCGTGTCGGCATTGGCCACAGGAGCAAACGCCTGTGTCTTGAAAACCAAATAGCACGCATCACCTGACTTCATTTCCATTTTCAATCTCCTTTTGAAGAAGTCGTTCGATGTGTCTCAAATCAACAATGATCTGCTCTACATCTCGTAATGAGATACCATAGTTATGCTGACTATACCGATCCACAAGCCCTTCCTCGAGATTACGCCTGTGGTCTCGGATACGACAAAGCCGTAGCTCGGCCTCGGTCATTTTCCGATCCTGTACTTCGTCGGCCGCGTAAGCCCCACCCGTTCGACGTTCTGCCCTCGATCTTTCAAAAGCACCAGATAGCGGAACACCGTACGCCGACTGATGCCTGCCTCTATCTCTAGCTCCTTCAAAGTGCGTGGACGTCGCAGCAGTGCTCTGAACACTTTGAGTGCCTTCTCGTCTACTGTCATTTCCTTCTCCCTAGCCTCCACAGGCCAATGCCAACCGCGTCGATCACATTGTGCAGCTTGCTCTTCGGAGCGCCGCAGCTGTCCACTACTAGCTTCTCTTCCGCCGAAAGAAGAGAAAGCGTATAAGCGTTATCAAGAGCCTTGGGCCTGTTATGTTTCCACTTGTGCGGCCTAACCAGCTGCGGCTCGGCAAACGGGGCTGCGGCTCCAGCTGCGATTCCGGCAATGACTGCAACATCGATCAAATCATTGGGGTCACCCTTTTGCAACCGCTGCTGGTAGACCTGTGGTACTTCAATCACCACCGCTGATGGAGGAGGACATGCCCGTCCCATCATCCGTTCAAGTGCTTCAGCGGTATGCACGAGGTTGTCACACACAAGAAGCCCTGCCGAACTCAATCTATCGCCTACAAACGAAGCCCAACCGAGTCCCGCCTTGCCTGGATCAATGGCTACAAGTCTACTCATCTTCTGGCTCCCATGCGACCAACCGCTCGCCGTCGTAGACCTGCTCGGCGCCCTTCGACCATCGGCGCATCAGTGTCGCCGAAGCAGTGGCAGGAACATCGGGCGTCCACTTCTCCATGGCTTCTACCATCACCTGTTCTAGCTCCTTGGCCGCCTCGTGCCCAGCTTCCTCTGGCGTCTCCATAATGACCTCGTCATGGACGAACACCACGGGCCGAGAGCCGTAGAGCGCCGAGTTGCGATCACAGTAGGCACGCTTGCACGCCGCGAACAGAGCAGCCTTGGAAGCATGAGCTGCTAACGTCTGAAAGTAGCCGTTAGCGGCATCACAATAGCCACAGTTGCCACGCACGAAACCGCTTTGCGGTATTGTCTGCCAGCCGACATCGGCGCTACCGACGAGACTTTCGACGTGCTTGAAGTATCCGCGCATCTCTGGCCACTGCTCGAACCAGTGGTCACGAAGCTCTTGTGATCTTGCTTCGGATATTTTCAATCCATACCCTTTAGCATAATCAACGAACTTTAATGCTCCCATTCCTCCAGGATAACCGAAGTTGCAGCATTTTGACTGTTGACGCAAATCTTTTATATGTGCGTCTTTTGCAGCTTTAAGCTCTTTGGCTTTCTCTATTGTCACTCCAGCTAATGAAGCAGCGAACTCGAGGTGGGGATCGAAGTGAGGATTGACCTGGAACCGCTCAGCGAGCCGAGAATAGCCCACGATGTCCAAGCACGACTGCGCTAGCGTTCTCATCTCTTGAGCATCGAAGTCGCACGCTAGCAGCACCCTGCCGTGGCGCGCGACAAAACATTCTCGAACACCAGGAAGGCGCGGCTGATTCTGTAAATTCGGAGCATGACTGGACGTACGATCACTGGCGGCTCCGATAGCATTGAAATTCGCATGCACTATCGCAGCGAACAGCTTGGTCAAGTAGGTGTTAGCGACTTTGCGGAGCTGCTCGAACTCGACCAGCTGTTGTAGCGGCTCCGATTTACACTCGCGGATCACGTCCTTACCAGTAGCGACGGAGCCTTTTTCCGTCAACGGAGGCGAACCTCCAGGGTAGTGTGCCGTGATGGCGGCCCGAAGCGCCTTGAGCGACTTCTTGACTGACGGCACCTGCTTACCACAACGCACTGGCCCCGGCTTAGTAGTCTTCTTGTACTGGGCAAACCCGGCTTCGGCCAACGGCCCTACCAGCGCATCCATGCGGTCGATAGTCTGAACCCACAACTTGTCGACCTGCACTGGATCCGTTTCGATTCCCCACACCGAAGTGAGTCGAAGCGCCAGGTCTGCCTGGGTATCCTCGAACTGGGTAGGGATAGCGTAGTGCGCGTGTCGGGACCGCTCTTCTTGATTTTGAAAAATCTCCCAGGTCGTCACCGCATCACCAACCGCGTAGTCGATGGCATCCTGCGACCACTGCTCAAGAGGAAGTCCGTCCAGCTCACCGTACCGCAACCGCCAGGTGTCTTCCCCCTTCTTCACTTCCTTCTTCAGACGCCTGGCCGCGATGTCGGCCATGGAATAGGTGTGCTTCTCCCACTTGCCGTTTGCCCAGCGGCCTCGGAATTCGCCGGCCGCGATGTCGAGCAGCCGTTCTCTCACCGCAGTACAAGTGATGTTGTCGGCTTCGTACGCGGCCCAGAGCTTCTCCCAGACGGAAGGGAAGGTCGCCATGACGCAAGCGGCGTCGTACGCCACGACGTGCCCCACTAGCGGTACCTGATTCAAGTGCTGATGCAGCCATTGCTCGATGTTGTCGTCACCGACCTCGAGCCCCGACCGCTCACCGTCGAACCAGCTCAGGCAGACGACCCGAGGGGCCATGCTACCAGGGCCGAACAAATACGTCTCAGTATCCCAGGCAGTCACTTTGGGCATGGATTTCCCTTGGTACTACACTAGACACACAGTGTCAAGGGAATAGGAGGGGGAGATTCAGAATCTACGAGACGAACCCGGCTGCCGTCCGCAGCTCGTCAGCCTTGGCCTGCATGTCGTCGGGGATGGAGCGCCAGTTGCAGAGCGTGAAGTCATTGCCGGCCTTGGTCTTGGTCTGGACCGCCTCGAGACGCACCAGGCGACCATGGCAAGGATTCTTTTCGGAGCACGCCAGCTGGGCTCCCTTGGCGTCCACATCAGTCTGCGGCACGTTCATCACAGCGGCCAGGAACGCCTTGACGTTGCCAGGACTGGCATCGTGGCGGAAGTTCACGGCCCAGGACATCCTGGTGCCGGCCTTGCGCTCCGGAACATCACTCTGAAGGATGTCGAACTCGGTGATGAAGACGTCTTCTCCCTTCCGACTGCGGATCATCTTGACGATGTCCACATAGAGCACCTGGTAAATGCCGGCCATTGGATAGATCCCACCGGTCCTCCCGTCGGACTCCTCGACTCGGTCGAAGGGGCTGTTGCTCTTGGGTGGGGACTTGGGTGCTGCGCTCTCGGTGCTGCCTCCGAACATGCCCATGACTCTTCTACCTTTCCGCCCTTTCAGGGCGCTCTGATAACCCGGTCCATCCGGGAGTATCGTCCTTGTATCACAACTGAGCCTGCTAGAGCAAGGGCTTTCCGCCCTCGAGCACAAACAAATTCTTGGCTCCCCTGGTGCACGCCGTATAGAGGCACCTGAGCTTCTCGAGCGGCACCGGCATGTCCGCGATGTCAGGGTAGTCGACGAAGACGTTCTGATAAGTACTCCCCTGGGCTTTGTGTACCGTAGTCACATAGTGAGGCTTGAGCCGGCAACACAGCTTCTTCTCCCCGAGATCAAAGTTGTACGCATCTCCCATGCCCCAAAACTGTGTCCACCTGATTTCCCGCCTCACAGCCGCCGCCTTCATCATTACCACGTCACGTCGAAAACGCGGCTCGTCGTCCGGGTGCACCACATACACCCCAAATCGTTCCCCGCCGTCTTCGTTGTCTTTCTCGAACTCGAGCCGCAACGTCCGGTACTTCCCGAACCGTCGATCTGGATGATCACACTCACGGACACTCTGCAAGACGGCGTCCTCGTCGGTGATCATGTGCATCAGCGGTCCGTCACCTGGATTGTCCTGATTCAACACCGGCTCGGTCGCGTAGTAACGAACCCCGGACACGTACACCTCGTCTTCGTGCCCTGGATGCAACGCATCGAGAAGTCGACGTGCAAATGGATTGATGCGCTCCCATCTCCAGCACACTACTCGATTCAAGTCGGGACTGTCGGGATCGTTCCGGAAGTGCTCCAGGATGATGTTCTCGAACTCGGCCCGCGTCTTGATGCTGTGCACACCACAGCCGTTGACTAGCTTCGGCTCTGGCGCCTCACCAGGCTGCTCGCCATCTTGAATACGTCGTAGCCAGTCGGCCAGTTGGATGATGGGGTTGTCGGCTGCCTGGCGAACCACTTCAGTCAACCGGAAGTAGGGCTCCACGTCGAGGCTTGGAGAGCCAGATTCCTTCACGGGCGGCAACTGATGACGGTCACCGACAAAAATCAGCTTGGTGCCGTAACGACGCGCTTCTTCGACTAGCTGATCGTAGAGCCCCAACTCTTCGCGACCCTTTGGGATGTTCCCGACCATGGAGCATTCGTCAACAACGACGATGTCAAACCGGGCCATCAGATTCTTTGTCTCGTCCCTCTTTCGGCAGTACTTCTCCTTGTCGTCCGACGACATGATCAAGTCCAAGAGCTTGTGCACCGTCATGCACGGCACGGTGATTCCATGCTGACCGGCCGTGTTGCACAACACTCGCACAGCCTTGTTGGTGGGTGCCACGAGCACGACGTTCTTCTCGGTGTGCTTCAAGTACTCGGCCACCGTCGTGGTCTTCCCAGTGCCTGCATGGCCAGTGAGCAGCATGTGCTCGTCACCGCTGTTCTCGAAGTCGAGCATGACCTCGACCGCTTGCTGCTGTGTCTCGGTCAGCTCTACCACGGTAGGAACCTCAACGGGCCGCGACTCCCGAATGATCCGGCGCTCCAACTCGGCCCGGTGCATTCCGAGGATGGGGTTTCCGCGACGAGGATTATAAGCGAGATCAAAGCTCATACTAACCCTTTCTCGGCAGCAAGCCATTCTGGAATTGTGATGCTCTCCCCGTCATCCTCTATGATCTGGCTCTTTGGTATCCAGTGCCTGTCAGGACTGAACGGGTCGTCGCTCATGTCGTATTGAATGGCCATGTCTGTTTCTTTGACCCGACGACAATACGGGATTGTTTCCACGCCTTCAGCCTGCTCAGGATCTGGATTATAGTAGCCCATCGATGCCTCCCAAATCCGCATAGCACAACTTCTGCCGGTTACCGAAGGTGTCTTCCAAATATCTGGCGTCCGAAAGCGCCTGCCCGAAAGACGCCAGCAACTCGGGCGCGTGCAGGAATACCTCGAAGACTACTTCGTCAGCCTGCTGCCCTTCTCTGTGAAGACGTCCGAGTGTCTGCTCCCAACTCTTGCCACTAGCCATCGGCGACGTCACCAGAGCCCGGCAGTACCGCTGCAAGTTCTTTCCCTCTGAATGTGACTGCTGACTGGCGATGATGGCAGGCGCCTCACACTCCAAGATGCCGTTGTCGCCGGCCTCGAAGTACGGCTTGCCAGACGCCGCAGCCACAGCGGCGCCGAACGCCTGCTGTTCCACCCAACAGATGCCGGGCTCGTCCTCGGTCCGGGCCTCGAGCCAGCGGCAGCACGCCTGCACCGCAAAATCATCCACCCACTCAGCTACGGTGTGCAACTTGAACGTGTCTTTGATGGCTTTCCATGCGTGCCAGGGATGATCGGCCGATAGTAGTTCTTCTCGTTCACACTCGTTCCACACTTGAAGCTCGGTGTCCAAGTGCCTCTGGTTGTGTGTCAACGTCTCGCGCACGCACTTCTTCCATTCGGCCCGCGCCTCTAGCCACTCCCTGGGAGGCACTGGATCCCAGCGATAGTAGAACCCCAACGAGAGTTCCCGCATGTGCCGCCACAGCTCTACAGCCTCGGTGATGATGTCTCCGTTAGGCGTGGCCCACGTTGTTCGCATCTGCTGGGCCAGCCGCTCCACGTTGCGGGGCATCACCAGCCCCTCGAACGGCACGACACGCAGAGAAGTACCCAACAGGTTTTCTCTGGTGGCCACCACGCCCGGTGTCTCAGTCAGACGTCGGCGGAACCCCTGCCGGGCATTCTCGCCTGGCAGACAGAAGCGTCTCAACGCCCCCGGCCCGACCCGTTGCTCGTCAGGCACCTTCTCGTCCAGGGCATCAGCCCAATCCGATAGCTCAGTCCACTTCTCCGGCACCGGGGCGTTGCCCTTGAGACACCACCGGATGATGTGGGCAAAGTCCCTGATGGAGCGATTTGAAACGGTGCCGGACATCGCGACACACATTGTCTCAGGATGCTCGCGGAAGTACCGGAGCAAGCGGCGCGTGCGCCCTGCCTTCATATGCTTACAGTGGTGCGCCTCGTCGCAGATGATCAAGTCGGGCTGCAGCTCTTCAAGCATCCGGGCATTCTTGGCCAGAGACAGCTCACTGTAGCCAATCACGCGAAGATCTGGATTCAACTTCCAGTGCACAGCCATCCTGGGAAGCACGTAATGGTTGGTCTGCTCACGCAGCTGGGCCGGTACGAAAAGCACCGGCCGCTTGGCTTCGAGCACCACGGGCGCCAGCAGCGAAATGAGCGCCTTCCCCTGGCCCACCCCAATGGGCAGAAAGGCGCCCTTCTGAAGCGCGATGTCCCGAAGCGCAACCGCTTGCACCGTCCACAGCGACATCTGCCCGGCGTGTCTTCTCAGCTCGCTGGTCAGCAGCTCCACTATCTGCGGTAGCCGCTCATCTCCCTCCCACTGGCGCCGAGGGAGGGATTCGATGCGTCGAAAGTCTCCGGAGTAGCTGACCGAGGCCCGCCACCCGGCACGACGAAAGTTCTCGATGGGGTCGGTGTCCCCGGTACGAGCCCTGAGCACATCAAAGAGGGACACTACACTCTCTCTTTCCGCGTCGGCGCTCGGCCTGAACGAATTCGTGCTTCATCCACAGGCAATAGCCGCTGGTCCTAGTACACCCATGTTTGGCCCAAGCATGGTTCATCCACTTCGTCTCGCCGTAGTTATAGCCAAGATCAATCAAGTGGTACTTGGTGCGGACTCCGTGCTGCATTCGACACCTCTCAGAAAGAATTCTGAGTAGGTGTCTGACTCTTTGCCGCGATAATGGTACATCACTTGGTCTTTCTCCGACAACGGGGGCAGTAGTCCTTGCGGACCACTCTCCCCGTCACGTCGTCTTCGTGTCGATCCATAGCCCAGCCCGGCGGTGCTTTCCCCTTGAGCAGCCATTGAGGAGCGTCGCCCTTCTGAGTCACTGCCCACTTGATCATGCCACAGCCGTCGCAAACAAGATGAGGCGCGCAGGGATCAAAACCCAGCTCCTGCATACTGTTCCCGATGCCACACCGGTAGGTCATTTCTTCTTTCGAAATCCTTTGAGCTGCCTCTTCGTCCAGGCGATCTGCTTGACATCAGAACACCAGCATTTGATGCTGAACCCCAAGAAGACCACACCCGCACACAGGAAAATCACAGCCCCGATCACGTAATCAGCAGCCATGATGTCGAGGACGAAGCCCCTCATCGTCACCGCACTCCCTGGATCACGGCTCTGGCCGCCCGCTTGAGCACTTCCTTGACGGCCCGCAGCTCTGGCGTCGACGAATCGGCCAAAATGATCCCCTGGGGCTTGGTGGCCTCGAGCCAGCGACCGAGCTTCCCCGCCAGCAGCGGCCCGCCCTTCGCATAGTCGACGGCGCCCCAATGCCCGACGTTGTTCTCCTTGGCCACAGCATCGGCCAGCGGACCGATGATGTCGGAGAACAGGAGCGGTGCGCCGTTCATGTTCTTCTCGAAGAGCGCGTCGAGAATCAAGATGAAGCCGGTCGACGCAGCGGTGTAAGCAGGAGCATCGGAATTCAGATCGAGTACCTGATGCTCCTCGTCACTGAGCGGCTGCACAGACACAGGCACAGGCCCCTTACACTTGTGGCGAGAAAGGTGTCGAAACACCTTTCCACACGTCGGACACGCGGTCCCTTCTTCGGACACTGCCTCGGGAGCGGGAGCGGGAACGGACGCTGGCTCGGGCACGGAAGCGGTCGGTGGGGGAGGATTGACCTGCTTCTTGTCCCCCAAAGCGCGCAACCGCTCCATCACCGACGCCTCACCATGAGGCTGCATCTCCTCATTATCACGAAAAGGCGGCTGCTCCTCGGGGTCGGGGCTCCTAGGACCGGACAAGTCTTTCAGCTTGTCGAACAGGCCCATCACACCACCTCGGCCTGCTGCTTCTGCAGCTCCAGGATCGTACGATCCTTGGCGTCCACTGCTCTGTCCAACTCCTCAATCTTCACAGTCGCTGACACCAGCTTCCCCTTCACCTTGCCCAACTCATCGTTGGTGGCCGCGAGCTGCCCCTGCGTCTCGGCCAGCTTCTTCTGGAGCGCGGGCCGCTGCATGCTGGCGTCCCGATCAACGATCTGCTTCTGCAGATTCTCGATCTTCTTCCCCAGCTTGCCACTCATCCGATTTCGTCTCGTCATCGACATGGCCGTACAATCCTTTCTGCCCGACAGGGCGGTCCGTGTAGCACCTGAAATAACACACCGGGCACACAGTGTCAATAACCACTTTCCATATAGGCGGCCAACCGGTCACCGGGGGAAAGATTGCAGCGGTCCACATGAGGACAGCCACCGAAGATTCCACAAGACGCGGGATTCGGGGAGAACGATAGCCCCGGCTGGTTGCCGGCCCGGATGGTGGCCATGGTATCAAGATCGTCCAGGAGGTACTTGATACGCTGCATGACGTCCGGAGATTGTGTCGAAAGCTGCACTTCAACGGGCTTGGCCCCCCTCGGCTGGCGTGGCTGGTCGTCGGTCGGATTGGTCGCAGCATAGTAGACCCAGCGGCACCGGACCGTCGGTGACTCCCACTTGAGCATGGCCCAGATGCCGTAGATGAGCACTTGTGGATCCGTCAGCAGCTGCTCCTCAGTCTTTGCCCACCGCAGGTCGGAGGTACTCTTGTGATCTATGACCATCGGGTCGTCGCCCATGACGCCAGGAGGCACCGCACAATCGATGTATCCACCTAACGACAGCCCGGCCCGAATCGGAAATTCAAACCGCTGCTCGATCAAGAGCCGAGGGTCAGGCTCGGGCAACCAGCCCTTCTCGATGCCCTGCCACGCGGTCCTTCCCTCGGACGACTCGTCGGGCTCTTTGCCTTCCTTCAACCATTTCTCCAGCTGCTTGTGGACGTCAGTACCAAACTGCTGCTTGGCCGACGGCGGGGGTCGCAAATTCTCGTTGTACTCGAACGCATAGAGACGGCGACACAGACGAAACTTGGTCACAGCGGTCGGAGAAAGCACCAGTGGCTTAGTCATTGGTGTTGATAGCCTCCAGCAGAGATTCCCTACTACCTATGTTGTAGCGGTCAGACCAAGCGAACAAATGCTCGATATCAATAGGGCGGTAACGAATCTGCCGACCATTAAAGCGCATCTGGCGCCGCTCTGCTGATTTGCTAATGGCTCGCAACGCAGCTCCGATTTTTGCTGTCTCGGCTTCCTGTTTAGTGTTCAGGTACAAATTCCAACCGTCGATGATTGCCTGATCATTTACAAACAATTGGCCGCCCTCACACTTGATCAGTCCCGTGCCTTTAGTATCGAACGGCTTCCTGTTCATGAGATAGCGCACCAACCACTCACACACAGTCGAATTCCATTTCGAACCGAGCAGCAAATTCGAGTGCATGCGAGCCACATCTCCCTCGACCCAAAACCTCTTTCCTGGATCTTTGACTTCGTGGTTCTCGGCTAACCAAAGAGCATGCGCTGCAATGCCGTTGTTCTTCCATTGCGTCATTTTCGCTCTGCCAATCGTCTCAAGATACGGAGCGGCGGCTTCTGTGACTGTTATCCGCAAAAACCGCTGTGCGATAGCTTCTAGATCTTGGTGACTGGAGACGTCTTTGGTGTCGAGAAGGAACTCGTTATTAGCGGTGAGAACCAGCCGAATGGCGCCGTTGATGTCCGACGATGCTAAATACTTTCGGGTGAGTGTGCGGCTAGTGACAGACAGCATTGAACGGAGGATGGCAGTGACTGTGGAATTGTATGGCTTTGGTATTTCTTCGTCAGCCAGCACCACCGGACAGCGAGCAATATCCGAATTGAAATCAGATAGTGCGGCTTTGATCATCGTTGGTGCTCCCTCTGTCCAAATCTTAGCCATCCCGTGCGCCAGTAGCGTTTTTCCACTCAATGTAGATCCGTCAAAGTAAATGCCGCACAGCATCTTGTTCAAATCGCTAGCGCACGACATCCAATCGACCAGTTTCGAATAATACACTCCTCCGAGCAGTTTGAGCCATTCGTCAATTTCTGGATCGAATTTAGGTTCAATGTCCCGAATAGGCGAAACTGCCTCACACAGCACTTGCGTCACAGGATTATAAGTAGTTCGCCGCAAAGTCATATCGGCTACGACTGTTCTGGCAACACTGCCGCACTCGCGAAAGACATCTGACATTGCACGCCACTTTACCCCATTTCGTGTTACATCTGTCAAACGCACTGGTGCTCTTGCCAGTATTCTAGAAGTAGCCGTACCCCATTCGTCCTTAAGATAAGGTCCGCAATAGTCGCCGTTCTCATCCAAAAGCCAAACCGCAGAGCCTTTCTGAATCACCCATCTGTTTTTTAGATCTGCGGGTGACCAGCCATTTGTGGTGGCTATTTTTTCTAGATCTGCATCGGCATAAGGACCAGTAGCTGCTACTGCCTCAAGCTGAGCTGCTCGCGCTTGCTGAGCACGCTCTGTATTATTTTTCTCCTCCTTGACTCCTAGTTTATCAACTGCTCCTTTATAAGCAGTCACTACTTCGTCAATTGTGGGAGCTTCAGGAGCCGCAGCCTTCATTGCCTCTAGCGATTGCCCGAATAAGCTCTGCAACGCTGTTAGATCTAGATCGGCGTTGCGCTCGGCGATCCACATCGTCAAACTGAGCACCGCTTGGTGTCTGCCGCCGGAATCGGCAAAAGGTATTCCTTTGAGCAAAGCAGACGTAAGCGGCTTCAATTCATCGGCGCGCGATACCAATCCTAGTTGTTTACGCAGACGCTCCAATGCTTTTCGCGGTGGTTGAGACTGCGGCTGCGACTGCAGCTGATTCTGTAGATCTTCAAACTGCAACCACTTGCCAGAATGGTGATGCACCCATGCCTTACTGGCGTCGAAGGTGCTCGGCAGGTAGTGGAGCCGGCCAATGTCCTTGGTGGAAGGATCATTGAACCCGCCAATCAGCTGATCGAGACGAGCCCAGGCATTGGCATGTTCCGACGGTTGAAGGGGAGAAGCGAGAGGGAGGAGCACTCGAAGCCGGGGGTAGCCATTGGCGGCTTGCGAACCGTGCTTGTGGGTGGTGTAGACGAACCACTCATAGGCTGCCAGAGCTTCGAACACGGGTTCGAGCTGCTCTTCTGTCTCATTCTCTAGGTCGAGCGCCAGGGCGTGCACCTCCTGGACGTTGACCCCTCGGCGGGGCTCGCCGGCCGGGATCACACCGAGCACGATGGCTGGGCCGTTCTTGGCCCGGTCCAGGGCCGCCTTGTCTGTGGTATCTTCTGGTTTCCCCCTGACGTCGTGCGTCGCAAACTGCTTTAACCATTCATCCCAGGGTTGCGTGACTGGTCGACCTGCTGTGTCTTGGGCATTACGATACACAGTGAAGGTAACGTCACGCATGCCGACCGTCCTTGGAAATCAATAAGAAGGCGGGCCAGCTGCGTTGTGTGGGAGGATCTCCCGCTGGCCCGCCCTCTCGAGTTCAGTAGTACAACGCCCCACAGTCGTACCACGAGCTGCTCCAGCCCGTCAACAAAAATCGCGTTTCGTTTTTTCCTTAATGATTTCGTGACACATCGTTTGCGAAATCATTGAGGAAAAACGGCATGTCGTAGTCGCGAAATCATTGGCAAAATCGGAGGTTTTTTTGCTGTCACAACCGTCACAGGCTGTCACACCTTTGCCTAAAAAGCTAGAATCATTAGAAAGGGCACAAAAATAGTACAATAATTTCACGTCACACCTCAGAATAGGGGCAACCGAAGCCGTTTACAATGAAAAGAAAATTAAACTTAATTAAACTTGAGTTTTTTCTTTTAATGCCATTGGCACGATTTTTTCTCCAGAGGCGCATGTGTGACAGTCATAATAGATACTCGATTCTATTCGAAAGTACCGTCACAGGTCGTCACACCACTGTCACACCACCGTCACAGCTTTCATTACCCCGCGCAGTCGTTGAGCTTTCCCGTTTTCGCGACTTACGAAAAGTTGAAATCATTGAGGATTAGGTGTCACAGGTTTTTCAGATCAACCCTTTAAGGTGGGAATAGTAAAGAAGAGGGTGGATTTAAGTTTAATTAAACTTAAAATCTTTCTTCTTTATTCGTTTTTCTAGAGGGTAGAAATATACGAAGTATATAAAGTGTGACAGTGTGACAGCTGGAGGTGATCCGGCTTTGGAGCCGTTTTTGAGGGCCCGACGAATTCCCGTACTACAGAGCAGGAGTCTAGGAGCAGGAGTCTAGGAGCAGGAGCAGGAAAGGCTCCATGCGCGCCAAAGCCTCTAGCTGCCCGCAGGAGGCTTTTCCGCTCCTAGACCCTAGCGAGATGGGTTTGAAGACCGGAACGCCTGGCAGCGAGGCAGCGGCAGGCTCAGGCTTTCGCGTTTGGAGGCTGGCGGCCCAGTGTTCTGCTTGGAAACCGGAGCTGGAGAGTTTGGGGAGGGGTAATCCCCTGGTCGAGGGCTTCGAGGTCTGAAAACGCCGAAGAACTAGCCCAGGTCAGGCTTGTAGGGGTGCCGCAGCTCGGCCGGTGCGTTTTCCCAAGCAATATGGCACACATCCCAGCCCAAGCCAAATTTGTTCCAGACCGAGTGATGTGTCGGTCGGACTCTGGTGCCGCCTTTCCCAAACCAAGCGCCTCCCGAAGTCAGCCCGGCGGCGATTGCCAGGTCGCACAACTTCCCGAAGAATCTGGCGGCTTCCTCGCATACCTTCCAGCCGTACCGCCGGTCGATCACGTCACACGCGAGCCCCCAGCCATGGGCGCCAGGATCGAGAGCCCCAGGCATCGCGTAGCCCAGCCGGACCTTCTCGGCCTGTTGCTCTTTGGTCCGGATAGCGTTGGAGATTTTCGGCTGGAAGCCGGCGGCCTCGAGCGCGTCCAGGATGGGTTCGACCTTGGCTCGGAATTCCGGCCGTAGCTCGTGAAGCTTGGGGTCTGTGCTCACAGGCTACTGCACCTTGGCAGCCGCATCCTTGGCCGGCACTGCGGCTTCGAGCTTGGGTACCGCCGCCTCGAGCTTCGGAGCCGAGGCTTCGAGCTTGGCGGGGGAAGCCTCGAGCTTCGGGGCCGATGCCTCGGCCTTGGGCGCGGGCGGCTTGGTGTCGTCGCCGCAGCCGACGAGAGCGAATGTGACAGCGATCAGGGTTGCAACGAGTCTCATGGTAGCCTCCTTGGTTAAGGTCGGGAGGATACCACGCGGACAAGAAGCGTCAAGTCCTATCGTGCGAAACGACGGGCACGGGCTGCAGCCCAACGGATTATGTTAGCCGTTGTTTCGTCTTTGCGGACTGCCCGATCATAACTATTGCCGCACCGCTTGCAGAGAAAGCCGCTAGTTTTTTCTTGTCGGCACACTATGCAGAGTCTCATCGTTTTGTCCAGGTCGCGCGACAGCGAGGGCATTCGAAAACGAATGTGTCGTTAATGCAATGCTGGTGCTCGTAGAGCCGTGCTCCTGATTGCACATACTCTTTTCCGCAACAGGGGCATGTGTCATCCATACTCCAATCGGGACTTTCTACGGGTGGATTTTCGACGGTGAATACACCGACGCGATAGCCGCGATTATCAGGGATACGGAAGTGTGCAGCGGGCTTGGGCATTAACATCTCCTGCGGGTTAGTTGGCGAGGGCGAAGATCTTACAAACGGATTCGTGATCCTCGGCCGTGATCAAAGTCTGGATGCCGGGGATTTTCTCGAATGTGCGCCACCGCTGGCGTAACCACTTGAGGTCGGTCGCATCCGTTTCCGTGCGCTTTTCCAGATAAGGCATTATCCGTGTTTCGAAGTATTCATTCTTCATTTCACGCTCCTTGTGTCGGTGGTGCATTGATTCGAAAACCCCGGGGGCCGGGGGCCTCGAGGGCCCCCAGGCCCGGGGGAAGCTCCTAGCGGAGGGGCGAGGAGCTTATTTGTCCTTTGTGCATTTCCATCTTCGCTACTATTGCTTCCACTTTCCTAACGCGCCCGTGCGCCGTCAGGCCGATAATGAAGTCGCGTGCCGGCCACGAGCACAACGGTCCGCGCATTCCACCGCAGCTGATGCACTGCACACCTTGATACTCGTGTGGACACCTGATTACTCTGCGCCCGGCCGGCGTTCGCATGGATCGCCAGTTGCCGAGGGAACGGGGAAGCACGGTCACCACGGGCGCGACGTCCAGCTCGGCC
>Ga0315294_10003521_pt1 | contig 17088 bp, 7 predicted proteins | sample YL17G13_40_MG_FD_203626 | JGI IMG/M metagenome (GOLD analysis project Ga0315294, IMG submission 203626) | Sediment microbial communities from Yellowstone Lake, YNP, Wyoming, USA - YL17G13_40 | ecosystem: Environmental > Aquatic > Freshwater > Lake > Sediment | place: USA: Wyoming | collected... | reverse complement strand
TACCAGGGAAGCGAACAGTTGTCCGAAACTCATCAACTTTCAGAGTAATAACCGTAGGAGGGTTAATTATGGCCGGTATATCAAATGTTGGATATGAAGTCGTGGATCAGATCCGGAATCTTGTTCCGCCCAACCCGGTTCGCGACTTCCCGATGGAATTCGCTTCGCAGATCGGACTCATACCGGGAGCGAATGCGGGCAGGGCGGCCATGGCTCCCTCTACCGGAGTGCCCGTTACCACTGCCGAGAATCCGTCGAGAGGCATGGTTACGTCACCCTTAAATATGGATGCGGTTCGGACCTTTTCTAATCGGGTCAACCCTCCGGGTCAACTCACCGGAAACATCAATAATCTTCCACCTGGCGACTTTTTCAAGATGCTTTTTAACCCCGATATTACAACCGCACCCACTGCTGCGCCCACAACGGTCGGTGTGGTTCCGGCGGCCCGGACGCTACCCCCCGAGTTCGAGGCATCGAAACCGCCGGGTGTTATGGATCAGGTTCAAAATTTAATTCAGCAATATCAGGGAATGTTGAAAGACTATGCAAATCCTCCTACTGGTGCGACCCTTGCAGATTTTATTAAACGCAAACGCTCTCATGAGATACTCGATAACTTCAGTAAAAACTTTGGAACGATCATGGATAAACTCATGGCCGGCGAGAAACTTCCGGGCGAGATGGGCTTGGCCAATGCTCAGACTGTAAATTTGATGCGGCCACATACGTTTACGTGGCCATCAGGAACGGAAGGACAGCAGACCGCATCTTTGATTGATGTTTTAGGTGGAAAGAGGGACATCGGAACTGGTACTCCATATTCAAAAATCACCGCCCAAGACAGGGCCATACAACACGCCATGCCTATGTTTACGCAAATCATGAAGATAAGAGATGACAAGAAAATAATGGGAGGAGATACCAGTCAAGAAGATGCAATGCTGAGTAGATTGTACCCAATTGTAATGTCTCAATTTGGAGGAGGCCCGCCCACCAAACCAACAAGAGAACAATTCCTTGCTGCTGCAAAAGCAGCACCACAAAACAAGGGAAAAACCGATCAGCAAATTTTGGATTACTACTATAAAAACTACGGGAGATAAAAATGCCTAACGGCATCTTTGATCCATTCGTCACACAGAAATCGGATATTTTTGATCCCTTTGGTCAACCGAAATATATGGCTACGTCAGTCCCGGCTCCCGAGACTGGAGAAGTCTTTGATCCATTCGTCAAGACGAATCCATACCTACCTCAACCGACGGCAACCGATCCGAAACTTATTCCCGCTCGGCCACTAACGCCAGTAACATCCTCGCGAATCCCCCAAGTGTTACCGAGCAGGAGTATCTTTACCGACATTCCCGCATCCGTAGCTCAGGGCGTTGTTGATGTTGGGCAAATGACTGGAGAGATCGGTCAAACCCTGGGGATACCAGGAGCCGAAAGGTTTGCTCGTGGAGCGGAGAATCTTGCAAAAGAAACTCCATTCCTTACTCCATCCAAAGAAACCTCCGAAGGATTTATTCGCGGTTCCCTTACTGGCGGCATAAGATCCATTCTGCCCTCCGTGGCTTTTTCTGCTCCATTAGGTCTCCTTGGTTCTAAGGTTGCGCAAATGGTTTCGCTTGGCTCTAAGGCCACCCCTATAGGGGCCGCGATTGGTTTGGCGGCTGGAGGTTTGCCGTTCGGACTGGCGGAATACAGTAGATTCAGGAATGAGGCCAAGGATGCTGGCATTGACCCAGACTCCGTGAGGGGACAGGCCCTTCTTTCGGCACTGATAGAGGGCGGGGTTGAGGGTATTGCTAATTTTATTGGCGCAAGAATCCTTCTGGGCGGTATGGCCAATGGTCCGATTCAGGCATTTAAAGATGTACTGAAAAGACCGTTCAAAAGTTACCTGAAAGCTTATCTCAAGGATCTACCTTTTGAATTGAGTACGGAGGGAACCCAAAACTATCTTGAAGCTAAATTAAGACAAGATGTAGGTATTCCTACCGAAACCCCATGGGAATCTTTCAAGGCCGCCATGGGTCCGACGACTGTAATGACGGTTCTGTTTTCCCTTGGGTCTGCCGGGTTTCATCGACGGGTCAGAAAACAAGTAGAGGGATACTTATCTAATCCCGAAACTCCACAAGATCAAAGAGAGTGGGCTGCGAATGTTATCGCTGGCAATTTGGAGGAAGCTAATCGTCCAGAGTTGGCGATCTTCTGGCTCCATTCCGCGAAGGAAAAAATTCAAAACAACGAAGCGATCGACTTAGACAAGCCGATTGCAGATTGGCTTGATAAGGTAGAAACATCTCCCGGAACGGGGATAATCACACCTCCTACCGGTGAAATTATTCCCCCGGTTATTACTGCGAAAGGTGCAGGAGTAGTAGAAGAACCAGGAATTCTTCCAGGTAGAGAACAAATTGCTACGGGTGAACTCCCTAAAATCGGCCAAGAAGTCTTGGAAGATGGGCGGTCAGCAAGGTATAATGAAGAGATTAATAATTACGAAAAAGAGAAATCTCCCAATCTGTTAAGTAAGGTATGGGTGATAGCCCAAAGGTTAAAGGGAAAGACAAAAAACGATGCAGAAATTGGTATTCTTATCCGTGCTCGGAAAAATCTACGGGATGCAGAAACAGAGGGATATGGGATAGTGGATTTGGAAGGGAAACACTATGACACCGGTATGGCATTGAAGGTTGTAGCTTTTGAGCCAACAGAAGGAATAACCGAGGAAACAATAGGGGAAGTTATAAAACCGACTATTATTAAAGACGGAAAGTTGGTTCAGACAGGCGAAGTAGTTGTCTTTACACCCATTACTCAGGCCCCGAAACAGGCGCCCATTATAGAGCCAGGCGTAACCCCCGCCGGTGCCCCCTCCACCGGTATTACGTCTGCGCTCGAACCCTCCCTCTCGCCCTCGGGGCCGGTTATTCCACTACCGCCGAAGCCTTTTCTTGGTCCCGTAGTGGAAAATACTACTCCTGTGGTGGAATCTACTACGCCGGCTCTCGTTACTTCGGGTGCACCCAAGCCTCCCGTGGAACCTGGCGTCGAGCCTGGCACGGCTGGGACTCCGATGGCTTCCATCCCAGAATACAAAGGGAAGGATACCCAGATCGCAACAACGGAAGGAAGTGACCCGGCCCATTATGCCTTTGTAGAAGCCGATAGGATTATTCCTTCTCATGATGTTCTAAGGGGTTTTGCGAAGCATCCCCAATATCCAGCGGGCGTTCAGGAGAGACCTTATCATCTTGATCGGAATGAACAATTAAAGGTTCTTCAAAGGACAGGAGAATCCTTCGATCCGCGATTTCTGGTATCTGACAATCCCGATGCAATTAACGGCCCGCCAATCATTCGACCGAACGGAGTGGTCTTGGGTGGGAATTCACGGGCGATGATTCTGAATCATATCTATGCGAATAATCCTCAAAATGCTTCCCGGTACAGACAAATCCTTGCGGAGATTTCAAATAATTTCAATCTTAACCCGGAACATCTTCAGGCCATGCAAAAACCTATTTTGGTACGGGTACTGGATACTCCGGTGTCCGAACAAGACCTTGCCAGAAAGGCACGGGTTTATAATCAACCCTTTACCCAGGGGTTAAATCGTGATGCCGAAGGGATTTCTAAGGCCAAAATGGTATCTCAAGCCACAATGGAAAAGTTATCCGCTGGTTTGGAACAATACGATACCATCAATCAATACTTATTTTCTGGATCTTCCAATGAGATCGTTTCTTCGCTCATTTCGGATGGTGTCATTGATAGAAATCAGATAAATGCCTATGTCAACAAAGAGAATGGCCTTCTGAATCCAGAAGGGCGCAAGATGGTGGAAAGGATGATCCGGGGGAAGATTATCGACGACTTTGGCCTGATAGATTCCACCGAACCGTCCATAATGAATAAGATCGACAAGGCGCTTCCCGCCCTTACCAAGTTGCAAACCAGAGGTGAAGAGTGGGATATTGCGGACGTTCTCAAGGATGCCCTGCGCGAATATAATAAATTCAAATCCTCCGGGGAAACCAAACTTAAAAACTATTTAAACCCACAGCAGCTTGGGATGCTCGGGGTGCGCCCCCCTTCCATGTCTCCCGAAGTCAAGAGAATGCTGATCGCCCTGGCTGGGATGAAACCCACGGAGTTTAGGGACGCGTTAAACAAGCTTTCCGACACGGCTTCTATGGATTTGAGAGGACAGCCAACCCTTGGGATCGTCGAGAAGAAAACCTTCCCGGAAGCCTACGATGGCCTTTTCCCAGACACGATTCCTACTCCCGCAATGAAGGGCGAGGTCAGAAAACCGAAAACCAAAACGGCTCCGCCTTCTGAGGGTGGCAAGGCTGCGCCGGTCGCGGCTCCATCCCCGACGAAATTTGAGATCAACGACATTGTTGACCCTACTCCCGAAAGCGGATTGAATTCAACCTGGCGTGGGGTGGTCACAAACGTCGAAGAGCGTGCCGACGGGCAGTATATCGGAGTCAAGGGAAGGGCGTTATATCCCGCCTCATACTTTACCTTGGTGTCAAAGGCAAGACCAGGGGTTGGCCCGGCCCCCCCCACAAAATATAAGGTTGGAGAAAAGGTACTGGTTGAGTACGGACAAGATAATCGTACCTACCCCGCAATGATCATCGCTGCTTCTGGAAAATACTACACCGTGGAGCCAAGTCTTACCGTGGCTCGGGCCGCCGAATTGAACCTGGGCACCCGAATGAGCGTGATGGAAGAAAACATCAAGCCATTTCAGGAAGAGAAAGTTCCCGAAGCTCCAACTGCTCCAGCCAAGGGATTCGCGGCAGAGATTAAGGCTGAAGGTAAATGGGGTCAGCGTAATAATATGGTTTTCGGCACGTCGAAAGAGGCCGAAAGTTATGCCAGCGATCTTCTTTCAAGATGGATGGGCGCCCAGGATAGCCGCATCATCGAAGTGGACGAAGCCCCGACCTGGAGATGGACCGCTAACGGACTGGAGAAGATCGAGGAAGCAGCGCCAGCCCCGGCTGCTCCTACTCCGCCAGAGACCACCGCCGGATTGCCAGAAGGATGGACACTTTCCACTTTCGACACGACCGACATGAGACGTAATTCCGTCTTTATGGATCAAGAAACAGCTCGACGGTTGAGCAAATCTATGGGTCATAAAGTTTGGGAAGACTCCTTTCAGATTAATCAATTCTTTTGGGAAGATCAAGGCGGTTTTAAAAAGATCGTTCCATCCGATCAGGTGACTCGGACTCAAGATAAAATTCTTGCCGACATCGCTAACGGCACATTCATCTTAGCGGAAGATCAGAACGAAAACGTCCATATCATTCCCAATCCAAATCAGGCGGTAGAATCCAATCTTACGCAAATTCAAGACTTCTCTCTTGCTCTACGTGACGAAATCAGGAATAGAATTTTAACCGGAGATAAAGGGATCACGAATACCGAATTAATGACTATGGGTGCTGGTTTCTTCGGCGGGACCAGGGCAGAGGGGAAGTTTACCCCGCGCCAAGCTTACGATGCCCTTGAGATGGCCGTCAATAAATACATGATCGACAACCCGCGGATAGTGACGGCGGAGGGTTTGAAATCCCTTGAAAGAATCATGCCTACCCAGGTGATGCGCACCGAGGAAGTGCAGAAGTTTCAGCAATTCAGCACGCCCCCGCGCATTTCCTACGCGACGAATTGGCTTGCCAATCTCAATCAAGGCGACATCTACCTGGAGACCTCTGCCAGGAATGGTGGATTGGCTGTCTTTGCTAAAGTGGCCGGTGTCAAAGGAATGATCCTGAACGAATTATCCAAGGACTGCGTTGATAATCTGAAGTTCCTATTCCCGGAAGCTCAGGTATTTAATGAGAATGCTGAACATGCGAACGCGATCATTGGCGTTAAGTTAAAGCCAGAGGAAAAGCCTACCGTTGCGGTTATCAATCCCCCTTTCTCCACATCCGGCGAAAGAATGCCCGGCAAGAAGCTTCTGAATATCGTGGAGAAGCATATCGAAGAAGCCATGAGTATGCTTCAGCCGAACGGTCGATTGGTTGTTATCACCGGGAGAGGCTTCACCCTGGGGGCTCCAACCTTTAAGGATTTCTGGAAGAAGATTCAAGGTCAGTATAACGTCAAGGCCAACATTGGTCTTTCTGGTAAGAATTACGCAAAGTACGGAACGACGTTCGATATTCGCATTACCGTCATTGATAAGGCCGGTAAAACCACTGGCGAAATCTACGAGAAGTTTTATAATAACATCGAAGAGATATTGAGCGATTCTCGATTGGAGGGGATCAGAAATGAGCGCATCGCCATTGAAGGAGCCGTTGCTGGAAAACCAAAGGCCGGTGAACCAGTTATCGAAACAGGCGCTACTGAAGGTAAACCAGGTGCCAAGTTCGCGGAGCTTGTATTGGGTCCAGTTGGTGGAGTGGGCGTTGGAGAAGGAACCAAACCTGTCCTTGCCCAGCCCGGACTTCCAGTACGAAACATGGCAGAGAATCTTGGGATACCCGCCGAAGGTCCAACAGTTCTGGCTGGAGAAAAGTCTGGCGAATCCGGAGGGCCAGGACGTATTGGGACCGGGGGAGGATCCGTTACCGGTGGAGTTGGCGGAGAAGTGCATGGACGCGGTGGAGTGGAATCTAAGGGCATCATACCAGGACTACCCCAACCCGCCCATGGAGAGTTAACTAATAGTGTCTTTGAATTCATCCCGGAGACGCTGCATACCGTAGATGGGCAGGCCACCCCTGCCCACCCTGCCGACATCGTTGAATCTGCTGTACACTCTGACGTATCTCTTCCCGATCTGAGTAAGGTTCAATTGCATTTAAAGAAAGAAAATCTTGGTACGGCCACCAAGATCTCCGGCCATCAGATTACCATGGTGAAACTCGCCGTGAATGCCTTCAGCCGCGGCTTGGGATTTTTCAATGCCGGTGGAACCGGTTTCGGTAAGGGTCTGGTCAATGCCGCGATTGCGTTGAATTCTTTTAACTCCGGACAGAAAAAGGCTGTGTGGATCAGCCAAAATCACTCATTGATGTTGGCGACGCAAAGAGACTGGCAAGATCTCGGCGGCAAGAAAGACGACATCCTCGATTTCTCCAAGGTGAAAAACAACGAGTCTATCGAGACACGCCTTTCTAATAAAGGAGTGCTTTATCTTACTTATGCCCTTCTTCGCGAGAAAGTATCACCCGAAGAGGCGACCAAGGGTAAAAAGAATAGACTGGACCAGGTTACGGAATGGCTTGGAAAAGATTTCGACGGAGTACTTATCTTCGACGAATCCCACAATATGGCAAATGGCATTACCGTGGATACCGGTTTCGGCAAGTCGAAAGGATCTCAAACTTTCAAGGCTGGATTCGATATTCAGAATCTTCTCCCGAACGCAAAAATTGTTTACAGTTCTGCCACTGGCGCTACTGAATTAGCCAATCTCGCCTATGCTACCCGGCTTGGATTGTGGGGCGAAAATGGGTATTTCCCAACCATCAAGGATTTCCTGCAACAAGTTGCACCGTGGGGCATTGGGGGATTGGAACAGGTTTCGGCGGACATGAAGCGAAAGGGGGTTTATTGGGCACCGTCTCTTGCCTTTCAGGGAAAGACTCCCGAAAAGACCGTCACTTACGAAAAGCTTACGCAAGTTCTTACTCCCCAGCAACGCGATATTCACAATAACATTGCAAAGCTGTGGCAGAAGGTTTTACATTGGCGCGATGAGGCGATGATTAGTACCGGTGCTAATGAAGCTCCCGGAATGAGGGCTTCTCAAAACTCTGCATTTTGGGGAAATCAATTACGGTTCTTTCAGATGATGTCAATGTCTATGCAGATGCCGATCGTATTTCAGCAAGCCGACAAGGATATAGCGGAAGGCAAGGCTGTGATCCTTCAGCTCGTCAACACCGGGAAGGCATCGCAGGACCGGTCCGAAGCTCGTCTTACCGAAGAACAGGAGTTAGAAGAACTTGATCTTTCCCCGAGAGATATTCTACTTCGTTACCTAGAAGAATACTTCCCGATCCATAAATACGAAATCAAGACCGACCAGGAAACAGGAGAGGATTATGCGGTTCTTGTAAAAGATTCACAGGGAAACCCCGTTGAGGACCCGGAAGCGGTAGCCAAAAAGAATCAATTACTGGCAGAACTTGGAAGTGTGGATCTCCCAACGAACCCACTGGATCTTATCATCGAGCATTTTGGTCCCGACGCAGTTACGGAGATCACCGGTAGGGATAAGCGTTTCGTTAAGAAAGACGGTAAGGTAGTAGAGGAAAAAAGAAACGATAGGGTCATCGCCAAGGAACTTCAAGAATACCGAGACGACAAACGCAAGATCCTGGTGTTTTCTGGAAAGGGCGGAACGGGAGAGTCTTATGATGCCGACTACCGCATTCAAAACCAGCGGAGACGAATGCATTATCTGGTTCAAGCCGGCTATTCTGCGACCAAGGTTTTCCAGGGCGTAGGCCGAAGTCACCGATCCAGCCAGGTTGTGGCCCCCCATTATTACCCCGTTACGACCGACATGAAAGCGCAGATGCGCTTTAGTTCTTCGATCGCGAAGAAACTGGAAATGCTCGGCGGTCTCAGTAAGGGCCAGCGCCAAACCACGTCTGAAGGTTTATTCAGCGCCAGGGATAACCTTGAAAATACCCAGGCGTATGAGTCTCTTGGTCGGTTCTTTGGAGATCTCGCCCAAGGGAAGGTCGAAGGAATCAGTATCAACGAATATGAATACCAAACTGGTCTGAAGTTGCGGGATAAAGATGGACACCTGAAGGCAAGTCTTCCGGCGATGAATCAGTTTTTAAACCGGCTCCTTTCCATGGAACTTGACGTTCAAAACATCGTGTTCGATCACTTCAGTAGTATTCTCGATAGGGTCATTACTGAAGCAGAAAGACAGGGTAGGCTCGACCTCGGCTTGCAAAACCTCCGGGCGCTGAAGGTCGAAATCGTGTCGGAGAAAAACGTTTTTTCAGATCCATCTACCGGAGCCAAGACGCAATACCTGAAGATTGAATCAACCCATGAGTCTCGAATTTTTAATTATAACCAAGTACTTACGTGGGCTGAATCCGGCGTTTATCGCAATGTGAGAAGTCAAGCAATATGGGCCGCTGGAAAACCTTATAATCACACCGGGAAAGACGGATCGGTTTCGAGGGTGGTTCCCCTCAGGTCTCCCAATTATACCTCCGAGTATATTCCTCTTAATGAATTTAACGATGCCAAGAAATGGACGCGGGTTCCGGCCGAACAGTCCAAGACTCAATGGGAAGAAGGGGTCGAGAAGGCTCCCAAAACTTTCAAGCGAAACAAACATATCATCTCAGGCGCCATTCTTCCTATTTGGACTCGGCTCTCTCCGGATGGAGGTTTAATTCGCTTTCAAACCCCGGACGGAAGGCGAGTAATCGGCAAGGAGATTATGAATAAAGACCTTGCCGCAACCCTTCAGAATCTTCATGCCGAAGATGATACTGCCATGTCTCTGACTCCCCAGGGGATATATGAGCACGTGATGAGTCTGAATAAGGTCGTCCGGCTGGCGAATAACTGGCGCTTCCGTAGAAGTAAAACCATGGGCGAGGAAAGGCTTGAAATAGTCGGCCCGAATCAGGAGTTTAATGACTGGCTAAAAACGATCGGTGTCAACATGGAGTACCTTAACTTTAAGACCAGGTACTTTATTCCGGTCAATCCAGTACATGCCGCGGAGATCATCGAGAGAATTACCAAGACCAGGCCGGTTTCGGCAGTGGAAGATCGCTCGGGCAACAATATTTTTGGCAGTTTAGGTGAATTAATATCGAATGAGGGAATTGCTTCTGTGTCCGGAGTGGAGTATGTAGGAATCCAGAAAATTCCCAACCATCCAGATCAATATGTTTTTAATGAGACCAAAACTGGCAGCACTTTTTATACCTTTGCGACAGATGCAGATACCTTAATGCGGGCAAGGGACAGAATACGTCTTGCCTTCGAAAAAGCGAAACTTCCCTCTCTTTCCTCTATTGGAGATGCCGGAACTGAGATGCGTGGCTGGCAGAGCGTGGTCGGTGGTGGTCGTCTTACCACCGAGTTAACCCAGGATTGGAAGGAAAATCTTTTTGACGTAAATAAATATAAGGCCAATAAAGCAGTTCAATTCTTGGCGAAGAATTCACCGGTTCTTGAAGATCGTACCCTATTTCAGGCGTTGCTTGCAAATGAAAAAGTTGTTGCAAAATTGCAACAGTTACCCGTGGCCATTCTGGATACATCCCAAACGGTATGGGCCAGGTTACGTGCCTACTACAGCGGAGATGATCACCGAATCGTAATCGATAAAGATGTTTTCTCGCTTTCGAATCAGGAAAGGCTTTCCGGAACGATCCTGGAAGAAGTCGTTCATGGTTTAGCTCATCACAGTATGACGGCCCAGGATAAACACGCATTGCAGGCCATGCTGAATAAGGCAATCTCTTCCCTTCCCGAAAAAGAAAGATCGGAGGCCAGAAAGTCTCATAAGACTTACGAGCATAGCTATTTAAAGATGGCCGGGTTGACCTCCCAAGGAAGAGCCGTTTATTATGGTCTGCAAAATATCGACGAATTTCTTGCTTCCCCCATTCGCTATCCCGAAATGCGCGAGTTCTTGAAGTCGATTCCCGAGGTGGAGGGCATCGCCAGGCCAACCAACCTTTGGGACCGCTTCACGCAATGGATGAGCCGGGTCATATTTGGAGACGTAAATCAGGCATCTCTGCTGCGCCAAGTTCTGGAAAAGGCAGGTGAGCTTATCGAAAGGCCGATGGAGGCCCAATTATCCGAGGCGGATCACGCCAACCGGTTTTATTCCATTGACGATGCGCCACTCCCGTTGCCGATTCAAGACGGTATCGACGGTATGACCAATACCCAGATGGCGCACGCCGCAGCCGCCGATCCTGGGTTTATCGCCTGGGTAAAGCAGAGGATGGGTATCCTGAACATCACCAACGGAGACCTAGGAACCGTCGAACAGTACCTTTCCCTGCCTTACTATCTCGGAAAGAAATACCCGGCATTCCGGAAAATCCTCGACCGGCAAATTCTCCGCGAAACCGATCGAAGTAAATATTCCCAACAATATCTTACGATGGCCAAGCCATTCATGATGCTGAAGGGTGGGCAATATGAGAATGTAGAAAAAGCTCTAATACAAGGGGATAGGGACCGTGCCGTCTATGATGAACCAACATTACGGGAGAGGTTCGGCCTCGATTCTACCGGTGTGGAAGCTTATGCTTCTGCTCGCATGACCCTTGACTCTATGCTTCAAAGATGGCTGGATCATGCTGAATATGCCCTTCTTCGTCCGTTTGAGAAGCGCCTATCCAACGAAGAGTATTTGAAGTTACTTGAAATCTACAAGCAGAAATTATCCCCTGAAGAGATAGCGGCTCTCCCAAAGAAAGTCGCAGTGGCCTACGTGAAACTTCGGCCTGGAGTGAATATCGTGCAGCGTGTCCGTGGTCGTGTTGCCGAATTAAAGGGCTATTTCCCGCGCTGGCGCGAGCCTGGGAAATACTACGTTACCGTGAAGAAGCAGAACGAAGAAGGCTTGCCGGAAGAGACGATCTTCACGACCTTCGCCAAGACGGAATGGGAAGCAACGAATATCGTGAACGACCTGAAGGCCAACGCCGAACCGAACGAAAAGGTTTATTACGGTGTGCATACCCAGGAAAACGAAAGCACTTTCTTTGGGGTGTCCGACACGAACCTTCAGCGCCTTATCGACAACGCGATTTCTACCGTGAAAAAAGAAGGCGCTCTCGATCCCGATTTAGCGATCAATCTTCGCGGAGCCTTGTCCGTGGCCGTGGCCGAATCCCTCATGCAGAGGGGGGCCGGTGCTCGGATGATGAAGAGGTCCAAGCATATCATCGAAGGGTATGCCACGACCGGGCTCCAGCAAGTGTTAAAAAATTACATCGTGGGCTATATCGGTATGGAGACCAAGCAAGACGCAGCCTATGACTTTATGGAGGGATTGTCTGAAGTTCCTAAAAATCATCCGACCCTCTTCCAGGAGAGTTCTCATTATATCGAAAGCATGTTGAGAAACTACGATCGGCAAGATAAATTCTTCGCAAAATTCCGATCCCTCGCCTTTATCTATTACTTGGCGGGAAGCATCCGGGGAGCTGCCGTTCAGTTCACCCAAAACTTTGTCACCGGAATTCCGTTTCTTGCAAGAGAAATGAAGGGTATGGGCTGGTTCGGAGCTGAGCGAGCCTATACCAAGGCGATGTGGGACATCGCCTTGGGGAAGATGACCGAAGAAGAACGCGTCATGGACCATGAATTATTGATGGACGGAGTATCGAACGACCAAATGATTCGTAGTATAAGCCGGGAAATCCACGGCACGACCGCGGAAGCCACCGGTAAGGTGTTCGACATCCTATCCTATCCATTCTCGAAGATGGAAATCTTTAACCGACGGTCTGCCGTCCTTGCCACTTACCGGGTTTATACGGCAAAGGGGTTCGGGTACGAGGAGACTAAAGCCAAAATAGCGAACTTCATTTGGGATACCCATTATCTGATGACCAAGGCCAACCTTCCACATGCCGCACGTGGTGGAGATATACCAAGTAAATTGATAGGTACGGCCTACACCTTCCGTCGCTTCTCGCATCACTACATTCTCTCTATGATCCATTCCATGAGAGGACCAGACGGAAAGTTTAGCTGGAAAAACATGGATGTCTTTGTACGCTCACTGGCATGGATGGCAGTCTTTGGCGGACTGGCCGGATTGCCCTTTCTGGACGATCTACTTGACGAATTGGAAAAGCTTTTCGGCACCCCATTTAGAACACAGATCCGCAAGGAATTAACTTCCTTGGGAGGAGAACCGTTAGAGCGAATGGGTATCAATGGAATACCTGCCCTGCTTGGACAGATCCCCGGCATGGTTGGGGTTGACCTTTCGGGATCTTTGAGAATCGGCCTACCCAGTATAACCGAGCCAGGGCGTGGAGCCCAAGAGGCCGTCTTTGGGGTGTGGGGCGGGCTTTCCAAGAAGATGCTTAATTCCTGGGATTCTGTTGGAAGGGAAGATTATCTTCGTGCTGTAGAATTCGCTTCTCCGGCATTTATCGAAAACGTCCTTAAGTCTGTCAGAATGACCACGATCGGGGCCACGACTCCCCATGGCAATGCGATGGGTGACGTAAAGGGCCAGCCCATAAAGGAGACCACGGGAGAGGCCATAGCTCAGGCGATGGGATTCCGGCCGGAAAGAATTTCTGGTATGGCCAAGACCTATCGGGAGTTTTCCAATATCGAGAGAAAATTTGATGGACGCAGGGAAAGACTCAACGATCTATTCAGGTTGGCGAAAACGAACGATGAAAGGCAGGAAATAATCCGGGACGTCCAGAAGTATAATATGGATGCACAAAAGTATCGTGGGGCCATTCCTATGATCAACGCGACCTCCCTCCGGAGGTCCTACGTAACCAAACCAGATAAGCACTACCTGGCATTTGGTGCTCAAATACAGTGACGTGGTTCGGCATTAACCGAAAGCAAGAATGCCCATTCTTTGAGTTCTGGGTTGGAGCCAGAGCAATAGTCGAAAGACTGGAAGCGCGGGACAGGGAGCATAGGGGAATCTGGCAGTGGGTATAAGAGGTCTTGGTGCTTAGGTTGGCAGGGGAATGGAACACTACCCGGCGGACATGGATGGACATCCTGGCGAAACATGCTTTTACCAAGAATATCGCCAGCCATTATATGAGCCAACGATTCGAATCCAGCCCGCGATTCTCCAAGCAGAAAACGCGGCGTCATTGTGCTTGTTTTCTTCTCCCCACACGCATCCCCAGGGCTTTACTGGTGCGTATCGTTAGGAACCCATTGTAGTTTTCCGTTCTTATCGATTTCCTGCATCCACATCACCACCTTTTTCATCATCGCCCAAGTCTAAGAATCTTTTAGGCCTGGGCGTTTCCTTACTTCGTATCCCACACTTTCAAGTAAACTAATGGCCAGGACGATAGCCTTTTTTTGATTATCAGACCGCTTTTTATTCCTGACCCTAAAGCGGCAAAGATGGTTTGCATACTTCTTGTCTTTCCTCCCTAAAACCTCTTCTCCGCACCCGCACTTACAAAGACCATGGGCGGACTTTATTTCTCGAACCTTTCTTATTTTGATTGGTTTGGGTATTTCCGGGATTGTTTCGTCTCCGCGAACACCACCACCAAGTTCAACCCAATGCTTTTGAAATGCCAGGGCATACTCCAGCATTTCATAATCTTGGTGTAACCTTAATGTAGTGTGGCATTTTTGACACAGTAGAATAAAGTTATCTTCATCGTCACTTCCGCCCTTTGACAATGGGACGATGTGATGGTTATCCCCGCCTGGCTCTCCACACAAATAACACTTATAATTGCCAGCCTCCTTAAAGCGTTTGTAGAGATAAGTTTTTCTGTGCCCGTATGGTTTTATCGATTCCACAAAACGACCTCCCTTTTTGGTGTTTAATACTTAGTAGCACGCTTTTAAACCTGGGTTTTGAGTGCTATTCCTGGATGCTTTTTTCTTCCGGATAGTGGATATTTAGCCGCATATCCTTTTTCCCGTCATCGATCCACGTAAACACGTCGAACGTTTTGGGATTTTCCTTCCCGCTTACAACCTTATTTAGCTCGTGGATGGCCCTTGCAATTTCCAAGATCGTATGCAATTCATCCAGGAAATCATCAAAGCGATCCAGGGGGATGTTCATGCAGTCAGCGAAGCTTTCTATCTTGTATCTCTTTTCGTTGAGTAGATCCACGATGATTATTCCTCCTTACGCCATGTACTTATGGTGAATATTCTTTTCGTGAAGTTTCTCCCATAAAGCCTTGACTGCCCTACCTGTGGCAATCCTTTTTCCAAGATCCGGATTCGGTTTGTCGAGATGTGATCTCCTGGAAATCCCTTCGGCCCTTACGACCCTAATCTTGCCGTTGGTGTCGGGGATCATGACCTGGGCCGCCGCAACGGCTACCGTGAAGTGATCTCCGGAATAGACAATGGAGGTCTTGCACGTATGACCGTCCAAGGTCCAGGTATCCAGAGCCGTGACCGGCCTTATTTCTTCTATAAGAAATGAGTTGGGGATTTCGATCACACTGGGAATATTTACGGTAACTCCTTTCATGTGCGAACCTCCTTATGGTGTGGCTTATAATAAATAGGGCTTATCCCATCCTATGATTTTAGAAATCTCCGGGGTGAAATTGCCCATTTCGTTAAAGCGACTTATGATTCTGTTGAGAATGGCCATTTCCCTTGATGATTCATCCTCAAAGTATTCAGGGTGTCTTCCCAACACACCAAGGCCAACGCCAGGACTTACAAGAAATCTGTACCATCTTGCCAGTTGAATTCTACTTGCCGATTCGACTTCTGCCATAGTTGGATATTTCATAACTCACTTCCTATCCAAGCCGCCCCTGCTATCCAGAGAGCATTTCCCCCAACAAGAAACCAACCCCAATTACCTACGTGGAACAGATACCCGGCGCATCCGGTACAGATAAGGATGATGCCTATAATATTCAATGGATTCCATCTCGTCTTAAATTAAACCCCCCTTATTTTTTTTATTGGGGTGTCGGGTGGAATTCGAATCCACAAATAACAGGGCCACAACCTGTCGCGTTACCAGTTACGCTACCGACACACTGAATTTCTATAACGCCTCTCGCAAACCCAGGTGTTTAATCCTGGCGTACCGGGCAATCAACATCGCTTCGGCCCTTCCCTCGTCTTTCTTGCGGGTTAGTGCATGGGAACCCCATATCCTAATGGCGTATTGCCGCAAATCTTCCTTGGTGGGCTTCGCCGGTACGGCCGAGTCCAGCGATTTTCTCCATCGCTGGGGGGTGATAAGCTCATATGGCCAACGCATGGCGGCAGCGGCCATCTGCCACATTCCGAAGTTAGTGCCAAATTTGAACATACTGACCACGCCCTGTTTCGGCATGGCGGAAACCTTCTCGATGACGGCCAGTCTTACGTCAATATGTCCCCGGACCCGAAGGATGCTCCATAAATCATAAGGAGAATCAGGGCAATCAAAAACCTCATTCAGTCCCCCATCTTCGCCAAGAAATGCGATGGCCCCCGACGCCCCCGGATCTATCCCAACGTATACTTCCTCCCTATCGAAAGACGGAGGCAACTTCGGTATTAGTAAATTTGGGTATGGGGAAAACTTCCCGTACCCAACGGCTTGCTCTGTCATGGCTTATTCCTCCTTTAAGTGAATGGTGATTTCCTTGTCTACCCCAGGCGGTTTGGGATCGGGAACTTCAAATTCGGCCAGGTATCGCTTGGTTCCATCCATCTTATCCAGGGGGCTATATTGCTGCGCATTGTGAAAGAATACGTTCTCTGGCTTTGCCCCAGGGTACACATCGAAGTACATGGTAAGCTTCATTGGTTCCTCCTTATATTCCTCGATTATAAAATTCTTGTTCATTAAATTCGTGCTTATAAGCAAAACTCCAAACTCTTTTGATTGCTTCACGCACTTCTTTTATTTCTTTTTCTTTGATTTCTGGTCTTACCCCACAACCTGTCCCTGCAACATTTCTGGCTGCATGGTCGATTAAAATTTGCATTGCTCTCCAAAGTTTCATTTTTCCCATACTTACCTACTTATTATTTTTTAAAGATAGTCTGGATGAAATTCTGTTTCTAACACGTCTCGAATTGTGATAATGATGTCTTTGCGCGACATGTGAAGGGACGCAGCGGCCCTGCTCTGAAACAGTTCGACGATCATCATATTAAGTCCGTGTTCGATATGCTCAAGCATGGCTTCCCGGTACTTCTCTTTCTGCTCCTGTTTATAAAGCTCATCTACTGGCATTACAAACTATCCTCCCCGGGCTGAATCGTTGGCGGCTCAGGAATGGGCTTCTTGAATTTACCCTTTTTGTCGCGTGGCTTGGGCTTAGGGATCTTGGTGTCAATCCACATGGCGAGAGGTGTCCCGATGACGGAACC
>Ga0315294_10003520_pt1 | contig 17092 bp, 12 predicted proteins | sample YL17G13_40_MG_FD_203626 | JGI IMG/M metagenome (GOLD analysis project Ga0315294, IMG submission 203626) | Sediment microbial communities from Yellowstone Lake, YNP, Wyoming, USA - YL17G13_40 | ecosystem: Environmental > Aquatic > Freshwater > Lake > Sediment | place: USA: Wyoming | collected... | reverse complement strand
CGGCGTCCCGGGTCCTTTTTGTTTGGAGGGGGTTGCCCCTACAGTTGATTTCCAGTGATATCCTGCGGGCGTTCGCCGCTGTCAATACAGATCCCAGATTTCAATGGCGCGGAGGTATGCTCTCTCAATGTAATACCCGTTGTGCGCGAGGATCTGATAGGGCATGCCAAACGGCTGATCGGTGTAAAGATCGCCGATCACAGCCGGATCATTGGGAGGCCAGATTCGGACAACTGTGGGAGGTACGATATGCATGGGCTGGAGATATGCGAACTGGCCGTCCACCGTGATGTAACGTCCGTACGGTGTGTTGGGATCCGGTTCGGAGGCGACGAAAGTGGGCGTCTGCGGCGTGGAGACATCGATGATCTCGATCGTTCCCGTTGTAGCCGCATAGAGATAATCGCCCTGAAGAGCGATATTCCATGCGTCTCCGAATGTAGTATAGGTGTCAATGTATTCGGGGTAGTCGGGATTCGCAAGCGAGTAGAAAAGCAGGTCCGGCTGCGAGACCAGGTATAGAACGTTCTCCTTTATGCAAAGGTCATAGCCGGGATTCGTCATGGGGATGGTGTACATCGAGGTGATCAACGGCCACGGATCGAGGTTCCAGACTTCCAGCACGTTTGGGGTGTCTTCTGCGGCGTAGAGCCGGTTCCCGTTGAATACCATATCGCGGATGGGGCCCGCTGCGGTTACTGAGTTCAGATATAGCAGGTTTTCGGGGTCGGAGCAGTCGATGAGATCGATATTCGAGCCGAAAACCGACCCGGCAACCATCCGCGATCCCGATGTCTCTATCACGCCGGGCCCGGCGTTGAGCTCGAGCTCAGCCACGACACGCGCGTTCGGAGGGTCGGAAATATCAACGGTCCTTATCGCAGCGAACCCCATGTACTCCGCGGCGTAAAGATAGTCGCCGGCAATCGCGAAATCGGCCGGGACTGCCAGACCTATCACTTTTCCTGCGTTGGCCGGCGATCCGGGGTTTGAAAGGCCGAAAGCCCTCATTCCGGCAACACCAAGAGCACAGACCATAGTCTCACCTTCGGCATCCATATCAGTCACGCAGTTGATTCCCATACCTAACCACAAGGGAAAGCCGGGGTTCAGGGGGTCCGACACGTCAACAATCTGCATTGTCGTGTCGTTGTCCGCGATATATGCGAAATCCCCTTCGCAGGTCAGGCAAACCGGAGTCTCTGTGTGAATCAACATGGGCATGCTCTGCAAGGCAATCCCGGAAGCATCCAGCAGAAATATCTCCAGATAGTAATCGCCAAGTCCGTCGCGAACGATGACATACAAATAGTTGCCCTGAGTTGTGAAAGTCGGAACGTAGATCGCAGGCGCCCAGTTGACATGTTCGTCCAGAAAAATGCCGCTCTTGTCGGTCACGTCGAAGAAGTCCAGACGGGGGGAAGCGTACCTTGCCGCCAGCCATAAGGTCGGACCGCCCGAGTCCCGCATGAGCTCAAGCTGCAGAGGGGCCTCAAACGCATCGAAACTCGTATACAGTTGAGGAACCAGCGGATCGCCGGAGACGTCATAGACCTGGACAACGGAAGTCGGCAACTGGCTCAGGCCGATGTAGAGCCAGCCGGCTTCAACCTCAATACTGGTGGCCTCGATCAAGTCGATTGTCAGGATGTTGGTGTGGAGTACCGGCGCATTGGGGTCGCTGACATCAATGACGTCTACATAGGTAGAACCGCCTACAAGCTCAAAGTAGTAAATGTAGGGATCACTGTAGGCTGGCTCACAGAGGTAATTGCACTGAATCTCCAGATATCCGAGCATCTCCGGCATTGTCACCACGGAGTAGTCGATAGTCCAGAATCCCCAGCTTCCGGTGGCGTAGGCGATGTCTCCGCTCAGGGTTACCCATTTCGGCTCAAAATAGAGGCCTGCGGGGGTTACTCGCTGGGCATTGGATGGAGTCACATCGACGACGTCGGCGTTGGGCTCAATTGCGTACAGGAACGCCTGTCCGGAAGATTGAGTCAGGACACGGAGATAATATGTATCGGGCGTCAGGCTGAGGGCGGTAAGATCGATTGAGGCCGTCCCGCCGGATACCGAGACCTCCGCGACCAGGGCCTGCGATCCGTCGTACAGTCCGAATGTCGTCGGCTCCACGTCGCAGTAGAACGTGAGTTGCCCCGATACTTCCCAGCCCATAGGAACTTCGATCGAGTAGAAATCCCTGTAGTCGGTCGGGGCGCACAGTTGAGCGACCGTGGGCTCGGCAAGGCTCAGGGTCTGCGCCTCGTTGAATTCGTTGTTCGTGTCCGCCGTGCAGTCCGGATCGATAACATCCACGCTGATCGCATGGAAAGCCGATAGTGGCGAATCGGGCGCGGGGGCCGAGCCCTGCACGTATGTCGAACCGTCCGTGGACCCCACTCGACAGATGATTCTCGTCTCGCCGGATTTGGAGGGAGACGCGAGCCCTGTCAGGTCCACCGTGAAGCGCCTCTTGACCGGAGTATCATCCAGGTAAACGGCATCGACCCCGCTGCCCATGAGGTCAGGCGCGTATATCCGCGCCCCCGCCATCTGGGCGCCGAAGTCGCCGGCCAGCTGCCCCTGCCAGTCGTGGACATTCAGCTGCAACTTGAGAGTGCCGCCGCCTGCCCCGCTCTCGCTGTCGTAATACAGCGTGTTGAGCCCCGCCATCAGCCCGATGCGATAGGCTTCAGGCTGGTTCGCTTCGATCGGAAAATCGTCGGGAACTTCCCCTGGCGGGTTGGGACTCGGCAGCCCCCAGGCCGCGTCGATCGCGTAGCCGTACACAATCTTCGGACCGGGGTCCATCGGGAACCTGATCCGATAGCGTCTCGTGTTGCTGGTGCCCGACGTGAACACACCGCGACCCTGGTCGCTGTCGAGAGGCTGGTCCGACAACGGCCCAAGAGAACCATCCGGGGTCAGAATGTCGGCGAATAGCTTGTACGGGTTGACTGTGGACGTGAGCGCCCCCGGCGCGGCACTTGCCAGAATGCCGTCGGTGTAGCCGAACATGCCCGGCTTGGTGAACTCCGTCGGGTTCCACCAGCGGGTATAGCCGTCGGCGTTCTCCAGGCATGTTTCGTAAGCATCGGCGAAGATCAGGTTTCCGACCGCCAGCGTTCCCGGCGTCATCAGGATCCCCTTCACATCGAATCCGGTGAACTGGGGCTTCCCCGCGAACGGATGCGTGAGAGTGATATCGAAAACGAAAAGCCCATGCGCCGGGTCATGCTCGGATGGGACCCCCACCGCAGACACTCCCATCGTCGTGTTAAGGATCCCGGTGACATTGAAGTGCCAGTTGGCCGATCGTATCGGCACAACGTCGACATCCAGACTCTCCGTATCGACGATCAGACCGTAATACCCCAGGCAATGACGGACCTGCGCGGATGTCGCCGCCTGTGCCTGGGTACCGCCTTCGGGCATCGCTCCAGGTGTTACGGGATCATGCCGGCAGCCAATCTGCAGAAGTATGACGGTCGAAACGAGAATGATCTGGGAGAGTCTTGAGTACCGCATGGTTCGTTTTCCTCCAGCCGCCCAGGATATCATAGCATAGGGCTGTAACCCCGAAAACCAGCCGTCCGGGACGTCTCACCAGGGCAAGGCTCGCTTGGATTCTAGCCGTTTCCCGTTTCCCTGCCTGCGAATTCCCTTATGGATGCGACTATCAGGTTCATGACGCCGTCATCGATGAGATTGCCTTTCGTATCCCAGATGCCGAGGCATCCGCAATGGTTGTCGCCGATTTCCCTCTCGAGCATGCGACCGGCCTGATCGAAGGTATTGAGCTCATTGCGATCGTCAATAGATACATAATTCGCCGGTTTCCTGTTGGGAATCTCGATGTCGGTCTCGCCCAGCGCCCGGTCGGTCTCCTTCAGCGGATACAGGACCCCGAGGAGGTTGTCCTCAGTGCTGTAGTAGTTGTACAGGGTTCCCACCCGATTCTCGATCGCGACGCCGTATCTCTCGTCCGTCTGCACTTCCTCGTTGTCGACCGCGGCTCCCACGAGGTGGATAGTGTCGATCACAACCGATGATCTCGCCAGGGCGGGATCATTCTCCAGCGCCAGCGCGGCCTCGAGCGCCAATCGTGCCCCGATTGAATAACCCATGACATGAACGCGAGTGTCGGGACATCGCTCCTTGTATTCCACGATGAACCTTGCCAGCTTGGATCCGTTCCCGCAGGCGTTGCGTCGACATTCGTGGAACCCCGTCATGTTCCACGGGTCGGCCTGCGTATTCGCGTCCCAACTGAAACCGATCACTTCTCCATCGAAATTGTCTTTCGCCAGAGAGTCGCTCGCGAGAGCGAAGACATTGGCCGCTTTCAATGGGGTGTTGTTGAAGCCGTGGACGATAATCAGCAGATCGCGGGGAGGGACGCTTCCCGGGGTCAGCCCCGGTATGACGCCCGCGACTGCATAATCATAGGCGTTGTGTCCCGGGTTTAATGTCCCGTTTCTGAAATGTCCGCGCGTGCTGACGACCGGGATGACCTTGCCCGACTTGCCTGTCCAGCCCGGCCTGAGCGCTCCGAAGGCGTTCAACGCGAAAAGAAAGCCGCCGATGATGAGCGCTATGTTGCACATCACCCACAGGATTTTCTTGTACGGCACGCGTTTCATCTTTTTCGTTCTCTGCCTGCCGGACCCGGATCGCATGCTTACGGACCGGACAGATCGAAGCTCATTGCGATGAGATTCCCGAAATCGGGAGGAGTGTTCCAATAGACTGTGACTCCCCAGTCGCCTGGGATCGAGTCGCCGTTCGCTTTCAGTTCCTCAACAACAATGGCCGTGCGATCGTCACCGAAAGCAGCCATTGCGGGCATGCCGCTTGCCCTGGAAGCTCCGGTCCACGCTGTCAGACCTTTGCTTCGAGCTCGAATCCTGTAGAAGTTCAGCACTCGCGTCGACTCGTCGGTGGTGCTGAAATGTATGCCGAGGCAATCTCCGCAGGCGGCATATCCCTTGCCCGTATGTCCGCCGACACCGTCCTCTCCGCCGCCTGACCGTATCATGCATTCGCCGAACGGATACTCGGCTTGCGGGTAGGCAGCGTAGCCGACGTCCTCCAGATGCGTTTGATCGCTCACGGTCAGACGGCTCAGGCGGACGCCTTCCAGGTACCTGTATCGCTTCTCCAAAACGAAACTCCCGAGCGACAGAAACGCCAGGACAATGCTGACAATGAATGCGGTGTTCGCAACGGTGCGCCACGAACCGGTCTCGCGTCGAGAGCGATACTCGTTCAGCAACAGTCCCCAGAACACCGCCTGCCCGAGCATCACGACGCAGGTAATGGCCATCAGGCTGGTCCTGGGACGGTAGAAATCCTCGTCCAGTCCCCACGCGAATATCCGGGCCAGCACGAACGACGGCACCAGCAACACAAGCAGCAGCCATCCCGACGCCCTGACCCGATGTCGACTCAGCCAGTGGTAGACCATCGAGCCGAGTGCGTACGGGACTATCCACACCAGCACTGCAAAACCGCTCCCAAAGTAGATGCTTTTGACGGGGATGATGTCAGAGAGTTCCGGCATGCCTCCTCCCATTCAATTCACTGAAAGTATATCACAGGTAGCTTGCCGGTGCGCCGGTAGCTGCTATCCTTGCCGCGAGCGGCAGCGAGCGGTAAGGTAGCTGCTGCCGGCGTTGTCCTGCAAAATCCTGCATGACAAAATCGTACTGCTTGAGATCGTCGTCCACCCTGAGCGGGTAGACCATTGCCTCTTGTCCACGCGCGTTGTAGATGACCAGCCGATTGTGCGGATCGATCCAGGCTCGGTTGAGTTGCAGGCCTGGAGGAGGCCACACCGGTATCTCGCTGAACGACCACAAGCCTCCCGGCAGGTCATACACGTCGATCCGGGCGATTTCCCCACCGAGGGCGTCGAATGCCAGTAACCGAGCGGATTCAGAATCGTCGGGATTGTGAGGACTGAAATAGTAGAAATACCCGTCGGGCCCGGCGAAAAATCTGGTCCACTCTCGCGACAACACCCCTGTGTTCAATAGAAAGCCCTCGTCCAGTCCGCCCGAATCGGATTCAGGGCGTTCCTTTCCCTCGAGAGGGTACCAGTCGATCCTGCCAAGCTCGGTACCGTCGCGGTCCAGCACGAGTATCCAACCCAGCGCATCATCTGCGACAAAGAAATAATCGGAGCCCGGATCGTCGGGCACGATCACGTCCGAGAATCGAATGGCGTCGATCTGTGTCGGCTCGATGCCGGGGATTTCCGTCGAGTCCGACGGGGCTTCCGCCTCGACAGGTCGGGTCCGGAAGACTTTCGCGAGCCGGCCGTCGGGGCCGAAGATCGAGATGCACCTCGGGCCCCATACCCAGAGATTGTCTTTTCCGTCGACAGCGAAGCCGTCGGGTCCGGATTTTGCGACTGCGTATCCGATCGGGTCGGACGGGACGCTTTCAGTTACCGTGAGATCGCGGTATTGCCTTACTATGTCGTCTTTCCGGTCAATGCAGACAATCAGCTGTGCGGCGCAATCGAGGACGTAGCAGCTCCCCGATGAATCGACCCGGCACGCGTCGGCCTGCGCGATGATGCCCTGGTCGAGAAGGAAGCCGATGTCGACGATGTCCAGAATCTCCAGATCGTCCGATAGGGTCAGTACCAGTCTGCCGGTGTTGTCAACACACATGAACCCCTGCGGAACCGACCTGAAATCTCTCCCGACAAGGCTCATGTCGGCCCTTGCTCCCACCCGGGGCGTGCCCGATTCGGCGGTGACGAGGTCAATGGTATCGCCCGTGTCGGGTGGAGCAGGGGATGGGACAAACTGCACGGTCCCGATGTGATTCAGGCTGGAATCGAATATTTCTCCTTTTGCCGGCTCGCCGGACATCAACCTGTTCAGAAACAGAAAGCCCTCAGGCGTCTCAACACAATAGAAAACGCTCGAATCGAAAGGGAAAAGCGGATTGTTCTCACTATTGGCGACAGATTGATAGGGTGTGCGAGACAATTCGCTCCCGTCGCTTGCGAAGCTGACCAATTCGGCGCTGCTAACAATATGTCGGACCTCCATCTTCTCGCTGTCGTATTCCTCCTTCTCTTCCCGCCACAACTCGATTCGCCTTCCGTCCGTCAATAGCCCGATTCCCCAGGGACCGTACTTGCCCTGGTCCCCGATCTTGATCTCGCGACCCTCGAAGAATCCGCCCCCCTCGCGGATTTCCAGAAGTGTCCACGAGTCGTCGAGATTGCCCTCGAAGTCGGTCCGGTGCATTCTTGCCGGAGGGGAAATGTGGTAGATGACGCCGTCCAGAAGGACCGCCCAGTCGGAAGGGCCGCCCCAGCCATCGACGGCCTTGTAGCTCACAATCTCGCCGTCCTTGAGAATGACGAAGTCGCCTCTCTCGCCGTAGATAAGCAGAGTGTCGCCGTCGCATGTCATCGTGTGCGAGACGCCATACCCCCATTCGTTGGGGTTCGGCCTCCCTGTTAATGGGATTGTTGTCGTGTCGATGATGCGAACGAGATCTCCCGACGGCTCCCATTCGCAGAGCAGGCCGAAAATGTACCAGTTATCTCTGAAGAGTGCCCAGACCCTCCCGTCGGCATTGGCCGTGACTGCGTACAGGCTGTCGGGGTTGCGGAACAGCTCAATCACATCGAGGAAGCCCCGACCGTCGGTGCCGACGTTCGACCGTACCCTTGGCTCCGATACCGACTCGATCGTCTCGCGGTCCGGCATCTCAAGCTTCTTTTCCGCGATCTGGTTTCCGCCGGCGTCGAAATAGAAGCACTCAGGAAAGCTCGCGAGCATTATGGTCCCGTCGCGAAGGGTCCGAAGCATGCGCGGGACGCTGAGCGGGTCCGGGGGTTCGGGGGTCCACGAGGCGGGATGGGCATAGGAGTCTTTCGGGGCAAGCCTGATGCCGGGAGCGGTCGACTGAAGGAACGCTCCCGACGGGATTCTATCGGTCTCAGGTGCGGAAGCGCCCGAGCCGAGGGAAGCTGCGAGGAGGATCATTAACAGAACGGGTCCGCTCAGTCGTGGGAAGATCATCTGTTTCTCCGTCTCGTAAGCTCAGAAAATGCAGGGACCGTTCCAATTATACCATATGAATAAATGGCACAAACGCAACTGCAGCATTACGGCTGTGGCCGCCTTGTTTCGGACGTCCTCCCTGACGGTCGGGCCCCTGAACGCTTCCTTTCTTTTCGATTCAGGGGCCTGACCGTAAGGGAGGGCGCATACGGCACAGTTTGTCCAGGAGCCCGTTTGCTGATAACATTTGACCCGATGGACTCCCTGAGAGACATCCTCGAGAGATTCCGCAGAGACTTCGGATTGGAGGACCGCCTGACCGATGATGAGGTCAAGGTTTTTGCGTACCGGCACATAGACTCCGACATGAGCCAGTTCATCCGGGGAGTCTGGATCGAGGGCAACGTTCTCGTTATCCAGTGCACGGAGCCTGTCGCGATGCAGGAATTCCAGGCGAGGGCCGAAGGGATCAGGCTCAGGATCAATCGAGACGCGGGCAGAGCCGCCCTGGCGAGCGTCCGGCTGACACTCTACAAGTCGAGGCGCAGGAAGGACATGTTCTGAGGGATGAAGAACTTCGAGATCATTCCCCCGGAAATCCGGGAACTGGTGCTGCGCTCCGGCTCGATCGCGGTCTGGCCCGTCGATCCAAGCCCGCTTTCGGACTCATACCAGATCGCGCGGTTCTTTCAGGAGGAGGGCTGGACGGTTTACCCGGTGCACGATTGGCTCGAGAGAATTCTGGACGTTCCCTGCTACCGCGACATTCGTCTCATCCCCGACGACTACGATATTTTGCTTCTCTTCATGGAGCTGGAGAGGCTTCCGGAAGCGGTGAACGCGATATTCAATGCTGATTACGTGCCGCCGCTGGTGTGGGGTCATGTCGGACTTGTGGACCTCGAATCCGTCGACCGGCTGACCGAAAGCGGAGTGCTGGTGGTGATGGACACGAATCTGAAGGAGTTCTACCAGTACTGGCGGGACCGCATGTAGCCCGGGAACCCGCTTTCGGCAGGCGCCAACGTGAGTCAAGCCACGGCAAGTGGGTTCCCGGGCTACTTTTAGATTTTATCAAGATGCTACAATGTGAGCCGTGGAAGAGCCGAGGCTGATACCGGACACAGTCCGGCGCGATGAGAGCCCCGAGGAGGAGTTCGAAGAGCTCCAGGGCATTGTCGAGCGCATAACGTTCCGCAACGACGAGAACGGCTACACCGTCGCGCGGTTTCGAATCGATTCCGCCCCGAACAGATCGCCTGCCGATGTCGCGGGCGAGACCGCAATAACCGGAAAGTTTCCGTCCATCAATGAGGGCGAGCATCTGACGGTCCGGGGCAGATGGGTGCAGCATCCGAAGTTCGGCATGCAGTTCGAGGTGCGCGAGTCGCGGATGAGCGTGCCGCCGACGATGAGTGGGATGGAGAAATACCTTTCGAGCGGGCTCGTGCCGGGGATCGGACCGGTCTTCGCGAAAAGGATCGTGAAGCACTTCGGAGAGGAAGTGTTCGAGGTAATCGAGAACGCGCCGGAGAGGCTCAGGGAGGTGCCGGGAATCGGGGAGGTGCGCGCGGGCAGTCTGGCTGAGGCGTTCCGCAAGCAGAGAGCGATCAGGGGCTTGATGGTCTTCCTGCAGGATCATGATGTGTCGTCGTCGCTCGCCGTGAAAATCTACAAAGAGTATCAGGACGATGCGGTGCGGGTGCTGAAGGAAAATCCCTACACGCTCGCGGACGATATCTTCGGCGTGGGCTTCAAAACCGCCGACTCAGTGGCGCGGAAGCTCGGAATGCCGAAGGACGATCCGAGACGTTACCGCGCAGGGGTCAGGTACATCCTCAGGGAAGCGTCCGATGACGGCCATGTCTATTACCCTAGAGAGGAAGTGCTCAGGGTCGGCGAGGAACTGCTTGAAGCGGACGTCAACTCCCTCGACGAAGCGATCAAGAGTCTGGTTGAGGCCGGGAGTGTCGTCGACGATCATGGGAAACTCTACCTCGAATTTCTCCACAAGGCGGAAGGGGAGATCGCGAAGACTCTGGCGAGGCTGTCGGCTCGAAAGGTGAAGCCGTACGAGCGTCACGCGCTGGAGGCGAAAACCGCGCAAATCCAGCAGGTGGAGAAGCTGAACCTTGCGCCGCAGCAGCTCAGGGCTGTGATCAAGGCGTACGAAAATCAGTGCCTTGTGATAACGGGCGGTCCGGGAACGGGAAAAAGCACCACCGTGAGAGTGATCGTCCGGCTGTTCGAGCAGCTTCAGAAGAGCGTGAGACTCGCCAGCCCCACCGGTCGGGCTGCGAAGAGGCTGGAGGAAGCCTGCGGACGTCCGGCGAGCACGATCCACCGGCTGCTCGAATACCATCCGCAGCAGGGGTTCGGGAGAAACGCCGATGTTCAGCTCGACTGCAAGGTTCTGGTGGTGGACGAGGCGAGCATGCTGGACGTGCCGCTGATGTTCTATCTGCTCAGGGCGCTGCCATCGGGGTCGAGGCTGATACTGGTCGGAGATGTCGACCAGTTGCCGTCGGTCGGTCCCGGATGCGTGCTGAAGGACATAATCGACTCCGGAATTGTGCCCGTGGTTTTCCTGACCGAGATTTTCCGGCAGGCTGCGGGAAGCCTCATTGTGACAAACGCCCACCGCATCAATTCCGGCATGGGCCCCACATTCGATGCAACCGAAGGAGACAAGGATTTCCGCTGGCAGAAAGAAGAGGACAAGGAAGCCATCGGCGACAAAGTGATCGAGATCGTGAGGGAGAAGCTGTCGAGAAGATACGATCCGCTGGAAGACATACAGGTTCTGACCCCGATGCACGCTGGATCGGCCGGCGCTCGCGAGCTCAATCGCAGGCTCCAGGAAACCTGCAATCCGCCGAGCGAGACCAAGGCGGAGCTCAAGGTGGGCGACCGCACGTTCAGGGTGGGCGACCGGGTAATGCAGACAAGAAACAACTACGAGCTCGAGGTGTTCAACGGGGACATCGGGCGGATCATCCATATCGACAAGCGCGAAGGAAACGTTATTGTCGAGTACGACAGAAGGGTGAACTATCGGAGATCGGACCTCGATGAGCTCGTGCTGGCGTACGCGATCACGGTGCACAAGTCGCAGGGGAGCGAATATCCGTGCGTGGTCGTGCCGCTGACCACCGCGCACTGGATCATGCTGCAGAGGAACCTTTTGTATACTGCGGTGACGAGGGCGAAAAGATTCTGCGTGCTCGTGGGTCAGAGAAAGGCGTTGTGGAGGGCCGTGAAGAACGCGAGAACCGCGGACCGATGGACGAACCTGAAGGTCAGGCTGATGGATGAGTCGAGGAGATTGAAGGAGAGAGATTAACGTGCTGCACCCGGTAAGAGCGTGCCTCCGGGTCCGCCGCCTTTCCAGGCGGCATCTTGTTGTTCGATAAGAGCCGACTGGAAAGTCGGCGGACCCGGAAGAGTACCCCGGGGAAGGTGCCGGATGACGGTCAAGCGGGTATAATAGGCGCTCCGATCAAGGGGCCAATCCTCCGGAGGCGGATCTGGGTCCAATATGTAGCGGCGGAGCAAGATGGGAATCTGGTCATACATAGTCCCCTTCGCTTACCTGGTGTTGCTGGAAAGCCTGACGGTGCGATGGGTGGCGGGCAATACCGTGCCCGGCCTGGTCAGCCGCGTGTTCGCAACAAACGTCGCCGGACTCGCGCTGCTTCTGTTCATCGCGATGACGGGATGGTTTTTCGGATGGTGGCCGGATATCCGTAACTGGGCGCTCAGGGACACGTTCTTTCTTTTCCTTCTCATCAAGGCCCCGATTTTCGCGTTTCTGTTTCGACGTTGGGGCACGCAGCGCATTTTCACCCTCCATGTGCTCAGCAATTTCGTGTCCGCGATAACCCTCAGCCTTCTTTTCATCTATTTCCCGATAGCGATGGCGGTTCGACCCGTCACGGTGGACCAGTTGAACGAGAAAGCGGTCCAGAGGGTCAAGCAGATCCAGTACGCGGTGGAGGCTTTCAAGGTCACTCACGGATACTACCCCGGATACATCTGGGGCGGAGACATGATCTCCTGGAAAGCGGGTAAGTGCCCCGATCCTCTCCTGAACCAGGGCTATCTGACAGCCTACCCGGTGAATCCCCTCAACCTCCGGCGCACATTCTTCGAGCCCCGAAGGGTGGCGGGCTGGAAGGAGCTTTGGTTCGGGTACAAGTCGGCGGAGTTCCTCGAGGTGAGGAGCCTCTGGGAGCCGTTAGTCGAGACCGACGCCAGGTTCGGGTACCGCGGGGCGAAGATGGGCAATGTGCTTCCGGACCCGAGGTATCCCCAGACCAGGTTGCCGGACAACGTCAAATTCACAAGGGTGGGCCACTGGCTTCCCGGCGGTTTTTTCTACCGGTCCTACGATTTTGACAAAAACGGTTTCGCCGATGCGTACATACTGGGTGTGTGCGGGGACGAGGCATACCAGACGGGAGCCGATATTTACGATGCCAGGCTGGACACGCTTGCGGGGGATCGCACAGAGGGCGGAACCACCGGCGATCGGATACGCGACGGTGTCAAGTACATTCATCGTGCGGGGTTCAAGCCCGTGCCCAGCCCGCTCGTGGGGCAGCGGGTCCCGTGGCTGGGCCGGCCCGCTGCGCCCGAAGGCGGCGAAGTATCGGCAGGGGAGACGGAGCCGGATGTCAAGCCGCCTGTGGATGAAGGCGAAGAAAATGTGGAATAAATCGCCCCTGTGTTGATGGATTGTGGAGGAGTGGGGAACGATTGTTGGAAAGGCCCTCGGCCACTATCTGTAGTTCCCGTCAGCAGGAAGCGTCAGCAAAAATGCGCTGGCGCCTTCCCCGGAATAACCATGGCCGGGCTGAAGGTTCACCCAGGTATCTGCGGAAGGCCCCGGATCGAAATCGAAGTCCCGGGCAAAAGTCCCCGTAAGGTAAATCCTCCCGTCGGGAAGAACAACGAGATCGTACTGCCCGTACTCAACGTTCCAGTAGATGTTTTTCCAGTTCCGTGCCCACTGAAGATTACCCGCAGGGCTGAACTTGCTCAGGAACATATCGCCCTTGGTCGAATCATGCTCATCGACCGAGGGTCCGGGGTCGAAGTCAACGGTTCCTTCAAATGAGCAGGAAACGAAGATGTTGTCGGCTCCGTCGATCGCGAGTTTTGCCGACTCCCTGAAGTGAGTCTTGCCTTTCCATGTGCCGACCCATTGAAAGGCGCCGTCCCGATCGAGCTTGAGAAGAAAGAAATCGGCTTCGCATGCGGGGGAGACTGATTTTACCGCGGGACCGGGGTCGAAGTCGAAAGGCTCGCCGAAGCTGCCGCACAGGACGATCGATCCCTTTGAGTCAAGGACGAAATCCTCGGCATAAGGGGGCACGGCGGCGCTCCACACGTGCTGTCCGTCGGCTGTAAGTCTGTTGATGAACGAACAGCGATTGGGGGGTCGTGTCGGCTGCGGCGAATAGTCGCTTCCCAGAAGCAGTATGTCGCCCGCGGGATCGAAGGCGATCCTTTCCGCGGACAGGTTGGAAGTCCAGACGCGTGTCCAGATTTCGTTTCCATCCGAGTCAAGCCGTGCAATGAAAGTGTGCAATGTCGGAGCGTCGCTGTCTGGAGGAGCGGTCTTCAGCCCAAGCTTGCCCGTATAGCGTCCGGACATGACGATGTCGCCCGAGGCGCTCACCGCGAGGCAGGTTGGCTGTGCATCATACTCACGTTCCCAAACGAGATTCCCGGACGGATCGGTTTTGCGCAGGACGAGCTTCGGTGGGAAATCGCCGGATGGATCGCGCCCGTTCAGATTGCTGGTGACGTATATATTCCCTCGAAGGTCGCATGCGGGCGCGAAATCCTCGTCCTCAGGCTCGGGATCCCCGAAGACCAGCGGCTTTTTCCACCCGCTGACCCACTGGAAGTCTCCCGAGGAGTCGAACTTTGACAGGAACATTCCGGACAGATCCGGCAGAACGCAGGATGTGGTGGGGTCGGGGTCAAAGTCGGTAGTGCCCTCGTAGGAGCCGACGATATAGAGGTTGCCGGATGGATCTTTGGTGATGCCTGCGACGATCTGGCGGCGTTCTGTCGGCAAAGCCACGGCAGGCCCCCTCGAGCCCCATCCCGTGCCGTTTGCGTCCCACACCTTTCCCCATCCTATTGGATCGGGGCTGTCGAGGATCATGATGTTCCAGTCATGATTATCGGTCCCGTAGGCGGGATCCGAGGCCGTGACACTGATCAATGTGCGAGTGTCCCAGGGGACATCGTTTGCCAGAAAGCTCACCGTGCGAAGCGGAGAATCGTAGAACACGCCCGCATTCGGAGGGTTGCAGGACCATGTGTAGACTGCCAGTGGATGCGGTTGGCGGACGCAACCCAGTCCAGCTACGGGGGGCGAGGGAAAATACTTGCCGGTGAAGTTCACGAGTTCGCCTTCATAGACGGAAACCGGGCCGTCGTAGTCGGGTGGCTCACCGTAAGGAATGGTGAACGGCGCGGTGGCGGTGGGGCCTGGACAACCGAGAAGGCTGACGACCACAACAATGCTTGCGAGCTTGAGATATCCGGCGCTCATCGACAGGACCTCCTGAACAGAATAGTACACGATGCAAAGCTTGAGACAAGTCTCACATACAGAGAGGCACACGCTTACCGGATCGCGTGTGCCTTCAGTACGTATTTATCATATGACTCTTCTGCCAATTACGATTCCGGAGTGTGGCGCACGGTTCATCCGATAGTCTAAACTGTCAGGGCCAGGGAAACGGGAGGTCACAATGCGAAACACGTTAGCGTGGCTGATAATCGGTCTTGTCGCGATGCTGCTCCTAAGCTGCACTCAGACAAAGCCTGCATCGGCGACCGATGACACCTCATCTGCATCATCATCGTCGGAGAATCCGGAGTCTTCGGGAGATTCATCCATCTCGCAACCGTCCGAGGATTTCTGGAAGCCGCCGGAGGGTCGGAAGCCCAGGTTCCTTTTCGTACACCATTCGACCGGCGAGGGATTCCTGTTTGACGGCGGAATGAAAGACATGCTGGAGAAGGACGGATTCGAGGTCCACAATCGGACATACGGCGATGGATGGGTCGGAGACAACACGAACCCGGCGGATTTCCCGGTCACTTTCACCGAGCATTTCGACGATCTGATCTCGTGGGACCTTCCCGAGGGGGAGCACTACGACATCATCGCATTCAAGAGCTGCTTCCCGGCGTCGAACATCTGCTCCGACGATGACCTGGAGGCGTACAAGGGATACTACGAGACGATAAAGTCGGTGACCAGACAGCACCCGGATATCCTTTTCATTCCGTGGTCGACCCCGCCGCTGGTTCCGAACGGTACCGAGCCCGAGTGCGCCGCCAGGGCGAGGGATTTCGCGACGTGGCTGACTGGCCCGTACATCGAGGGCGAGAGTAACCTTGCCTCATTCGATGTCTTCAGCAGGCTCGCAGGCGATGATCCTTCGGCAAGGGACTACAACTGCCTCAAGTACGACTACCAGGCAGATCCAAACGATTCACATCCAAACCATATGGCGAACATGGGCGTCGCGAACGATTTCTTTGTCTGGCTCAGCCAACCGGTGTGGCGAAGGTTGTACTAGTAGCATGCGCCTCCGGCGCATGGTTCTTGGGCATCGAGTGATTTGAGAAGAACCATGCCCGGGACGGGCATGCTACATAGGACGGGCATGCTACGGCATTTGGGGGTTTTTGATCTATAAATCCCTCTATTTATGAGGCATTCAGGTGATCGGCTCAGCGCCCCCAATCCGCCGCGGCGGACGGGGACTCGCTTGAGGGTGCCACTTTTCAAATGCGATCCATATACAAAATGGCGCTTTTTCAACAGCCCCTGATGCTCGGGCTCCTGAAAGAGCGACGCCCTCCCTGACGGTCGGGCCCCTGAAAGTGTGGGATCCGTATTCACGGGCGACGCTTTCTGTTCCACGGGCGTCGATCGGGAAGAACCAGCCACTCGATCATGCGGAAAATCCTGGTCCCGATCCAGTCCCTTGGTGTAAGGGGCTCAACGAGGATTGTCGCTACGCCGGCGAGGTTCCCGCCAAGCATGTCGGTGCAGCACTGGTCGCCGATCATCAGCGCCTCTTCTCTTGTGCAGCCGACCATGCCGAGGGCCTTGTCGAGCAGCTTCCATGCGGGTTTGTAGACCTTCGGGACGCCGGGGAGCCCCGACACCTCCCTGAGCTTCTCGATCTTCCACTGGGTGGCGTTCGAGTAGAGGAGGCACCTCACGCCCGCGGCCTCGGCACGTTTTATCCATGCGAGGTTCTGCTCCGGGACGTAGTCGTAGACATCGTAGGGGACGAGCGTGTTGTCAATGTCGAGGAGAGCGCCCTTGAATCCGCGCGACGCAAACTCTTCGATCGGGATTTCGGCTAGGGACGGATAGCGATAGTCGGGAAGTAGCGGGTTCACGAGTCTTATCAGCGGATTTCTCTACTTTTCTTCTTTCTTTCGGGACTTGACGGGCATGCCGCGTCGGGCCTTTGTCTTGTCGAGCCAGGTCTGGAGTATACCCGCGGCCGCGAGCGCGTCAATGAGTTTTCTGCGCTCCTGGGTGGGCATGCCCTGCAGGAGGCCCTCGTTGGCGCGGGTTGTGAAGCGTTCATCCTGGAAGTGGACGGGGAGGTCGGTGCGATGCTGGAGGTCCTCGGCGAACTCGCGGACCACCTTGGCCATGGGGCCTTCGATCCCCTCTTTGGTCAGGGGCAGCCCGACAATAACAACGTCGGCATCGCTCTTGATGATGATCGCCAGGTGTTCCATGTCCTCATTGTGGTTCTCGTCGAACTGAAACACCCGGTGAGGAATGACCAACATCAACTCTTCGTCGGCTCTCGCCAGCCCCACCCGCTTTTCGCCGTAGTCGACGCCCATGTAACGTATTGCAGGCATGATTTTCCACCTCCCCGAGCTTTTCGCGGAATTATAGCACTTATGGGAGGCATGAAAAGAGCCGCAGTCAAACCTCCCCCCCCTCTCCACCTCACCCCCCTAGCCCCCCTCTCCACAATCAAACCTCA
>Ga0315294_10003518_pt1 | contig 17096 bp, 19 predicted proteins | sample YL17G13_40_MG_FD_203626 | JGI IMG/M metagenome (GOLD analysis project Ga0315294, IMG submission 203626) | Sediment microbial communities from Yellowstone Lake, YNP, Wyoming, USA - YL17G13_40 | ecosystem: Environmental > Aquatic > Freshwater > Lake > Sediment | place: USA: Wyoming | collected... | reverse complement strand
GCTGCATCGTCATCATGGATAAACTTGACAAAAACTAATTTTTGCGGTATACTTTTGTAAACAGAATGAAGGAAGGAAATGGACCTTAAACTACTGGAACAAATTTTCCAGATACCAGCCATAACTCGAAAAGAAGATAAGATGGCTGATATGATAAAGAAAACTCTAACCGCAAACGGAATCTCTTATTTTAGTGATAAGATAGGGAATGTCTATTCTCTAAGCAAGAAGGGCGTTCCCTTGCTTTCTGCTCACATGGATACCGTTCAAGATGAAGTTGATGCCGCTTTAGCAAAATTCATAAAGATTAGAGGAAATGTTCTCAGCGGTTATGGTGTCATTGGTGGCGATGATAAGTGCGGTATTTTTATCGCATTGACATTGGCTTGTGCAAATCTATGTAACTTCGTTTTCTCCGTTGAGGAAGAAAGTGGAGGACATGGAATAAAAACTTTTGTTGCAGAGCAAGATTTATCTGACATTCCTTACGGACTTGTTCTTGATCGTAGAGGTAATGCAGATATTATTTGCACCAAGAATAGTTATGGTGTAGCGGCGTTTGAAAGAATTCTATTAGAGATTGGAAAAATTTACGGATACAAGGAAAGCTCTGGCACTTTTTCAGATGCAAACTTTTTGAGCGAAAAAATCAGTTGTGCAAACTTGAGTGTTGGTTATTACAATCCACACAGCAAGTCAGAGTTTGTTGACATTGACGATCTCAAAATTGCAATGAATTTCACAAATGCAATCATAAAGAATGTAACCGAAAAGTTTGAAGCGCCTTCAAAGACAAACACTTACACATACACCTATCCCGCAAAACCAAGTCAGAGCGCTCCATTTAGGCCCTTCAGTCATTCATATCCAGGAGATGTGGTAGACGTAGAGCTTGGAGATATTTGTGCCTTCTGCAATACGCAAAAGGAAAAAACAATCTTCTCCAAGGTAGTCAATGACTTTGTTTGCATAGATTGTTGCAGACAACTTAGGGAAGAAATTCTTGAGTATGATGGCCTCTTTTCACAAGATGGTCTAGAGCATATTTCAGAATATGATGAAATGATGAAAGACAAAGAAGACGTAGATATAGACAAAATTTTAAATGATATGGACGACGGACAAATACCCATAGGTTTTGACGATACTCCCAGTGAAGATATTGTGAAAGAGCATCACTCAAAGCCTACGGAATCTATTGCTTCTTCCATTGAAGGAGAAGACTGAATTGAATAAAGCTATAATTATCAGCTTAACAATAGTGGCGGCATTATTTCTTGCTGGATTTTTTCCAGTTGTTGCTGTAATGATTACTGCGGTAGTCATCGTAGGTTTATTTCTCGTCTTTCGAGAAGAGAGATAATACTTATATATCGTAAGGAGAAAACTACATGACGATTGACGATATCATTGCAGGAATAGAGGAAAAGATAAAAGTTCTCTCAAAGAAAGAACTTGTGAAAGCTTGGAACTGGGTATATCCAGAGGAAGAGCGTATTACAGAATCCGCCCTTAGCTCAAAAAATCCAGGAAATGAAGAGCAACTCATAAAAGAAATTTCAGACATTCTAGTGGATGAAATTTCTGGACTTGATACCAAAGGTTTAATAAAAGCTTACAACAAATTCTCTAGTAAAGAAGAACGCATTACATTAGAAGATTTAGAGGGTGGAGAAGACGACAGCGAAGAAGAACTCGACGAAGATATGTAAAGAAGACGCCACATAGGCATTTTGATAAATGCAGAAGGAAACAAACATAAGAAATATGTAAAGATATTTTCAAAGAGGGCTTAACATGGCAGACAGACCAGTAGTTGTCGATTCTTCAATTAGTTTATCCAAATCTCCATCAATAGATATTGCTCCTGTTTCTATACAAGACCCTAAAGATGGACTTGATTTAGAAACTAAATCCTTGAAAGATCCTAAAGCGGGAGTTACAATACAAGCACTAAGTTCTTCAGAACTTCGTTTGGGTGTTGGAATAGATCCCACTCTTCCAAAGGGAACTATAAAAAACGGTTCACCTCTTTCTGCCACAGAAGATCCAAGAGTATACGCCAAGGCGTAAGTTCATTTTTTCCCCCTCCTTTTAGGGCAGAAGATTTCGTTTACGAATTTCTGCCCTTTATTTTTTTATACTCCAACAATTTACAAAAACCAAAAATTATGTTATACTATTATTATGATTGAGCAAGATAAGATTGTTCCAACTGGAAATCAGGAACTGAAAAACAAATTTCTCATTTTCGATCTGGTGAAAAATCATTTCTCTCTCACGGAGGAAAGCCTTGAACTTTTCAAGTTCAGACTTTTCAATGAACCCTTGATTGCGGAAGAGTATAAGGCAATCATTGGGAACTCTCCCGATATGAGAAAGCGTATTCCCATCACTGGAGAATTTGCGGAAAACTTTGATGCTGGCTGGAGAATGTTTAAAAATCAATTTAGACATTTTGTGGCAGATAATAAAATTTCTTACGAAAATTTTAGAAGCAACAAAGTAATTGTAAATAAGAATGAAACAAAACTAAAGAAAGCTTTAGTTAGTTATTATTGCGCACATAAGTCTTCCTATGGACAAGATCTTTTATTTAATAGCTATAATACTAATGCTACCAAAGAACAAATAGAAGCAAGACTTACAGAAGTTCTCAACGAAATTGGAACCAAGAAAATTCCAAATGCTGGACTTGAACTTGTAATCTCTTTGAACTTTGCTGACTGGTTTCTCTGTTCCGCTGGAGAAAAGTGGTCTTCTTGTATCTCACTTGATAGTGGATATGAGAGAGCTTTCTGGAGCGGACTTCCTGGCTTGATTGGTGATAAGAACAGAGCAATGGTTTATATCACTGATGGTAAGAAGAAAAACTATCACGGAATTATTACTGATAGATTTATCTCACGAAGCTGGGTTGTTCTTGTCAGGTCGAAAGAAAAAGAGACAAAAAACGAAACTTGTTTTACAATGGTAAGGGAATATCCTTCTTCCATAGGTTTGTCAAACATTGCCGAGAAACTTCTTGGTGTCAAATTCTATGGATACGAATATGAAGATAGGGATACTTCTTTACGAGAGTTTGTTGGCAGATATTACATTGAACTTCTTTGGCACAAAGTCAAGAACATAGAATTTTTTAATTCTATTTATTTTGATAATCTTAATATCAAAATCGCTCACAAGAATGTTGCAGAACATAACAAGCCAGGAAGTTATGGACAGTATACTAATGGTGCTGGAAACAATGCCTTCATAAGAAAACCCAGTGGAGACGTAAGACTGACCGATAAGGGTTTCTATTATGATGGAGGTCTTTCCAGGTTGATTGATGGACGAGTTTGGAAAGAACATTCCAAGAAATGTAAGATGAAGAACATCGCAGAATTTTTTGGTGAAGAAGAATTTAAATTTGATGAAGATGATGGTTATGGCGATGGAGAAGATGAAGAAGGAGATGAGGATTTCTAAATGACTGAAATAGACAACAAAAATTTAGAAATTATCGAAGGACTTGTCGAAAAACATTTCGACCTGGACAAGGATAGTTTTTCTCTTTTCAAGGAAAGACTTCATTCTCCAGTCATAGATCCTGTCTACCAAGAAATTTTGAAGGGGTCTTCCGATCTTCGTGTTAGATACAGAATTCCTGAAGAGCAGTATGAAACTTTCGATAAGGGTTGGCCCTTATTCAAAAAGTTCTTTCCTGACTTTGTTAGACAGACTAATATTTCTTATTCGGACTTCAGGTCTAACAGGTTAAGCTTCAAGGGAAAAACTCTCAAACTCAAGAAAGCCCTGACCGATTTTTATCTCAATAATACAAACTCCAGTTATGCTTTCCTTGATGGAATTCACATAAATCCCAAAGATGAAGCTCACGTAAACTATCTAGACAATAAAATCACAGAACATCTCAATAGGGTTGGAGTTCAAAAACTCCCATCTTCTGGACTTGAACTCGTTCTTTCCTTGAACTTCGCTGACTGGTTTTTGGCCGCTACCGCTGAAAAGTGGAAGTCCTGCATCAACCTTGAAAGTGATTTCAGTGGTGCGTATTGGGCTGGACTTCCTGGACTTATCGGTGATAAGAACAGGTCAATGCTTTACATCAACGATGGAAACAGAAAAAACTATAAGGGAATAAAAGTCGAGTCTTGCATTTCTCGTAGCTGGACTATGTTGGATGGACAAGGCAGACTCAATCTCATCAGGTTCTTTCCTGCTGACTTGCTGGACGCAACTACCATCGCAGACGCTACCAAACTTCCATTTAGATATGGAAGTGACTTCTCCTCAAAGCATCCCGTTGATGTGTTGTATTTCAACAATAGGAGAAGCTGTTTCATCTACACAGACAACTCCAGGTTCCGCAAAACTCTTGGTGCTTACTATATTCAAAAAGCAGATGGCGGAAGATTTGGTTATGTTGACAAGGACAGCGGAAGCGTTGTAGATGGCGTCAATGTTTTCAACTACAAGGATGGACTTGGAAAGCTCGTTGATAAATCCCTTTCACTTGGAGATATTTTCACCAAGACTTGTTCTGGTTGTGGAAACTACAGGGATGAATTTCACGAGTTCCAGGGAAGAATCTTTTGCAACGATTGTTTCCAGAGACATGTTTTGACTTGCGATCATTGTGGTAAACAGGTTCTTGCAGATGCGAACGAATACAAGGCTGTAGGTCGTAAGAAGTACTGCTTGGATTGTTTCAACAAACTCTTTGTTGAGTGTAACACTTGTGGAGAGGTACATCTAAAGGCAGAAATGTACCGCTTCATCGACATGGATATGTGGTATTGCAAGAAGTGCGTTGCAGGACTAGAGGAAGATTATAAGAGTTGTTCCAAGTGCCATGACTCTTTCTTCGAAGCACCAGAAAACTACTACAACATCATCAGCGATGATGAAATCTTGTGTGAGCGATGCACCAAGATCGCAACGGACAGACAGCAATACTTCTTTGCATTTTAAATAAAAAGACCCTCTTGCGAGGGTCTTTTTTTTTGCCTTATTGTTAAGGTTAAGTAATTGTAGATCCAGCGGCCTTGATCTGCATTGTGAGTTCGATTATTTCGATAGTTCCCACTGGCACTAGTTGTATAATACCCTTCATGATGCTTTGGGCAATCAAGTCGGAAGTATTTGTCGTAGAGTCAATAGTTACCTTATAATCTGAAAGTCCGCCACCCTGTCTTATTGGCTCAAGTATGCTGTTTATGATTGTTCTTGCTCTGGCCCAGCTGTCAGCATTATGAGGTTCGAATACGATGCTGTCCATAGCTGTCTTAATCAACTTCTTAGCGTAGATTACCATTCTTCTTACGTTAACTCTGTTAAGAGCAGTAGTTGATCTTAGGAGCGTCTTCTGTCCATAAACTTCTAGGCCCTTTGTGGCAAAGTTTACGATTGGGTTGACTGCATTGAGATCGCCATAAAGGTTTTCTCTGTCACTTAGTGAAGGAGAAGTTTCATAGTCATAGGCTATGATTTTTCCTCTGATATCTCCAGCAGGAGCATACCAAGGACCATAATACTTGTCAACTTCGCACAACTTCTCTACTAAGAACTGAGAAGGAGGAGAGTAAACATACTGACCAGAAAGTGAATTGTAGTCCTTCAACCAAGGCCAGTAAGTAGCAGCGTAAGAACTATTAAGCACTGTACTTCTTCCCTGAGTGCCAGTTCCATTGTGCCAGTTAACTACGTTAGCAGCAGTTTTGCCGAATGGAGGATCTACCAAGAACAAGAAGTCTTTTCTGTATTCTGCTAGGGCAATACCAGCATCTGCAACAGCGGAGTTGCTATTGTCAGGGCAAGCAAGAATGTGATAATCCCAAGATTCTTGGTTAGCTAGTGATGCAGTAGTTGCTAGCATGTTGGTAAATAGTGTGTCACCAGAGTTTAGTAGAATACCGTCTCTACCTATCTTATAAGTATACCAGTGAGAATCGCCTACTACAGCAGTCAAAGTATCGCCTCTCCATTTGCAGTAGAATCTACTATCTGAAGTTCCAGTTGACTTTCCTAGATAGTAGGTGTTAATGGTTCCAGAAGTTGAAGAAAGCACTGGTCTTGCATTTGTCAAGTCACCACGAAGCTTGGTATCAACAACCATATAACTAGAACCACCATTGTCGATAGTGGCATTTACAAGAGTTGGGTAGTATCTTGAGTCAGCAGATTCAAAACTAACATCTGCATAGGTTTCCATTAAAGTGCTATCGAAATAGAACTTAAGGTCATAGATACTATCTCCATCTACAGGATTGGTTCTCTGTGTAAATGTGATATATGCAGTGTTATAAGATGAACCATATTCTTTGGCCTGGAAAACAACTTTACTAGAGTCAGCTATTCCAGTAGGAGTATATGTTCGTATAACTCTTTCTGCAAAAGCAACTCTAGTTGTAGAGTCACCATTGACAGTATTTCCTACTCTTACGAATAGAACTTTATTTGTTTGATTGAAAGCTCTTAAAGCAGTCAATGCTCCCCAAGGAGATGTAGCTGAAGGATTTCCAAAAGTATCTAGAAAATCATTTTTAGAAGTTACGTCAGTTACAAGGTTGAACGGACCTTTCGTGGCATAACCAACCAAAGCTACAGTAGTAGTAGCAGTAGTTACAGTATATGCACTTTTGTCCTGTTCCAAAATAGTGATTGATGGGCTTTTAGCCATATTATTCCCTCCTGAAAAGATATGCTGCTTTTATCTTTACGATAGAGAAAAACTGAAATTCGACAAAATAGTATCGGCAGAAAACCGACCACCTCTGGTGTCGAAATGAGAGACTAAATTTACTTTAGTGGTCTATATTTTAATAAACCTTTTGTAGATAAATTTTTAATATCGTCATTTATTGCATCAACCGTAACAGAATTTTCAATTGTGTCATTTCTTCCTGGTATGATTATCTCTCTACCAGATACATAAATGCGTATTGGTTGATAGGTGATATTCTTGACTTCATATTTCATACTACTATCTATGCTATTGATGTCACCGTTTCAATATCAAAATCAGTAGAATTAATAGTTGGGTTCTCGTAGTAATCTCTTGGAAGATAAGCTCTCATAACAGTTAAGTCCATTCCATAGCGAACGAGTTTATCTTGGGCATCACCTGGCTCAAGATTGATTTCGTTTCTTGGATTTCCAGCCATTATCTCACACCATTGTCCATCAACAGCAACTGCTGCTTTTCTATTTTTAGTAGCATTAGACATTATTTGATACATTATAACATCACAGTCGGACTGCATAATAGTGTTGATAGATATTTGATAGGAAAGTTTAAAAACAAGTAAAGGTTTTACATAGCGAACGATATTACTTGTATTGTAGTGGACTATATCGTTAGTAAAACCTAGAGAATTTTCACTTTCTGCATAACTTGAATCAATAAGCATAAAAGTAATCATTGGTGCTATATTATTACCGTTTATTACTGGATATAAATATTTGGCGAAAGCTCTTTCAGGTGTCATATAAGCAACCTGAACATTTTGCTCTGCTCCAATATATCTAGAGATTTGAACGGTCTTCTCCAACCATTCTTTTATTGCTTTTGAGTAATTTCTAAAGAAAAAATGTTCTAGTCTTTCGGCCATTACTGATTAAATAAATCAACCTTACCAGTAGCATTATCAAAAGTAGCAACCATATTTAAGCCGTGTCCTGTTACAGAATAACGGTTTCCACCTGTGCTTTTTATAAGCAAAGGTTCTACAATTTTATGGCCGCTAGTGGTAATCTTATACCTTATGGCATTAGCTACCTGTTCTGGTGTGAAGCGGGTGACTGCGGGAAGACTTCTATCGTTAGGTTGAACCTTGATAGTACTTGCTGTTACGGTAGCAGCGAACTCATTTATTAATTCTCTTAGTTTCATATTATTACCTTTACTCCATATTTATACGTTGCGTTATGTTAAGTTGATGATTTTTTATTTGTTGAATATAACTTCCAGGAAGAACACATTGGTCAAGTTTTGCTAGATTGCAACTCATAACATAAGTCACCCAGTCCCAACCAAAATCTCCACCTGGATTACAATTTAGAACCTCATACAATCTCCACTTATTAGTTAGAACTAAATCTCCTGCCTCTATTACATCAGTTATTGCAGTGAAAGAAGTATCAGTTGTATATACCAAAAGTTCTCTATTTTTAAAATTTATCTCTGCAAAGTTTAGTAAATTAGAACTTGAATCGTTTTGTCCGTCTATCGTTACGGTAAAGTTTGTTAAATTAGAAATTGCGTTGCCTAGTTTTAAAACTGTGTTATAGTTTATATTTGTTAAAGTAAAAACTCCAACAGTTACATTATCAACCTTTAAAGTAAAAACGCCACCTGTATTTGTAGCGGTAGGAGTTCCCTTACCCGTGTAAGTAATATGCAAATTTGCAATGTGTAAATATTTTAAAGTGCGAATTGTCTGCACCATATTTTCAAAATTAACTACAAACTGAATATTGTCTTCCTCTTCTCTGTATGGCAAAAGACCGCCAAGCAATTGTCTCCAAGAATTATCTAAATGGAAACCACGAATATCAAAAGGTGGAAGATATAATCTAGAAAATTTTTCTTCTCCATAAACCAAATCTTTTTCTGTTGCTGCTTTATTTAGTTTGAAAATTTTTAGAGGTGGAGCTACAAAGTTGATATAGGATTTATTTAAAAAGTTTATATATTCTAACATTATTCACCTTTATGAATTTGGTCATAGTAACTATAGTTTCCCACTCTTGTTCCAGAACGCTTACCATTGGTAAGTTTTTTCGTTTCACCAGCATTCGTTCCTATATTATGAATTTGATCGTAGTAACTATAATTTCCTACCTTTGTTCCAGAACGCTTGCCACTATTATTCGAAGTTCCTACTACTATCTTTCCAGTTAATAGATTGAAATAATTGACATCATTTACAAGTGGAACAATTGGTTCTTCAAGGTCTAGGTATTCACTCATTAATTCTGGGGCATAGGTTCCTATACCAGAAGTTGCCAATATTCCATTGCCATTATAAATATAATTATTTATTTCGTAAGTGTTTGCATTTCCAGAAGTTATAAGGGTTCCAAAACCAATCCAATTATAATTGTCAGTTTCATAAGTATTTGCATTTCCAGAAGTTGTTAGAGTTCCATTACCATTCCAGATATATCCAAGTTCTTTTCCTGCATAACTGGATGCTACTAGAATTCCATTACCATTCCAGATATAATCATTGAATTCATAAGTATTGGCCACACCAGTAATGGTTATGGTTCCATTTGCCATATAGACATAATCATTAACTTCAATGGTGGTAGCGTTACCAGAAGTGACTAGCATTCCAAATCCAGTCCAGATATAGTTATCTACTTCGATGGTGCTTGCGTAACCAGAAGTAGTTAGAGTTCCGTTACCTATCCATCCATAATTATTGGTTTCATAAGTATTAGCATAACTAGAAGTAGTTAGAGTTCCATTACCTTTATAAATGTAGCCCAGTTGTTTTATAGCAGTACCAGAAGTTGCTAGAATTCCAAATCCAGCATAAACATAATTATTAACTTCAACGGTGCTTGCGTAACCAGAAGTAATTAGGTTTCCAGCACCAGAATAAATATAGTTGTTAGTAAACTCAATAGTGGTAGCATTACCAGAAGTACTTAATGTTCCATTGCCTACCCAATAGAAATTCTTAAATACTATGACCGCAATACCGCTTAAGCTTATAGTTCCGTTTGCTGTATAAACATAATCATTTGCTTCTTCAGTATTGGCATAACTAGATGCCTCTATTATTCCAAATCCAGCATAAACATAATTATTAACTTCAATGGTATTTGCGTAACCAGAAGTAGTTAGAGTTCCATTACCAGTCCAAATATATCCAAGTTGTTTAGCAGCAGTTCCAGAAGTAGTTAGAGTGCCATAACCAGAATAAATATATCCAAGTTCTTTTACAGCAGTTCCAGAAGTTGTTAGAGTTCCAAATCCAGCATAAACATAGTTATTAACTTCAACAGTATTTGCATAACTAGAAGTAGTTAGAATTCCAAATCCAGTATAGGCATAGTCATTAACTTCTTCGGTGCTAGCGTAACCAGAAGTTAATATAGTTCCATTGCCTATCCAGACATAGTTATTATATTCAATTGTGCTCGCATAACCAGAAGTAGTTAGAGTGCCATTACCAATCCAAATGTAACCAAGTTCTTTTAAGGCAGTTCCAGAAGTTGTTAAGGTTCCATAACCTTCATAAACAAATTCTGGTAAATCAGTAAAACCTTCTGCTATTATTACAGGGCGTCTACTGGTAAAACCCTCTAATATCAAAGAGTTAGCCATTTATATTATCCTTATAACTAAAATTCTCTAACTCTTTGATAAACATTTGTCATCGTGGAATCGCCAGTATCATCAAGTAGTTTGAATACCATTGCAGTATCGCCACTTTGTTTGTAGAAATATTCACGATTATTTGCTATTAATCTATTGCCACCAGCAACATACCAATCTTCCATCAACATCTTATAGAACACATCAACATCTCTTAAATAAAATTGACTTTCAGTTGTATGTGCGGCATTAGAATAAACAATATAAGTTACTTTAATAAAAGTTTCATTGGGCATAACATAAGGAGAAGCTGGAATATAAACTCCTTTTGCTTGATGAGATAGATTTATTGTGGTTAAGAGATTGGCTTCGTTGTCTCTAACTTCAGCTTGAGGATATTGATTTGAGTCGCCATCTACTATTTGTAATAGTATAGGTACTTCAGTTGCTATAGGTATACTAATAGCACTAGCCATTTGTCCTTACTTCCTCTTTGCCACTTGCAAAAACTTTAAATACTATCAAGCCAGATAAATCATCACTAAGGGTATAAGAAATAAAATCTTGAGTTTCAGATTTTAAAATAATTGGAGTATCTAAAAGTATATCCACAGTTACCCAAGTATTAGTTCCATCACTACCTTTATCAACAATAGAAGCAGTGTGCGTTGTCAAAATATCAATTAAATTTTTAATTGCAGTAGAATGAATAATTTTTCCATCTATAGTTATATTATCAATAATACCAGTAGGTAATTGAGTTACATTTAAAAGTTTATTGTATGCTATTGCGGGCATTGTTCCGCTTGCCAATGTTCCAGCCATAGCATCTACCATCGTCCATCTTACACGACTAACGTGAAACCAAGTTTCTGTAGATGGTTCAACTTTAAAAACAACACCACCACCAGATTCTTGTATTCTAATATAATCTACATAAAAAGTACTATTTCTATTCACTTTTATAAATCTAAACGAATTAATAGTTTGGGCAGTTAAATTCATTGTTGTAAGAGGAATTGAAAATCCTTGCCAAACTCCTGTAGTTGCAGCATTAACATAATTTCTAATATCGACTAAATTTCCAACCAAAACTCCTGCCAAATATCCACCAAAGTTTATGTTATCTGAAGGAACTGAAGTTAAATAAATCCATCCTGTTATAGCTGTGTAACCAGTTAAATCTTGGTTAGAACCTTTACTTAAGCTCATTGTAGCATTGTTTTCGCCAGGACCAGTTGCTAGGTTAGAAAAACTTACAGTTCCATTGTAAGCTTGAGCAGTGTTATTAAATACCCAAGTTCCACTTACTGCGGCAGTAGTCCATTCAGTTGGAGTTCCAGCATTTTCATTATAAATAAGAATGGGAGTTCCACCAAAGCCAGCATTAACATTCATATCAGTGCCGTAGGTGGAATTAGTGAACTCAACTAGTTTATAATTGTAAGTTTTTAAATCTCTAGTTGCTACTACTAAAGCTTGAGCTTCCTTCCCATTAGCAGAATCAACGTGTGCGGTATTTTTATTTCTAACATCTGTTATGTTTATCTTAAGCATTTAATCTCCAGAAATTACAAAAGCAAACATTAGCGAACCTCTAATAAGCAAACTTCCCGCTACAGCATAAAGTGACATTGTTGTTCCAGGTCCAATAATAATTGCTGATTCAAATTCAAACACTTCTGTTTTGCCAGCTGCGGGTAAAGTAATGTCATCAATTACTGAGCCCCCAGTTAATCCAGTTATATTAACTCCATATAAAGCAGTGGCATTAGCAATGTTTCCACTAATTGTATTTAGATTAACTGATGTAACGGCAGTGCCTCCAACTGGAGTTCCTATATCTTTTACTTTCACTTGAATTCTATCACCAGTAATAGGAACTATAAGTTTTATTCTTTTAACAGTCATATTATAAGTTGAAATATTTTTTAGATAAAAGAAACATTGATTAGCACCCGATGGAGTTACTGAAAAAGATACAGAAAAAACTTGTCCTTCCTCATTCAAGTGCTCAAATAAAGTATGCATAACTGCAAATGTTTCAAGTTGATTATCTGTAGTTACCGATACTGAATAACCTCTTCCTTTTCCGTCTTCTATTAGCATAAATTTACCCTCATTTTTTTCTTACAATAGTTCCATATCGAATCTATAGAAAGCAACGTTACAACTTACTTTCATACTAGTATTGTTGTCAGGGGGCGTGTAACTAATTCCAAAAGAATATCCTGGCGGTAAGCAAAATCTTTGCTCTTCAACAATCATTGTCGAAGCTGGAGCAACACGACCTGACCACCAAACAGTTCCTCCGTACATTTTAGCTAAATTCTTTAAATCCACTCCCTTTACATCTACTTTAGAGAAGTTTGTATTGGTAGGAGTTATGGAATCTCCACCAGTAACTGTTGGATTTTTATAATACTTAAGTGTTCCGCCATATGTTGAATCTCCAGCTACTGATTGCCAGGCATCAAAAAACATTCTATCTATTATCATCGTGGTAGTTTCAACATTCTTCAAATAAATAATTCCGTGCTCTGCAGAATCTCCTAAAGTAATAATTCCTGTTGTTAGTTCATAATAGTTGCCATCTATTGTAGAACGAGTATGCTGTTGAATAGTAGTATTTCGTACACTCAAATCATTTTTTTTATTTACACTAGCAACAAAACCTCTTCCTTTTCCGTCTTTTATCATATCAGGCATTACTCCACCTCCGTATTTTTAACTTCTGTATCTGTTATTAAACTCAATTGCAAATTCATTTTTCTTAATTCCTTTAATATATCTGTCAATATTTGTTCTAATGTTATATCGGCAATACTTTGCTTATATATAGTTCCTTCAAGCACTTCTCCGTCTGTAGTAACAACTGGTTTATTGTCTACTTGCTTGACGCCATAAGCAACGCCATCTTCATCTAGTAGTTGTACTTGACTTTTACTTGTATTTGATAATCCCATTATAACCTCACATCCTTACCTTTACCGTCAATAAGTTGTAGTAGTTGACATCATTTACAAATGGCACAACTGGTTCGTTAAACTTTAGATAATCTTTTATCGCTTCACTAGCAAATACGGCAGATTGAGAAGATAGCTCCACAGTTCCAAATCCTGCAATACTATAATTTTTAGATACAAGAGTAGAAGCTTTTCCAGTAATTGCTAATATTCCATCACCATTATAAACATAATTATTTGCTTCTGTAGGAGTAGCATTTCCAGTAGCGGCAATTTCTCCAAATCCTGTATAGATGAAATGTTTATCAAATACCAAAGCATCTGCATAACCAGAAAGTGTAGTAAAGACAAGTCCATAATATCTCTGGAACATAGGTTCAGCAGCACCAGAGGTTGTTAATATGCCATCACCTTCATAAACATAATCATTAGCTTCGTAAGTATTTGCGAAACTAGAAGTTGTAAGTTTTCCATTTCCACCATAAACATATTTATTATATTCTTCAGTGTTTGCAAAACCAGTAACTGCTAGTGTTCCAAATCCATTATAAGTTAGTCCAAACTTTGGAGTGGCATAACTAGAAGTTGCTAGTGTTCCAAATCCATTATAAATTAATCCAAAGTTAGGAGTTGCTTTACCAGAAGTTGTTATAGTTCCAAATCCAGGAGCACTAACATAATTAAATGATTCGGCAGTTCTAGCACGACCAAAAGTTACAAGTTTTCCGTTTCCGTTAAAGACATAATTATTGACTTCAATAGTGCTTGCTTTACCAGAAGGTGTTAAATATCCTAGTCCTGTAAATATGAAATGCTTTGTGTTTATGTAAGTGTAAGTGCCACTAGAAGTTGTAGCTTTTCCAAATCCATTATAACTTAAAGCAAATTTAGGAGGAGCAATAAAACCAGATAAAGCTACAGTTCCAAATCCTACATAAGCATAACTCCAAGTTTGAGTACTAGAAGCTTTGCCAGAAGTTGTAAGTTTTCCATTTGCCTCAAAGACATAATCATTATATTCTTCGGTATTAGCAAAACTAGAAGTGGTAAGTTTTCCATTTGCTTTATAAACATATCCAAGTTGAGGAGTTGCGTAACCAGAAGTTGTCTTTACTCCAAAACCTACATAAGAATATTTATTAAACTCTTTAGTAGTAGCAGAATAACTAGATGCTTCTAAAATTCCAAATCCTGCATAAACATATTTATTATATTCAATGTAAGATGCCCTACCAGTAGTGGTAAGTTTTCCATTTCCATTGAAAGAGTAATCATTTGCTTCATAAGAAGTGGCACGACCAGAAGTTGTAAGTCGTCCAAAACCTTTATAACTTAATCCACGTTGAGGAGTTGCATAACCAGAAGTTGTTAAAGTTCCACTACCAATCCAATTATAGCTATTAGTTTCGGCAGTATTTGCATAACTAGAAGTAGTTAAAGTTCCATTACCAACCCAAACATAGTTGTTGCTCTCTCTAGTGGTGGCATAACCAGAAGTGGTAAGTTTTCCATTTCCTATAAAAGCATAATCATTTGTTTCATAAGTATTGGCACGACCAGAAGTGGTAAGTCGTCCATTTCCAGTATAAACATAGTTATTGGATTCGACAGTAGAGGCACTTCCAGTAAAGGATTTTGTTCCAAAACCTGTATATTCGGCCATTATGCTTCCTCAACAGAAAGATTAAGTAAAGATAAGGATAGTAAATAGTTCATAGATTTATCTTTACTTTCTTACTATGGTAGTTTGGTAAAGATAAAAGTGTGAGTTCATCTTTACTTTTGTGATATTGTAAAGTTATTAGAAGGAGATACTAATATGGCATTAACAGTTGGAAATGGTGCAGAGCGTGAAATGCTCCGCAGAATAGTAAGCAAAGGTCTGGATGGTACTTTTACTGGAGTGCAGGGTGACACGCTTCTACTTAAATTGTATAAGGGTGGAAAAGTTATAGCAGACGGAGATAGTAAGTTTGGCATAATTGAAAGTAATGGTACTGGTTATGCTATGATAGTTCTAGCTCCTGCTTCTTGGACTATTAGCACACCTACCCCAGGCGCTGGCGATACTACAATGGCGTCTTACGCACAGCAAACCTTTACTTATACAGGTGCTGACTCTCTAGCTGGTTACTATGTGGTGACAGTTAAGAATAGAGGATCTACTGGTGACTCTATCCTAATGTGGAGAGAAGCTTTCAGTGATGGACCTTACCTCATCCCTGCTGGTGGTGGAACAGTTAAAGTTACACTACGCATCGCATTAGATTAAGAAGTATAACGGAAAATAAAAAAGGAGCTTTAAAAAGCTCCTTTTTTTTATCACATTAATATTTAACCAGCGGCACTAGCCAAAGCCATTTCAGTTGCTTTTGCTGAGGCTCTTGCTACTCTAATATTTATAACTCTCTTAATTGCTTGATAAGAATTATTTCCAGGTGACTTAACATAAAGCGGTGGTTCTTTCAATGTTTTAGTTATTTCCATTATGATTGCTTTATGAACGTCTGGACTATTTTGTAAATTTCTATCTACTGCCAAGAACTCTTGCTTTGCTTTATCGAAATCTCTAGCCTCAATTGCTATATAAACTTCGTGTAGTTGCTCTTCAAAAGCTCTCTTCTTTTCTTCTAGTTTAATTTTCTCTGCTTTTACAGCAGCGTCAGTTTCTATTTCTTTCATTGTTTCGTCTGGTGTTTTTTCTTTCGCATCTTCTTTTGGTTTTCTATTTCCTAGAATTTTCTGCCAAAGTTCTTTTAATTTAAGAACATACTTTTTTCCACCAAGAACAAGAAGTGTTCCACCAAACGCAAGAATTGCTCCTACTCCAACATACCCAAGCACTGTTCCTACAGCACCAGATACGCTTTCATTAAGCTCTTCCTCAAATAGTTTCTCTTCTTTTTCTTCTAAATAATTTCTTAAGTTCATTTTATTTTCCTTCAATTTTAAAGGAGCAGATGGAAGTTTCTGTGCCTTACTTTTAACTTTACTTAAGTTTCTTTCCGTCCATTTTATTGGTTCATAATACTTTTGTAAAGCGTCTTTAACCTTTGCGTGTGCGGGTAAGCTATTTTTCAAATAATCTATTCTATCTTTTGTTCTTTCGAAATTAGCTACTTGTCTATACCAATAATTACCCTCTCTTGTTTTTATGTTTAAAAATTTTCTTAAATCAAAATCAAAATATTTCTGCATTTCATCAAAAGATTTTTCAGAAATTCTTTGAACACCCCAAAGTTTAGAGTATTCATATTCTTCTTTTAACTTCAAAGGTTTGCTTTTTAAGTTTTTAGAATTATTTCTTAATAAAGCTGAACGATACATTTCTGCTCTTGCTTCTCCCCAATCAGTAAAGTGCCTAGAAACTTCTCTATATTTATTCTTAGCTAGAAAGTTTATAATATCTTCTTCATTTATTCCATTCCATTTTTTTATTGCATTTCCAAGAACTCTAAATTTTTTATATTTTTTTAAAATTTCTACTGCTTTATTAGGATTAAAATCTTTCCAATAAAGTTCTCTCATAAGAAAAGAATCTGGAACGTCCAATGAAGTAGCAGCACTTTCATAATCAGAAAAATCTACTTTAGTTTTGTGGGCCATTGCATCTAACAACTTTTCTCTAACTGTCATTTAGAACCACTCCAAGAATAGAGGTTCACTAGATTTCTTCATATCTTCAACGAGTGCTTCTTTTTCTGCCTGGCCTTCTGCTTTCAAGTCCTCTCCATTGAGTTGAATCATTTCAGTACCGCCAGGAATACCACTCTTGAATGTAGAGCGAAGGTTTC
>Ga0315294_10003517_pt1 | contig 17097 bp, 13 predicted proteins | sample YL17G13_40_MG_FD_203626 | JGI IMG/M metagenome (GOLD analysis project Ga0315294, IMG submission 203626) | Sediment microbial communities from Yellowstone Lake, YNP, Wyoming, USA - YL17G13_40 | ecosystem: Environmental > Aquatic > Freshwater > Lake > Sediment | place: USA: Wyoming | collected... | reverse complement strand
TGACAATCTGCACCCACTCTCGCAGGCGCTCGGGCTCCCCCTCGACCGTCTCGGCATCCTTGAGAGTGATGTCTACGTGGCAGCCTTTGGAGGCCTCCATCGCTTCGCGCACGAGTTTGCGGATGTGGTCCCGATCGAAGCCGCAGCAGACCATCTCCGCCGGGTTGGGACGCCAGGAAAGGACGTAATCCTGGCCGATCTGTTCCGCGCATCGGCGCACGTCCGCCCGGGGGGCGACGGCAATCCGTCGGAGGTTGGGAATCCGCCGCAGGATTCCGATCTTATTGGTCAGATCCTCGCAGCAGCCGTAGGCGACCAGGCCGAACTTGTCCATGATGGGCAGTTGATATTGCAGCATGAACTCGTGGTGCATCTCCGGGGAGACGAGGGTGAATTCCTGGGCAGCGACAAAAGTCCAGAGTTTGTCACGGGTGACGGGGGCGCCGTCGGCCTGAGGGTCGGGTAGTTCCTCGGAGTAGGGCATCGCCTGGTTCTCATGGGCGCACAGGCGCCAGTCTCCCGCGGCCTCGGCTTCCTCGTGGGTGGTGAGGATGCCATCTCGCATGAAGGCCAGCAGTTCGTGCAGCCACTGAGGATTGTCCGCCATGTCCCACATGACCTGTTCCAGGCCGCGCAGTTCCGCGAGTTGGGTGGAGATGTCGCCGTTCCACATTCGATAGGCCGGCGCGCGATCCAAGGCGACCGGTATAAGATCGTCGATCGCCTCGTGCAGGCGCGACAGGTTGCAGGCGGTCGCCTCTTCGTCAATGACGTGGTGTGGTGAGACCAGTCTGGCGCGATCTTCAAGGCGCTTGAGCGGCGGATCGAATAGCCAGGAGCCGCCTGGCTTTGGGCTGGGAATGTGCTTTGTTTCAACACCCCAGACGCCAAGCGGAGGGGTGATACGGACGGCATCCACCGTGACCCAGGGCTCGAAGATGTAGTCATCGCCGATGGTGGCGTGGTAGAGCATCTTGCGGAACCAACCTTCATAGCCGCGGAGGAACTCATCTTCGCACTCCCGCTGCTGGAGTTCCGGCACTTCCCACCAGGGGATCAGACGCACGTAAACAGGAGGTCGGGTCTTGATCAGGCTGTTGTGCCTGCGCCACAGAAGTCGCCGCTCCTGCTGAACCTCAGCATTGGCAACCTCCATGTAGCGCTCGGCCAATTCCCGAAGCACCTGAACGTCATGTGGGTATCTCATGCAGCGTCTTATTCTAGCACAACCTGGACATCGCGCCGTGAAGTGAGAAGCAATCTGCTCGCCACGAGTCCCTCTACCTCAGCGCGGCCAGCGACCAGTTGATCCCTGCTCGTTCGTTTTCTACGCACCAGTAGGCAAACATGATCTCGTCTCCGCCAAGGCTGATTGCCGATGGCGCACCAAACTGAAAACTGCCGACCCCGTAGTCCTCCCTGGTGATTGAGCCAACATGCTGTTTTTCGGGCGCCCAGACTTCTTCATCGGAGACTGTGATCCATTGACCGGCGACTATTCTCGCCAACTGCGCCCGCACACCTGCCGGTGGTCGCCGGTGGTTATAGACAAATATGATCTCATCGTCTCCCAGCCAGAGCGGCCATCCGGTCTGACCCATAACCGGTGTTACCGCAAAGGCGGTCCAGGTATGGCCTGCGTCATGGCTGAGGGCAAAGTGATTGGGCAAGTCCTGATCGGAGTCCCATTCGTGGGCCCAGCAGGTCGCAAGCAAGGTATCGCCCGACATTTGCACAATGTGACCCTCCCAGAAAGCCACGCAATCAGTCGGGTCGTAGAAGATGTCCACGGGGACGCTCCAGGCCTTACACCGATCAACGGAGCGAACCATTCCCACCCGGTGGCCGTAGGGGCAACTGCCGTCCCAGCCTTTCCAGGTGGCAAAGGTGATAATGTTGGTGCCATCGGCGAGCGTCACCACGCCGGTGGATATTTCGAGAGGAACCGGGAAAGGCTTAGGGATGATTTGGGCGGCTGTCCAGGAGCGCCCACCATCGGTGGAACGCCGCAATATCATTTGGTTCTCTCGCATCCCGATGGTCTTCGGATGAATCAGGGGCAGATCCGGCTCGGCGGGATCGTTGAGCCAACGGCCTGCCAGGCACAATAGCGATCCGTGAGCATCCATGCTGATGAAACCAGTCTCCGTCGGCGGACATTCCGCCGGGCGGTTCTGGTCAAGCGGCCCCTGCAAGGTCCAGGTAGTTCCGCCATCGGTCGAGCGTGACAACTCGGGGTGGCTATCGGGCGTTTCATTCTCGACGCTCGCCACGAAACTGGCCAGGAACTCCTTCTCACCCAGGCGGACAATCCTGGGATAATAGGCCTGGAGGCCGGAGGGATCGCGATAGATTGTGCCGTGCGCGACCACGTCAAACCTGGTGAACCGAGTTGGCATGGGATTCCTCCTTGCTTCTCACCCTTTCATGGTTATATCGCGGCTACCGCCGGGTTTTCATCGGCCTGGGTTCCCATTTGAGCGAGTCAAAGTCAATCTAGCCCAAGTCATGCCTGGAGTCAATTTAAGGAAACAAGTGGCGCATCTGCCCCTCAATTGGACGTTGGTGGTCCGAATTGCCGTGTGTCCATCCCTGTAGTGCCCTGTCGCCAATTTGAGCGAAAGGAAGAAAGCACATGACTACCAGGATTGAGAGCGGAGAGACGAGGCTGCGCCGCTGGGCAATGGCTACGTCCGGTTTTTCAGTGACCTGCTCACCATCCGGGAGCCGGAAAAGCGGGTGACGATCATCAACAAGGGCATCGGAGGCGACATCGTCACGGGCCACCAAAGACGGTGGACTGACGACGTGCTGCGACACAAGCCCGACTGGCTTTCAATCATGATCGGCATCAACGATCTGCACACGGAGCTCGGTAATCACCCCGACGTGGTCACTCCTGAGATCTACGAGAATGCCTACGACGACATCCTCTGCCGCACCAAAGAGCGACTGCCTGACTGCGGCATCCTGCTCATCGAGCCCTTCTACATAAGCATGGAGACCTCGCCCAACTCCCTACGACACAGGGTGCTGGAGCTGCTCCCGGCCTACATCCGGGTCGTCCACCAAATGAGTGAGAAGCACGAGACGCGCCTGGTGAAGACGCACGAAATGTTCATGAGACTGCTCCGGCACCACGATTCGGATACGTTCTGCCCCGAGCCGATACATCCCAATCCGACCGGTCATCTCGCCATTGCGGAAGAAGTCTATGCGGCGCTTTCTAAGTAGCCCAGCGTTGGCGTCATGGGCGCCTTTCCTGGCGGGCCAGGAAGAGCGGCAACCATGAACGGCAGTCAGAGGCCCCCCAGAATATCGAGGAGGTAGATGAGACTACGCGGCAGGTGAAAAGGGTCTTTGACGGGAAGGGCGCCGCTTCGAACCTTCTGCCGACCAGTCCGGTCGAGCCAGTTTGTCCACTCCCCGCTGCTCACGGGATAGTGCGAGAAGGCCCAGTCTTGAATCCGCCTATGCCATTCCAGGCACCAGTCTTCACGGGTGTGACGGTAGGCATAGGCCGTGGCAACTAGCGCCTCGACCTGCGGCCACCACGGCTTGCAGTCAGGGTTTTTCCAGGCAGGCTCTCCCTTTCCATCAACGTCCAGCGCAAGTCTGATTCCGCCGTATTCTTCGTCCCAGCCTAGTTCAAGGTGACGACGGATCAAGCGACAGCAGGTCCGGACCAAATCTTCCTCGCCGGTTTCCTCAAAAATGGAAGTCAGGAACCAGAGCGCCTCGATGCAATGGCCGGGAAGGCAGGTGCGCCCTTCGCGCGAGTTCACGAATTTTCGATCAAGCGCAACGAATTCGACAAGCGCATCCCTTTCCGGCACGTAGAAATCTTCGATAATCTCTCGGGCCAGTCGGAGGCCCGCCTCACGGATGTCGGAGCGACCAGCAATCTTGCCCAGGCCATAATAGAAGAAAGAAAAGGCCATGGGGATGCCGAGGGGCTTCATGCCCGCAGGTATTGTGTGAGGGGCCGTCCCGTAACTTCCTGGAGAATTCAACCTCGCCCAGGTATTGTCGAAGGTGTCGAGAGCCAACTTGAGGGCGTCCTCATTGCCGGTGGCGCTGTAGTACTCCGCCAGGCCGTTAAGGGCAAAACCGTCTGCGTAAATGCTGATGTCTGCGTCGAGCACATTCCCCGCCTCGTCAAGCCGGAAAACCCAGCGGCCCCGGCTGTCCCTTCCGTGCGAGGTCAGATACCGGTAGATGTGATCGGCGAAAGCCAGCCATTCGGGCCGCTTCTCCACTCGCCCATAGAGGGCCGAAAAAGTCCAGAGGGCGCGCCCCTGAGACCAGATATATTTGTCCGTCCCCAAGAGGCTGCCCTCGTCGTCCAGGATATTGCTGATCCCGCCGTGCGTCCGGTCGAAGCCGTGCTTCATCCAGAAAGGCACGACTTGCTCTAGCAGCGTCTTGCGGTAGAGTCTGCGGGAACGCTCGATGAACCCCTCCGTCTCTTCCACTGTCATGCCACCCTTCCGGCAAACGGAATGCTAGCGGGGGATTCCAGGTCAACCTCGTTACTGGATGACTATGTCCTTGATCTTGTCACCGATTACGATTCCCTTAGCGACATCCATGCCCTTGATGGTCTTGCCGAAGACGGCATACTTACCATCGAGATCGGGGATCACGGACAGGGTGATGTAGAATTGGCTGCCGGCGGAGTCCGGATCTGCCCTGCGGGCCATCGCCAGCGCGCCTTCGACATGCTTGAGATTGGGTGAAACCTCCAGTGTGATCGCGTATCCTGGGCCTCCGCTGCCGTTGCCGTTAGGATCTCCTCCCTGGATTACGAAGCCGGGCACCACCCGGTGAAAGGTGAGACCTCTGTAAAAGCCGGCCCGGGCCAGTTTGACGAAATTAGCCACCGTCAAGGGCGCATCATTCCCATACAGTTCCACGACGATGTCACCTTTTTCCGTCTGAATGGTTGCCTTGCGCGTGCCCGCGGCCTGCGCGGCAGCAACCTCCGCCTCTGTGGGCGGGGCATAGGTCTGCGCCGGCGGGGCGACATTGCTGGCTTGCTTCGGCGGCAACTTGGCCTGTTTTCCTCGGCAGGAACACAGCCCCAGGCAAATCAACATTCCGACGGCGAGTATCGCGGCGAACACAAACATCATGCGTTGCATCATCTGCCTCCTTCGTCACTTTCTATTTAGATGTTATCACCGCCTATGCCTGCGTGTCCAGGTAAGGCTTGACAGCCAGGGAAGGCGCCGCGCGGATCGTGGGAGGTCAATCCGAGTCTTTTTCGATATTCTTTGAGATGGGGGCTTCTTGCCTGCGTAGGCCATAGGAAGCGCGCTCGGAGCGGAAAGGAAACGGCTGTCAGTAACGCCTCCAGGCCGGATTATTGAACTTTGGGCAGGGTTGGAGACATTTTAGGCGTAGGAGATTATTTTGCAGGAGTAATACGTGCAGAATCTTCTAGTAACAGGAGGCAAGAAACCATGCGCTATGTCATTGCAGTAACGGCTCTCATGCTTTTCGGGAGCGCCGCGTATTCCGCGGACATCGTCACGATGCCCACCGCCAACCAGCTCAAGGCGGGACAACTGGACGTGGCCGCCTACTATCTCATGCTGGATTTTCCCGCGCCGCAGCCGCAGAACGTCAAGTATGGGACGCTCTACTACGGGGTGACTGATGCGATCGAACTGGATGCACACTGGGCCGACGTTGACAACGACAAATCGTCCCTCGTCCTGGTGGGCAGTTACAAAGTATTGTCCGAAACCCTCAAACTGCCGGATCTGGTGGTCGGGGTGCGCAATCTCGCCGGAACGGAGACGACGAACAACCCGGCTATAAGCGATGACAGCGGCGACCGCTCCTTCTTCGTGTCGGCGGCGAAGACCTACTTCGTTGGCGAGCAAATGGGCGCTCCCCCGCTGGTGAGGGTGCATCTCAGTTTCGGCACGGGGGACTGGACCCTGCTGGGCGAGGAACGGCATAAGGGTTTCTTCGGCGGCCTGCAGTCGCTGATCACGCCGAAGGTGGGGGCTATTGGGTTGTATGACGGACAGGACCTCATCACCGGCATCACCTACATGCCGCCCAACAGTGGCCTGACCGTAAAAGGCGGGACCTACGGCAAGCACCAGTGGGTCGGCGTCTCCTACGCGAAGCAGTTGTAGCACCCCTCCTGCACGGTTTGAATAATGGTAAGTCGGGCGCGGCCCGCCACCAAGAAGGGCATCCGCTGCAGGTGGTGAGACTCCGGACAGCCGTATAGGTAGCCTTGTTACGAATCCACAAGGCCTTCGCGAAACAGATATAGGACCAGTTCCACGCGGTTGCGCAGCCCAAGCTTGCAAAGTATGTGACTGACGTGGGCACGCACCGTGCTGGGCTGCACGAATAGGTTGTCAGCAATGGAATCGTCGTTCCGTCCGGCGGCGACAAACTGGGCGACTTCAGCTTCACGTCTGGTCAGATCGCTGAACGGATGACCATGCAACTTGCCGGTTCTCTGCATTCCTTCTACCAGTGAGTCCGTGAGTTCTCGCTGAACCCAGATACGACCGTCAGCCACCGTCTCCATGGCCACGCGGAACACCTGGGGAGAGGCATCCTCCATAATGCACCCTGTGGCTCCTGCAGAGATGGCCTTGGCAACGGCATTCCTCTGGGAGGCGGAGAGCATAACAAGCACGGGCACCGTCGAATGTTGTCGGAGGGCCGGGATAAGTTCCATCTGGCTGTCATCGCCGTAGTGCAAGGCGGTTAGTATCAAGTGCGGCTGAGTCTCTCTGGCCATCTGGACCAAGTCATCTCTGTCACCAGTCTGCCCAGCCACGCGCATCCTACCGCTGCGCTCCACCAAGGCCTCAAGGCCCTCCCGGACAAGGGGCATGGGATGGCCTATTAGAACGCGCAGGCTCCCGCTCTGAGCCTGCCCTGTCCCGGAAGGAATCGCTCCCTTGTTGTTGGCGGGCTTAGGTTCCCGCGACGCTGCCGCACTCATCTATCTCAGTCCAATCTCCTTTTTCGTCAAGCGCTGTCCCGGAATCGCACGCTCCGGCTTCAAGTAAGTGTCTCCAAGAGCCTTATACCTTTGTTGAGCCCAAAATTAACAGGAATTGAGCCAAAAATCAGCAGATGAGCAATTGCGCTTATTGACAGCGATGGTAGAATAGTCTAGGATCGAAAGACGTGGTTGGAATGAGTCCGTTCGAGAGAACTGGTTGGCTAGGATCACTGCGTGCGCCGATTCCGTGTTGGGCGCGGGACGGCTGCGTTCTGAAATCTAATGGAGAAAGGGGGAATGCACTCAAGAATCAGTCGTCGAGACCGGTAGTACGCACTACAACGCCCAAGCATTGATTTGCGGTGTCTCCCAAGTGATAAGTATCACACGCCGCAGGTTAGAAAGATTAGAAATAAGGAGAGACAAAAAGTGAGAACAGTATTTGTTGGACTAGCAGTCTTAGCTCTTGCCCTGGCGGCCGCGCCAGCGATGGCGATCAGTCAAAGTTACGATTCCGACAGCGCCTCCGTGTGGCTGGAGATCCCCTGCTACGTTGATATCCAGTGCGACAATTACGAAGTCCAGCTGAACGCCGGCGACCCGGACTTCGTGGGCGACGTGGAGACGTCAACCGGCGCCACCATTAGCGCGAACTGCTACTGGGACGCTGAGGCACACATTATCGATGGCGCACTCGAAGGTAGTTCTCAAGGTTCCCTAAGCGCGGACGCCGATTTCACTGGGGGCGACTACCTGTTCGGTGGACCGGAGATAGCGGTTTCGCACGAGGTAGTGGTCACTGTCGAGCGGAACGGTCTCGCGGACTGGGCCGGCTACTACAACGGAACGCTGGAAGTAACCATTGAGTGTGACTAGGTGCCGCTGGCAGGTCGCCCAACTGGGGCGAACCACAGCGCAGATAAGGAGTGACATATGAAGAAACGTTGTTGCCTTTGGCAATTGACGGTCCTGCTCCTGGCGCTACTCGTTAGCGGTACTGCAGCCTGGTCGTCGCAGTCCAGTGACTCCGACACCGCGGCGGTCGGCACGACGATCCCCAAGTACGTGGACGTCGAGGTGCCAGACCCCATATACGACTGGGGACAGGGTGTCCTTCCCAACGGCGACCCGAACTACGCCTTGGACGGTGAAGACCCGTTCTTCGTGGGAGGCAGTGTGCAGGACTTCTGGCCGAGTGACGGTCCAGTGCCCCTTTGCACGGGAGCCGTTGGCCGCACGACGGTCATAGTCGGCGCCAATTGCACCGTAGAGGTGGCCATCATGGACGCACTTCCGCCGTTGAACGAGTGGCCGATCCTGAGCAATGGCGAGGGTGGTGTATTGCTCGGCCATTCACTGCTCGGCTGGGACCGCGGCGGTGCCGAGATATTCCCCGGCCGTGAGCGCACCATTACCATCAACGGGTACGACACCAGCACCTGGCTGTATGTGATGGCTCAGCGAAAAGGTCTGGACGACGCCGCTGGCACTTACACTGCCACGATCTGGGTGGATGCCTTCGCCCTCTAGTCAGACGACTGGGGCTGCTCGCTGAAACGAGAGCAAAGGCGGGCGTCGGGAAAAAAGACTTCGGCGCCCGCTTAGAGAGACATCAGAAGAAAATGAAGCACATTCATTGGCTTGTCTCGGCGCTTGTCGTCGGGATCGCTCTGAGCAGTGCCGGGAGCGGTTGGTGCAGCCAGTACGACTCTGGCCCAACAGCGGCCGCCATCGCCATCCCGGAGTACGTCGAGATATTCATGTCCTTGACCGGAGAGGAAGAGCCTCTTGTGCTCGAGGAGGAGAGGGAAGGTCAAGGTAGCAGGTGCAACGACAACCCGCCCGACCTGATAACCGTGCCTGGAAAGGTGAATGTTTGGGGGCAGGGCGTCCTCGCCAACGGAATCCCTAACTACGCCCTGAATGGCGGCGACCCAACCTTCGCCGGCGGCACAATCACCGACCAGTGGCCCAACGGCCAGATTGTGCCCTACTGCCGTGGGGCAGTGGGCAGAACCCGCGTCACCTTGAAGACGAACTCCAGGCGTTGGGTATGTGTAAAGGTCGCCTCTGGATCCAGGAGCTTTCTCCTTAGGGGCCAGGCGGGCGCAACCATCAATGCCGCCGCTGTACTCGGTTGGAGCAATGGTTGCGGGATGATCGTCGTGGGGACGACACGACCACTGAGAGTGCGTGGCACTGATTCCAGCACTTGGTTATACGTAATGGCCAAGCGGAAAGGCATTCTTGACCGTCCTGGCCTATACGTGGCAACCGTCATTGTGGAGGCCAGCGCACTGTAGGCGTCCGTGCCCCGATTCCGGAACTAGTGGGATGCCGGGCTTCGGCAACCGAGGCCCGGTTTTCCTTTCTGTAAGGTGCGAAGCCATCCTGTCCTCAACGTGCCCGCCGCTTACCCCCGCTGTGGTTGTGACCGTGGAAGTCCCGGCGCACCACATTCCTGCAGCGGTGCATCCCTTGGCCGAGATCGCTTTGCTCCCAGAGTACGTCGCTGGAACTGCCTCGGCGAGTAGTGAGCGCTTGCGATGATAAGACGCTTCTTGGCCCGCCTGTTGGGGAAAATGCCTCGGTCTGCTATACTACAACCATCGCTTGAATGGGGGAGTAAGAAGTGAGACGGTGCTTTGTTGGAACCCTCGCAGCTTTGGCGGCTTTGTCCTTTTGCGGAGAGGCAAACGCGGCCCTAGCCTATCGTGCCTGGCCCGCCGTGATGGATATTCACGTCCCCGCAGGCCAGACCATCAGCGGGGAGTTTCACGTGCGAAACAACCAGCAGACCGACGCCTTGGAGATGAAGTTCGAGCCCAGGGACGTGAGGCAGAGACTCGACGGCAACAAGGAAATCATAGAGGGTGAGGGTGAGGTCGCCCCTCGTCCCTGCGCCGGTTGGGTGACGCTCGAGCCCCAGAATGCACACATGCCTCCTCTTGGAGAGGCCGTGGTCAGGTTCACCGTGAGCGTCCCAAAGCAGGCCAGGGGTTTTTACGCCGCGGGACTCCTCTGCATTCCCCCTCCCCCTCCCCCAAATCCGGAAGCAGGGGGAATGGCCATTGGGGTGGTGGTGCGCGTCGCCCTCGGGCTGCGGATAAACGTGACGGGACGAGCCCCCTCGGAGAAGGCGGCGGTGCGCGAGGCAGAATTGATGGAACTCAAACACGAGGAAAGCCACCCAACCACTGGAGTTCGGGTGCGCTTGGCCAATATGGGTGAGACCCTGCTGGACATGGCTCCTCAGGTAGTCATCCTGAAGAAGAGCGGAGAGCGGCTCACGCGCGTTTGGTCAGGAACGGCCGGAAAGATCGAGGTCTTGCCGACGGCGGAAGTGGATTACACGGTGGACACTGGGCGGCGTCTGCCCGGAGGAGAGTATTTGGTGCGCGCCGAGGCAATGCATCTGGGACGCAGATTGGACTACAAGCAGCTCACGCTCACCCTGCAGGGCGCTCCCGCAGGAAGGTTGTTGACCGGCGAATTGCCGATAACCGTAAGTCCAGTCCTGATTGAGGTGAACGTCAGGAGCGGAGCGCTGCGTACGGCTGGGGTCACAATTCAGAACGACGGCGACACGCCCGTAAAGGTAAGGCTCGGTATCGAAGAGCCAAAGCAGCTTGCCATCTTGCGCCAGCGATACCAGATAACGCGGGAGTATTCCTGCCATCCATGGACCACGGTGACACCGACTGAACTGACGGTGCAGCCGCACCGCTCCAGCCGCGCCAGGCTGGCGGTGGCGATTCCCTCGACTGCCGCCGGAAGTTACTACGCTCGGCTCGTGGCGGACTGCACCGACCCCGAACTACAGGCAACTGGACAGGTGGAGAGCCTGGTGTGGGCGATCACTCCGGGGGCAGCAGAATACGGCGGCGCCCTGGGAACCATAGAGATAGCACGGGAAGAACAGAGCCAGTATGCGTTCACCGTGCCCATAACCAACACGGGCACGGTGCATTTTGTCCCCCAAGGGCACCTGGAGATAAGGGATGCCTCTGGGAACACCGTGAAAAGCTCTGACTTGAAGTGCGCGGACGATATGGTCCTTCGCGATGCCACCAGTCAACTGACGGCGTCCGTGGATCTGGCTGCGCTCACGAGCGGAGCCTACACTGTTCGCGCGTCCGCGATACTGGACAAGTCCGTCGGACCGGTCACCATGGAGGAGAGTATCATCATTGAATGGAACGAAGGTCAGCAAGAAGTCAGATCGGTTGAGCCGGAGACCAGCGAGAAACAGGCGCCCCAAGTTGCGCAGCCGGCTACAGGCGAGACCGGCGCCCCCCAGTGAGGGCGTCCTCGAGGTCGATGTCATGCCAGCCCATTCCTACAAGCGCGTGCCAAGGTTGAGCCGAACAGCAATGGCGGGTCTTCTTGCCATCGGCCTGTTGATGCCATGGCAATTGGGACCTCGCCAGTCCCCTCAGCCCGTCATTGGATTCGTTGAAACGTGTTGGGCACAGGAGACCCAACCGGTCGCCGCCGCCGGGGCGGCAGCAGCCACTTCTGCCACCCCCACCCAGCCAGCGGGGCAACCGTCACCAGGAGGCCAGCCTGCTTCCCCACCGCCCGCCGGCGCCGCTGCCCTCCCTGTCTCCCCCCCGACCGGGCCACCCGGAGAACGCCTAGTCTCGAACGTGTTCTTCGAGACAGACATCAAGCAGACGCTCTCAGATGTGGCGACACAGACGGCGACTACCATCATGGCGGACGAGAGCGTGACGGGCTTTGTGACCCTGGAACTGCAGAACGTCCCCCTCGACCGCGCCCTCCGCCTCATCTTGATGCCTGGCGGCTTTGTCTATGAGCAGGTTGAGGAGGGGGTGTATATCGTGACCAGCCCGAAGCCGGATGCCTCGGGCTTCCGCCAGATTGCCCGGACTGAAGTCGTGGAACTCAATTACGTTGACAGCGAGGAGCTCGCGGCCCTGCTTCCAGGCCTCTTCACGGCCTTCGTGAAGTTTGACAAACTGGGAAATCGAGTAGTGGTGACGGCGCCACCATCGCTGCTCAAAGAGACGATAGGAGTCATCAAGAGCATTGACACGCCGCGCCTGCAAGTGCTGATTGAGGCGCTGGTCATGGAGACAAGCCGGCGCGCCCTGGACGAATTCCGGGTCAGCCTGCAAGGGCAGCACCTGGGCCTGGAAACTGCCACTGGCACCATGACGTATGTGGGACAGGCAGAGAAGTTGCTGCACGAGTTGGTTTGGATGGTTGGCAGGGAGAAGGCAGTCATCCGCGCTAATCCCCGGGTGGTGGCGCAGGAGGGACAAGAGGCAACCGTCAAGGTGGGTGTTGAGCAATACTTCGAGATTGTGAGTGGTCGCGTCGGTTGGGAGTTCGTGCAACTCCAAGCCATCGAAGCAGCGGTCAGCCTGTCCATAACACCCCACGTAGCCAGAGAGGACAGGATGGTGACTTGTACCATCAAGCCTGAGGTGGGCGACGTGACCGGAACCAGCAGCACCGAGTTACCCATCATCACGAAACGGAGCGCCGAGACTACCGTTCGCATTAGTGACGGGCAAGTCATCGCCATTGGTGGACTACTTCAGGAACTTAAGCACCAGAGAAAGCGCAAGATTCCGTTGCTCGGCGATCTTCCCCTCGTCGGGCTGCTATTCCGAAGTGAGTCCACCGAAAGCGACACCCGGGAAGTCATCATCTTCATAGTTCCTCATATCCTGGACGACGCCGGCGGGTTCACAGGCCCTCTCCTGTTCGATCGCCTCCTGGAAGGGCAGCCAAGCCAGTCGCTGGAAGGCGCAAGCCCGCCTCAAGAGGACACCAGATCGGAACGCGAGAAGAGAAGGGACCAGATTCGTCAGCGCGTCAGTAAGCGAACGGCCTCTGAGCAGCCTTCACCCAAGAGCCCCTAGGCCCGTACGCTGCCGCAATAGCACTCGCCTTCCAGATCCCTTCGGTTCTGGCGCAAGCACCTCACAACGGATCAGTGTCGCCCTGGATTGCCTGATCGCTGTGAATTGGGAGCGTTGTTCTCCGCCAGGGGCGGTATCCTACAACCGAACACTGGCCGCAAGTCGCTGATCACGCCGAAGGTGGGGGCTATTGGGTTGTATGACGGACAGGACCTCATCACCGGCATCACCTACATGCCGCCTAACAGTGGCCTGACCGTAAAAGGCGGGACCTACGGCAAGCACCAGTGGATCGGCGTCTCCTACGCAAAGCAGTTGTAGAGCCTCTTCGCACAGCGCAGAGAATCTCACCCACCTCTCATCGGCCCGCAGCCCGCGGTTGCGGGCCGATGCTCTTTGGGTTGCCCGCCAGTCAGAGACAGGCGGCGGATACCCACTAGGCAGCTGCGGGCTCCTCGGGGGAGGACTCGAACCCGCCACGGCGAATTAACAGTCCCGATCTCCTCCGAAGGAGGAATCCCGACCTCCCTTGTGGGAGTCGGGACTGCGACCCTGCGGGTCGGAGGTCGGGACCAGGCTTGCCCGCCGCAGGAAGCGTTCCAGGGAGTTGCGGTTCCTGCTTCTCTTGAGGCGCTTCTCGATGCCACGAGCAGTCGTGAGGTTCAGGCATCCATCCGCCCCCAGAAGCCGCCAGGGACGGAAGGGCTTGGTGGAGGGAACTGAGCCGGCATTATGTTGCTTGAGGCGCTGGGCAGGATGCTTAGTCACGCCCACGTAGTGCCTGCCCGTCTTCAAGCTCTCCAGAATATAGACGTAGTATTCCATCGCCACCCGATGATTGGCTCCCCGGGGAGGACTCGAACCTCCAACATCCTGGTTAACAGCCAGGCGCTCTGCCAATTGAGCTACCGAGGAGCGAACGCTTTAGATGAGGACTGAGGCCAGTCTACCACACTTCCCGTCCCCGCGCCAATGGCATATCGTCGGGGACAACTAGAATCCGCCTCGGCCGGTTAACAGTCCCGATCTCCTCGAAACGAGGAATCGGGATCCCGATTCCGACCCCCTGGGTCGGAGATCGGGACCAGGCGCTCTGCCAATTGAGCTACCGAGGAGCGAACGCTTTAGATGAGGACTGAGGCCAGTCTAACACACTTCCTGTCCCCGCGCCAATGGGATGTCCTCGGGGATGATTGCCTTGCCGACCACGCCCCGCAGTACCCGATCTCTTGCCCGCTTTGGATCACCGCGGCAAGTCCCTCCACGAAAAGGCCGCTCCACTAGGGGTTGTTGAGCACAAAAACTGCGATCTCACGCAGCGCACTTCCAAGCCTTACCACGAGGCTGTTCCTCTCACTTCTTGAGAGCCAAGTGTTACGCGTTCCGCCCCTCTGATCATATGGATGGGAACCGGGCACCCTGTTTCGGCGGTTGTGAACGGTAAGGAGGCCATCACAAACCTGTGGAAAGGCAGATGCAAATGGTCTGTTTCCCTGAAGTAGGTTTCCATATCCCACCAATTGCCCATTCGTCGCTACGGTGCGTTGGCTCCCACGGAGTCTACGTTGCTCTAGATAACTGATGAACTGCCTGACAACAACATCATTGAAGCTATCCTGAAACTGAAGCCAGTTTGAAGGGGCTGAGTCAAACATGGCATCAGCATCCATCAGTATCTGCAAGGCGTGTTCGTACTCAGCGCCAAGCAGTGAGCGCCAGATCTCCGCAAAGCTTCCACCGAAGCGCCGCCCCAAACGCTCGGCGACCCAGTCCCTTGGAGCTTGGCTTGCCCGGCGGATGACCCCAAGTGCCCTCAGTGAATGCTGGCAGACGTGGGGCAGATCCCGCTGCCTCAGGTTCAAGTGCGATAAAGAGCAATTCCGAGTCTGGAGTTGCCGGGCAACGGCCAACTGCTCTTCCAGCGTGCCCTTCAACATAAGGACAGCCACACACTTGGGCGCGAACTCGGCGTCAGGGATCCTACTTGATAGGAGCGCGCGACTCAAGGGAATCTCCGCCCTGAGTCGCGTGCCGATCTTGCAGATCCCCTCCTCCTGGCAACGAATCAGGAAGTTCATCACACCCCACGACAACCCCAGGCAACTCTTACGGTCGCGGGCATCTTGACGAGCCATCCCAATGGCTTCGTTAAGCTGATCTCTTGTGCTGAGACGAGCCAGCAAGTGCCAAAGCTCTCCCCGGACATAGGGGTAGGGCAGACCGCCACGCAGGATATCAATGCTTCCTCTCACAATCTTCGCGCTCTTGCTGTAGTTGCCGAAGTAGGCCGCAAAGGCATCAATATGCTCGGGGTGTCGGGGAAGCAGGCGTACCGCTTTGTCCAGGATTATTGCTGACTTGGGAGCGTGATACATTACATAGCGAAAACGGGACTTATCCACCACGCGTAAAGGCCTTTCTCCCACGCACGACCTGAGAAGGCGAACTGCCTCTTGGTGCTCCATCCGCTCTGCCTCTCCACCCTCTTCTGCGGGCGGGATGCTCGGCAGACTTCCAAGCGCTTCTTCGGGGCTGTTGGCCCTCGAGATGGCGAATTTCTTCCCCTCGGGTATTAGACCACGGTCACGACACAGCCGTTCAAGGATGATGGCAGCCCTCCGAGCTTCATTTTCATGCGCTCCGAACAAGCGGATGTCGTCGACGTAACGAACATACTTGATGCGCCTCCTCTTAAGTTCAATGTCAATCGGGAGGAAGAAGGCCTCTGCCAGAAGATCCGCGGCTATAGGCCCCTGTGGGATGCCGTGAGAAGTCATTGCGGTATCGTTCGATGCGGACCAAACTTCGAACCATTTCTTCACTTTGCCCCATGTTTCAGGGTGACTGTTTCTAGGCGAGACAATTCGCAAGAGCATCTCATGGGAGATCGTGTCGTAATACGCGGCCAAGTCGAAGTGAGCAATCCACGGGTTCCCTTCGGCAAAAAGAGCCCTACACCTATCTTGAAATGCGCTATACGTACTACGCCAGGACTGAAAGAAGAAAATCGAGTCTGCGTTTCCCGACAGGATATTGCTAAAGACACCCTTCATCTCGACTGACTTGCGTTTCTCCGCAAGCTTTCTCGCGAAAACGTTGGCGATTGCCTGAAGGAGTATCTGGTCTTCCAGACCCAGTAACGAGATAGGCCTTTGAAGGCCGGATGCTTTAGGGACGTATAGGCGTAGCGGATGGGTCGGACGCCATGAGCCAGCGAGCAATTCCTCCCTCAACGACCTCAGGTTCTCGTCGAGCGCCGCTTCGTAAACAAGGTACAGATCTCGAAAGAACCGTTTGTGTTGAAGGTTCCATCCCGTATTGATGCGCCGCCAAGCCAATCTCAAGTTCTGCATAGAAACAAGGGACTCCCAGCGCATAAACTACTGCTCCCTCCCTCGGTGACTTAGACCCATGAGTCACAACCCTCCTTGGCCGTGGTAAGCCGCAGTCTACCACACTTCCCCACCCTGCGCAAAGACCGGACTCGCTCTGGACATCCAGCAGCCTCCCCAATAGTATGTGGAGCGGAGGTGGCGACCATGAACTTCATAATAGTCATTTCGGACACCCTTCGGCGGGATCACCTGGGTTGCTACGGCAACGAGTGGATATCCACGCCAAACATGGATCGCCTGGCAAAGGAGTCGGTGGTTTTCGACAGGGCCTATACCGGCTCTTTCCCCACAATTCCCAACCGCAGGGACCTCTTCACCGGCCGCTTCACCTTCACCTACTCCGACTGGGCGCCACTGCCACAGGACGAGGTTGTCCTGGCTCAAGTGTTGCGAGAAGCCGGCTACACGACCATGTTCATCGCTGATACTCCTCATCTGGTCAAGGATGGCTTCCACTACGACCGGGGATTCTCGGCCTGGAACTGGATTCGCGGCCAGGAGGGCGACCGCTACATGACCGATCCCGTCGAGGTGAAGCTGCCCTGCTCGCCCGAAAAATTGCGGGAAACCGCGAAGACCGTGACGCAGTACCTGCGCAATGTCTCCCAGCGCCAGTATGAGGAGGACTATTTTGCTCCTCGCACCATGAGCGAGGCGGGCCGGTGGCTGGAGCGGAACTACAAGCAAGAGAAGTTCCTTCTTTACGTGGACACCTTCGACCCGCACGAACCCTGGGATCCACCGAAGTGGTACGCAGACATGTATGACCCCGGATATGAGGGCGAAGAGCTGATTTATCCTCCGGTGTATGGCCCATGTAACT
>Ga0315294_10003516_pt1 | contig 17097 bp, 9 predicted proteins | sample YL17G13_40_MG_FD_203626 | JGI IMG/M metagenome (GOLD analysis project Ga0315294, IMG submission 203626) | Sediment microbial communities from Yellowstone Lake, YNP, Wyoming, USA - YL17G13_40 | ecosystem: Environmental > Aquatic > Freshwater > Lake > Sediment | place: USA: Wyoming | collected... | reverse complement strand
CCGGCGCGGCGGGCATCATCGTTCCCCATGTCAACAGCGCCGAAGACGCCGCTCGGGCCGTCCACTGGGCCAAGTATCCGCCCGAAGGCGGGCGGAGCGTCGGCTTCAGCCGGGCCAACGGCTACGGAGCCCGCTTTCAGGAGAACGTCGAGACGGCCAACCAGGAAACGGTCGTCGTCGCCCAGGTCGAGCACATCGATGGCGTGGGCGCGATCGAAGCCATCCTCGGGGTCACCGGGGTCGATGCCGTTTTCATCGGACCCTACGACCTCTCCGCCAGCATGGGCAAGCCCGGCCGGATCCAGGACCCCGATGTCCAGGACGCGGTCAGAACCATCACGGAAGCGTGCGCCCGCAGGAGCGTCCCAGCCGGTATCTTCACCGTGAATACGCCCGGCGCCGTCAAGGCCCTGGAGGAGGGCTTCACTCTCGTTTGTACGGGTATCGATATCGGCCTTTTTTCGCAGGCGGCATCCGAGATCGTCAGAGGTCTCAGGCCAAGAAACTCTTGACAGATTTAAGGTTATATACTAGATTTTGTATGGATACATATGGAGTCCTACAAAACTTGGTGTTGTAGTTTAGCCTCCGGGCCCCTGTTATTTTCCACGCCCCCGCCCATCGGCGGAGTAATAGGGCCTATGCGTTCCAGGGAGGCCGGACCCTAGATGGCGCGAGAGCAGATGGAAAAGACAGCCGTGGGCGCCCTGCCCGTCGTCCTCATCGTCGACGACGACCTCGCCTATCTCGAGAAACTCCAGCGGGCCCTTCGGGATATCTACACCGTGTACACGACGACGAGCGGCGTCGAGGCCATCCAGCTGATCAAGGCCCTCCCGGAGGTCAACGTCCTCGTCGTCAACGAAGACCTGCCCCGGATGAAGGGCACCGAGCTCCTCCGTTTCCTCAACGAGCTTTTCAAGAACTCCGATGCCATCATCAAGATCGTCCTGACCGAATCCGCTACGAACGGGTCCGTCATCGACCTGGCCAGCTACGGCCGCATCGACTGCTGCCTGGCCAAGCCGGCCGACCCGGCCGCCATCCGGCGCAAGATCAGCTTCCTCCTCGCCCAACGGTCACGTGAGAAGCGCTCCTCCATGCGGGTCATCCTCGACGGCACCAAGGACATCCGCATCGAGACTAGCCCCTTGGGCGAGGCTAAGTTGGTCAACCTCAGCGAGAACGGTATGTTCCTCAAGACCCTGTCGTCCTTCCCCGAGGGCTCGGCCGTCCCCCTGAACATCTCTCTTCCCGATGGCCGGCAATACATGGTGAACGGCCGGGTCGTCCGCCAGGACATCGACCAGGGGGGGGTCGGCGTCGAATTCGAAGCCATGGACGACACGAGCCGCCTGTCGCTCCTACAGTTCATGTCGGACTACGTCGCCATCCGGGATCTCGTCGAGCTCAAGCTCCGCTACCCGTTCCTCCGGACCGACGAGATGGTCCTGTTCACGGACTCGGTCAAGATCGAGTCCCTCATGCGCGAAGCCCTGGCCCGCAAGGTCGAGGTCGCCGCCGTCCCGGCCCGCTCCGGCAATCCCGAGATCCTGTCCTTCGCCGACATCCGGCCGCCGTCCGTGTGTCTCCTCTCGGGAGAGAAGCTCGACGTCAAGTACAAGACCTCCGACCTCCTCTTCGTCTCGTACCAGATCGGCTACGCGACCTACAATTTCGAAACCATGATCTCCCGGATCTTTCCCGACGGCCGGACACTCGTCTGCCTCTACCCGCGGGTCATGTTCTACTCCGAAAAACGGGCCGAAAAGAGGGTCAGCCCAGCCGGCGACCTGCGGGTCGAGATCCCCCTGCCGTCCCCGTTCGACCGAAAGCTCCGGGGCCGTATCACCGACATCAGCCCGAACGGGATGAGCTTCGTCGCCGACGGGGAAGCGCCGGCCCTCCTCAAGGGGACTCCGCTCGAATCCTTGGCCATCCTCGACGGTGAAAAAGTCCTCTGGGAGGAGACCGGCGAGGTCCGCCACGTGGGCCTCGCCGAGGAGGGCGAAGGCCGGGGGTTGAAGTACGGCGTCCAGTTCGGCATCAGCCGGATGAGCATCCAATCGGTCCATGCCCCTGACCCGGATTTCACCCGCCACGGCAAGGATATCCTGGACGTCGCCGCGGCCAGGAGCGCCATCGGCCTGCCGACGGACTTCGCCAGGACGGACCTCATGACGCCCCGGGTCATCCGCCTGGAGAACCGGCGCGGCGAGGAGATAGTCGGCCTGCTCAACTCGTCTCTGCCGTTCGATGAGAGGCCGGTCCCCGTAGTCCTCATCCCGCCGGCCTTCGGGAAAACCAAGGAAGTGCTGTTCAGCCTGGCCCTGACGCTCATCCAGAATTTTAGGACTCTGGGAAAACCCGTGGCCGTCATCCGTTACGATGGGATCCGGAGAAAGGGGGAGAGCCACAAGGACCCGGAAGCTTCCGAACCGCCTTGGGAAACGTTGAATTCCAGCACAAGCCAGGGCGCCGACGATCTGAAAGCCGTCCTTGACTGGCTCCACATCAATCCCAAACTCAGGGCAAGTTCGGTCATCCTGGTCTCGTTTTCCCTGTCCGCCCTGGAAGCCCGAGTGGTCCTGAGAGATGCGGGCTACCGGAAGAGAATCGACTACTGGATCTCCTGCATGGGCGCGCTCGAATTCAGGGACATGATGAACCGGATCAATTGCGGCCTGGATCTTCTCGAGCAGCATCAAATCGGCATCAATCTGGACGTCTATCCCATTCTAGGCAACTTCATCCGACACGAGCCCTACGCGTCCGATATCATCGCCAACGGCGTCGGGACGCTCGAGCAGGCCCGGGAGGACATGCGGCATCTCAACCTCCCGATCACCTGGATCTATGGACAACACGATAAATGGATCAAGCCGGAATTTATCCGCGATGTCATGAGCGTCCAGGTCGACGCCCTGCGCGAAGTCATTTCGGTCCCGATCGGGCACAATGCCCGGACGTCCAGAGAAGCTCTCCGGATGTTCGGCACGATCACGTCGCTCATCCATCGGTTCCTTCACGAAACGATGATCCAGCCGGTTCTGCCGAGCCGAAAAGACATGGAACTCATGCGCCGGGCCGAGAAGGACCGGCTCCCGCCCCGCGACCTCAAGAACCGGAAGACCTACTGGCATCGCTATCTCGTCGGAGAGGGCAACCTCCTCGGCTTCGACATCATGGCCATGTCCGATGATTACCAGCAGTTGATGGGCGACCAGCTCCACGCCCTGGAGCTCAAGCCCGGGGACCGGCTCCTCGACCTCGGGGGCGGGACGGGGAATTTCGTCGAGCATCTCCTCAAGAGCGTCGGCGAGCTCCCAGTTCAGGTCACCATCGCCGACCTCGTCCCCGACGCCATGAAGCAGGCCCGGCAGAAACTCGGGTCTCAATACAACCTCGGCGATAAACCGGGACGCTTCGACCTTCTGGCCCTTGACCTCGAGATGAGCCGTTTTCTCTCCGTCCGCCGCTTTCTCGACGGCGAGATCGGGACGTTCGAGGAGATGGCCGACAAGGTCGAGAACCTGACCCTCGAAAGCGCGATCAAGATCCAGGAGGACTACTCCCCGCGCCTCCACCGGATCCTCCGGGGCGAGCGGATCACCCCAGACCATGACGACTGGCTGAAGACGCATTTCGACCTCCACGAATGCCGGATCATCACCGACTTCAACCTGGCCGCCCGGTACGTACGGCGCCTGGCTCCGGCAAAGCCGGTCTTCCGGAGGCTCATCCTCCCCGGAACGCTGGAGGACACGTTCCATCTGCCGATCAAGCCGGGCTGGTATAATAAGATCCTCATGAGCCTCGTCCTGTCCTACGTCTTCAACCCGGCCGAAACGCTCCGGGAGGTCCGGCGCGTCATCGAGCCGGGAGGCATCCTCGTGCTGTCGAGCATGCGGCCCGACACCGACGTCTCCGGACCGTTCACCCGGCTCCTCGATAAAATCGAAGCCATGCCCGAGGAGGCGCTGCCGCCCAAGTGGCCGAAATCCCGCCTCCTGGACTCCCTTCGATCGTTCCTCAACGACGCCCAGGCGCTGACAGAACTCGAAGAAGCCGGAACCTTCGATTTCTTCGACCCGGAAAAACTGGATGGCCTGCTGGATGAGGCCGGATGGGTCAGCTTAAGAAAAATCCCGAGTTACGGCGATCCGCCGCAAGGCTATATCGTCGTAGCCAAGCCGAGAACACCACATGACTAAGCCGCAAAACCCGGAATTCGAATTCGAAGAACGCCTCTACCAGGATTATGCCCTGAAGAGCCGGGCCCGGCTCATCATCATCCTCAGCGCCATCCTCTACGCCTCGTTCATCATCCTCGACTGGGTCCATGCCCCGAGGGAGCTCTTCCACCTGTTCCTGTACCTCCGGCTCGGCGTCCTCGCCGCTCATCTCATCCTGTTCCTTCTGCTCGGGCGGATAAAAACCAACCGCGACTACGCCAAGACCGTCATCGCCGTGGGGTTCTTCGATATCCTCGGCATCGCCGTCATGATCTATTTCTTGGGGGGATTCGTCTCAGCCTATGTCCAAGGCCTGTCGATCATCATCATGGGATCAGTCATCGCCCTGCCGCTGTCATTCCGCGACTCGGGACTGGTGTTCATCTTGATCTGGGCCAGCTACATCATCCCCAGCGTTTTGAATATGCCCAGCTGGAAAGCCAACTGGCGCGACGTCATCACCAACCTGTTTTTTCTGACCTCTCTCCTGATTATCGGGAGCATCGGCTCGTATTTCATGGACAAGCTGCGCCGTCGCGAGCTCCGCGGCCGCATCCAGCTCGAGGAGACGACCGCCCAGCTCCAGGAATCCAACACGAAGCTCAAGAGCCTCGACGAGCTCAAGACGCAGTTCTTCGCCAACGTCAACCACGAGCTCCGGACGCCATTGACCCTGATGCTGGCCCCGCTCAAGGCCGTCCTCGAAGGCCGGATGGGGAAATTATCGCCCGCCCTCAAGGACGCTCTGGAAACAATGCAACGCAACGGCTACAAACTGCTCAAGCTCATCAACAACCTCCTCGACCTGAACAAGCTCGAGGAAGGGAAGATGCGGCTTAAGCTGAAGAACGTGAACCTCGTCGATTTTATCCCGTCGCTTCTCGCCGCGGTCAAGCCCCTGGCCGATCAGAAACAGATCCGACTCTATTGCCAGCATCCCCCGCATCCCATCGACCTGATCCTCGACGCAGACCAGTTCGAAAAGGTCGTCTTCAACCTCCTCTCGAACGCCCTCAAGTTCACGAGCAGGGGCGGCAAGATCACCGTTTACATCGAGGAGAAGGACCGCACCGTGACGATGACCGTCGAGGACACGGGGATCGGCATCCCGGAGAACATGCTCGAGACGATCTTCGACCGCTTCTCCCAAGTCGACGGGTCCAAGTCCCGGGCCCAAGAGGGCACGGGCATCGGGCTGGCGCTGGCCCGGGAGATCGTCCTCGTCCACAAGGGAACGATCCGGGCCGAGAGTGAGCTCGGCAGGGGCTCCCGGTTCATCGTCGAGTTGCTTAGGGGCGAGGAGCATTTTGACAACGAGGTCCTCGATCGTCGGTCGGAGGACCTGCCCATCGGGCTCCGGCGGCGGCTGACCGACACCGAGGAACCGCACATCCAGGACATCGTCACCGACTTCCGCCGGCTCCAGCTCGTCGACCTCGAGAAAGTGGACATCGAGAGCGGCCGCGTCGACCAGGCCAAGATCCACGACGCCCTGATCCTCTGCATCGACGATAATCCCGAAGTCCTCAAACTGATGAAGATGCTCCTCGCCGACGAGTACGACCTGGAGCTCATAACCTCCGCCGAAAAGGGCTTGGCCTTTCTCAAAGCAAAGAACCCCGACCTCGTCCTCTGCGACGTCATGATGCCCGGCATGGACGGCCACGCCTTCGCCAGGGCGCTCAAGAAGGACGAATCCCTGAAACATATCCCCATCATCCTGGTGACCGCCCGGACCGGGGCCGAGATGCTGGCCGAGGGAATGCAGGCCGGCGCCGACGACTACATCTCCAAGCCCTTCGACTCGACCGAGCTCAAGGCCCGCATCCGGGGCCAGCTCCGCCTCCGCCAGATGGAGTCGGAGCTGGCCTTGGCCAACCGCAACCTCCGGATGAGGACCTCGGACCTCGTCGACCAGCAGAAGTCGCTCTTCCTGTCGACAGTTAAATCCCTCGCCTCGGCCATCGACGCCAAGGACGAATACACCCGCCTCCACTCGACTCGGGTCACGGAATTCACTGTGAAAATCGCCACAAAAATGGGCTTCGGCGGGAAGGAGCTGGGCGACCTCGAACTGGCCGCACTCCTCCACGACGTGGGCAAGATCGCCGTCCCGGAGAGCATCTTGAAAAAGCCCGGCAAGTTGACGGACGAAGAATTCAAGTTGATCAAGGAGCATCCCGCCCGAGGCGAGAACATCCTCAGTCCGGTCGTCGAGCTCAAGGAGATCGCTCGGATCATCCGGTCCCACCACGAGCGCTACGACGGGACGGGTTACCCCGACAAGTTGAAAGGCCGGGAGATCCCCCTAGGGTCACGTATCATGGCCATCGCCGACACCTACGACTCGATCACGTCGTTACGGACCTACCGGAAGCCCGCCTCCCATCGTTTCGCCGTCAAGGAGATCGTCGGCTGCTCCGGGACGCAGTTCGACCCGGAAGTGGTCGAGCACTTCCTCGCGATCGCGAGCACGTTCGTCCCGGACCAGAGCCCGGACCAGGAAGAGGAGGCCAAAAAAGCGTGATCCTCCACGTCAGCTACTACGTCCTCAGCCTTTTCCTCGGCGCTCTAGTGGCCGGCTCCGTGGCCGTGATCGCCTCGAGGCGCACGGTCACGTCCGTCGGCCGTTCCCTGGCCATTCTCATGGCCTCCGTTTTCACGTGGTCGTTCGCCGCGGCCTTCGAAGCAGCCGTCCCGGACACGGCCGCGAAGATCCTGCTGTCGAAGATCGAATACCTCGGGATCGCCTCGGCCCCGGTCCTCATGTTCCTCTTCGCCCTCAAGTTCTCCCAATCCGGCTCCCGGCTGAAGAGGGGACAGGCCATCGCCCTCTGGGTCATCCCGTCCCTGACCTTTTTCCTGACCGCCACGAACGAAGGGCACCGCCTCATCTGGTCGGGGTTTTCACCCGTTGCCGGGACGGAATACTCCCTCCTTCTCTACCATCATGGACCATTCTTCTGGGTGCACGTCGGATATTCCTACCTCCTCCTCTTCGCCACGACTGTGCTTCTCCTCCTCGCCTATTTCCGGTTCAAGGACATCCATCGCAGGCAGGCCCTGTCCATCCTTCTGGCCTTCCCCTGGCCCTGGCTGGGGAACATCCTCTATCTCGCCGGGCTCGCGGGCGGCAAGAGCGGTTTGGATTTCACGCCGTTGGGCTTCGCCGTCGCCGGGTTCTTCCTCCTCGGAGCGATGTTCCGGCTCCAACTCGTCGACATCGTCCCCGTGGCCAGGGAGAGGGTCATCGAGAGCATGAGCGAGTCGCTCATCATCCTCGACGAGGTGGGGCGGGTTGCCGCCACCAACCCGGCCGCCCGGAAGCTCATCGCCGAGGCCGGCGGCCCGGCCGAGGACGTCCCCGAATTGAAGATCCTGGGCAAACCGGCCGCCGAGATCTTTTCGACCTGGCCGGAGATGGCCGCCGGCCTGAGTTCCCCCGCCTCCGGCCAACGGGAGATTTCCCTCAAGATGGACGGCTCCTCGCGCGTCTTCGACGTCCACCTTTCCCCGCTTCTAAGCCACGGCTCCTTCGTCACGGGCTGGGTGGCCGTCCTCTACGACATCACCCGGATCAAGGAGGCTGAGGCCTCGGCCGTCGAGGCCAGCCGCGTCGCCGATACGCTGCGGGAGGCCGGCCTGACATTGAGCTCCAACCTCGACTTCAAGCAAGTTTCCGCCCTCATCCTCGACTTGATGAACCGGGTCATCCCCTTCGACATCGGGGCGTTCCTGACGACCGAGGGAACCGAGCTGAGGCTGGCCGGGATCAAGGGCCCCGGGAGCACCCAGATCCTGATCGGCAGGACCTACCCCGTGAGTGGATGCCGGCTCTGCAACATGTCCATCCAGAGAATGCGGCCGCTCATAAGCAGGATCGCGAGCCCGGACGATATCCTCCTGCCGCTCGATCCCGGCCTCGGCATCCATTCCTATCTCGGCGTCCCCATCGTTTTCCGCGACCACGCGACCGGGCTCATCGCGCTCTACAACGCCAGCGCCCATCCCTTCGCGGAAAAAGACGCCCAGGTCGCCGAGCTCTTCGCCAACCAGGTCGCCATCGCCCTGGACAACTCCCGCCGCGTCGAGCAGATGGAAAAACAGGCCGTCACCGACGAGCTGACGAACCTTTACAACCGCCGGGCGTTCGCGGACATAGCCGAGAAGGAGGTCGGGCGCGCCCGGCGCTACCAAAGGCCTCTGGCCCTCATCCTCTTCGACATCGACCATTTCAAGAACGTCAACGACACCCACGGCCACCTCGTCGGCGACCAGGTCCTCCGCGTCCTGGCCACCACGGTCAGGAAGATCGTCCGCGCCACAGATACCATCTGCCGATTTGGGGGCGAGGAGTTCATCGTCCTCATGCCGGAAGCCAAGAGGGACGAGGCCCTGGCCATGGCCGAACGCCTGCGCGAAAGGGTTTCGGACATCACCGTGGTGGCGCCGGAGGGCACGCTCTCGTTGACCATCAGCTTGGGTATCGCCGGCCTCGAGCCGGACAAGGACGAGACCCTCGAGAGTCTCATCGGCCGGTCCGACAAGGCGATGTACGAAGCCAAGGCCGCCGGCCGTAACACCGTCCGCGGCTGAAGCAGCTTTGAAAGCCTGCTGCTAGAGCAAGAGCCCCGTCACGTTCCCCCGGGAGTCGGTCAGGAACTGGATGCGGCTGTGCTATAATAATCCCTTTTCGGAGGTCCTCATGGTCCACGTCGAACCCTTCCGCGGCGGCCGGCCCCGGAAAGACATCGCCCACCTCGTCGCCGCTCCGCCCTACGACGTCCTAACCTCGGAGGAAGCCCGGGACATGGCCGCCGGGAACCCCTATTCCTTCTTGCACATCGGCAAGCCCGAGATCGACCTCCCGCCCGGGACCGACCTCTACTCCGACGCGGTCTACGCCAAGGGAAAAGAAAATTTCCTCCGTTTCCTCCGCGAGGGGACGATCGCGCCGGACCGGACCAGGAATTTCTACATTTACAAGCAGGTCTGGGGAGAGCACGTCCAAATCGGCCTCGGCGCCGCGGCCTCCTGCCGGGATTATCTCGACGGCGTCATCAAGAAGCACGAACTGACCCGGGTCGACAAGGAGAACGACCGGATGCGCCACATCGAAACTCTGGGCGCTCAGACCGGTCCCGTCTTCCTGACCTACCGGCGGAAGGAGACGATCGACGCGCTCATCGCCGAGAGCATGAAAAAAGACCCCGAGTACGACATCACGACCCCGGACGGCGTCCGGCACATATTCTTCGTCGTGGACGAGGCGGGTCTCGTCCTCAGGATCCAGGAGGCGTTCGCCGCCCTGGACAACCTTTACGTCGCCGACGGTCACCACCGCTCGGCGGCCGCGACACGGATCAAAGTCAAGCGCGACCAGGAACGCCCGGGCCGGACCGGCCGGGAGGAGGACAATTTCTTCCTGGCCGTCATCTTCCCCCACAACCAGATGAAGATCCTGCCCTACAACCGCGTCGTCCGGGACCTCAACGGGCTCGACTCCGCGGCCTTCCTGGCCAGGGTCGGCGAAAAATTCCTGGTCCGGCCTTCCGAGCGGAAATCTCCCGAACGAAGCCGGGAATTTTCGATGTTCCTCGACAGCCGCTGGCATGTCCTCGAAGCCCGGCCCGGCACCTTCGACCCGGCCGATCCCATCCGGTCGCTCGACGTCTCCATCCTCCAGGAAAACCTGCTCGCGCCGGTCCTCGGGGTCGCCGACCCCCGCACGGACAAGAGGATCGATTTCGTCGGCGGCATCCGCGGCTCCGGCGAGCTCGAGAAGAAGGTCCTCGCGGGCGGCTTCCGCGTCGCCTTCTCCATGTTCCCGACGACGATCGACCAGCTTTTCGACGCGGCCGACGGCGGCAAGACCATGCCGCCGAAATCCACCTGGTTCGAACCCAAGCTGAAGGACGGACTCGTCGTCCACATGATCGACGAATGACCTGCCCCATCTCCGTCGCCCTCGTCTCCCGGACCAGGGAGGAGGCCAGGGTCTTTTTCCAAAGCGCCAGGGGCAGCCACGACTGGGACCACACGGAGCGCGTCTACCGTCTCTGCCTGCGGATCGGCCGGAAGGAAAAGGCCAACCTTGGCGTCCTCAAGCTGGCCGCCCTCCTCCACGACATCGGGCGGGAGGAAGAGGACCGGTCGGACGGGAAGATCTGCCACGGCCGGAGCGGCGCGGCGCTGGCCAAGGGGGTCCTCGAGAGACACGGCCTCGACCGGGCTTCGGTCCGGGCGGTCGTCCACTGTATCCGGACGCATCGCTTCCGGAAAAGGGCCAGGCCGAAAACTCTCGAGGCCAAGATCCTCTTCGACGCCGACAAGCTCGATTCGATCGGCGCTGTCGGCGTCGGCCGGGCCTTCCTCTTCGCCGGGGAGGTCGGGGCGCGGCTCCACGACAAGGCGATCGACGTCAGGAAAACGAAACCCTACACGCGGGAGGACACCGCCTACCGCGAGTACCTGGTCAAGCTCAGCCGGGTCAAGGACCGGATGACGACCCGCGAAGGGAAGCGGATCGCCGCCGAGCGGCACCGGTTCATGGCGGCGTTCTTCGACCGCCTCAACAAGGAAACCGACGGCGTCCTCTAAGAAACATGGACTGGCACCAGGTCTATGACCCGCTTTCGAGCGCCGGTCTCTCGACGCTCGTCGCCGCCCTCCCCATCGTCATCCTCCTCGGAGGGCTGGCCCTCTTCCGGCTCCGGGCCCACGTAGCGGCCCTCCTCGGCCTGACCGCGGCCGCGCTCACTGCGGTCTTCGCCTTCGGAATGCCGGCGGGAATGGCCCTGCGGACGGCGGGACTGGGGGCCGCCTACGGCCTCTTCCCCATCGGCTGGATCATCCTCAACGTCATCTTCCTCTACGACCTGACCGTCGAGAAGGGCCACTTCAAGGTCATGCAGGACAGCCTGACCGGGATCACGCGCGACCGCCGGCTCCAGCTCCTCCTCATCGCCTTCTCCTTCGGCGCGTTCTTCGAGGGCGCGGCGGGCTTCGGCACGCCGGTGGCCGTGACCGCGGCCATCCTCATCGGTCTCGGGTTTCCGCCGCTCGCCGCGTCCGGCCTGTCCCTCATCGCCAACACGGCACCCGTCGCCTTCGGCGCGCTGGGGACGCCCATCGTCGCCCTGGCCGGCGTCACCGGTCTCGACGTCCGCCAGTTGAGCGCCATGGTCGGGCGGCAGCTCCCGTTCTTCTCTATCCTCATCCCCTTCTGGCTCGTCTGGGCCTTCTGCGGCTTTCGGAAGATGAAGGAGGTCTGGCCGGCCCTCGTCGTCGCCGGAGTTTCTTTCGCCGTCCCCCAGTTTCTTATTTCGAACTATCACGGTCCCTGGCTCGCGGGCGTTGGAGCGGCCGTCATCTCCATGGCCGCCCTCGTCCTTTTCCTCCTGAAGTGGCGCCCCAAGACAACGCTCGCCGTCAACGGCGAGGAAGAAACCGGACCTCCCCTCGCCCGGCGCCGCCTCACCGCCGGCGAACTCGTCCGCGCCTGGATGCCCTGGCTCGTCCTGAGCGTCTTCGTCTTCCTGTGGGGCATCCCCCAGGTCAAGGCACTGCTCGACGGCCTGTCCATCGTCCGCTTCCCCGTCCCGGGCCTCGACAAGCTCGTCCACCGCATGCCGCCCGTTGTCGTCCAAGAGACGACGGAGTCGGCCGTTTTCATGTTCAATTGGCTTTCGTTCACCGGGACCGGGATCTTCGTCGCGGCCGTCGTCTCGGGGTTCCTGATGTCGTTCTCGCCGCGGCAGCTCGTCCGAGCCTACGGCCGGACGCTCAAGCGGGTCCGCTTTTCGCTGCTGACAGTGGCCGCCATGCTCTCTCTCGGCTATATGACGCGCTACTCGGGCCTCGACGTGACGCTCGGACTGGCTTTCGCCCGGACGGGCATTCTCTACCCCTTCTTCGGGACGATGCTCGGCTGGCTCGGCGTCGCTCTGACGGGATCGGACACGTCCTCGAACGTCCTCTTCGGCAGTCTTCAGAAGATCTCAGCCGGACAGCTCGGCCTGAGCCCGGTGCTGATGGCCTCGGCCAACAGCTCCGGAGGTGTCATGGGCAAGATGATCGATGCCCAGAGCATCGTCGTCGCCAGCACGGCCACCCGCTGGTACGGCCATGAGGGCGACATCCTCCGCTACGTGTTCTTCCACAGCCTGGCCCTGGCCGCCCTGATGGGTCTCCTTGTCTTCCTCCAGGCCTATGTGTTTCCCTTCACCCGCCTTGTCGTGAAGTAACAAGGGCTCTTCTCCTGATTTCGGGGAAATCCTCTATTCGGCTTTGCGAAGGATATCGCCCTTAGCCCCCCGGCCCCCCGTGAACCAGTCCCGGCGGTTCCCCCGCCTTCGGCGGGTCCCCCTCCGCTACGGGGGTCGTCAGGGCGATATCCATCGCCGCCTCATGCCGGACTTCCCCAATATTGGGAGAAGAGCTAAAAAAATGGAAATATGTACCTGTTCGTAAGGCTTATTTGGGATAGGCGCGTTCGGGAATGCCGCGGTAGATCGCCTCGCCGAAAACAATCGGGCGCATCGGCGGCTGGCTGGAGACTTCCTCGAAGTAGTGGGCCGAAAGCCCCATGATACGGCCGAAGATGAAAAGCGCCTTGGCCAGCTTCGGGTCGAGGCCCATGTCGGCGACGATGGCCCCGATGACGCCGTCGACGTTGATGGGCAGATCGAGGCCGCGGACTTCCCGGAGCATGTCCCCGGCGATACGCGAAATAGCGACGCACGGTCCGGCCAGTCCGCTCTCTTCGGCGAGCGCCCAAAGGGCGTCCCGGCGGGGGTCCTGGGTATGGACACGATGACCCATCCCCTCCACGCGCCTGCCTTCCTTAATGTAACGGCGGATGACGGCCCGCGTCGCTTCTTCAAGTGAAAGGTCCTGCCCCGAAGCGAGCCCGGCGCATTGCAGGAAGAAAGCGGCGGCCTTCTCCCCCGCCCCGCCGTGGATGTCGGTGATGGCCCCCGCGCCCTGGGCCACGGCTACCTCGTAGGACGCCCGGACCGACGAGGCGATGAGGGTCGCCTGGGCCGACGGCGGCGTGACACCGTGGTCGATGGAGGCCACGATGACGGCCTCGAGCATGCGCGCCCTCTTCGCATCAAGGGTGCCGGAGCCCGAAATCGCTCTGTAAACGGCGTGCGCGAATGGAGCTTCAGGCTCTATCGCGGCCAGGGCGGCGCTATGCGATTGTAGCCCAGCTAGGTAGGCTGCGAAACGTCCCAGGGCGAAGACGGTTTTCTCGGCTTGGGCCGTTTTCCCCACGGGTTTGAAGGCGGCGAGTTCTTCGTCCACGAGGAGATATTTTTGGAAGCTCTTGGACAGATCTTCCTCGGGATTCCGGACGACCGGCGGGAGAGGCTTCTTCGCCGCGTCCAGGGCCAATCGGGTCAATGACGCCCTCCGGTTTTCGTCGGGCAACTCCCCAAGGGTTATGAGGTGGGCGGCTTCGACTAGGGAGGTCCGTTCGATGAGGTCCTGGACCCGGTAGCCCCTGACGACGAGGTTGTTGGGCTCGACCTTGGTGATGAGCGTCGTCCAGCTGGGCTTGGGCGGGGGCGCGTCCCAGATCGTTTTCATCTTGGCGTAGTACCGTTCGGGCAGGAAATAGGTCTTCCCCTTGAGCTTTTCCCGGACGGCGCCGATCAAGTCGAACTGGCTGTTGACGACGGGCACGCCGGCCTCTTCCAGCGCTTTTTTCTTGGACAGAAAAGTGCCCGTCTCGAGTCCGGGCGTGACGATGGCCCCGGCATGGCCCATGGTCTTGCCCTCCGGCGCGCGGGCGCCCGAGACGAGAGCCACGAGGGGCTTGGGATACTTTTCCGGATTGTCCTGGACGTCCTGGGCCAACAGTTCTTCCTGGCAGCCGCCGATTTCCCCAGCGACGATGACGAGGTCGGTGTTTTCGTATTCCATAGCCAACGGAACGAGGTCGCGGAACGTGGAACCGATGGCCCCGTCGCCGCCGATGCCGATGACCGCGTTCTGGGCGATGCCGACGCTGGCCATGGCGTCGGACATGTGGTAGAGGATCGCCCCGCTGCGCGAGATGATGGTCACGCCCCTAGGGCCAAACCGGCCCGGGGCGACCTCCTCCGGGGTGAAAACGTCCGGCAGCATGCCGATCTTGATGCGCTCGGGGGGAAAGATCAGTCCCGGCGTGTTCCCCCCGATGAGGACGGTCTTGTGGGCCCGAGCCGAGACGATGATGTCCCGGACGTCCTTGAGCGGAAGCCCCTCCGAGATGAGGACGACGAGAGGGATGCCGGCTTCGATGGCCTCCAGGGCGGCTTCCCGGGCAGTCGAATAATGCCGCCAGACGCTGGCGGCGACGACATCGGGAAACTCGGCCAGGCAATCTTTCACGGAGTCGAAGACGGGGATGACTTCGTGGACCCGCGTCCCCGCCCCGCCGGGCGCCACTCCGGCGACGACGGACGTCCCGAAATCGTGCATCAGCCCGGCGTGCTTGGTCCCCTGGCCGCCGAGGCCGAGGATGATGGTGTCGAGCCGGCCCGACTTCGCCACCCGATCGGCCAGTCCGGGCCGGAGCTTCCTGACGAGGTGGAACAGGAATCCGTCCGTGGCTTTGATCCTGGCGTCCATCAAGTCCACCCTTTCCGGTCGAACGCGTCGCGGATCCCTTCCCGGATGACCTCGGCCATGATTTTCCGGTTGCCGACCGTGATCTGCATGTCCTCGAGTTCGCCGGGGGTCTCCCTCTTGGCCCTTTCCAGGAAATCGCGCGCGCTCGGCAGGTCGGTCCCGACCATGCGGCCGACGACGGGCACGACGCGCCGCCCGGCTTTCCTCCGCTCCCTCAAACAGCCGACCAGCCCCCGGATGAAAATATCGCAGGAGGAGATGCCGCCGAAGCGGGACGTGATGACGAGGTCGACGACCTCATTATCGAACAGCAGGTCGAACATCTCGGACACCTGCGCCACCGTCGGCCCGCCGCCCGAATCCATGAAGTTGACCGGAGTGACGCGGCCGCCGAAAAACCGGTCGCCGACGTTGGCGACCTCGTCGATGGAAAAAATGCCGTAACCGGCCCCGCCGGGAACGAGCCCCACGTACAACCTCTCCGGGTCCTTCTTGTGGTCCTCGGCGAGAAGGTCGACATATCGAAACCCGGCCTCCCGGGCCCTGACCTCGTTCCTGGTCGGCTCGGAGACATCGTGCCGGGCTGTCGACAGCCCCAGCAGATGGAACAGCCCTCCTTGGCGGTAGAGGCCGTTGTCGTCGAGGACGATCTTGGCGTCGGCGGCGACAGGGCCGGCCGCGGTCAGGAGCAGGGGGTTGATCTCGGCGACCTTGCAGTCGTATTTCTGAAAGACGGCGTAGACCTTGGAGATGACGGTCTTCAAGGTGTCGACTTGCGCCGTCCCCCCGGCCAGCCCGGAGGCCAGGAACGCGGCCAGCCGGGCGGCCTCCGCCTCGGGCAGGACCTCTTCGTTGCCGGGGAGCTCGACCCTCAAGATTTTTTCCGGCGACTCTCGGGCCACCTGTTCGATATCGACGCCGCCGGCCGGGCTGACGATGACGGTGACGTTGAAATCGGCGGGGTTCATGGTCACCCCGACATAGCCGGCGCCGCCGACCGCTTCGACCGCCTCCTCGACCAGAAGCCGCTCGACGGAATAGCCCCGGATCTTCCGGCCGAGCATTTCCGCCGCGAGCGAAACGGCTTCCGCCTGGCCCGCAGCCCTGCGGACGCCGCCGGCCTTGCCCCGCCCGCCGATGAGGACCAGGGCTTTGAGCATGACCGGAGAGTCCGGCCCGACACTCCCATGGATATCCGCGGCTCTCTCGAAAACACCGAGGGCTCGGGGGACGGCGATGCCTTCCCGCTCAAAGACAGTCTTGGCTTCGTTCTCGTAGAGTCGCATGAAACCCTCAGCCCTCGCCGAGCAATCCGCCCCTTCGGTATATGGCCATCTGGATCTCCGAGAACGGCGCTACCCGGAAGACCTTGCCGGTTGCGTGGCGGGTGACTTCGCCCGCGGCGAAATCGACGGTGACCTCTTCGCCGCTCCGCAGCCCGGCGGAGATAAGGTCGCCCGTGAGGACGGGCAGTCCGGCGTTGACGGCGTTGCGCTCGTAGATCGCGCCGAAGGACCGGGCGATGATGGCCCCCAAGCCCAGGCTCTTGAAGCAGTCGACGGCCTGCTGGCGGGACGAACCGGCCCCGAAGTTCGAGGCCGTGACGACGATATCGCCCGGGGACGATTTCGTGGCGAAGTCCTCCCAACCGGCGAGGTTGTCGAAGGTGTGGCGGCCCATCAGGGCGATATCGGTGACGGCCAGATACCGGTTGTGAAAGATCATGTCCGTGTCGATGTTGTCCTTGTCGATGACCCAAACCCGCCCCCGGACGACGTTCGGCTTCGCTCCGGCGTCAATGGCTTTCGCGGGGGAGTGTCCGGCGGCCGGAACCGCCCGGGGAGGGCCGGGAAGGAAGAGAACGGCTTTTGCGGGAATATCGGCGTCCGTGACGATGACTCCCGCGACGGCGGTGGCCGCCACCGTCGCGGGCGAGGCGAGGTAGACGCTCCCCTTGCCCTGCTTGCCGGCGAAATTCCTGTTGCCCGTGCTGACGGTGACTTCGCCCGGGCCGTTCTGGCCGATCTGTCCCTCGGCGCAGCCGGCGCAACCGGGGTTACCGATGAGGGCTCCGGCCTCGAGGAAGACGTCGATGAGGCCTTCATCGAGCGCGCGCCGCCAAACTTGCCGGGTGGCCGGGACGATCTTGAGGACGACCCCGGGGGCGACCCGCCGGCCCCTCAGGACGCCGGCCGCTGTCTCCAGGTCTTCGAATCGTCCGTTCGTGCACGATCCGATGAAC
>Ga0315294_10003514_pt1 | contig 17101 bp, 12 predicted proteins | sample YL17G13_40_MG_FD_203626 | JGI IMG/M metagenome (GOLD analysis project Ga0315294, IMG submission 203626) | Sediment microbial communities from Yellowstone Lake, YNP, Wyoming, USA - YL17G13_40 | ecosystem: Environmental > Aquatic > Freshwater > Lake > Sediment | place: USA: Wyoming | collected... | reverse complement strand
AGCCTGAAATTTTCACCCACTCATCCCTATGCCTTCACGGAGCATGGGGCGATCATGTTAGCCGCCGTTCTCAATACGCCGCGGGCTATCGAGGTTAGTGTTTTTGTAGTCCGGGCCTTTGTTAGATTCCGTGAAATCTTAACGACCCATAAGGCATTGGCCCATAAACTGGCGGAGCTTGAAAGCAAAATTGAAACCCATGATGAGGCGATTCGATCCCTTGTATCCGCCATTCGCCAATTGATGGCTCCACCTGCTGCCGGGCAGAAGAAAATCGGCTTTCACCTACGCGAAAAGCGAGCATCATATGGCAGTAGGTGATTGGATCTCAATTTTTATTTTTTGCCTCAAGCGGAGCGCTCCTCGAAGGCGAAGGCTGCTCCTTGAGCGAAGCGGTCGGTCGCATTTGCGACCTATGACCTATTTCTTGTGCCTCAAGTCACGCTTTTGGCGTGACGCTCCTCAAGGCTGAAAGCCGCTCCTAAAGCGAAGCGATCAGTTATTTTCTCTTTGCGCCTTGGCGTGAGATATCTGGACGATTTCATGCGCTACAACTTCCTGGTCGTTTATGATGAATTTTACAATGTGGAGACGACGGTCCCATCGTCTGATCGCGGAGGTTCGTGTGACCTTCAATCGGATTACTTCGACGATACGTTGAGTCATTACTATTCCGGAGTGGCGAAATGCGAGTGATTTCTGTCCGCTACAAACCCGACTCAAAGACTTATCGATTAGCCAATCAAAAGCTCCTCAGGATGCACCGGTACTGCTGCGCCGGCCCCGGGGACGATATCGTCGTAGTTGGATCACACGCTGCTCACGCAAGATGCCGAAACGGTCATGCACAGATTCTCCCTGTCTATACCCGAAGGGACGCGTTAGCAATCGGTAACAGGTCGCTCCGTCTGACTATCAAGGAAATCGAGACAGAGGAAGAACTCACTGGATATCATCAGCTAGAAGAGTATCACTACCGCGGAAAGGTGCTTCATGGGCGCCGAACACCTCTGATTGTGCGGTCTGATGACCCTCTACTCCCTCTCGTGTTGGGATATATCGAATTGTCTACAGCTTTTATTATGAATCGCCCCAGAGCGATACTCCTCAATGCTGAGTTTAATGATGGTATGGGGGATATTTCCTGGACCACTTGGAAGAAGGAGACTGTTCGCCAGTACACAAATCTTGTTGTTCGCATAGCCCGAACCGTAGTCTCACCTGAGTTTCGCGGGCTCGGCCTCGCACGGATTCTTGTTAAACATGCCATACGGTTTGCGCGGCACCATTGGAATGTTGGAAAGCTTAGGCCGCTGTTTCTTGAGATTACGGCGGATATGCTGCGCTATGTGCCTTTTGTCGAGTCAGCAGGGATGCACTACATCGGAGACACCGAAGGCAACTTGGAGCGTGTAAACGAGGATATGAATTACATTTTGAAGAATTTTGCGCGCGTTAAAAGACGGGAGATCCTGAAAAAGGAGAGCGCAGGGATTGTAGACCTTCAAGTCTTTTACGCCACTCGCCTGAAACAAATTGAAAAAGACCAAGGTGTTCCTCGTGAGCACCTCTTACGTCTCTTGCTGCGTTCGCCTCATCGCCTCTCTGACGAGAACTGGGCATTATTACATAGGATCTTTAGACTTCCCAAACCCACCTTTCTGCTGGGTCTGACGGCAGCCGCTGAGAAGTTCGTGCGGAGGCGCATCCGTGAGCTCGGCCTTCCGAATCGCTACCCTTCGCAGCGGTCTTCCGACCGAAAGCCGCGCTTTCGATTTCCGATTAGGGTACAGCAATGTACTCTCGAACTCTCGGCCCCGCTAATTCGCACGCGGGCAACCAGAAAGATTCAACAGGCCTTCGGGGTCAGCCGGGACATGCTAACCACGACATTGTTTGCTGATATCAACTTCGCTATTCAGCCTGGGGATATCGTTTTGATATGTGGCCCTTCTGGGGCCGGGAAAACGATCCTACTCTCTTTGCTCGAAACACGGTTGCTCGATCCGCGGCATTCCCCAGAGGGTCTTATCGGCACGATCACTGTTCCACGGCAGATTACGGTTAGCTCGCTTAGCCCTCTCCTGAACTCGCGTCCTCTGGTGAATGCTCTCGGTCGGGTCTCTTTCGAGCAGGCTTTATTTGCTCTGAATGTATCCGGTCTAGCGGAAGCTCATCTATACGTGAAGCGCTTCTGTGAATTGAGCAATGGGCAGCGCTACCGTGCTATGGTTGCCAAGCTCATCGCATCGCAGGCAGATATCTGGGTTGCGGATGAGTTTTGCGCGACCCTCGATCCTATAACCGCAAATATAGTATCCCGGAATCTTCGCCGTTGTGCCAAACAGCTTGGAGTCACAGTTATTCTTGCAGCTGCCAACTGGGCGGAATTCATCCACGAGCTGCGACCGGATACAATCATACACCTGCGCGCCCCTTGGGATTATAGGGTTTTTGACTGGGATGAATTCCGGCGCGCAATTAATCAGTCCCAAGCCCTGGGTAATAGGATTGCGAACAGCTTTGCTAGGGGCAATGGGAGAAGAGACCTTTGTGTGCCTTGATTTAGCTTGCTGAGCGGAGCAGCACCAGCACCACCTTTTTGGCTATCGTAAGGTATTTCTTTGAGTAGCGGCAAGGAGGGAGCAGCGTATAAGCCAGAAGAATATATTGGATCTGGTTGAAAAAGTGAGGGCCGACGCACTGCCGATTGCAGCGTGATAGCGGGGACCTCAACGATGTCTCTAGTATGGATCAATAAGGCATTAACGGCACTTCCCGGAACCGATGACGCCCTTTTCCAGAAGTTGTGGAACGAGCGGCGGCTGTTGTTCGACGGACGACAAGGTGTCGCGGATGCCGTTGATGACTGCAGCGCCCGCCTTGTTGCGGCTGCACTTCGTCGGGGCGAGCGCCTAATGGTGACACTACCCGACTTTCAGCCTCATCGCCCAGCTTTTCTATTCGCGACCGCACTGGTTCGCCACTTTTTGGATTCAGGCCGTTCTATCCACGCAGCCATGCTCAGAAGCGGTCCTGTTCTCTACTTCGGTCCAACGGTAGGGATCCGTGATCAGCTTCGCTGCACCAGCTTGGTACGGCCTCAGCTGAACTTTGGAGAAGTGTTTTCCCAACAGGATGTCAGTCGTGGAGCAACGGGCACAGGTCGCGCAGGATCAAGCGCATACTCGGCCCCAACGGGGCTGCCCCTTGTAGTTACGGTTTATGCTCCAGCAGATCCTGTTGCGGTCGTGCGATCCTACAGGCCATGCTGGATCGCGGTTGACTGCTGTGATGCGCCATCATTGATCTGGCTTCAACCTCTGTTAGGAGAGGCTGCCAAACAAGGGATTCCCGTCATCGCGTGGGGGCAAAACCCTCTTTCAGAGTGTGTCAATGATTTCGCTGCATATGGCCAGGTTTTCAAGTGGCCCTGGAGTATTCAGCTGGCGGGAAACTACCCGTCCCAACTGAGCGGAGACCCCGCGAGCCTGTTGTACACCCAAAACTCCTCGCGCCTGTTGCCTCTTGTTCTCCAGGACAAGTCGCTCGGCGCGTTTGGCGCGTCGCTTCGTGATGCCAGCCAAATTCTTGGTCGTGCGGTGCAACGTATTGGAGGATCTTTTGCGAGAGACGCAGTAGCCGTCCATTGGAAATATTTGCGGTCCTTGGAAGCTTTGGCTGTTCCCGCTGACTTCTATGAGGCGGAAGCTCCACGTTTTTGGGGATTGCAGCCTCTCGGCAAACTTCAAATTGTTTGCGACCGCTTCCGCGCGGCTTGTATGCAAAGCGATCCGCATTTGTATGGCGACTTGGAGGCGGTCGCCGCTCTCCTTAATGATGCCAAATCCAGTACAGAAAGTCAGGGTTCTGCCCTGTGGGCCGCACTGAGCAATCTGTGCATTGAAGATCCTGCGAACGACGAAGTACGGATTCTTGTTTTCACGAGCGACAGCAGAAAAAAGCTTTTTCTCTTCGCCATGCTCGCCCGGCATAACATCACCGAAGATGACCTGAGTGAAATAAGGACGCATTTGGTCAGCCTTGGCGAATTCCGACGTTGGATGCATTCTCGCCATAGGTCATCTGAAGCTGGTAGTGAAGATGCCTTCTTGATGCCGTCGAAAAATGTGATCTGGCATCCGGTTCTGGTTGGGCTACCTAGCCCAATGATGACGCCCCGGCTATTGAGTGTTTTTTTTCACCCAAAAGTGGACATTGTACTCTATCCGCACCAATGCTCCTCCTTCATGCGCCGTCAGGCCCAATGGTCTACCTTGTTGAGCGGGGAGACAGATTGCAATGTTGGCGCGCTAGCTCGCTTGTCTCGATTGCCAGTACCAGTTTCCTTGCCACCCGCCCCAGCGCGGGTAACTGTTGACGAAGCCGTCGAAGTGAATATAAAGACCACAGTAAAGACGAAGACTTCGACCACCGGTCCTATTTGGCTGCCGGAAGATGCCGTTGGCGAAGTTGCTCGCCTCTTTCAGGCCGACGAGGAATCCGCTGCTGAAGAAATCGTTGTCAGCGATCGTGCTGAGGCTGAAACTGCCGCCACAGCCCAAACGTCCGAAGAAATATGGTGTGCCGAAGCCATAAAAGTTCAATTTGACCAAAGCTGGCACATTTATTTCGCCCCAGACGATGTGATCAACGTCGTTCGAGATGGCACATTCGACCTACGGTACGTTCGCTCACTGAGGACCGGTGAACATGTCCTTCTCATTCATGGTCAGCAGCGGCAGAGTTTGTATGACTTAATTATTTCTCGTGTTCACAGGCATCCTTCAATTGAACTCCATCTCGCGTTGATTCGCCGCTGGCAGGAGGATCTTCGAATGGCATATCAGCAGTGGAGGAAACGAATGGCGGACTCGGCTGAGCTCCAAGCATACGGGGCAAGAGATGTAAACGGACTATTGCGGCGGATGCGGGCCCGGGGCAGCGAGCTTATCTCCACTCTCACGTTGAGTTTCTGGCTCAGGGGATTAGTATTGTGCCCGCTTGAGCCAGAGGATTTGCGACGCGTGGCTGAAATCCTTGATATGGGTTTTGTGCGACAATATCATGGGCGAATTGTCCAGGCAGCAAACAGACTTAGGGGACTGCATCGCGGTTTATCGCTCAAGCTAAGCCATTGGCTGCAAGAGCATGCCGCAGGAGCGGCACACAAGTCTGACGATGATGTGATAGACGCCGAATTGGGTTTGACGTTTGGTGATTTACGGAACTCCCTGTTGATACTGTGTATCATAGGAATACAAAATGTGACTGGTCCCTTCTTGCGCATTAATCTGGGCCGGGCTGAAAAGGATACGTAAACATGAGCAATGGGAACTGGAATCAGCAGGAGGAGGTTAGGCTGGCGGAATTCATAGCTGCGCGCGTACGCTACAAGGCGAGTGGCCGAAGCGAACCAGAGTGCCTGCACAATTATCCGCGGGACGTTTACTTTGTCGGGAATCTGCGTCCACGTCGGGAAGAACCGCCTGATCCAACCGCGCAACTTGGGCACTTACGCGAGTTGATGAACAAGCTTGCTCCCATGGCATTCGGAGCGGAGTTCCTGCTGCGACCCGAAAGTCAGTCTATCAGGGTTGCCGTTACAGTACGATGGGCATGCTACTACCGCGTATTCCCAACGTTGGCGCAACAGCGTGAACACCAACATCTAGCTGCCCAAGCAGACAATACAAGAACCGGAGGCGCCGTTGGGACCATCGAAAGACCGGCATCCCACGGCGCTGAGCAAAGTAGTAGCCTCAATACGCAGCAGGAGGACGAGACGGGGATTGTCGAGGAAGAACGGCAGAATCAGAATGCCGAGGCCGATTCTCCCGACGTGGCTGATTCCGCGCGTGACCGTCGCCGCGCGCGCATACCGCAGGATTCCCTTTTTTTTCGTTTCCGGAAGGTATCTTGCCAGGCTGCTGGACAGATCTCCCTCCATTGCTATCAGGAAAGGGGCTGGTCAGTAGACTGTGCCAATTTGCAGGCTGGCCTAAATCAGGAAGTGGCGCGAGCGCAGCGGATCGCCGTAAATGATCCCGAGCGGGTGCGGACTTTGGAAAATCCCGATGCGAAGGTCCGAGTCCCGGAAACGGCTTTGTCATCCCAGGAGGCATACAGTGCGTTTCTGCAATCGCTGCACGTCGAAGCGCACCCCGAATGGCGTTGGGAAGTACGCAGTGAAGTATGGGGCACGGGACCAGCCGATCGCGCCGAGGGCGTGCTAGCAATCGAGTTTGTTAACACCTCGCCCATGTCGGACGACTCGCCCAACACGGAAGGTTTCTTGTTCGATACTGAGGCCACATTTGCGTTTGCGGGTCGGGAAGTGCGGGCGTTCGAACTTGATCTAACAACTCGTGGATTTCGTTACGACAGGCATGTATGGGGTCGGGGAATCAACTGCGCCGTGGAACGCCAAGGTGAAGAGTCTACACCTTTTACCTTTGTGACAACGCACGCACCAGTTTATCGCCAATTGCGTTTCGCGACGCGGATAGATCCACCTGCACGATTTTCTAATTTAGCGCAAGATCCGACACCGACCCTGAACAGTATTCTCCAAGCAATGGAACACTATCAGCAAGTGTGGGCAGAAGAACGGCAGCGATACTTTGCGAGCCACCCAAACTGGGAGACTGCGTACGGCGCGGAATTTGATAAAGACCAGCAACGGTTCGAGGAAGAAATTGAGCGGTTTTGCCGTGGCTGTGAACTCATTCGAACCACCCCAGACGTGCGGCTTGCGTTCCAATTAACCAACGAAACGTTCCATCGCGGCCCAAAGACGGAGTGGCGTCTCTTTCAAATTGTTTTCCTTGTGAGCCAAATTCCAGGCATCGCTGCACTGTCAAACCAAGATAGTTCCGGTTCCGTTGACCGGGAACGAGTGGACATCATCTATTTTCCCACCGGCGGCGGCAAGACGGAGGCCTACTTGGCGACAATCGTCTTCCATTGTTTCTTCGACCGGTTGCGTGGCAAGACAGCCGGTGTTACCGCCTGGACGCGTTTCCCGCTGCGTCTTCTGACGTTGCAGCAGACACAGCGTGTGGCTGATGTGATTGGCATAGCAGAACTAGTACGACGCGAGCAACATGATCCGCGTCTCTCAGGAACGGATGTTGACAGATTTGCGGTTGGGTACTTTGTCGGTCAAGGTGGGTCCCCCAATGAGATCGTGAATCCGCAAGGATATCGTTATGCGAAACCAGAGGATCAAGTCATTTGGAGCAAGGTCAATGACCCTGATGCACGGCAAGACTGGAAACGAGTTGTTCGTTGCCCGTCGTGCCGGACAGCAACGGTGCACGTCGAGTTTGACGCAGCCCGCACTCGGTTGGTCCATCGTTGCAGCCAACCGGGCTGCCGTTTCCCGCAGGGGGTAATTCCCGTTTATATCGTGGACAACGAGATTTACCGGTACCTGCCCTCTGTAATGGTTGGCACGATTGACAAGCTGGCCGGCCTAGGCAACCAACGAAAGTTTGCGCTGCTATTTGGACAGGTTGATGGCCGATGTTCGCAGCACGGCTACTACAAAGGCCGGTGTTGCCAGAAAGATTGCACTGATGCCGAGCGTCTGCAGCCGCATACGCCCCGTGGCCTCTCTGGCCCAACGATGTTCGTCCAGGACGAGCTTCATTTGCTCAAGGAGGGGTTGGGTACGTTCGACGCACACTACGAAACCTTCACCCAGCGGCTGCAACGTGAATTCGGACAAACGCATTGGCTGAAGATCATCGCGTCATCTGCTACCATTGAAGCATTCGAAAGACAGGTGAATCACCTTTACGGACGGAGTCCCGCTCAAGCGAGGGTCTTTCCGGGGCCCGGGCCGACGCTTCGCCAATCATTCTACGGAGAGACGTTTATGTATCCGCAGCGGTTATATGTGGGCTTGATTCCGCACAACAAAACGATCTTTAACACGATTCTTGAACTGATGGAGTTTTATCACCGCGAGGTTCAATCCCTACAACAACTTTCCGCAAGTGCGCCGAACCCATACGGAGGGGTGCTCAGACCCGGCACGGCCGAGTGGCGACAGCTTCTCGATTTCTACGCCACATCCCTGACATACTTCTTGGCCAACCGGGAGTTGAACGCCATCCGAACCGACCTGGAGGGCGACGTGAATCCACACTTGCAGCGAGATCGGCTGCTGCCATTGGAGATATCGGAACTCACCGGCAGCACCTCCACCGACGATGTGTCCCGGATTCTTGAAAGGCTTGAACGTACTGCGCCTCCGAGCAGTTCGCCAGATGCAGTGCTTGCGACGAGCATGGTCAGCCACGGCGTGGATGTAGACCGATTCAACGCCATGATCTTCTACGGAATGCCTCGCCAGAATGCCGAATACATCCAGGCGTCTAGCCGCGTGGGACGTAACCATGTGGGAATTGTGTTTGCCTGCCTGCATCCTGTGCGCGAGCGAGATCAGAGTCACTATGCGTACTTTGCTAAGTTCCATGAGTTCCTTGGGCAACTGGTCGAGCCAGTTGCCATCAACCGCTGGTCGAAATTTAGTATTGACCGCACTTTGCCCGGTCTCTTTATGGCTGTCCTACTGCAACTGATAGCTCACCGGCAGACAAATGTTACCCCGGGCAAATATTTAGGTGTGGGCTTTGTTAAACAGAAGATCAGCGATGGAAGCCTTCGTCCGGAGCATTTCATCCCTCTGCTTGAGGAGGCCTATGGTGTACAAGCTCCGACAACCGTCGGAGAGAATGTTTTTCGTGAGACGATTCATCTCCGCGTTCGACAATATTTTGACTGGATATTAAGCTCGACTGGTGATGGATTCGTGTCAGATGTTTTAATACCTAAGCCGATGCGAAGCCTTCGGGATGTGGATGAAATGATTCCCATCGAGTTGGACTCCCTCGGATCACAGTGGACGGCTGGCACCGTTGGGCATTAATGGAGGGGACTATGCCGAGGACAATGAACCGAGGAAAACAGCAGGTATTGTTCAACTACCTACCCAACCGAACTTTTGATTTCGAGCGAGCCGCTGTTATTGCGCGTGTGGTCGGGATCCGTGGTGAAGCACGCACAGATTTGAATGCTCCGGTCCTTCTGCGCAGGATTGCGGAGGAGGCGGCCGCTTGGCGCGAGGATTTAAGACCTGCGTTACGCGACGGCGCATTTCAGCAGACCGACCGCTTCGTTCTCCTCAATCCGAGAAGCGTTCAATCGGAGTTATTTCCAAAAGTGCTGTGGTGTCAGAATCGCGGGTGCGGTCGCGTCTTTGATTTCCGTCACCGGGAATTTCTGCCCCACCAGTGTCCGTCCTGCCACCAAGGCCGACTTGTGCAGTTGCGCTTTGTGAAGATTCACCTCTGTGGCGCATTACAGCCGTTGCTGCCGCCGGTGTGCCAGCAGTGCCACACTTCGAACTATATGACCTTGGATGATAGAAATAGCGAGCGGATCTCTAATTTTCGTTGGGTCTGTCGGAACTGCAATAGGGCCATCGCTCCCTTCGGTGGCTATTGTACCGAGTGCCAGTGGCCGGAGCAGACCTTGCGCGGCATGGACATCGAGCCGCATCGGGCGGGGCGCACCTTCTATGCGCAAACTACCGTTCTCCTAAATATCCCCCATCGGAGATTAGATGCATTCTTCGGATTGCCGGAATGGCCTGCCATCACAGCAGCGAAGTTTCTAGGTATGCCAGAGGTCGCCAATCGGCCCCTTACCGACTATGGGTTGAGTCCATATAGCCCGCAAAGCACTCAGGGCACTGGCCTCTCCGGGGCGGACTTGGATGAGCTTATGAGCCGACAAGAGAGGGGTAAGTTGACGCCCGATCAGTTTGTCCGCGAAATGCAAGCTTTACGCGAAAGGCGTCAGGAGGAACACCAAGCTAGTTCACCGAGCGGGATCGTTCAAAGCCTCACCCAGCGCACCGGTGTACTATGGCCAATCTGGCAGCGCGCCGGTCAAGAAATGTTGGAGGCGATCATGCCGATGGAAACTGGTCGCCCAACGGAACTTGATCTTCGAAGCCACACCGCGGCAAGTGCTCAGATTGCGCGGCAGATGGGATTTTCACGTCTGGTGCTGGTGTCGGATTATCCCATTATTACCGCAACATATGGATTCAGCCGGTGCGAGTATCTGCCCAATCAATCCCGACTAAATCCTTTCCCCGCCCATCCGGACCACGGCGGCAGGTTCCCCATATTCGTTGATCAGGTTCAGGCCGATGCCCTGTTGCTTAGCCTGAATCCCGACCGTGTAATAGCTTGGCTGGAACGGAACGGTTGCCACCCGATTATCCCTGTCGGGAACGATCAACAGCTCGCCCGAAAGGCTTACTTCGTGCAGCTTCTAAACAACGTGCCTTTGCGGGAAACATTACGGGCAGATCGCCGGGAGGCACGGATGGTTTTTGGCTTACTTCATACGCTCAGCCATATTTCAGTCCGCCAAGCAGCGTTGCTGTGTGGCTTGGATCGTACAAGCTTAGCTGAATACGTGCTTCCACGAGCACTGACCTTCGCTTTGTACTGTAACCACCGCTTTGGCGCGACTATAGGTGCACTGACAGCTTTGTTCGAGCAATCGTTAGCCGAGTGGTTGAACGCGGTGCGAGAAACCAGACGCTGCGTTTATGATCCAGTTTGCCGCGACCGAACGGGCAACTGTCATGCATGCACTCATTTGGCAGAGACTAGTTGTCGCTTCTTTAACTTGAACCTCAGCCGCGCATTTTTGTTTGGCGGCCGGGATTATGAATTGGGTGAAATACCTGCAGGTTATTTCGACCCAACACTGTGACTGCTTGAACAAATTGATTGAACCAACCGTCGAATTAGTAATCACTGCCCCGGAACCATTTGCCGGTCCACTCGCATACCGTACTCGATGTCGTACCACTATCGGGGTCCTAACCCAACTCATTGCTGAGGCTGAACGGCACGTCATCATCGCAGCACCATTCATGCAATCGGGTTACGGTCTTTCCTCGGGAACTCTAGCCGATGCCTTGCGGTCGGCTTTGCACCGAGGTGCAGATGTTGATGTTCTGAGTACAGCCCAAAGTCTAAAAACCATCCACCAGACAAATTTAGCTCAGGATTCTATTGGTCGGCTGCGATTCTTCCAACCGGCTGCCCATCTTGCAGACGACCAACAGCTTGGTTCACATGCGAAGTTTTGCGTGGCCGATAGCCAATTGGCATATGTGGGAAGCGCCAATCTAACTGGCCGTGGTTTGTCAGGGCAAATGGAAATGGGGGTGCTCATTCGCGGCTCTGTTGCCCGCCAAATCGAGCAGTTTTGGGATTGTGCAGTCGAGCTTGGTCTTTTTGTCCTTGTTACATGATACATGGTAAAGGGGGACATCCCTAAATAATTCAATTGGCATAGAAAGACCTCGCATAAACCGAGATGTTGGGGCCGGTGAATTTGCTTGTAATGCCGGAAAACGGGGAAGGGGGAGCAGGCCGCCGAACATAGCTCCTGGCCACCGAAGGACACAGATCTCTGGCCGAGAAAGATGGGAAAGGAAGCTGGGTCACGGAGAACCGGGAAAGATGGGACGTTGGTTCAAAAGCAACTTTTCCCGTGGTTAACTAGAAGAAGAGGAGGAAGTGGAGCGGCCGAAAAAGAGGTGTATGGTAATTCGGAAAATAATCAGAACTGACTCGTCGGCATTAATAAGTTGTCTTTGAACCAACGTCCCGCTTTTTATTGCGGGATGAGGGCACGCAATTTTAAGAAAGCATTGGAGGAAATTAAATGGCGAATGATGCCAGACAAAGGCAACTGGCTAAATTTAGGAGGCGGAATCAGGACGCAACTCATGCTCGACGCAAACCCAAGCTTCCTTCAATCCCCATCTGGGCCTCGCGCGCGTTACAGGGCTTGGCCTATTGGCTCGGCTCCCAACATACCCTCGGCCTGGCAGCCAACATTAGCGAGGGGGCGATCGCATGGGAGCTCATCCGCCTACTCTTCACTCATCGCGATGACCGTCGTGTGCTTGAGGCTGAGGTCCTCTACCGAGACATACCCGAACTAACGCTGAACAACACACTTGCTAATTCCCAAGAGCGCGCGGATCTTGTTATCGTCATTAGGCGACGTAGGGACCGGGATGTGCCATTTAGGAAGGGTGATGTAGAAGCCATCATTGAAATCAAGCATAACCGTTCGCGAAAGAGATTAGTCTGGCGAGACATTGACTTCCTGGGTGAGCAGCGAGGCAAGTCCAAGAACATCCGTGCGTTCTTGATTTATGCCTCCGTGAATGAGCGCCCCGCAGATTTTACCGAAAAAACCGGCAGAACAATCAAACCCCGCACCCAGCGTTCCCCGTCCGGCAAGGCCACCTACAGGGTACGTCGCGTCTGCCGTGCCACGTCCCGCGTTCCGGAGGAGAACACGAGAGCGCATGGTCACTACGCTATTCTGTTAGAGGTTGCTCCCGGTGCCGCCTAATCAGCGCATGGAGCTTTAAGGCGCCTCCTTCTTGTAGTATTTGGGGATAAGATGAACGTGCCTAAGTTAATGGGATGATGCCTTCCTAAGCAAAATAGAGGGTAGGAACATTATGCACTTTTCCCATTGACTGCTGGTCGGTGGCAAGGAAACGGAAATTCTTCGTTCAGAGATTCAAGTGGGACAAGAATATGTCTTGCGGGAAGGAAAAACCCCTGATGCCCCTCCTCAGCGGGTCAAAATCATCCAGCATGTGCGTGGAAAGAAGTGGAAGGCCGAATGAGTTGACACGAACCCCGGGTTGGTCGATTGCGTTGAGTCTCAGAACCTGTTAGTCCGATGGAAGGAACAGAACGCTTATTTCCGTGAGGAAGAAAGAGCGTGTTAAGTCGGCGCGGATAATGAAAGACACGGGTATGAAGAAAAATCCCCGCTGGCAAACGTGCTATATCAGGTCTTCGAATCCCTCGGGGAAAAAGACCTGAGTTTCTATAGAGGAGTCCTCTCGGATCGTCCCGATGCACTGGCCCGAATCAGGGAGCGGGCTGGTTTCTATCGAACGAAGACTTTCGCATTTGCCTATGTCGATCGCCACGGAAGGGGCAAGTTCCTTATTACTAATACAGACGGGGGAAGCGTAAAATGGCCATTCAAACGGATAATGCCGCGAAACTGCAGGATTTGCCTCGTTCTGAAGGAAAGCGGGACGTTGGTTCAAATGCAACTTTTTCCACTCACAGAAGGTAGGTACCGCACGAAGGTAGGTACCGGGCACCTTTGATGGGGGAAAGCCCTGGTTTTATTAAATGGGAAGGGGGACGCCCTTAAATAATTCAGTTGGGATAAAAAGACCTCGCACAAACCGAGATGCCGATGCAAAGTGAGGTTGCCTGTAATCCCGAAAAGAAGGGAAGAACGGGAGCAGGTCTTCGAACATGACTTCTGGTCAATGAAAGAAACGAATCTATGGCTGAGAAAGATGCGAAAAGAAGCTGGGAGATGGTTAATCGGGCGCCGGTATTGACGCTTTGGGCGGCGGTGGTAACTGAAGTGTTGGGGTTCGGGCATGATGAAGCGCTGACCCTCGGGCGGGCGGTGGCAGGGCTGAACGCCTACTCCAAGGGGGTTTCCCTGGGGCTCTTCCAGCCGACCCCCATGGGGCGAGGGGGACGGCGAGGGGAACGTTGTCCAATTCACTCATTTGAATTTCCCCTTTTCTCTTTCCTCATCCCCGCTGAAAACGCCCCCAAACAAACCCAAGATCTTATGCTAAAATCCCTTGACCCCAAATTCTCTCTTTTGTATATTGAACCCACCCCAAAGCGAGTTCTTATCAATTTCAGGATTGTCTCGGGGTCAGAGTAAAATTCACGAAACTTGGAAAGGACGAGCAGATGACTGAAGGAGAACGATCCCTGGCGGTCTTCATCGACTTTGAAAACCTCGCCCTGGGGTTCAAGGGCAAAAAAGACAAACGCTTCGATATCCAGAAGATCCTCGAACGCCTGGTTGAAAAAGGGAAGATCATTGTGAAGAAGGCCTATGCCGATTGGACCGAATATTCCGATTATAAACGAGCCCTTCACGAGGCTGCGATTGAACTGATCGATATTCCCAGGCGGTCCGTTTCCGGGAAGAACTCGGCCGACATCCGGCTATGCGTGGATGCCATCGATCTCTGCTACTCCAAGGAGCATATTGACACCTTCGCCATCGTTTCCGGGGATAGTGATTTTTCTCCCCTTGTCTCAAAGCTTAAGGAGAACGGCAAAGGGGTTATCGGTCTCGGGATGAAAGAATCAAGTTCCAACCTCCTGATCAATAACTGCGACGAGTTCATCTATTACGAAGACCTTGAGCGGCCCCTGGGGATTCCTCCGAAGATCGAACAGGAACTGCCTGAACGAAAGAAGGAAGGATTTCAACTTCTGGTTGACTCGGTGCTGGCTCTTGTTCGGGAAAACAAGGAAGTGCTCTGGTCTTCCATGGTCAAGGAAACGATGAAGCGAAAGAAACCCTCCTTCAACGAATCCTACCATGGTTATCGGACATTCAGCGATCTTCTTGCCGATGCCGAAAAACACGGGATCATCCGGCTTCGAACCGATTCACGAAGCGGGACCTATGTGGTCGTCGGTTTCGGCAAAGAGGAGAAAAAAATAGAGGCTGAGGAGCCGACAAAACAGAAAGAAGAGAAAGAACGGAAAACCCAGAAGTCGCGCTGGCGTCCGGGGCCAAGAAAGCAGAATCCTAACGCCGCTCCTGCCGCTTCTGAACAGGCTCCTTCTGAAACAGCTGCTTTTGGGCTTCCAGAAATTGAAGGAAAGTAGCAGTGGCAAGGGTCGCGGTAGGGACGCTGGTTGCCCAGCGCCCCCCGCAGGTGGGATAGATCTGTGGGAAGCGTTGGTTCAAATGCAACTTTGAATAAATGCCAACGGTCTACTCGACTCAGACCGCGTCAACTAGGAAAGGCCTCAGAATACTATGGACGGCAGGAAAGACACGATTTATATTATGAGGCGGCATGGTGAGGAAGTCATGGATCATATCACTCGTCGTTCCTTCCTAAAGAGAGCTGCTTGCCTGGGAGGCGGCGTTCTCCTGAGCCAAAGTCCTTTGTCCGGCTTGGCCCAGAATAGACTTCAAGCGCCTCCTGCCCCGGATATGGAGGCGGACCTCGTTGCCGTCAAGGGCAAAGATCCGTACATCAACACCCTCAGGGCGATTCAGGAGCTTGGAGGAATCGAAGCTTTCGTGCGGCGGGGGGACAGGGTAGGCGTCCTGGTGAACTCTCCTTTCAAGAACATCGGGGCCTCGGTCAACCCCGATGTGGCTCTGGCCGTGATTGAGAAATGCCTCGAGGGGGGCGCCAGGGAGATCCGTTACCTGAAGGACCCTCACCGGGGATATTGGGAAAGGTCGACCAAGAGCGGCAAACTCGCCACTGTGCTGAAGTCCCTGAAATATGAGAGTGGGGACCATGTGAAAGTGGAAATCCCCGGCGGGTTGAGCTTGAAGGATGCCCGAGTCACGAAGGATCTCTGGGACTGCGACGTCTTCATCAACATTTCAATCACCAAACATCACGAAGGGGTCCTTTGCTCCGGCGCCCTCAAGAACATGATGGGTCTCTGCGCTTTTTTAACCAACAGCTACTTTCATTTTGGCACACTGAAACTGGGATATTTTGCGGACTTGGACCATCTTTCCCAATGCATTGCCGACCTGAATCTCATCCGAAAGCCGGACCTCTGCATCTCAGACGCCACGACCTTTATCACGGAAAAAGGGCCTTACGGGCCGGGCAAACTCGCCAGCGCTGAAACGGTCGCGGCCTCGACCAATCGCGTCAGCCTTGACGCCTTCTGCTGCAGGTTCCTGGGGCTTCAACCCGAGGAGGTTCTGATGATCGGCAAAGCTTCCCGGCACGGCCTGGGCGAAATGAAGCATGACCGGATCAGAATCAAATCCCTTTCGGTTTGATCTCATGAAATCCCGAATAACCAACAAGACAAGGACCCTCTGTTTGATGAACCTCTCGATTCTCCTCTCTTGGTCCATCGTCTTTTTTTCCCCCATCTTCTCGCAGGCTGAAGAACCCCGGCCCAGGGAGTCTCTGTTGCACTTGATGCCTCTGGAATCAGACCTCAAGGGATGGAAGCTCGACGGAGAGCCCCAGACCGCTGAAGGGATCAGGCTGTTCGAGCTGATCAATGGCGGGGCACAGGAATACGTGAAGGAAGGGTTCAGCAGAGCGGTCATGGCGACTTACCGAAACAATGAGGGGAAGCGGATCAACCTGGATATATATGAAATGCTTTCTCCGGAGAGTGCCAAGAGGATTTACCGCAAGAAAGCGGGCGACAAAGGGCAAAAGGTTTCTGTCGGAGAAGAGGCGGCCATGGAAGACTACTACCTGAACTTCCGAAAAGGGGCTTACCAGGTCACGTTGTCCGGATATGACACCCAAAGAGGAACCCTGGAATGGCTTCTCCGCATCGCTGGTTTGGTCGCTGAAAGGATCAGCACTCCCCCCTAGCGCCTATATACAGAATAAAAACGAGAGCGGAATGATCGCTTCCCGTGATGAAAGACAAAATGGCCTCCCCAAAGGATCTCCCCATTCACTCGACTTGGAAAAGTGGAAAGGGGGCGGGCCACGAGAAGTATTTGACATGGCATGGAAAATTGCAATTTATGCCCCCCAAATCGGGCTAATAATTAATTTTTCAGCGGCAAAAAAGGGCTGTCTTCCTCAATCTGGCGTAAAGTCCAAAGAGAGGCCTTTGGGTCCGACGCGGAAGAAATCGGAAGAGGGGAAGAAGGGGGTTGCCCCGGTCCGACCCGGAAAACGAAAAGGCGGAAGTGGGGAGCCGCAACGATCAATGCCGGAGCCCATGGTCTGGCATGACAAGGAGGCAATATGCCTAAATCCGTTCGATTCCATAAAGTTGGCGGGCCCGAAGTGCTGCAATTGGAAGAGGTAGGGGTCGGCGACCCGGGGATGGGGTCACCCATTAAAAGGCCCCTGTCAAGAGGGAAAACTTATCCTGTGCGAGAAAATTTATTTTCTCGCTGAACTCCACTATCGAGTTACCGCCATCTCCACCTTTGCCGAGATTTCTTTCAAATT
>Ga0315294_10003512_pt1 | contig 17105 bp, 20 predicted proteins | sample YL17G13_40_MG_FD_203626 | JGI IMG/M metagenome (GOLD analysis project Ga0315294, IMG submission 203626) | Sediment microbial communities from Yellowstone Lake, YNP, Wyoming, USA - YL17G13_40 | ecosystem: Environmental > Aquatic > Freshwater > Lake > Sediment | place: USA: Wyoming | collected... | reverse complement strand
CATTAGCGTCATTGCCACGGGACGTGGCTGTCAAGATGATGACTAACTTCGCCAAGCAGGGTTTCAATGCCCCGAAGGGCATTAGCGTCATTGCCACCCAGGGTACCTGGTAGCATCACCTGGCGCCTGAGGGTCCTCAACCTCGTTTCAATGCCCCGAAGGGCATTAGCGTCATTGCCACACACGGGATGGGATGCCAGGCAGTGTGCCATCACAGAGGTTTCAATGCCCCGAAGGGCATTAGCGTCATTGCCACCGGGGTACCAAATCGCCTGCACACAGTCTTCGATCCGAGGTTTCAATGCCCCGAAGGGCATTAGCGTCATTGCCACGTAAAGTTGCGCCTGTGGGCTATCGTGGGTGGCGACGTCGCGTTTCAATGCCCCGAAGGGCATTAGCGTCATTGCCACACTTTGAGACAGAACGGAGCAGGAACCTACTACTATGTTTCAATGCCCCGAAGGGCATTAGCGTCATTGCCACCAGACTGGGTACACGGGTGCATACCCATTCAGCACGTTTCAATGCCCCGAAGGGCATTAGCGTCATTGCCACCCTTCTCATAGTGCTTCTTGGAATGTTGTGTGAGAACAGCATGTTTCAATGCCCCGAAGGGCATTAGCGTCATTGCCACGGCTGCTTCGATCCGTGCGAGGCCGTGGTGATGCGCGGCTAGTTTCAATGCCCCGAAGGGCATTAGCGTCATTGCCACGATCGACGCGGCGCTGGCCGACGGGAAGGGGAAAGGCGAGTTTCAATGCCCCGAAGGGCATTAGCGTCATTGCCACCGAACATTCGATGGATTCACCCGTGCTAGTGCGCGGGGCAAGTTTCAATGCCCCGAAGGGCATTAGCGTCATTGCCACAATGTCCGGCCCACAAGGGTACGTCAGTGGATTACGGGTTGGTTTCAATGCCCCGAAGGGCATTAGCGTCATTGCCACGCTCCTCTCAGGGTTTGAGGAGTTTCTCGAGGAGGCAAGTTTCAATGCCCCGAAGGGCATTAGCGTCATTGCCACCCGGGATCAAGCAGGAAGGCGAAAACAAGGTCGGCATCGTTTCAATGCCCCGAAGGGCATTAGCGTCATTGCCACCCTGTTTTGTGGCCCTCAGACTGACAAAGCTGACAGAAGGCTGACGTTATGGCCGTACTCAAGGCCTGCGCGAGCCTCCATTCTACCATAACACCCCCCTTGCTTCGTTTTGCGAGCGAGGGATACGGGCGCGGAATCCGCTTGTCGCTCGCGATTCATACACCCGGGGCTCAGTCGCCGACAGCACGCCCCCATGAACCTGTCTTCTCGCTGACACGCACTTTACAGTTTTGCCTGATCGGGCACATGGGCGCTCACGTCGGCTACTCCGTGCCAGGCAACTCCGTCGGAAGTCACCCCGTCGGGCGCGTTGCGGGCCTCTGGCGGGTCAATTTCCGCGCGCGAAAGGGGGTCAGACTCCTGTTCGAGAGTCGCTCGCGATGGCCCACGCAAGCCGATTGGCCGTGGGACAGCCCTTCCAGGCTGTCCATGCAGGCTGGAAAGCCTGCACCACGAGTTCTCGAACGGTCTTTGAGCTAGATTGTACTGGCCTCCCCCCAAACTCGCAAATGCTATACCACCAGGGTGTGCTCCTCGTGCACGACCTCCGGCCCTCGGGTGGTCTCAATGCGTTTCTGACAGGCTGCGCAAAGATAGTAGTAGCGCACGTGGTCAAGACGGGGGCGAATGGTGCGCGTCACCGCCTTTTTCATGCGCGCCAGCCCTTTCTCGTCCAGGAGGCACTCGAAGACGCTGTATTGCACGGGCGTGCCAAAGCCTTCGAGCACGTGGTGCAGGCGCTGCCTGCGCCTGTCGTCCGGAATGTCGTAAGCCACGACAACGAACTGCTTGCTCATGCATGCGCTCATTTCCTGTTCACGCAGTGTCGGCTGCACGGTTCAGCGCGTCGTGAAGGGGATGTACTCCTTTTGCTTGCCCTCGATCACCTGGCGCAATGCCTGTGCCTGCACCTCAAAGCACTTTTGGTAGGTAAGGCGCCGCCCAATCGAGGGGTGGATCACTGGCGTGTTGATGCGGGCGCTGTAATGGCGGCAGAACTCGCGCATGCCAGCCTGCTTGAGGCGCACCCCACCGCCGGGCGCGGACTGAAAATCGGCCGCCGTGAGGATGTGTCGATTCACGAGGTTGAGCACCGCCGAGTCCACGACCACGGCACGGAATTCCTCCATCAGATCCAGCGCCAACGCCGGACGCCCGTACTTGTCGGCGTGGAAAAAGCCGTCGTACGGGTCCAGACCGACGATCTCACAGGCAGTCATCAGGTTGTCTGTCAAGAAGGTATAGCCCAGGCTCAACAACGCGTTGATCGGATCCGTGGGTGGGCGCCGCACGCGCTTTTCGAAACCTGCCTCACGCTGCAAAGCCTGGCGGAAGGCGGCAAAGTAGGATCTGGAGGCTTGCCCCTCCAGCCCGCGCAGCGTTTCGAGATCAGGAGCTTCCGCGACGCCAGGCGCCATCTGCGCGATGCGCTCGATGTGCAGGGCCTCCACCTGCGGACGAGTACGTGCCCAGCGCTGCGCCAGCCGCAGGCAATTGTGCAGCTTGCCCCGCACGTAGCCTCGGCTGACGGTCAGGCAGAAGGCCGGGTCACGCGCGCGGTCGTACTGCGCGTGGCGCAGCGGGATGTGGCGCGACTCGGCCGGCACCAGGCGCCCCAGCAGCTCACCCGTGGCGCTGATCAGCGTCAGCCCGATCCCGTCGCGCAGCAAGGCGCTCAGGGCCGGCGTCGTGACGTCCACGCTGCCCACCAGCACGATCTGGCTGACCCTCACGGCGGGCACGGCCAGCAAGACATCGTCGCCTTTGGTCACCAGGAAGCGGCCATACTCCTTTTCGATTTGAGCGCCTGGCTCGGTCACATACAATGTCGGCATGCTTCAACTCCCGGAGACCATCCACAGATTACGCAGATGATATGGAGTCCGACTATGCAATCTGTGCGCCGGTTTTGCTGTTGTACAGCGCCATGCTTTTCATCCCAGTCTTCCTTCAACGAATCTGCGTAATCTGCGACATCTGTGGATGTACCTGCCCCATCCCCACCGTCGTGCGCAGGCCGACGCCGCTGTAAAAGGCGTAGGCCGCCAGGAGAGATAGGGCGCGTAGCCAGTAGGGGTCCCAGACCAGGGCGGTGTACTGACACTGGCCGGTAAAGCCCACGCTCATGGCCTGGCCGAACCTGACGACCTGGCTCTGCAGGCGATAGCGGCTGATGGCCAGGCATTCCTGGGCGTAGCGGCGCAGTTCCTCGGGCAGGGCCAACGGCGCAAAGGCGTTCCAGCGCGCCAGCAGGCTGCCGAAGACGAGTTCGGGCAGTGGCAGGGGCACGGTCAGTTGGCGGTTTCCCGTTTCCAGTTGCCGGTTGCCGGTTCCCGGCTGGTCATTGCCGCGCTCCAGGCCGCTGCCTGTTGCGCTGGAGTTGGGAACTGTGTGGTGGAAGGCGGTGGGCGAGGCGAAATCCAGCGTGACTCGCCGCAGCGGGTTGGCCACGCTCAAGAAGTGGGCCTGCGCCAGGTCGTTGTAGGAGTTGTGCCCGGCCCAGGGGTGCGCCGCCGAGTCGCTGGCCACGCTCTGCACGGTGAGGACCGCCCCGCCCAGGTCCAGCGGGGTGCCGGGCAGGCCCTCGGCGATCTCGAGCAGCAGACGCGAGAGCGGCTCGTTGAGCGTGGTGAAGCGCAACCAGTAGGCGCCTCCGGCGCGCACCTCGCTGGTGCGCGCGTAGCGGCCGGCCGGCAGCAGGCCCGAGGCGGTGTAAGGGCGCACTTCGCTCGAGTCGTGCAGTGCAAGCGAAAGGGCGGGGTCGCGCTGCTCAATCCAGTGCAGGAAGAGGCCCTGCGCGGCGCGGCCCGGCTCGACACCTAGCGTGGCGTCAGCGGTGGCGGTGAGTTGGAGGACGAGGGAGAGGAGCATGGAATGATCACCTCGCTTGAAGACCTGACGGGTTTCGCAAACCCGTCAGGTCTGGGTGGCCACGGACTGCATGGATTGCAGCTCCAGGCCTATTCCGGACCGGGCTGCACCAAGTAGGGGTTGATGTCGACGAGAATGGGGGCCATCTCCCCCTTGGGCACCGGGTCGCCCTTCCAATCGCGCCGGGCGTCCATGTACTGCATGGTGCGGCCCTCGCCCATGCACGCCAGGGCAGCTCCTATGCTCATCAGCTTCAGCCCCCCTGTCACGTCACAAATAACCCTGTTGGCCTTGAGGTCGCTCTTGCGAAAGATGTCATCAACTGCGTTCCACAGAGTGACATAGTCGCGCGACCTTACCTCAGTCGCCGGTGAGAAAGCGACTTCGTGACCGGGGTGCAGGTGGTCCAACCAGCGCTGGAGGACGCGTCCGAGATAGGCAGATCCCTTGGTCACCTTGCCCTTGTCGTCCGTTTCATCTGGCGTGCCAATCACCCAGCAATGGCGCAGTGTGCCCTGGGCCAGATGGTACTCGATCGCGCGCAGCTCTGGTTCGAGGTTCGTCCCCAGCAGGGCGCGAAAATCGCTCTCGCTGCAGCGTGCTGGATCAGGGGAGAGAATGCGTTCGGCTGCTGCCATCACCTCCGCAGTGCGACGCTCGCATTGTTTCGGAGCGCCTCTGGCCCGCGGATCCAGGGTGCTGAGGAGCAGAACCAGTCCCGCCTTGCCCGAGGGCCTCCCCTCCACCATCTCCACGACAGGTACAGGCGTCCTTCGGCGATAGTAGTCCCAGATCCCTACGACTGCCAGCGCCAGGAGCAGCACGATGATCCAACTGCCTGTGATGCGGCCGATTCGCCAGCCGCCCAGGAGGTTCGCCAGCACATTGCTCAGCAACCCCAACAGAAACGCTCCCAGGGCAAATGCCACGTTCGATTGGCCAACCAGCAGAGGCAAAAAGTCGGCCAAAGACGCGGGTCTTCGTGGTGTTCCAAGCACGGGCTCCTCCCTTCATCTGCGTGCGCGGGCTGAATCGCGCACGGCCTGCAAGTTGACTAGCTCTGCCGGCTCAAAGCGGGGTGGCACGCTGCCGGCCACCGGGCGCAGCCGCACGACCGTCGGAAAGTAGCCCATGCGACCGTGCAGCTCGGCCAGCAGGGTCACGGCGATCAGGTTGAGCGAAGGTGGATTGACCACGATGGGCTCCTGCTGCCACTCGAGCGGCGAGAGGCCCACGCTGTCCACGAGCGCCGTGACCTGCGGGACGAAGGGCTGCGCGGGGTCGAACTGGGTGGGCACGTCGATCACGCGCTCGAGAGGCTGGCCGGCTAGTCCCTCGAGCTGCTTGAGTTGCTCGGCGGTGATGGGGTGGGAGAAGTTGATGAGGATCATGGGTTAGTGTCCTTTGTCGCGCGGATCGCTCAATCTGGGCTGGCCCAGGCTCTGCAGCGTTTCGTTGATGGCGCTGCGCACCTTGCGCACTTCGTGCGGGAACCAGGCGCGCAGGCTGTGCACGAGGCGTGCGTCGTGGCGGCGAGCGATCTCGTCCAGCGTCATGAACTTGATATCGCGGTGGCGGGACATGATTTCGTGGCCTTCACGCGATCCTGGTCAGAGCCACAACCTTCCAATCGGCGCGCTCTTTCCAGTTGCCAGGTAGCTGCGCACACAGAAGCTCAATGTGCGCCTGCGCGGCGGCCGCCTTGGCATCGGGCTCGACCTGGGTCGTGTTGCTGACCAGGCAGGCGTACACCTTGACCGATGCGCCAAAGTCACTTGCCTCCTGCTCTTCTTTGACGCGTACCTGTGCGACCCGTTGGTGGTGCCTGTGGACCTCCTCGATGTTGACTGGTTTGGCGTCCGGGTTATCGCCCGTGCGCAGCTTGCACTCGCCCACCAGGACACGCCGAATCGTGCTGCTGAGGTCCCGCAGGTAGACGTCGACGTCACCGGTGTCCAGAGCCTTCAGGTATGGCGGGTAGAAGCTGTGGCGTACTATCGGATAAGCGTGCCTTTCCGCCAGCCATTCGGCTACACGGATTTCGAACAGAGCCGACCAGAGGTCATCGCGCTCCTCACCCACCGGTAGCAGGGGGATCTCCACGATGGAGCGCTGTTCCCGCGGCGGATTCAGGCAGCGGCGCTTCGCCTCGCCATACCGGCGTAGCACTTGCCGAATGTCGCCTCCTTGCTGCACCGTTTCCTCCACAAAGAGGTGGAACACAAGGGCTGGTTTGTGTAGTTGGGCTGCCAGGGCCACGGCCGCCGCCATGCTTTTGTGCCCGCCGGTGAGACTCAGGTAGATCATGTCGTTCCTGGCTTCGTGCTCCTGCAGCAGCGCCTCGAGCAACTCGGCGAATGCCCGCACGTCATCGGCGTTACGCACTTCGTTCGCCGCGATGTGACGCGCCTCGTACTCGACGTGCGTTCCACATTCCTGCTCGAACTCCTTGAGCTCGGTGGCGATCTCCTTTTCGCACAGCCGCACCAGGTCTTTGCCGGTGCCAATGGTCACCACCTTGTCCATGGTTCCATAGCCCTCGTCGCGCAGTGCGTAAAACGCGCCGGTGACGACGCCTGGCGACAAGCCCAAGGGTGAGACAAGAACTCTCTGCAATCGAATCTCCTTCAAGCCTGGGTCGTGGCTGTCTCTAATGTCATGTCATCACACGGATATCGACAATCTTCCAATCCCTGCGCCATCGCCAGTCCCTCGGAAGCCTTGCGGCCATAAGGTGGATGCCACACTCCCTGGCCGCGGCACGTACCTCAGCATCCGCCTGGGTCGCACTAGTCACCATCCATGCCTCGAATCGGAGAGACCTGCTGAAGGCTCGGGCATCTTCTTCCTCTCGCTCTCTGATTGGGATCAACTTCTTCTGCTGGAACCTTCTGACCTCCTCCAAGGTGATTGGGTGCGACTCGGGTTTTCGTCCCGGCCGAAACTTGCACTCGCAGACGAGGACCTTCCTCGGAGAGACAACCAAATCTCGAACGTAGACGTCCACTTCGCCGGCGTTCCTGGCCTTGAGATATTCTGGATAGTACCGGAGCTGCACCTCGGCATGAGCGTACTCTGGCTTGATCCTGATGTGGTCCGCGACCTTCGTCTCGAAATCAGCGGACCAATGTCCGCTGAGGTCCACTGGTGCTCTTTCTGCAGATCCCATTGAAGCTTCTTAAACCTGTCGAAGACCTTGTAGTAGTGCCCAACAACGATTGCCAGAAGATCGAAAGCGATATCTGCGTCTCGAACACCTTCGCCTACGGTTATTCGTCCCTGTAGATCGTTGGCTAAGACACTGAAACTTCGTCGAAGGTTGTCAGGCATCTTCATGCCATCATCCCCACAGAGGCAATCTAACTCAGACAACCGCGACAGCTTGCGCGGGCGTTACAGACGCAAACCTAGCACACACTGGACACTTCTGTCTTGTTCTGGTAGTACGTAACCAATCGAAACGCCCAGCTCACCATGACGAGCGCGTGCGCGTCGTCCACGCCCGCCAGGTACTGGCGGCAGGTGCGCAGGATGCGCTCAAAGTACGTGCGCGTCTGCTGGCTGCGCACGTACTCTTGCGAGCGCGAGAGACGTTCGAGCAATGTTAGAAAGTCCTCTTTCTTGCGGTGCAGCCGAAAGTAGCTCATGGCCTTGCCTAGCTCGTTGCGGTCCACGTCCAGCGCCAAATCGCGGGCGATGGCGTGCACGCGTTGCCAATCCTTGTCGCTCAGTTCTACTCGCTTCATGCGTGGCCTCCTATGGCACGGACTGGGGACGCTGGCGGAGCCCCATCCCATTCTTCGCGCGTGGGCGCTAGTACATGCCTTCAGGTGCAGGGCGCTGGTTGTGCGGGTCGAGGATCTTGCGCAGTCGGTCGCGCTGTGGAGCCAGAATCAGTCCGCTCGTCTGTGCGCCCGCAACTCGCTGCGCCACAAACGCCTTCAGGCCTTCCGCCTCCAGGCGCTGGGTAGCGTGCTGGTACTGCAGCAAGTCCTGTAGACCCAGCCACTCGAGCGCCACGGGCCTGAACTCCACGCTGCCCAGGCACACGGGCTTGCCGCCGCCCAGCATCGGACGGAAGGTGCCGTCCAGCCCCAGGGCAAAGAAGAGCAACCCCACCTCGTCGTCGCTCAGGTTTTCAAAGTCCAGGCTGCCCGCGAGTACGCTCTTCTCAGGGATGACTTCGACACGCGAGCCGCGCTTGTGCTCCACACGCCGGCCGTGAAAGTAGAACTTGCGCCCCTTGTACAGGCCGCGGGTGTCCTGGTATACTCGCCGCGCCTGCCCCAGACGCGGGCGGTAGAGCGGCGGCAGGCGGTAGAGCACGGTTCGCCCCGTTGTCAGCGTGGCGTCGCCAAAGCTCAAGCGCGCCAGGCGGCTCATCGTGCCAAAAAGCGCGCAGGCCGGGCAAAGCGCCTCGGGTCGGCACAGCCGTGCAGACTCGGGCCGCGGAAACGAGTGCCGGTCGGCGCGGGTCACGGAGACGCACGAGGCCGTCACCGCTTCCACAATGGAGCGGATGGCCCCCTTGAGCGAGGCGCCTGGGATGGCCGGAGTGGACTTGCCGTCTACCGTCACCCGGTAACAGCCGCGTACCACTCCACCGCTGCCCGTGCCCACGTCCTCGCTTAGCGCGTACTGGCCCGAAGAGACAAAAACGTGGTTGAGCGCGACGAGCTGATAATACAGCCGCCCGCTGTGGGTGCCCTTGGTCAGGACGAATTTGTCGTGGCCGGCCACATCGGCCCTGCGTCTGGCCTCGGCCAGCGGCACAAAGTCGAACGGCTTGGGTGCCAGCGGGCCATAGTCTCGGAATCCGCTACTCCGCGCCGGCGGTGCCCCCGATTGTCTCATCTTTCATCCTCCTTGTCCTGCCCGCCCAGGCCACGGAAGCGGGTAAGAATGACCATGCCGTCCTGCCGGCAGTCCACCGCCTCGATGTACGCAAACCGCTTCTTGCCGAGTGGATAGGGCAGCGGTTTTGGGATACTCGCCTGCACCCATTCGTGCCGCTTCGGCGGGTCCGGGGCCTTGGTGGCCCCAGTCAGCCAATCCCAGTGCTGGCCCCACAGAAAGATGCGCCGCACAGGCATCTCTTCCAGCTTCTGGGGTGCTTCCCACGGCTCGTCGGCTAGCGCTTCCACTTGCGCGTCGCTCACGACGAGCAGGTGAAATCCATTCTGCTCCCACAGCCAGCGCACCTCGGCATGCTCCCCGAAGGCGCGTCCCTCTGGCCAGAGCTGCCAATCTCTCCCCCGTTCGGAAAAGCGGAAGAACTTGATCTGCGACGCCGATTCCTGCAGGATGTACTGCAGAGGCGCCGGTGGCGTGGCCAGGAGCGCCTGCACCGCCTGCGCCGACACGCGCTGCTTCGAGCGGTAGAGGTAGGCGGTCATCTCATCCGCCTCCCTGGGTGCGCCACTCCTCGACAAAGGCCCGCCACGGCCCGACGCACCCCTCCAGGAGCTGCTCAATGGCCTTGCCCTGCCGGAAGGTGACGGCCACCCGGCCATAGTCGCCGTTGTCGGTGAGCTCGCCGTCCGCGGGCAGGGCCAGCGGGTCTTCCTTCCGGTAGCCATACTCGGCCGCCGCCTCGGGCTTCAAGAAGCATGTGACGCCGAGAAGGCTCTGGCTGAGGTTCAGCCCGTTGTACTCCGGGCGGAAGCGGCCGGGGTAAGCTACTTCCAACTCGCGGTAGTCGAGGTGCACCCGCCCCAATCCCCGCGACTTGGAAAAGCCGATGGGCACGCGCTCGCGGGCGATGTCGCGCAGGGCAATGGCGAGCAGGCCCACCTGCCAGAGCTGGAAATTGCGCAGCACCAGGTCGCCAAAGAACGCGCCTTTGGTCACCACCTCCAGCGTGAACGGTCCCACCGCCACCGCCCCCGAGATGCGGTCAAGCGCCACGCCGTCACGCTGCTCGGTGGCATTGGCCGCGTCAAAGGCGGTCAGATCATCCGGGTGGGCCGGGTCAACGGGGTAGGCGTCCGAAAAGCGCAGGTGTGAGCCCAGCGCGGTGTTGCCAAAGATGCGGCAGATTGAGCAGGAATCGCGGTACTTCTGGGCGCTGGTGACCTCCTTGCTCTTCTGGTGGTCAAACCACCGCCCGCAGGCGTACTCCGGCCGGTGCCAGTCGTCGCTGTTGCCCAGCGGGTTGCAGCTCAGCGGCGGCCGGCGCTGGACGCCCTCTGCCACCGTGCGCGCGATCTTCTCGCAATAAGAGCGCACCGTGCCCTTCAGGCTGGAGCCAGGCAGGTACACCGTGGAGCGGGCCAGCGCGGCATGGTCCAGGCGCACAAAATTCATGTCCACCAGGGTCGGGTCGGCCCCCGACTCGTGGCCGGACTTGATCAGGATCGGACCGTGCGGCCGGATGACAAACGCCAGGTGCAATTCGTTCAGCATCTGCTTATGCATTGGGCACCCCCAAACTAGCGCGGAATGCGTCGATCTTGCTCTCCATGGCCTCCCTGGTGAGCTTGTTGCCCTGGCCAGTGAAGAGATAGTCGAGCAGGGCCTTCTTGCCGCCTTCTCTGGCCGTATCCAATTCATACGAGTGTTCCAGGTCCAGTTTCAGTGTCGCGCGCCCCAGGCCACGGCTGCGCCCGCCGCCCAGGGGTACCTGGCCGCGCTGGAAGCCCATCAGGCCCAGGAGTAGCATCCCTTGTTCCTCCGGCGTGGCGTTCTCCACGATGATCTCCCACGCGAATTCGGTCCCGGCCGGGACGGCCTCAAACGAGTAGAGCTTGCCTTCGCTGGCCGTCTCGGTGTCGCGGTCGATCGCGACGCCATCGCGGTACTGGAAGCGCCCCAGCCACTCGCTGGTCACAGGCAGATCACGCACCAGGGCTTTCGAAGCCGCCCAGGGCGAGCCGAAAACCTGGCAGGCACGACAGGTCTCGTTGAGATAGAAGCGTTCCAGGGCATCCGGCGGCGCCTTCTTGTCCTTGATCTTCTTCCTAATGGCCTCCACTTGCTCCTGGAACCTGTCCGAAGCGCGGGTGGTGATGCAACCATCGGCCTTGCCCTGGACCTGCGTCACGCAAAGACAGGCCCCCTTGAGTTCATCCTCGGTGATCGTCCGCAGGATGCTCTCCACATACGCGCGTAGCGCGCCCTTGAAAGAGGAGCCAGGGATATAAGGCGCGCCGGTGGCATCCTTGACGACGCTGAGTTCTGTCGCCGTCTGGAGGTCGCCGGTGCGGCCCGCCCCGATACGTAGCGAGGTATCCAGGTGCAGCGTACCGGTCAGGAACAGCCGGCTGTCAAAGTGGGTAAAGTCGTGCGTGCTCATCGCCGCGCCTCCCTAGGCTGCTCCGCCTCGGACATCTTCTTGCGGTAGACAAAGTAGCGCTTCAAATGCCCCAGGTAGGAGCGCGTCAACTGGATCCACGCGCGTCCCACCTCGCCGGCGGGTGGTTCCTCCTCGCCCTCCCATGCCGCCGAAACGATGGCCTGGGCGCGGCCATGCAGCCCGTCGAGCGCGTCCACCAGTCGCTCGCCAAAGCTCTTGGCCCCACCTACGCGCCAGCGCCAGGTCTCGTTGCGTGTGTCGCGGCCTACCTGGTAGCGGATATAGTTCTTGACTACCTCCACGCTGCCGGTGTCCTGGGCCACGGCCACGACGTTGTTGACCCCGGCTTCCTCCATGCGGCTCTCCCAAATGCGTGCATTGTCGACCAGCGTCTGGACTTCACCCACAAGATCGTTCATGCACTCGTCCATCGCGCGGCCAATGTGCAATTCGCGGCGCAAGCCTTCTGTGCTCATCTTGCCTCCCATTCCAGATGAAAAGGTAGACAGGCCATGACCTGGCCGAAGCCGCGCTCGCGCTCGAGGCCCAGGCCCTCCTGTTCCCAATGCTCCAGTTTCTCCAGCACGTGGCCCGTGGCCTCCGGGCTGGCGCACTCGACGCCGTAGAGGTATACCCCACCCATCGGGACTGCCAGGCGCACCTCGCGCGGCAGACCGTGTGCACCCGACCAGCCGCTGCGGTAGGTGCGACCCACAAAGCACCGCTCCAGCTTCACCTGTGGCAGTCCACTTTCGCTCAACTCCAGCATCTCCGGAGTCAGTTGTAGCGTCGGCAATCCACGGTCCGTCAGGATCGCATCGGAGAGCAGATTGACCGTAAAGTACCAACGTGGTGGGGATGATGCATTCGAGCCTGCATTCTGCGCCTGCACTTTCTGCAAGCGCGCGTAGAATGTCTGCTCGACCTGCAAACGTGCGTTGAAGGCGATCAGGCGCTCGGCCAGGCTCTGCGGGCAGAGCGGCTCGCGTGTTTCCTCGCACTTTTGCAGATGCTCGGGGAAGCGAAACACGCAGCTTGAGGCCTGCTCCAGGAAGTGGGCTGTGTGCTGGGGGTCTGGAACCACCTCGACTGGGTTGACCTCCACATGCGCTATGCGTCCCAGACCGCGCGAGCGCACCGCCCCGATGCGCTCAATGCTGCGCAAGGCAGTCTGCATGGCCTGCACGCCATCATCGCCCAGCCACAGGCTGCCACGCAAGGTGGTGACCTGCTGGATGTCGAAATCGGTGTCCATGAGCTGGTCTAGCATCTCCAGTGTAAAGAGCTGCTCGGCCTCAGCCGCGCCCCGGCGGCGGCTGATGGCCGTCCGCGACAAGCGTCGCCGGTAGATGCTCGCCGACTGGTAGCGGCCTGCTAGGCTGTAGAACGGCTTGTCCATAGCATCGGCCTTGTAGCCGCAGCGCGGGCACGTTGGCAAGTAGAGGAAGGGCAGCGGCTGACCGCTCTCCAGCGCCTGTTCAAAGGCAAACTGCCGGATGAGCGTGTCGAAGACGCCGTGCCGCTCGTCTGGATCCGGTTCGTCGCGGAGGAAACCCGGATGATGCTTGCACGTACGCGCAGTGGTCGGGAAGGGATAGGCCGGGTCGCCACTGGTCGGATAGAGGTTGCCAAAGCGCGGTAGCGATCCGTTCTCGGGGTAGAAGATGCGGCAGAAAGCGCACTCCTTTGGGTTCTTGCACTCCTCCGGGTGGGCGATTCTTTCTGTCTCCGGTCCGCACTCGCGCAGCACTGTCTCGGCCAGGACCCCACGCAGCACCGAGCCGGGCACGTAGGAGAGCGTCTCCGTCACTGCCCCTAGCTTGCGCCCCCCCACCAGGAAGGGCTCGGCCATCTGGATCGTCACCGCAAGTTCAGCCATCGTGCCAGTCCCTCCTTCAGCCAGTCGTCACCCATGGGGATCTCTTGCCCATCTTGGATCTCCAGCGCCCTGGCCTGCACGCGGCACCAGCCCAGCCCTCTAGAGCGCCCTCCGCCCATGCTGGTGATGGCGCGTAGCCCGGCCACGAGCAACCCCACCTGCTCATCTCCGTTATCCTTCGCGGCGGGGAAATCGCCCGTGATGCGACCCAGGAAAGTGGTGTCGCGCACGGGCGCAAAGGTCTCGGTGCTGAAGAGCCGCCCTTCCTCGGCCACGCGGCGCCGGCGGCCAATGCTCACGCCATGGCGAATTAGCGTCCCCGGCGGGCCGGCGTACTCTTCGCAGAACTCCCAGTGTAGATCGGAGAAACGCACCGCGCCCGCTACCCACGGCGACCCAAATACCTGACACACTGGGCACGCCTTTCGCTCCTCCAGCGGCTTGTCCATGCGCTCCGGGTCGAGCGGACACATGTTCTCAGCCTTGGGTCCGTGGCAGACCGCGTTGGGCTGGCCCGTGAGCGTGCGCACGATGCGCTCACATTCGTGCCGCGTGCGTCCCTTGAGCGACGAGCCCGGCAGCACGGGCATGAGCCGGATGTCCTTCACTGTGGGCCTCTGGGCCAGCGAGTCCGCCAGAGCACCCGAGCCCACATTGAACGGCGTCTGGAAGACCAGTCGAACGTCAATGGCCACTCTCACGCGCCTCACCTCCTTCCATCCCGGTCGAACCGTTGGGGACAAAATCCATGATCTGTGCCGCGTCTTCCCATGGTGTCCAGAAGCGCTCATGGCCCCTGAGCGGGTCCAGCGCGAACCAGGGTGGTGTGAACTTGTCATCGGCGCTGCGCCACCTGTCGTAGGCCTGCCCCAGGCGGCAGCGCACGTCCTTGTCCGCGCGGGCGTACTGGTAGAGGAAGTAGAGCGTAGCGCGCAGCCGCCCTCTGTGCAGGACGCGGCGGTAGGCCTCTACCTGCGTGGAAGCCAGGGCTCGCAGGTCCTGCGCCGTGGCGATCAGCTTGTCCAGATCGTCCAACGTGTACGGCAGGCCGGTGAGTCTCAGCTCCTCGCCGCGCAGCGGGTCGACGTATCTCACTGGCGGGTTTTTGCGCCGGTGCGAGAGCTCGGTGGCCAACGTCGTCTCGGACTTCAGCACCAGGAAATCCACTGTGCCCTTGCCGCTCTCGTGCGCTCCCTTCTTGGCGCTCTTGAGCAATTGGGCCGCTAGGTTGCGTAAGAAGTAGATTGGAGTGTGACAGTTGGCAATCGCCACTCCAGCTGACATCGTGAGGCTCGTCTTGGACCCGGTCTTGCCCTCATCGGGTGGGGCCAACGCCTTTAGCCTTCGCTCGAACTCGCGGCAGATGTCCTCCGCGACGAGCAGCGCGCCCTGCGCCGGCGCGATCAACACTAGGTCATCTCCGCCGATGGAAACGATTTCAAACGGGCGCACAGGCACCCTTCCATCCGGCCCGGCCTTGCCCCGCAGGTGCTTGACCAGGGCGGCATACGTCGCGCCTTCCGTGGCCTGGCGTAGAGCCTTCGACCGGGCCTCGTAGTCCTCCTTGCGCCGGGAGCTCTCCAGCCACCTGCCCACTTCGTTTCCGTCGGCGTAGATGAAGGCGATGTCGTCACCGAGTTCTGTCAAATCCCGCGGCGTCTGCGTGTCCACCTGGACGTTCTCGTTGGCACAGAACTCGGCAAATCGCCTTGTCCAAAGGCCCTTGCGCTCGCGGCGCTCCTTGCGGCCGAACTTGAGTTCGCACGGGCCGCACAGGTAGCGCCCATCCACGAACTGCGCCGGTCGCATGCCGCACGCCTCGCACCGCCGGGCAAAGGGGATGGCCTCGAACAGCGGAGCGATCCGCTTCCTCTCCTTCTCCCGGCGCAGAAGGATGCCCAAGAGCGCCACCAGTTCGCCGAAGCAGCGCCGGCGCTCGAAGGCTTCCTCGTCCACTGCGTCACCGTCGCTTGCCTTCTGCGAAGGATAGTACGCAGCAACGCGCCGCCAGTCCGAGGGTGCGAGCCCCTTCTTGAGCTCCAGCAGCTTTGCGTGAGTGAAGCCGCTCGGGCCGTGCTCGCATTCCTCGTTCGTGACGGGCCGGTAGACGCAGGTGATCGTGGCCGTGCCGGTCTCGCTGGGGTACAGTTCCTCAATCTCCTGCTGGAGCGCCTCCGCCTCGGCCGCCGGCACCAGGGCCAGCAGGCTGCCCCCGCCCCTGTAGATCACCTCGCCCCGACGCTTTTCGACGAGCTTGGGCAAGCGCTGGTAGTTCAGGTCGTCGAGGATCATGCTCGCGCCGCGGATCTCGGGCAGCTTGGCCGACTCAAAGACATACTCCTTGATCTTGTCCGTGTCGGCGCTGAACAACACCATTCCGTCATTCGCCATTTGCTTCACCTCCGTATCCATTCACCTCCCCTTCCGCAAACACAAACGCGCCAGCACCGGGCAACGCGCGGTGCCCGACACTGGCGCTTGGCATGACTGGCAATGAATGGTTGTGGTGTACGCGGATTCCAGTGCACTTGAGCCTCGCGGTTGTTCGCTGTGACCTGCGGTGCTTGGACGTCCGACGATACTCACATTATAGCACGTTGTCTGGCGAAAATCAATGCTTCGTGTACGAAATCGAACCTTTCGTTTAGCACGTGTGCATAGTAGGCAGAACCAACAGCGGAGAACCCGGGCCACAGCGACCGCCTGTTCCCGCGCGGGCGCTGTGGCGTGCCTCGGGAGACCTGCGTGCCGCGTTCTGCCCACATCCATGAGAACGGGAAAGAGGCATGGCCCCACGTTCTGCGCCGCGTGCGCGGGAGGGACGCGCCAATCCCCCAGTACTAGCCAAGGCAAACGGCGCGCTATGAGGGTCGAAGGGGATGAACAGATCTACTACTGGGGGTTGGCGCTCACAAGTCGGTGATGCAGAAAAGACCCTTGGGGTTTTGGAAACCCCAAGGGTCTTAATGTCTGCGTCGACGACGCTAACCGTCCTTGCGCTCCCAGTCGTAGGGAATCTCGGTGGTGTGCGCCGGCAGGCGGTACTCGTCGGGATGCTGGTAGTCGTAGAGCTCGCTGGGCACGTTCACGATCAGCGTCATCTCCTCACTGATGCCCTTGAAACCGTGCCAGACACCCTTGGGGATCTTGAGCAGGATGGGGTTGAGCGGCCCCATGAAGAACTCGTTGACCTCGCCGTGCGTGGACGAGCCCTCGCGGCCGTCGTACAGCACGACCTTGGCCATGCCGTGAATGCAGATGAAGTGGTCGGTCTGGATCTTGTGATAGTGCCAGCCCTTGACCACGCCGGGGTAGACCGCGGTCACGTAGGCCTGGCCGAACTTGACAAACTCGGGCCAGTCGTTGCGCATCATCTCCAACAGAAAGCCGCGCTCGTCCGGGATGAGCCGCAGCTTGCGCACTTGCACGCCCTCGATCATCTCTCCTCCTTGTGAACCCGGGCCTGCATGCCCCTGGGCGAGTAGTGTAACACAAAGGCACACAGACACCAAGCCACGAAGAATCCGTACGTCATTCCTTTGCGTCTTTGTGTCGGGGTGACCCTGGGCGTGTAGTCCAACACAAAGGCACACAGACACCAAGCCACGCAGAATCCGTACGTCATTCCTTTGCGTCTTTGTGTCGGGATGACCCTGGGCGTCTAGTCTAACACGAAGGCACACAGACACCAAGCCACGAAGAATCCGTATGTCATTCTTTTGCGTCTTTGTGTCTTGGTGTCTTTGTGTTGTTCCCAGTCGCTCGCAATTCGGCCAGCAACATGCCAAGCAGGATCAGGCCGCAACCCAACAGCCCCCAACGCGTCAGGCGCTCGCCCGCCAGCCAGTAGCCGAACAGCCCCGCGAAGACGGGCTCGCTGGCAAAGATCAGGGCCGTGTGGACGGGCGTGGTGGAGGCCTGCACGCTGTTCTGGATGGCGAAAGCCAGCGCTGTGGCCAGCACGCCG